>Ga0268266_10003216_pt1 | contig 16509 bp, 16 predicted proteins | sample KBSS13metaG_FD_190356 | JGI IMG/M metagenome (GOLD analysis project Ga0268266, IMG submission 190356) | Switchgrass rhizosphere microbial communities from Kellogg Biological Station, Michigan, USA - KBS S1-3 metaG (SPAdes) (version 2) | ecosystem: Host-associated > Plants > Roots > Rhizosphere...
CAGGACGAGCGCGGGCACAAGGCCCAGGTAGTCCTGCAGCGTTGGCATGAACGACGTGAGGACGAACATCGCGACGTTCGCCCCGATGAGCGCCTTGAGCGATGTCGAGAGGGGGCCGGGACCGAATGAGAAAGAAGAGCCGTAGTACGAGGCAGGACGTCGCATGTTCAGCTTCTCGAGAATCGTATCACTTGCCGAGCAACAACCGTACCCTGCGAACATCTCACAGCCAGCGACAACGACGTGGCCCACCAGGTCGGCCTCGTCGAAAAACTTACGCGCGAGCCGTGTTCGGAACAGCAAATAAAAAAAGGCCCTTGCCGGGTGAAGGGCAAGGGCCAAAGGAGGATGGATGAGAGGCTATGTTTGCCGTCTCGAAATCTTAGACGGACGCCCCTCGAAGAAAGTTTAAGGACCAGCCAGCTTTCGGCGTACGAGCTCGTTGATCGCTTTTCCGTCGATGGTCTGGCCGGAAAGTCGAGCCAGGACGGCCTTCATCACACGGCCCATATCCTTCGGCGACGTCGCGCCGGTCTCTTGAATAGCATCCGCAACGGCCTGCTCGATTACGGCTGGCTCAGCAGCAGCGGGCAGGTATGTTTCAAGGACCTGAATCTCGGCGCGCTCTTTATCGGCCAGTTCGAGCCGGCCACCCTGCGTGAACTGCTCGATGGAATCTTTACGCTGTTTTACGAGTGATGCGACGACCTGGAGCGACTCGCCGTCGTCAAGCGTATGGCCGCGTTCGATTTCGCGATTCATCAACGCGGCTTTGAGCATGCGGAGCGTGCTCAAACGGACGGCGTCGTGCTTCTTCATCGCGTCCGCGATGCCGGCGCTGACTTGTTCGACGAGGGCCAACGGCTACTGACCGCCGGGTCCACCGGGCCGGCGGACAGGCGGCACTTGCCCGGGTACTTGTCCCTGTGTCGGCGGCGGCGGCGCCACCATTCCAGGAACGGCCACGCCGCCGTACGGTGCGACGGGCGTCGGCGACGTCGCCGGCGCGGGGTTGCCGTTGGGCACCGGGACGGCGTTCGGGACATTCGGCATCTGCCCTGGCATATTGGGCATCGGCTGCGGCTGCGGCTGCTGTGGGTTCCCAACCTGCGGCTGCGGGAACTGGTTGAAAACGGGTCCCCGCGCGGGTACAGGCACGTTCGGCATCGGCCGCTGATCGTCGTCGTCGTCGGCCGGCTGCGGCGGCTGGAACTGCGGGTTCTGCTGCTGGAACACCGGGGACGGTGACGATTGCGTCGGCGGGCGCGCGGCCGCGAGCGTCGGCATCAGGATGATGCGATCGAATCGCGAGAGGTTTGACGCTTCGACCGGGCGCGGCGCCGCGATGTAGCCGCTCAGCGAACGCAGCACGACGTCGAGCGCCTGCGCCTCCGGCACGTTGGTCAGTTCGAGCGTCACCGGTCCACCCGGCACGCGTTCGATGTTCACGATTTTCGTGTCGCCGACGCGCGCCCACTCGGTCAGGATCTGGCGGACGGTCGCGTCTTTCGCGACGAGCGAGACGCGCCCGTTCTGCATCGTGAGCTGCACCTCGGCCGACGCGGTGGTGACCGCAAAGAGCCAGGCGACGACGCCGATGGTTGCTGTCTTCATGGTGAGATTTCAGTATACGCCCAGGCTATTTCTTGCGGAAATAATCGATCACCTGCGTCAGAATTTCGTCAAGCTGGAGCGTCGCCTTGTACCCGATGAGCCCTTCGACGCGGGTCAGGTCGGGAACCCGCCGCGGCATATCCTCGAATCCCGATTCATACGCGTCGTCGTAGGGCACGAGCTTGATCGGGGAATCCGAACCGCTGAGTTCCCGCACCCGCTCGGCGAGCGCCAGGATCGTAATTTCCTGCTTGTTCCCGATGTTGATGACCTGCCCGACGGCCTTCGGCTCTGCGATCAGCTTCAGCAGCGCACCGACGACGTCGGTCACGTGTGTAAAAGCGCGCTGCTGCGTGCCGTCGCCGAAGACGGTGATCGGCTCGCCGGCGAGTGCCTGACGGACGAAATTCGGAATGACCATCCCGTACTGCCCCGACTGCCTCGGACCGACGGTGTTGAAGAACCGCACGATGATCACCGGGAGCTTGCGCTCCTTCCAGTAGGCGAGCGCGAGGAACTCGTCGATCGCCTTGCTGCACGCGTACGCCCAGCGGTGCTTCGGCGTCGGTCCCATCACCAGGTCCGAATCTTCGCGGAACGGCACATCTTCGCTCTTGCCGTAGACCTCGGACGTCGACGCGATGACGACGAGCTTCTTCTTCTTGTTCGCGTGCTTCAGCACGACTTCCGTGCCGTGCACGTTCGTCTCGATGGTGTAGACCGGCTGCTCGACAATCAGCTTCACGCCGACTGCGGCGGCAAAATGAAAGACGACGTCGCTGCGATCGATCAGTTCGGCGAGCAGCGGTTCGTTGGTCACCGTGTCGACGAAGTACTCGAACCCGCGGCGTCCCTTGAGATGCGCGATGTTGTCGATGGAACCGGTCGACAGGTTGTCGAGGATGAGCACGTCGTGCCCGCTGTCGAGCAGCGCCTCGGAGAGATGGGACCCGATGAACCCGGCCCCGCCAGTTATCAACGCTCGCACTCGGCTGTCCTTTCCGTCAGGAGACCACGGCCCGCGGCTTGAAGGCGTGCACGGCCGCGGCAATCTCGTCTACTTCATCGTCGCGCAAGGCGGGGTGAAGGGGTAACGAGAGTATCTCGCGGCACGTGCGTGCCGCAACCGGACAATCGTCCGGGTGCTGTCCCGCCAATGCAGGCTGCCGCGGGATGGCCACAGGGTAGTGAATCAGCGTCTCGACGCCGTTCGCCGCGAGATGCGCCTGCAGCGCGTCGCGCTCGCTCGATCTTACGACGAACAGATGATAGACGTGGCCGTCGTCGCGCTGCGGCAGCACATCGACTGGCGCGCCTGCGAGGCGGCTGTGGTAGCGCGCGGCCAGCGCGCGCCGGCGTTCGGTCCAGCCTTGCAACCGCGGCAGCCTCGCGCGCAGGACGGCCGCCTGCATGTCGTCGAGACGCGAGTTGATGCCGGGTTCCTCGTGGTGGTAGCGGTCGATCTGCCCGCCGTTGCGGATGCGCTTCACGCGGTCTGCCAGGGCACGATCGTTGGTAACCACCGCACCGCCGTCGCCAAGCGCGCCGAGATTCTTCGTCGGGTAGAAGCTGAACGCGCCGGCGACGCCGATCGTGCCGACGGGTCGTCCCTGACAGGTCGCCAGATGGGCCTGGCAGCAGTCCTCGACGATAGCGAGAGCGTGGCGCGCGGCGACGCGCTCAATCGCGGCCATGTCGGCCGCCTGGCCGTAGAGATGCACCGGCAGGATCGCGCGCGTGCGAGGACCCACGCGCTCAGTGATCCGCTCGGGGTCGAGTGTCGCGCGTTCGGCGTCGATGTCGGCGAAGACAGGTCTTGCACCCACCATCATGATCGCGAGCGCGCTGTACGCCGCCGACAGCGGCGACGTGATCACCTCGTCGCCGGCGCCGATCCCGAGCGCTCGCAGGATGAGTGCGATGGCGTCCGTTCCCGTACCGACGCCAACCGCGCGGGCCGCGCCGGAAGCGGCGGCGAATTCCTCTTCGAAGCCGACGACCTCCGGCCCGAGGATGAACCATCCGCGATCGATCACGCGATCGATCGCGCGACGCACGTCGTCGGCGTCCTCGCGGGGCACCAGCGACATGAACGGGATTCGATGCGCGCTCACGTGCGCGACGGCTCCTGTTCGCCGCCGATGTACCGGCCCAGATGCTCGCGGTAGTACGCGACCGTGCGCCGCAGACCTTCGGCGAGCGGCACGGCAGGCGACCAGCCCGTCGTCTTCTTGAATTTCGAGGAGTCGGCGTAGAAGCTGCCGATGTCGATCGCCTTCTTGTCCGCAGGCCACTCGACGTACTCCACGCGGCCGGTTCCCGCCACTTTAAGAAGCAGGCTCGTCAGGTCACGGTGGCTGACGGCTTCCTCGCCTCCGACGTTGAAGACTTCGCCGTTGCACGCGTCGCTCGCGCCAGCCCGGAGGAATGCGTCGGCGGCGTCGTCGACGTACACGAAATCGCGAAGCTGTGAACCGTCGCCGTAGATCTGAATCGTCCGATCTTCGATGGCGAGACGGATGAACCAGCCGATGAAGCCTTGCCGGTTGTGGCTGATCAACTGCCGCGGACCGTACACGTTCGTGAGGCGCAGCGAGCAGCCGCGCACGCCGAACACATTGTTGTAGACCAGGTGGTAGTACTCGCCGGCGGCCTTGTTGATGCCGTTGACGTCGGTCGGCCGCACGAGATGCCGTTCGGTCACCGGCAGCGAGTCGGGTTTGCCGTACACCTGGCGCGTGCCCGCGAACACGACCTTGACGTTCGGGTTGTGGTTCCGGCACGCCTCGAGCACCGTCAGCTGACTGCGGCAGTTGATCTCGAGATCGGTGTACGGATCGCGCATGCTGTCGATGTGGCTGACCTGTCCGGCGAGGCTGAAAATCACATCAAGCCCGCGGACGAGATAGTTCATCGTCGACTGCTGCCGGATGTCCGCGACGTTGACCTGCACCCGGCCGCTGAGACCGTCGATGTTGAACAGATTGCCGCCGTAATCGGGAATGAGCGAGTCGACGAGCAGCACGTGCGCGCCGAGATCCGCCAGCGCGCGCGCAAGGTTGCTGCCGATGAAGCCAAGTCCGCCGGTGATCATGACCGCGCGGCCGCGGTAGAACTCGCGGTAGTCGCCCGTCACCCCTAGACCAGGCTCGGGGTGACTCTGAGACTGTCGAAGAGTCACGACCGCGGAGAGCTCCGGTAAGCGTGTTCGGCGTCGGAGTGCGAGGTGAGCGGCCGGACACCCGGCCGCAGATGCTGCTTCCGGATCACCAGTTCGTACCACAAGCGGAGCACGTCGACGCCGGTCTTGGCGATGCGGCGGAAGTTGAAGAACTGCGATTTGCCGAAGGCGCGGTGATAGTGGTGCACCGGAACTTCCACGATCCGGAAGCCCGCGTCCTCGATCTTCTTCATCAGTTCCAGGCAGATCACGCCGCTGGTCTTCTCGACATCGATCTTTTCGAAAATCGCGCGGCGCATCAGCCGGAAATCGCAGTCGACGTCGCGCACGGTCAATCCGAACATCACCTTGACGATGTGATGGTAGACGCGGCCGATGACGATGCGATGGAACGGATCGGACCGGCTGATCTTGTAGCCGTTGACCATGTCCGCGGTGGGCGACATCTTCGCCCAGAGCGCCGAGAGCTCCGCCGGGTCGTACTGAGCGTCGCCGTCGGTGTAGAAGATGAATTCCTTCGATGCGGATCGAAACCCCGTCTGAAGCGCTCCACCGTAGCCGCGATTCTTCGGGTGGTGGACGACGCGCACGTGCGGGTACGTGCGCGCGAGCTCGTCGAGGATCTCGGGCGTCGAGTCGGCGCTGCCGTCATTGACGACGATGACTTCGTAGTCCGACGTCAACTCCGACGCGGCCTGCACGGCGCGAATCACCATGCTCGCGATGGTGCCGCTGTCGTTGTACGCCGGGAAAAAGACGCTCAGACCCGCAGGTTTTTCAGCGGGAGCGGCTGACATGTGAAAAGTCTCTAAACCATAGCACGAAAAGGGCTCAGCGGGCCGTGGGCCGCGCCGACTTTCGCGAGGCGATCAGGCGCCACGGCGTGATGGCCGATTCGAGGAGGACGGCGTTCGACAGCTTCGATTCGCCCAGTCTCCGTTCGACGAACGTGATTGGCACCTCGGCGAACGTGAGCCCCGCGGCGGACGCCGCAAACAGCATCTCGACCAGGAAGGAATAGCCCTCGGAGCCGGTCTGATCGAGCGGCACCGACGCCAGCGCTTCGCGCCGCCAGCAGCGATAGCCGCTGGTGCAGTCGCGCGCGCTCAGGCGCGTGACCAGCCGGATGTAGCTGTTGGCGAACCGGCTGAGCAACCGCCGGCGCAAGGGCCAGTTCACGACCGCACCGCCGGGAATGTATCGGGATCCGATGACCACGTCCGCGCGCTCGCTGGCCGCGATCAGATCGCGCAGGTGACGCGGGTCGTGCGACAGGTCGCAGTCCATCTGGCAGATCACATCGACCGGGCGATTGAGCACGGAGCGGATGCCGTCGACGTAGGAACGGCCAAGGCCCGGGCGCTCGGTACGGTGCATCACGTCGACGCGTCCCGGGTATTTCCGCGCGAGGTCGTCCGCCAGCGCGCCGGTTCCGTCCGGCGACGCGTCGTCGACGACGAGCACGCTGACTTCGGGGTACGCCATGAGTGCCGTGACCAGCACCGGCAGGTTCTCACGCTCGTTGAACGTCGGCACGACCACGAGCGCCGTTCGCGCCGGCTTGTGCGCGTCCGCGGTCATTGCCGGCGCCCTTCGACGCGAAGCGAGGAGATTTGCTCGGAGACAAGACCCACGAGCAGGATGACGACGCTCAGGAGAATCAGCAGCACCGACGAGTTCGTGACATGCGACTGCGTGACGATCGTCCAGCCGGCGTAGGCGGCGCCCAGCAGGAACGCGGCCGCGCTGACCGGCGCAAAAATCCGCAGCGGGCTGAAGATCGTGATCACCTTCAGCAGGATCAGAAAGAAATTGAAGCCGTCCGCACCGAGGCGGATCTTCGACACGCCTTCGCGCTGACCTGCGTCGATGGGCTCGAAGCGCACGCTGTATCCGGCACGCATGAACGCAAGCGTCGTCGTCGTCGGTGTGGAGAAACCGTTCGGCAGCAGATGGATGAACTCGAGAAGGTATTCACGCCGCGCCGCGCGGAAGCCGGACGTTAAGTCTGGAATCGGCTGCTCGGTGAGATAGCTGGCGATGCCGTTCAGCGTAGCGTTGCCGAGCCTGCGCGCGAGCGTCGCCTGCGACTGGCCGGAGCGCGCGCCGACGACGAGATCGTAGGCGCCAAGATGCGCAACCAGACGCGCGGCGTCGGCTGGACGATGCTGACCGTCGGCGTCGGTGATCAGGATGAACACGCCGGCCGCATTCCGGATGCCTGTCTTGACGGCCGCGCCGTTGCCTTTGTTGTACGGATGCCGGATGACGCGGGCCCCGGCCGCGGCCGCACGCGCTCCGGTCTCGTCCGTCGAACCATCGTCGACGACGAGAATCTCCTGCCAGCGTGCAGCGGACGACAGATCGTTTACGACGCCAGCGATCGAGACGGCTTCGTTGAACGCGGGAATCACGACGGAGGTCTGCGCGGCGATTGGAGCCTCGGCCATGCGATCAACCTTCAGCCATCAGGCGATCGACCACGCCATCCCAGGTGATTGCCGAGGCCCGCTCGTAGCCAGCTTCACCGAGTGAGGCCGCCACACGCGGATTGGCGGAGAGTCGAGCGATCGCGGATCCGAGCGCCTCGGGCGTCGGATCGCACACCAGTCCGGTCACCCCTTCCTCGACGAACTCGAGAGGGCCGCCGGCATCGGTCGTCGTGATCACCGCCTTGCGGGCCAGGAATGCCTCCAGGGTGACGTAGCCGTAGTCCTCGTCGAACGGTGGAAACACGACAGCGAGCGCTCCTGCGTAAAGGTCGATCAGCTGCTGCTCCGACACGCTGCCGGTGAATGCCACTCGATCGGCGACCCGCAGCTCCTCCGCCGTTTGCTCGAGCTGTCCGCGCAGCGGCCCTTCTCCCGCGACCACCAGACGCGTGCGAGGACCGGCGTGGACGAGCGCGCGCACGATCAGGTCCACTCGTTTGTTCGCCTCGAGCCGTCCCACCGACAGCACGTAGTCGCCCGTCGCGCCGGCCTTCAACCTTCCGGCAAGCGGTGGAGGATGGTACAGCGGTTCGGCTGTGAGTCCGTTGTAGCGCGAAAGCCGCTCGGCGGTATTGCGCGCATTCGAGAACAGGCGCCTCGATTCGCCGAGTACCTCGTTGTCGAGCTCCATCAACCGTGCGCGCAGACGCACGTCAGCCTCGGTGTGCGCGAACTCGCTGTACGGCGTCCCGAACAGGTCGTAGATGGCCCGGTACTGATGGAACAACCACGTGACCTTGCGCGGATGGCGCACGAAGTAGGTCGGAAACTTCGTCGCGATGACGGTGTCGATCCGTTCGCCGTTCGATTCCGACAGATCGACCAGCCGCCAGGCCGCGGCCTGCGCGAGCAGCTCGGTCTTGGGATACCACTTGAACGGAACGGACACCTTTTCCGCCCGGTACCCGCGTCGCGTGAGCTCGGCGACGAGACCTCGTACGTGCAACTCAGCGCCGCCATGGACGAACGGCACGTGCGCCTCGCACACGAGCACCGACTTCATGCGTAAGTGGTCGGCTGGAACCGGGCGGGTGCGGCGAAGGCCGCGATGCCGAAGCGGGCTGATCCCAGCATTGTGAAGCCCTCATCGTATACCGCCTACGCGGAACGGACCCGAATCGCGAGCTGTGGCCTTGCGTCTGGGGTGGGATCGATGGCGTACCCAACCGGTTGTAGGACTGGGCGATTAAAAGGCGAAAATTTGGCGTAACTTACTGAGTGGCTGGATTTTGCGGTTGACAGGCACGTGGCCGTCCCTTAGTATCTCCGTGGAAATTTGTGGAGAAAAGTGGGTCGATTCTGAGGGTTCGGTGTGTTTAGAGGGCACGAACAGGCACGCATAGATGATAAGGGCAGACTCAAGGTTCCGAACGTTTTTCGTTCGCTCCTCGAGAGCAAGTACGGCCGCGAGCTGTTCCTCACCAGCCTCACGGGCGAATACGTGCGCCTGTACCCGATGCCGGTCTGGCTCGACATCGAAGAGAAGCTCGGAAAAATGCCGTCGACCCATCCCTCCCGCCTCCGGTTTCTCGATCGCGTGAACTTCTACGGGCAGGCCGTGGAGCTGGACACGCAGGGGCGCGTGCTGATCCCCGCGCGCTTGCGCGAAACGGCCGCGATCGCCGGCGACGTCGACGTGCTCGGCCAGTACAACTACCTCGACACCTGGAACCACGATCGCCTGCAGGCCAGGCTCCAGCGCGATCCTTTCACCGACGACGACGCGAAGGCGCTGTCGGAGTTCGGGATCTGATGACGCACGTTCCTGTCATGACCGCCGAGGTCCTGCAGCATCTTCGGCCCGAACAGGGCGGGCTCTTCGTCGATTGTACCGTCGGCCTCGGCGGGCACACGCGCGCGCTGCTCGAAGCTGGCGCCTCTCGCGTCATTGGTTTCGACCGCGACCCGGATGCGCTCGCACGCGCCCGCGAAACCCTCGCGCCGTGGAACGACCGCGTCGAGCTCGTGCACGCCGACTACCGCGACATCGACGAAGTGCTCGACAGCCGCCGGATCGCTCACGTCGACGGCGCGCTCGCCGATCTTGGCGTCTCCTCGATGCAGTTCGATGCGCCGGGCCGCGGCTTCAGCTTTCAGCGCGACGAGCCGCTCGACATGCGGATGGACCGCACCACGCACGAGACCGCCGCGGATCTCGTTTCGCAGTCCAGCGAGGAGGATTTGGCCAACGCGATCTTTCAGTACGGCGAGGAGCGTTTCTCGCGCCGGATCGCGCGCGCCCTCGTGGAGGCGCGGCGCGAGGCGCCCGTCGACACGACGGGGCGTCTCGCGACGATCGTGCGGCGAGCCATTCCCCACCGAGGCGGTCACGTACGCATCGATCCCGCGACCAGGACGTTCCAGGCGCTGCGCATCTGGGTCAACCGTGAGCTCGACGGCCTCGATCGCTTCGTCGAAGCGGCGGCTCGCCGTCTCCGCGCCGGCGCGCGACTCGTCGTGATCACGTTTCACTCGCTCGAAGACCGCATCGTCAAACACACATTGCGCGCCCTGCAGCAGCGCGACCAGCTGGTGCAGGTGCTGACGAAGAAGCCGCTGGTGCCGACCGGCGGCGAGGTGGACCGCAATCCCAGAGCCCGGAGCGCCAAGCTCCGCGCGGCGGAAAGGTTGGCCTGATGGAAGCATTCGAGTACGCCATCAAAAAAGACGTCCGCAACAACCCGATCGTCCGCGAGGTGGACGACCAGCGTCAGCGCGAGCTCTGGCAGTCGATCGGCGTCGCCGGGTTCCTCGTCCTCGTCCTGCTCGTCTCGGCCTGGCAGCACTTCGAGCTGCTTCGTCACGGCTACCAGGTCGAGGAGCTGCAGCGGCAGCGCGCGGCCGAGGAAGACGTCGCACGCCGGCTGCGCCTCGAGATCGACACGCTGAAATCGCCGAAGCGCATCGAATCGCTCGCCACCGGCCAGCTGCACCTCGTCGCCCCGTCGCGCGACGAAGCCATCGTCATCGAACGCGTCGTTCCGCCGGAGCCGCCGGCGACGTCTGTAGTCGCGCGCCGGTAAGAGAGACATGACGTCGCCCGTGACCGCCGCAACACACGACTGGCGTCCGATCCTGAAGCGCCGCGTCGCGTTCGTGTCGGTGCTGATCGGCCTCTGGGTCGCGGGGATCGAAGCCAGGCTGGTCTACCTGCAGGTGTACGATCGCGCCGACCTTGCCGCCCGCGCGGAACGGCAGCAGGAACGGACGCCCCCCTCGCCGGCGCGGCGGGGCGACATCCTCGATCGACGCGGGCGCGTGCTGGCGACGAGCGTCGATGCGGACACCATCTACGCCGTTCCAACCGAGATTAGCAACCCCGCCGACGTCTCGAAAAAGATCTGCGATGCGCTGGGTGACTGCGACGCGAAGGATCGTCAATCAATCACGGAGAAGCTGGGCCAGAAGCGCGCGTTCGCGTACGTCAGACGCCAGGTCGCGCCCGACCAGGCGGAGCGCGTCGCGGCACTGAATCTCGACGGCATCGGCTTCATCAAGGAAAGCAAGCGCTTCTATCCGAACAAGGAACTCGCGTCGCACCTCCTTGGCTGGGTCGGCGTCGACAACACCGGCCTCAGCGGCCTCGAGCACACCTACGATCCGCAGATCCGCGGCAAGGCCGGCACGATCCTGGTGCACACCGACGCGCGCCACAAGGCGTTCAGCCGGTCCGAGCGGCCGCCGACGACCGGCTCGAGCATCGAGCTGACGATCGACGAGAACCTGCAGCACATCGCCGAGCGCGAGCTCCACGCGGGCGTGCTCGAGAATCGCGCCGCCGGCGGCACGGCCATCATCATGAATCCGCACACCGGCGAGATTCTCGCGATGGCGAACGAGCCGACGTTCAACCCGAATGCGTTCCGCGATTTCGGCGATGACGACCGCCGCAACCGCGCGGTGCAGGATCTCTACGAACCGGGATCGACGTTCAAGGTCGTGACCGCGTCGGCGGCCATCGAAGAGAAGCTGATGCCGATCGATACGATCATCGACGTCAGCGGCGGGCAGATTCGTGTGGACAAGGGCCGGATCGTCCACGACACGCACAACTACGGCGCGCTGTCCTTCACCGACGTCATCGTCAAGTCGAGCAACGTCGGCGCGATCAAAATCGGATTCAAGCTGGGCAAGGAGCGCCTGAGCGAGTACGTCGCGCGGTACGGCTTCGGCCACACGGTGTCGCCCGACTTTCCCAGCGAGAGTCCGGGCATCGTCTGGCGCCAGGACAAGTGGACCGACAGCGCGCTGGCCTCCGTGTCGATGGGCTATCAGGTCGGCGTGACGCCGCTCCAGATGCTTGCCGCCGTCAGCTCCGTCGCCAACGGCGGACAGTACGTCGAGCCGCGGGTGATCCGCGCGGTCTACAAGGATAACCGGCGCTATGCGGTCCAGCCGAAGATCGTGCGGCGGACGATCAGCGCCGACACTGCGGCAACCATGACGGGGATCATGGAAGGCGTCGTCGAGCGCGGCACCGCGAAGGCGGCGCAGATTCCCGGCTACACGATCGCCGGCAAGACGGGCACCGCCGCAAAGCTGGTGAACGGCCACTACTCCACGACGAACTGGAACGCGTCGTTTGTCGGGTTCCTGCCGTCGCGCGATCCAGCCGTCGCCATCATCGTCGTTACCGATTCGCCGCACACGAAGGGACATACCGGCGGCGTTGTGTCGGCACCCGTCTTCAAGAAGATTGCCGAGGAGACGCTGCGTTACCTCGGCATCGGCCCGACGATCAATCCCTCGTCGCCGGTGCTCGTAGCGCGCAGAGACGACTCGGGCGAACACGCGACCGCGGAGAGCGAGCGCGAGGCCTCGCCCGTGGTCAGCCTCGTTGCTGACGGACCGCCCGGCACAGTGCCGGATCTGACCGGCCTGAGCGCGCGCGACGCGGTTCGACGGCTCGTAAAGCTCGGCATGAGCGCACGCGTGACCGGCGACGGATTCGTCGTGTCGCAGACACCCTCGGCCGGTTCACCGATCGACGGCGATGCCGTCTGCAAACTTGTCCTGGAACGCTGGCCCACACGGCACGCCGCCGCTGCGAACCATCCATGACCTGGGCCGAGCTTCACGGTGTGCTCCGCGAATGCGGACTCGTCCCCGCGGGGGACGCGCCGCGAGGCGAGGCCGGTGCCCGCGCCGTGACCGGCGTCGCCTACGATTCGCGCGCGGTTGCTCCCGGGTATGTCTTCGTCGCGCTCAAGGGACAGCACGCCGATGGCACGGCGTTCGTCAGGCAGGCGATCGATCTTGGCGCCGCAGCGATCGTGTCTGAACAGGCGCCGTCAGGCGACGTCGAGGCGCCGTGGGCGATCGTGAAAGACGCGCGTCTTGCGCTCGCGCAACTCGCCGTCGCGTTCTACGGCAACCCGAGCCGCGAGATGCGGGTGATCGGGATCACCGGCACGAACGGCAAGACGACGACGGCATATCTGGTCGCCGCGATTTTCGATGCCGCAGGCATCCGGTGCGGAATCCTCGGCACGGTCGGTTATCGGATCGGCGACGAAGTGCGCGAATCGACGAGGACGACGCCTGAAGCGCCGGACGTGCAGGCGCTGCTGCGCGAGATGGTCGATCAACGCTGCGGTGCGTGCGCGATGGAAGTGTCGTCGCACGCCCTGTCGCTGCACCGCGTCAGCGGCATCACCTTCGCGGCGGGCGTCTTCACGAACCTCACGCGCGATCACCTCGACTTCCATGCCGACATGGACGACTACTTCCGCGCGAAGCGCCGGCTGTTCGAGATGCTGCCGCGCGACGCACCGAGCCTGATCAACCTCGACGATCCGCGCGGCGCCAGCCTGCTCGAAGCTGGCGGCCGGCCGACGACGTACGCGATTCACCGGGCCGCGGACGTCATGCCGGGACCGCTCTCGTTCTCACTCGGGGGCTTGTCGTTCGATGTTCGAACGCCGCGCGGGCCGCTGCGGGTTGTGTCGAAGCTCGTGGGTCGACCCAACGTCTACAACATTCTCGCGGCTGTCTCGGTGGCCAACGCGCTCGACATTCCGCTGGACGCGATTGAGCGGGGACTCCGATCGCTCGAGGGCGTCCCGGGCCGGTTTCAGGTCGTCTCCGACACCAAGGACGAAGTCACCGTCGTCGTCGACTACGCGCATACCGATGACGCCCTTCGCAATCTGCTCGAGACCGCACGGCCACTGGCGCACGGGCGGCTCATTACGGTATTCGGGTGCGGCGGCGATCGCGACCGGACGAAGCGTCCGTTGATGGGCGCCGTCGCTGGGCGCCTGAGCGACCTCATCGTGATCACGTCGGACAATCCCCGCAGCGAGGATCCGAACCGGATCATCGAGGAAATCCGCCGCGGGATCACGCCGGACACCCGGAGGGACAGCTCGCAGGGCGTGCTGACGATCGTCGACCGGCGCGCGGCGATTGCCAAAGCGATCGAGGTCGCCGGTTCCGGCGACGTCGTGCTCGTCGCCGGCAAGGGACACGAGAAGTACCAGGTGATCGGCGATCGCACGCTGCCATTCGACGACGTTGCAGTCGCGCGTGAGGCGTTGGCGCGGCGGCGGACCAAGCCGAGCGTCGCGAAATGACGATGGCTTCGGCGGTGCTGCACCTCATGGCGGGCTGGGTCGCGAAGCAGATGGACGGGTCGATCGTGGCCGGCGAGCGCGCGCGGGAGTTTACCGATGTTTCGATCGACAGCCGCACGGTGAAGGCGGGCGAGTTGTACGTCGGCATCCGCGGCGAACGCTTCGACGGCGCTGAGTTCGCGTCGGCCGCGATCGAGGCCGGTGCCGCCGGCGTCGTCGTACCGCGTGGATGGAGCGCGAACGCTTCAGCCGAGCGAGATGCCGTGACAGGTAGCGCGAAGGCTTTAGCCGAGCGGAGTGGCTCGACTGGGAGCGCGAACGCTTTAGCCGAGCGGGGCGTCGTCGTGATCGAGGTCGACGATACGACCGCGGCGCTGCAGGCGCTGGCGCACGGAGTCCGGCGCGAGGCGGGCACGAAGGTCGTGGCGATCACCGGGAGCGCCGGCAAGACCACGACCAAGGAAGTGACGAGCGAGTTTCTCGAGACGCGGTACCGCGTAGTCCGCAACCGGGGGAATTTCAACAATCACATCGGCTTGCCGCTGTCGCTGATTGAACTGAGGCTGCGGCCGGAGGTCGCCGTCGTCGAGCTGGGAATGAATCACGCGGGCGAAATCAGCACGCTGGTGCGAGTTGCCGAGCCGGACGTCCGTGTGTGGACGAACGTCGGCGAAGCGCACCTGGGCTTCTTTGCGTCGATCGATGCCATCGCCGATGCCAAGGCGGAGATTCTCGAGAGAGCCGACGCTTCGACGCTGCTCGTCGCGAATGCCGACGATCCCAGGATCAGCGCGCGGATCGGTGCGTTTCCCGGCCGCGTCGTCACGTTCGGAATCGACTCCGACGCCGACGTGCGTGCCCGCGACGTCGTGGACCGCGGCATCGAGGGGACCAGCGCGCGGGTGAGCGCGCGGAGCGGAGTCGTGGAGATCTCCACGCCGCTCGTCGGAAAAGCCAATCTCGCGAACATCCTCGCGGCCACGGCCGTCGCCGAGGAGTTCGGTGTTCCACTGGCGGAGATCTCGGCGAAGGCAGCCGGCCTTCGGCCGGCCGCGCACCGCGGCGAAATCGTCCGCCTTGCCAGCGGCGTGACCGTCGTCGACGACAGCTACAACGCGAATCCGACGGCGACCAGGAAGGCCCTCGAGGTGCTGGCATCGGGACGAGCATCACGCCGGATCGCGGTCATCGGCGAGATGCTCGAGCTCGGAGACGGCTCGGCGGAACTCCATGCCGGCGTTGGACGAGCGGCGGCGAAAGCCGGCGTGAACCTGCTCTTCGCGGTCGGGGGCGCTCCAGCGAAGGCGCTGGCTGATGCCGCCGTTCAATCAGGCATGACGGCAGCGAGCGTGCAGTACTTTGCGACGAGCGACGACGCTGCGCTCGCCGTCGTGGCGTCGGTGAAGGCCGGCGATCTCGTGCTGGTGAAGGGATCGCGTGGCGTGAAGACGGATCGTGTCGTCGAGCGCCTGAAGGCGGAGCGTGGCTGATGCTGTATCACCTGCTCTACCCGTTCCACACTCAGCTGTCGGTGCTGAACGTGACGCGCTACATCACGTTTCGCACGGCCGCGTCGACGTTGTCCGCGCTAGCCATCAGCCTGGTGTTTGGACCATGGCTGATCCGGAAGCTGCGCGAGTTCCAGATCGGGCAGGTCATCCGCACCGAAGGTCCGCAGTCTCATCGTCCGAAAGCCGGAACGCCGACGATGGGAGGTCTGCTGATCCTGACGGCGGCGCTCGTTCCGACACTGTTATGGGCCGACCTGACGAACGCGTACGTCTGGATCGCGGTGCTGACGACGGCGGGATACGGCGGCATCGGGTTTGCCGACGACTATTTGAAGATCGTGCGCCGCTCTCACCATGGCCTGCTGCCGCGCTACAAGATGGGCTGTCAACTCGCCATCGGCATCGCCGTTGGGATCGCGTTGATCATCCTGCAGCGCGAGGGCCTGTACAACACGCGCCTGGTTTTTCCATTTTTCAAGCGCCTGATTCCCGATCTCGGCTACGGCTACCTCGCGTTCGCGGTGTTCGTGCTTGTCGCGGAGTCGAACGCGGTGAACCTCACCGATGGCCTGGACGGACTTGCGATCAGCGTGTTCGCGATTGCCGCGAGCGCGTACACGGCGCTCGCGTACGTCACCGGTCACCGCGTGTTCGCCGAGTATCTGCTGCTCGTTCGCTTTCCGCAGGCCGCCGAGCTGACGGTGTTCTGCGGATCGCTGGTCGGCGCCTCGCTGGGTTTTCTTTGGTACAACTCGTACCCAGCAGAAATATTCATGGGCGACGTCGGGTCGCTGGCCCTTGGCGCCGCGCTCGGCATCGTCGCCATCCTGATCAAGCAGGAACTGCTGCTGTTGATTGTCGGCGGTGTCTTCCTGCTCGAAGCCGCGTCGGTTGTTCTCCAGGTCGGCTACTTCAAGGCGACTGGAGGTCAACGCATCTTTCGCATGGCGCCGCTGCACCACCATTTCGAACTGATCGGTTGGAGCGAGCCGAAGGTGATCACGCGCTTCGTGATCGTCGGAATCATCTTCGCGCTGTTCAGCCTTGCGACGTTGAAGCTTCGCTAGGGGCTGGGGACTTAGGGGCTAGGGACTAGGGATTTAGGGGCTAGGGCTAGAAACGTGGGATTCGACGTG
>Ga0268266_10003217_pt1 | contig 16504 bp, 14 predicted proteins | sample KBSS13metaG_FD_190356 | JGI IMG/M metagenome (GOLD analysis project Ga0268266, IMG submission 190356) | Switchgrass rhizosphere microbial communities from Kellogg Biological Station, Michigan, USA - KBS S1-3 metaG (SPAdes) (version 2) | ecosystem: Host-associated > Plants > Roots > Rhizosphere...
AGCACCAGCCCTGCGTGCCCCTCGGGGATCTCGACCGCGATCCCGGTGCCGACGCTCCAGCGCTCGCCGGGGCCGAGATGGGCGGGCTCGACCGAGTAGAGGTCGAGGCCGGCGTCGCCGGGGTGACCGCGGGTCGGGATGACCGCGGCCTCGTTCAGCTTCAGGATCGGCAGCTCCATGGCGCGCAGCCTAGAGAAACGCCCGGCCGGTGGGGCTCAGGCGACCGCTAGGTCGCTGAAGCGGTGCAGCTCGGCGCTCGGCACCAGGGCGTGCACGCGCACGCCGTCGGGCCCGTCGGTCCGCTCCAGCTCCCCCGCCACCTCGTGCAGCTCGTGCAGGCGGCCGCCCTGGTTGTAGGGGATCAGCAGCTCGACCTCGGTCAGGGTCTCGGCGAAGGCACCCTCGATCTGCTCCTTCAGCTCGTCCAGTCCCTCGCCCGCCAGTGCCGACACCAGCACCGCGTCCGGGTGGGCGATCGCGACTTCGTGGCGCTCGTCCTCGCTCAGCAGGTCGGTCTTGTTGAGGACCAGGAGGCGCGGCTTCTCCCCCGCCCCGATCTCCTCCAGCACCTCGTCCACCGCGTGCATGTCGGTGATCCGGCGCTCTTCGGTCTCTGAGGCGTCGACCACGTGCACGATCAGATCGGCCAGCGTGGTCTCCTCGAGCGTCGCTTTGAACGCCTCGACCAGTTGGTGGGGCAGCTTCTCGATGAACCCGACCGTGTCGGTGATCAGGTAGTCGCGGCCGGAGAGCTCGAAGTTCCGCGTGGTCGGGTCGAGGGTCTCGAAGAGGCGGTTGGCGACGCCGACCTCGGCGCCGGTCAGCGCGTTCAGCAGGGTCGACTTGCCGGCGTTCGTGTAGCCGGCGATGGCCACCCGCGGCACCGAGGAGCGTTCGCGCTCGGCCCGCATCACGTCGCGGTTCCGTTCGGTCTGGCGGAGGCGCCGGCGGAGTGCCGCGATCCGGTCGCGGGCGAGCCGGCGGTCGGTCTCGATCTGGCTCTCGCCCGGGCCCCTGGTGCCGATGCCGCCGTCGATGCGCCCGGCGCCGAGGCGCTCGAGGTGGGTCCAGAGGCCCCGCATGCGGGCCATGTTGTATTCGAGCTGGGCCAGCTCGACCTGCAGCTTGCCCTCGGCCGAGTGGGCGTGGTCGGCGAAGATGTCGAGGATCACCGCGGTGCGATCGATGACCGGCACGCCCAGTGCCGCCTCCAGGTTCCGCTCCTGGCGCGGGGCCAGCTCGTCGTCGCAGGCGACCAGGTTCGCGTCGCAGGCGGCGATCTCCGCTTTCAGCTCGGTCAGCCGGCCGCGGCCGAAGTAGCGATCGGGATCGGGTTTCGGCCGCTGCTGGGTCGCGACCCCCGCGGTGGCGACGCCAGCGGTGCGCAGCAGCTCCTTCAGCTCGCTCAGTGGCTCGCCCTCGGTCCGCCCGTCGACGATGCCGATCGCGAGCGCGCGCTGGCGCGCCCGCCGATTCGAGACGCCGGCGCCGTTGCTCCCTCCCGCGTAGCGGGTCTCGGCCTGCCTGCCGTTTCTCGAAGTCTGCACTCAGGGGAATTGTACGGGCCGACCCCAGCCGGATAGGGTTCGCGGTGTGAAGGTCTTCGTCACGGGCGGCACCGGGTTCATCGGCGGCGAGGTCGTGCGGCAGTTGCGCGACCGTGGCGACGAGGTCGTCGCCCTCGTTCGCAGCCCCGAGAAGGGCGCCAAGCTGAGCGCGCTCGGCTGCGAGCTGGTCAGCGGCGACCTCGGCGACGAGGGCGCCATCCGCCAGGGCATGGGCGGCTGCGACGCCGCGATACACGCCGCGGCGATGTACGAGGTCGGGATCCCGGCCAAGCAGCGGCCGGCGATGTGGGAGGCCAACGTAGCCGGCACCGAGCGGGTGATGAAGGTCGCCCTCGAGGAGAAGCTGGCGCGGATCGTCTACGTCTCGACCGTCGGCATCTTCGGCAACACGCACAAAAAGGTCGTCGACGAGAGCTACAGGAACCCGGAGACCGACTTCACCTCCTACTACGAGGAGACGAAGCTGGAGGCGCACAAGGTCGTCCAGCGGATGATCGACACCAGGGACCTGCCGGCGGTGATCGTCCAGCCGGGCGGCGTCTACGGCCCCGGCGACACCTCGCAGGTCGCCGATCTGCTCGAGCAGTTCTTCGCCGGCAAACTGCCGCTGATGCCCTTCCCCGAGCTGGGGATCTGCATGACCCACGTCGAGGACATCGCCGGCGGCATCCTCCTCGGGCTCGACAAAGGCAAGCTCGGCGAGACCTACGTGATCAGCGGGCCGGCGACGACGATGCGCGAGGCGATCGAGACCGTGGCCCGGGTCAGCGGGCGCAAGGCGCCGAAGCGGACCCTGCCGACCGGCCTGATGAAGGCGATGATCCCGATCGGGCCGCTGGTCGGCAAGGTGATGGGGCAGCCGCCTAATTTGCGCGAGCTGATCTCTTCTGCCGACAACGTCACGTTCTGGGCGAGCTATGACAAGGCTCAGCGCGAGCTTGGGTACTCCCCTCGCGGGATGGAGGACGGTTTGCGGCAGACGCTTGAAGCGGACGACCGCTTCCCCGCTCCGGTCGGCTGAGAGAGTCGAGGGAAGGGTCGGCGGACAACAGCGGGGAGGGTCCGGCGACCCTTCCCTCGACTCCCTTAGGCTGCCCGGCGTGCGAGTTATCGATGTAAAGCACCTGGGGCGGCCTCATGTGATCGGTTGCTGGGAGGTTGACGGGGTGCTTGTGGATCCTGGGCCGGAGTCCTCGCTCTCGACGGTTCTGGAGGCGATCGGGGATGAGCGGCCTCGGGCGGTGCTTCTGACGCATATCCATCTGGATCATGCGGCGGCTACTGGGGCTTTGGTTCGGCGCTGGCCGGATTTGGAGGTCTTTGTTCATGAGCGCGGTGCCCCGCACCTGATCGATCCTTCGAAGTTGCTGGCCAGCGCCGAGCGGCTTTATGGGGACAGGCTGGGGTATCTGTGGGGCGAGATCCTGCCGGTGCCTGAGGCGAACGTCCGGGTGCTCGGCGGCGGTGAGAGCGTGCTTGGGATGCGGGTCGCCTACACGCCCGGCCACGCTTCGCATCACGTCTGTTACCTGCACGAGGAGACCGGGACGGCGTTCGTCGGCGACGTCGCCGCCTGCCGGATCCCGCCCTCGAACCTGATCGTTCCCCCCACTCCCCCGCCCGACATCGACATCGAGGTCTGGGAGGAATCGCTGGACACCGTCGCCGGCTGGGCGCCCGAGCGCCTTGCCCTCACCCACTTCGGCGCGATCGAGGAGGACGTCCCCGGCCACCTCGAGAAGGTGCGGGCGAAACTGCGGGAAGAGGCCGCCCTCGCTCGGCAGATGGATCAGGAGACCTACAACGCCGACCTCGAGCGCCGGATCCGCGCCGAGCTCGCGGCCGAAGACATCGAAGGCGACACCGTCGACGAGCTCTTGCAGGCCGTCCCCACCGCCTACCAGTGGGCCGGCCTCGACCGCTACTGGCGCAAGAAGGCGGAGCGCGAAGCGGCCTGACCCAGGCTAGGAGAGGTGCTTGCGCATCCGCTCGACCGCCTCTTCGATCCGCTCGTCGGGAGCGGTCAGGGCGATGCGGAAGAAGCCCTCGCCGCTGGGCCCGTACATCGAGCCAGGCGAGATGACGACGGCGGCCTCCTCGAGCACCAGCTCGCAGAAGGAGGTCGAGGTGTGGCCGTCGGGGACCGGCGCCCAGACGTAGATCGTGCCCTGCGGCGAGGCGACCTCGACGCCGATCTCGCCGAGGGCGGAGACGACGAGGTCGCGGCGGCGGGCGTAGGTGCGGTTCATCTCCTCCAGCGGCTCGCCGGGGCCCTCGAGGGCGGCGACGCCGGCCATCTGGATCGCCTCGAAGAGGCCGGAGTCGACATTGGTCTTCAACCGCCAGTAGGTCTGGATCGCCTCGGCGTTGCCGAGGATCGCCGCGCAGCGCCAGCCGGTCATGTTGTAGCCCTTGGAGAGCGAGAAGACCTCGACGCCGACCTCCTTGGCGCCCGGCGTGGCGAGGAAGCTGGGGGCGACGTAGCCGTCGTAGGTCGTCTCCGAGTAGGCGTTGTCGTGGACGACGAGGATCTCGTGCTCCCTGGCGAAGGCGACGACCTGCTCGAAGAACCCGTCGGGGACGACCGCGCCGGTGGGGTTGTTCGGGTAGTTGACGAACAGCAGCCGCGCCCTGGCGGCGACGTCGTCGGGGACGTCGCTGAGATCGGGGGCGAAGCCGAGCTCGGGGACCAGCGGCAGCAGCTCGGCCGTGGCGCCGGCGAGGATCGGGCCGCCGGTGTAGACCGGGTAGCCGGGATCGGAGGCGAGGGCGACGTCGCCGGGGTCGAGGAAGGCGAAGCAGAGGTTGTAGATGCACTCCTTGGCGCCGATCGCCGGGATCACCTCGGTCTTCGGGTCGATCTCGACCCCGAAGCGCCGGTCGTAGAACTCGGCGAAGGCGGCGCGGAACTCGTCGCGGCCGCGGTTGCTCGGGTACTGGTGGTAGGCCGGGTCGGCCACCGCATCCTGCATCGCCGCGACGACGTGCGGATAGGTCGGCTGGTCCGGATCCCCGATCCCGAGGCTGATCACGTCGATGCCGGCAGCCCGCTTGTCGGCGATCTGCTGCTCGAGTTCCTGGAACTTGTACGGAGGGATCGCCTCCAGGCGCTTGGACGGATCGGCGATGCCCATGGGCGCGGAAATCTATGCGATCCAGCCGCTTGCGGCGTTTACTCGCCGTCCAGCTCGGCAAGCGCCTGGAGCAGCTCCGGCGAGAGCTCGCCGGCGAAGACCGGCTCGGCCCAGCCGTCGAGGCGGACGGCGAGATCCTCGCCGATCTCGACCTGCAGCTCGCCCCCTTCCAGCTCGACGACGAGCTGGCCCGGGGCGCCGCGGAGATGAGCGGTGACGGCGGCGCCGCTCGCGCCGGTGCCCGAGGAGAGCGTCTCCCCCACCCCGCGCTCGAAGATTCTTGCCCGCACCCGGTCGCCCTCGACCGCGAGGAAGGAGACGTTGGTGCGGTTCGGAAACAGCTCATGGCCTTCGATCCCCGGTCCGATCGCGCCGAGGTCGAGCCCGTCGAGCTCCTCGGCCGCGACGACGATCGCGCACTGCGGGTTGCCGATCGAGACGTGCTGGAACTCCCAGGAGCGGCCGCCCGACTCGAGCGTTCCGCGGCCGTCCTCGGGTCCTGAAGGAAAGTCCTTCGAGGTCGTCGAGGCGTGCCCCATGTCGACCGAGCAGGTCAGCTCGCCGGTGATCGTCGGCCGGATCGGGCCGGCCACGGTCGAGATTGCGAACTCGTCGGCGTCGGTCCAGCCGTTGCGGCGCAGGTAGAGGATCGCCTCCCGCGCCCCGTTGCCGGACAGCTCGGCTTCGGATCCGTCGGGGTTGAAGATCCGCAGCTCGGCGACGAACTCAGGATCGTCGCTCCTGGTCAGCAGCAGCACCCCGTCGGCGCCGATGCCGAAATGCTGGTCGCAGAGCCACTCGACCCGCGTCGCCGTCAGCTCCCACGGCAGCCGCTCCGCCTCGAAGATGAGGTAGTCGTTGCCAAGGGCCTGCCACTTCTCGAACTTCACGCGCGGCAGCCTATTCGGGAGGCGATCTGCTCGTCGCTGAGCCCGGTGCGGTCGATCGTCTCCAAGTTGGGGATTTTCCGCATCCAGGTGAGCTGGCGACGGGCGTAGTTGCGCGAGCGCTTCTTCATCTCCTCGATGTCGCCGGCGAGCAGCTCGTCGAAGCCGAGCGCTTTGCGGGCGGTGCGTCCCGGCCTGAGGGCGTCGGCGCGCCGGGCCTCCTCGACGGCGCCGCCGGCGACGATCGCCTCGGTGCGGGCGTCGATCCGCCCGTAGAGCTGTTCGCGGTCCATGTCGAGGCCGAAGATCGTCGTCGGGTGGCGGGTCTCCGGCGACCACAGCTCGGACTGCTCGGATTCGGGCGGCACTTTCCGCAGCGAGAGCTCGGCCAGCGCGGCGCGGAGGTAGAGCCCGGTCCCCCCGACGACGATCGGCCGCCGGCCGGCTTCCAGCGCCGCGTCGATTTCCCGGTGCGCCAGCGGCATGTAGTCGCCGATCGAGAAGTCGGCGCTGACCGGGACGAAGCCCAGCAGTCGGTGCTCGAGCTTGTCCTGCTCGGCTGCGGTTGCAGCCCCGGTCAGCACCCCGAGCCCCTCGTAGACCTGCAGCGCATCGCAGTTGATCGCCACCGGGTCCTCGCCACGCTTGCGCAGCAGCTCGGCGAGGGCGATCGCGACGCCGGTCTTGCCGACCCCCGTCGGGCCGAAGATCGCGAGGACGTTCAAAGAAGCGGGGTCAGGGGCCACGCCAGGACGCCGCTCAGCGTCTGCGAGGTGGCGCTTTCGATCTCGACGTCGACCAGCTCGCCCGCGGCGGCGTTCCCGTCGAAGTTGACCGCCTTGCCGTGGCGGGTGCGGCCGCGCAGCTTGGTCTCGTCGGTGCGGCTCGTTCCTTCGACCATCACCTCCATCGTCCGGCCGACGAAGCGCTGGGCGCGCTCGGCGGCGCGCCGCTGGACGACCTCGACCAGTTGTTCCAGGCGCTCGACCTTGACCGGGTGCGGCAGCTGTCCCTCCATCGTTGCCGCCTCGGTTTCGCGTCGGGGCGAGAAGATGAAGGTGAAGGCGCCGTCGTAGCCGACCTCCTCCGCCACTTCTAGCGTCTCGGCGAAATCGGCCTCGGTCTCGCCCGGGAAGCCGACGATGACGTCGGTGGTGATCGCGCAGTCGGGGACGTGCTCGCGGATCAGCGCCACCCGGTCCATGTAGCGGCCGCGATCGTAGGTGCGGCGCATCCGTTTGAGGACGGCGCTCGACCCCGACTGCAGCGGCAGGTGGATCTGCTCGCAGAGCGCCGGCAGCTCGGCGTGAGCCCGGATCACGTCCTCTTTCATGTCCTTGGGATGCGGGCTCGTGTACCGGATCCGCTCGATCCCCTCGATCGCATCGACCCGGCGCAGAAGGTCCGAGAAGCCGATTCGTCGAGCGAGCGGCAGATCGCGCCCGTAGCTGTTGACGTTCTGCCCCAGCAACGTCACCTCCCGCACCCCGTCGATTGCCAGCGCTTCGGCCTCGGCGATCAGCTCGCCCGGATCGCGGCTGACCTCGCGACCGCGGGTCGAAGGGACGATGCAGTAGGAGCAGACGCAGTTGCAGCCCTGCGAGATCTGCAGCCAGCCCTGGAACTCGCGCTCGCGTCGGGTCGGCAGGTGGCCGGAGAAGTCCTCGAACTCGAAGTACCCCTGGGCGGTGATCGAATCGCTGTTGAGGAACTCGGCGAGCTTGTGGATCTGACCGGGACCGAAGGCGACGTCGACGAACGGGAAGCGCTCGAAGACCTCCTCCTTGACCGACTGCGCCCAGCAGCCGCCGACGCCGACGATCCGCTCGGGGTCTTCGGACTTCAGGCGCTTCGCCTCGCCCAGGTGGGCTATGAAGCGGCTGTCGGCCGACTCGCGGATCGAGCAGGTGTTGAAGAGGATCAGGTCGGCCTCGCCCCTCTCCCCCGCCTCCTCGTAGCCGAGCGAAGCCAGCATCCCCCGCATCCGCTCGGAGTCGTGCACGTTCATCTGGCACCCGAAGGTGGTCACATGAAACTTCTGGGGCATCGGCTCAGCTTAAACGGCGAGAACCGGACCTACTTGACGGTGAGCGTGCCTTCCATGCCCGCCTCCGCGTGACCGGGGACCGTGCAGAGGAAGGTGTAGGTGCCGGGCTTCAGGTCGGCCGAGACCTCTTCTTTGCCTTCGGCGATCGGTTCGAATCCGGCCAGTTCCTTCCCGTCCTGTTCGATCACCACGTTGTGCGGGATCGCCGACGGGTTGTCGAAGTCGATCGTGACCTTGCCCGGCTTCGCCGTCAGCTCGGTCTTGTCGAAGGCCAGGGCGCTTGGATCGGCGGCGAGCTGCAGCGTGGTCGAGGCTTCCGCCCCCTTCGAGCCGCCCTCTTCGCCGCCTTCCTCGCCGCCAACCGGTTCCTGTTCGTCGGCGCCGACTTCGGCTTCCTCTTCTTCCGTCTCCGGTGAGCTGTTGATGCCGCCGCCCTCGCCCTCGGCGGCTTCGATCTCCTCGCCGGCGTGCTCGAGCTCGGTTGCCTCGGCGGCCTCCTCGTCCTGGGCGTGGAGGACGGCGAAAGTGGTGGCCCCGCCGGCGAAGATCGCAAACCAGAGGATCACGATCGGCAGCGCGCGGCCGGGAAAGTCCTTCACTTTCAGCCCTATGAAGCTGACCGTGATGGCCGAGACGGCGAGGACTCCGCCGCAGAGGTAGAAAAGGAGTTCGTTGCTCATGAGATGCGGCGGTGATCCTATAGAGATGGGAGCACGGCTCGCCGTGAGGCGAAAGCGGCCCTACGCCGCCTTCGCCTCGGCCACCGGCGCAGGGGTCTCCCCCTCCGTGGCCTGCGGAGCGTCGCCGTCGATCCCGAGCGCCGTCCGGACCTTGGTTTCGATCTCCAGCGCCAGCTCCGGGTTGTCGACCAGGAACTGTTTGGCGTTGTTTCGCCCCTGACCGAGACGGGTCTCGCCGTAGGAGAAGAAGGAGCCTGATTTCTGCACCAGGTCCTGCTCCATCCCGAAGTCGAGCAGGCCGCCCTCGCGGGAGATGCCGACCCCGTACTCGATGTCGAATTCGGCCTGGCGGAAGGGCGAGGCGACCTTGTTCTTGACGACTTTGACCCGGACCCGGTTGCCCACGGCCTCGGTGCCTTCCTTCAGGGTCTCGATCCGGCGGATGTCGAGCCGCTGGGACGAGTAGAACTTCAGCGCCCTGCCGCCCGGCTGCGTCTCCGGCGAGCCGAACTGGACGCCGACCTTTTCGCGGATCTGGTTGGTGAAGATGCAGACGGTGTTGGTCCGGTTGAGGTTGCCGGCGAGTTTCCGCATCGCCTGCGACATCAGCCGCGCCTGCAGGCCGACGGTGGTGTCGCCGATCTGCCCGTCGAGCTCGGCTTTCGGGGTCAGCGCCGCGACCGAGTCGATCGCGACCACGTCGACCGCGCCGGAGGCGATCAGCCGGTCGGCGATCTGCAGCGCCTGCTCGCCGTAGTCGGGCTGGGAGACCAGCAGCTCGTCGGTGTCGACCCCGATCGCCCGCGAGTAGACGGGGTCGATCGCGTGCTCGGTATCGATGAAGGCGCAGACGCCGCCCATCGACTGGGCCTGGGCGATGATGTGGTTGACCAGGGTCGTCTTGCCGGAGGACTCCGGGCCGAAGATCTCGACGATGCGGCCGCGCGGCACGCCGCCGATGCCGAGCGCCAGGTCGAGCGCCAGGGACCCCGTCGGGATCGACTCGACCTTGACCGTGCCCTTGTCGCCCAACCGCATCAGGGAGCCCTCGCCGAACTCTTTCCTGATGCCGCTGACGGTGTTTTCCAGCGCGGCGTCCTTCGCTTTCGCCTCCTTGGCGGAGACGTCGTTCAAGTTCGTTTTCCTATCTGCCATCTCGATCACCTCACTGCTGCCTCATCCGGGCAGCTGGACTTGTGCCAACGGGACGTAGCGCGCACCCGACGGCTGGAGTTCAGAACGGTAAAGCGTCATCCGGCGGCAAATCCGTGCCTCGGACAACCCCGGCGGGAGCTTCCCCGGCGGCTCGGCGACGATCGCCGGCCGCCGCGACCCGCGCCCCGCGGGGCGCACCCGCGCGACAGTGACGTGCGGCCAGAACGGCCGCTTCTCGGGCTCGTAGAAGCCCGCCTCGGCGAGACCCCGGGCCACGCCCTCCTGCAGCGCCTCGGCGCCGGGAGAAAGCGCTGGAAGTGCGTACAGGCGCGCCCTCCCCCGCGGCGGGCGTTGCACCGGATCCAGCAGCTCCACCCAGGGAGCCGGACCGGTGCGCTCCCGCACCAGAGCGGCGATCGCCTCGATCTCCTTCTCCGTGCGGTAGCCGAGGAAGGCGAGAGTGACGTGCAGGGACTCAGCCGCGACCGGCCGCAACGCCGGGTCGCCCAGCGCCTCCGCACCCCACGCTGCAATCCCCTCCCGGAGCTCGTCCGGGAGGTCGAGCGCGACGAACAGCCGCGCCCGGGGGCTCTTGAGTCTCTCCTTCGCCACGGCCGCCACGCTACGGGGCCACGACGCGCCGAACAACACCGCAAAGCCAAATTACGGCGACGACTTCGTGCCCTCTTCCTCACCGAGCAGCATTCGCAGCAGGTGCATCCCGACCAGGGCCGAGCGTTCGCGGATGTCGAGCCGCCCGCCGGGGATGACCGGATCGCGGGCGATGGTCGTCCCGTCCGCCAATCGCGCGTTGAAGCAGACGTAGCCGACCGGCTTCTCCTCGCTGCCGCCCCCGGGGCCGGCGATGCCGGTGATCGAGACCGCGACGTCGGCCTCGAACCGCTCCAGGGCGCCGATCGCCATCGCCTCGGCGACCTCGGGGGAAACAGCTCCCTTGGCCTCGATCAGATCCGGGTCGACCCCCAGTAGATCGCGCTTGGCCTCGTTCGAGTAGGCGACGACGCCGCCGGCCATGTACTCCGAGGCCCCCTCCAGGTCGGTGATCCGCGCCGCCAGCAGCCCGCCGCTGCAGGACTCGGCCAGCCCCAGCTTGTGCCCCAGCAGCAGCGTGGCGACCTGGGCGTCGATCGTCTCGCCGTCGAGGCTGAAGGTCTCCTCGCGGTGCCGCTCGACCAGGCCGCCGCGCACCGCCTCGGCCACCTCCAGCGCCTCGTCGCGGTAGCGGACGTCGATCTCGATCTCGCCGCGCCGCAGGCAGGTGGTGATCTCGACGGCGCCCAGGTCCACCCCGCCGGACTCCATCTCGCGCAGGCTCTTGGCGATCTCCGACTCGGGCACGCCGAACATCCGCATCGTGTAGCCGCGCAGCGGCGTCGCTCGGCTGAGCAGCGCCCGCACCGGCTCGGTCTCCAGCGCCGCCGACCACATCGGCTGCAGCTCCCGCGGCGGCCCGGGCAGGACGACCACGACCCGCTCGCCGGCCGGGACGACCAGCCCCGGCGCGGTGCCGACCGGGTCGAGCGGCGTCGCCCCCTCGGGGACCATCGCCTGCTTGCGGTTCGCCTCGCGCAGGGCCTCGGGATCGAGCCGGAAGCGCTGCGCGAAGCCCTCGAGGATCTTGGCGATCTTCGCCTCCATCTCCTCGTCGAGCTTCATCTCCCGCCCGGCGAAACGGCCGACCACCTCGGCGGTCAGGTCGTCGGCGGTGGGTCCCAGCCCGCCGGTGGTGACGATCAGGTCCATTCCCTCGCTCGCCATGAAGCGCAGCGCCGCCTCCAAGTCGTCGGGCCGGTCGGCGACGACGAGGATGTGGGCGACCTCGACCCCTTTGCCGGCGAGCTGCTCGGAGACCCAGGGCCCGTTGCTGTCCGAGATCCGGCCGGTCAGGACCTCGGTTCCGGTGACGATGATTCCCGCGCGGATCACGGGCCGGACGCTACCGGACCCGAACCGCCTGAAAATGGAAGGGCTAGACCTCGGGCTCCGAGTCGACCGCGACCGGGGCGGGCTCGGAGTCGCCGCCACCGAGGACGCGCGAGAGATCGGCCTGGGTGATCAGCACCTGGCGCGGTTTCGATCCCTCGTAACCGGAGATCACGCCGCGCCGCTCGAGCATGTCGATCAGGCGCCCGGCCCGGGTGTAGCCGACCCGCAGCCGGCGCTGGATCATCGAGACCGAGGCGGTCTCGGTCTGCACGACCAGCCTGATCGCCTCGTCGAGGAGATCGTCGCTGTCGGGGTCGAAGTCGTCGTCGCTGCCCTCCTCGGCGACCTCGACGGGCGTCTCCAACAGCTCGTCCTCGAACTCGGGTTCGCCCTGCTTTGCCCAGTGGCCGGTGATCCGGGCGATCTCGTCCTCGGTGATGAAGGCCCCCTGGACACGGGAGAGCTTCGAGGTGCCGGCGCCGCGGAAGAGCATGTCGCCCTGGCCGAGCAGGGCCTCCGCCCCACCCTGGTCGAGGATCACCCGCGAGTCGGTCTGCGAGGAGACTGCGAAGGCGATCCGCGAGGGGATGTTGACCTTGATCGTGCCGGTGATGATGTCGGTCGAGGGGCGCTGCGTCGCCAGCACGAGGTGGATCCCGGTGGCGCGCGACTTCTGCGCTAGGCGGATGATCGAGTCCTCGACTTCGGCCGGGGCGACCATCATCAGATCCGCGAGCTCGTCGATCACGCAGAGGATGTGCGGCAGCGGAGCCTCGCCCTTCTTCTGGCGGGCGCGGTTCAGCTCGTTGAGGTTGCGGGCCCGGGCCTCGCTCATGATCCCGTAGCGGCTCTCCATCTCCCCGATCAGGTTGGAGAGGACGTTGGCGGCGAGGCGCGGCGAGGTGACCACCGGCGTCAGCAGGTGCGGGACGTTCTCGTAGTGGTTGAGCTCGACCTGCTTGGGGTCGACGAGGACCAGCCGGACTTCGTTCGGCGAGGCCTGCATCAGGATCGAGGAGAGGATCGCGTTGACGCAGCCGCTCTTGCCCGAGCCGGTGGTGCCGGCGACGAGGACGTGGGGCATCTTCGCGATGTCGGTCCAGACCGGGTTGCCGTCGATCCCCTTGCCGAGCCAGGCGACCAGCGGCGAGGTCTTCTCCGGCCGACCGGCGTAGATGTCGCCGAGGCGGACCATCCTGCGGGTCCGGTTGGGGACCTCGACGCCGACGGCCTGCTTGCCGGGGATCGGGGCGAGGATGCGGATGTCCGTGGAGGCGAGCGCGTAAGCGATGTCGTTGGCGAGCTCGGTGACTTTCTTGACTTTGGTCCCGGGCGCGAGGCGCAGCTCGAAGCGGGAGACGTGGGGGCCGCTGACGACGCCGACGATCTTTGCTTCGACGCCGAAGTGGCCGAGCGTCTCGACCAGCTTGCGGCCGACCGCTTCCTGGTCCTTGGGGTCGGGACCTTTGTCGCCTTTGCCGCGCTCGAGCAGCTTCAGCGACGGCGGTCGGTAGTCGATCTCCTCCGACATCGTCACCCCGCGCTTGGAGCCCATCGGGGTCAGGCCGGCGTGGGCGCGATCGCCCTCGTCGACGACGGCCACCGCGTCCTCGGAGTCGTAGTTCTGCAGCTCGACCTGCTCGCCCTCGGGCTGGACCTCGTCCTCCTCGCTGGTCTCGGCGTCGAAGATCTGGGTGTCGAAGTCCTCCTCCTCGGCGAGCGCGACCGTCGGCTCGAAGTCCTCCTCGTCCTCCGGGTAGCCGCTCATCACGTCGGTGGCGCCGGCCAGGGTCGCGGCCTCGGCCCGCGCCTCGCGGTGCTCGCGCCAGTCGGCGTGGGTCTTGGCGACGGTCCGCGCGGCTGCGTCGCCGCCGCTGAAGAGACCGCGGAAGACCGCTCGCAGGCCCCTGCCGATGCCTTTGGCGAGGTCGGAGACGGAGGTGCCGGTCAGCAGCATGCCGCCGACGACCAGCAGCAGCACGGTGAAGATGCGGGCACCGACGTTGCCGAAGAGGTAGGAGAGCGCGGTTTCGGCGCCGTAGCCGACCTTCCCTCCCTCCCAGCCGAAGAAGAGGACGAAGGCGAGGTAGACGCCGAAGGCGATCAGGAAGAGGGCGATCAGGTCGATGTGGCGCTGCTCGAGACCGGCGGGCATCCGCAGGCCGGCTTTCTTGGCTTTCGGCTTGCGCTTCGAGGCCGCTTTACCCCGCCGCGCCGCTCCAGCGCGCTTCTTACGCACGAACATGTCCATCGGTTCGACGCCGAGGGCGCCAGCCCTGCGAGCTAAATTCGGCCTAAATGTCGCGCGGAGCGGCGATTTCCGCGGGTACCATCGTTGCGTGCTCTCCGAGATCGACCAGATCGGCGGCCGCGTCCTGATCGTCGAGGACGACGTCGACATCGCCGACATCCTCCGTCGCTCCCTCCGTAACGAGGGCTACGAAGTGCGCACCTCCGCCGACGGGGTCGAGGCTCTCGACGTCGCCGCCGGCTTCGTGCCCGATCTGGTGGTGCTCGACCTCGGTCTGCCAGGGATGGACGGCGTCGAGGTCTGCCGCCGCCTGCGCAGCGACGGCGACGTGCCGATCCTGATGCTCACCGCCCGCTCGGAGACCGAGGACCGCGTGACCGGCCTCGACAGCGGCGCCGACGACTACCTGGTCAAGCCCTTTGAGCGTCAGGAGCTGCTGGCGCGGATCCGCGCCCTGCTGCGCCGCCGACCGCCGCGCGGTGCCGCTTCGCTCGAGGTCGCCGACCTCACCCTCAACCCTGACACCCGCGAGGTGCGCCGCGGCGAGCGTGAGATCGAGCTGACCAACCGCGAGTTCGAGCTGCTCGAGTTCCTAATGCGAAACGAGCGCCTCGTCGTCTCCCGTGAGCGGCTGCTGGACGAGGTCTGGGGCTACGACCCGATGGCGGCGACGAACACGATCGACGTCTTCATCTCCAACCTGCGCCGCAAGCTCGAGGACGGCGGCGAGGGCCGCCTTCTGCACACCAAACGCGGCGCCGGCTACGTCCTCAAGGCCTGAGCCGAACTTTTAAAACCGCTTTAGGACCAGCGCCTAGATTCATTCGCGGACGAGACACATTGCCCGCCGGAGCATCTCCCCAGATTTAGCTCCGGCGGGCTTTTTCGTGCGGGATGAAAAAAAGCGCCCGTCAGGGACGGGCGCTTTTTCAAATCCAAACGGAAACGCCTAGAGCATTTCGCGAAGGGGAACCGCGTTCACGAACCAGGTCGTTCCTTCCAGGATCGCCGTGTTGGTACCAGCCGGAGACGGGGTTCCTACGATTGAATCGACGAACGGATCGACCAGCCAGGAGAACAGGATCCCCCCGCAGCCGTTTGCTCCCGGTGCCGCGAAGGAGTTGTCGACCAGACGATTTTTTTTCAGGACCACTCCAATTTCATTGAATTCGCCGAATTCGCCGAAGCTGCCTGAGATCGGTTTGTTCGGAGGGGGCGGGGCGGTCGTGCCGGTGATCAGGTTCAGTTTGATCGGGTTCGAGTTCGAGCCGATGTAGCAGCTGCCGCCGAGGAACGGATTGCTCAGCTTGACCTTGACGGGAAGGGAGATCTCAGGCCCCGTGCCTTTGGCCAGATTCGCGAGCCTGAAATTCACCGACGACGCCGGGCCCGCGGCTTCGACCGTTGCGGTGACTCCGGTAAAGCCGTTGTTGATCGTTTCGTTGAACAGGTCCTTGAGGATTTGCGGCCACCAGCTCGGGGCCGTGACCCCCAGGAGTCCTCCCGGGACGGGCTGCGCGGTTTTGGAGAGGATCAGACCGTCCGTCGGGGCGACGAAGCCCAGCGGACCGAAGACCCCTTCTTCATCATTCAAAATGGTGGCGCCGCCTTTGAGCACGACGGGATTGACGATCGGGACGGCTTTTTTGCCGACGGTGAAGGAGCCGCTCGAGGTTTCCGCGTAAAGGCAATCGTCTACGTTGGGATTGCTGAGCGGGCAGGTGTTGAATTTGGCGTATTCGCCGGTCAGTGCCGCCGATGCTGAGCTCGCCGGCACCAACATCAAGGCAGCCAACGCCGCGGCCAGAAACAGCCTTTTCATAACTGGTCCTTTCAGACTGGATTGCTGCTGGACGCGTGGTCCACCAGTGGAACTCCCTGTTCCAAAGCGATTCGCTTGTACCAAACAGGGAAACCTGCGTCGCAAGGTTTGCCCTGATCAGACAGGCTGTTTCCCGCTACCAGTCAAACCTGTCGTGTGGCGAATTTGCGCGCGCGCAGGTCCGCACCCGCCGGGCGCTGGGCCTGCTGCTGCCTGCCGATCAGACCTCGACCACGACCGGGAGGATCATCGGGCGGCGTTTCAGGCGCTGCCAGACGAACTTGCCGATCGCGTCGTGGAGGTCTTCCTCGATCAGGTGGCTCTCGCGCTTGCGGCCGCCGCCGGCGTCTTCGAGCTGGTCTTCGACCAGGTCCTTGAGGTCGTCGACCAGGCCGTCGGCCTCCTCGAGAAAGGCGACGCCGCGGAAGATCACCTCGGGGTCGGCGGCGACTCTGCCGTCGTCGCTGGAGATCGTCGCGACGACGATGAAGATGCCGTCGGCGGAGATCTCGCGACGGTCGCGCAGGGCGGCGTCGTCGGGCTCGCCGATGTTGACGCCGTCGACGTACATCACGCCGGCGTGGATGTCCTCGCCGAAGCCGGCGCCGCTCGCGTCGACTTCCAGCGGGAGGCCGTTGCGGCCCTGGAAGATGCGATCGCCGTCGATCCCGACCGCTTCGGCCAGCTCCGAGTGCAGTCGCAGCCGCTTGTGGTCGCCGTGGACCGGGAGGACGTATTTCGGCCGGGTGAGGTTGAGCATCAGCTTCAGCTCCTCCTGCCAGCCGTGGCCGGAGGCGTGGATCGGCGCGTCTTTGGCGGTGATCACCGTGGCGCCGATCTCGTAGATGCGGTCGATCGTCTCGTTGACCGCCCGCTCGTTGCCGGGAACCGGCGTCGCCGAGAAGACGACGGTGTCGCCGGAGTGCAGCTGCACGTCGCGGTGGTCGTTGTTGGCCATCCGCCGCAGGGCCGAGAGCGGCTCGCCCTGGCTGCCGGTGGAAATCACAACGACC
>Ga0268266_10003219_pt1 | contig 16495 bp, 16 predicted proteins | sample KBSS13metaG_FD_190356 | JGI IMG/M metagenome (GOLD analysis project Ga0268266, IMG submission 190356) | Switchgrass rhizosphere microbial communities from Kellogg Biological Station, Michigan, USA - KBS S1-3 metaG (SPAdes) (version 2) | ecosystem: Host-associated > Plants > Roots > Rhizosphere...
GAGGCGCGGCTGACCGCGGTCGCCACTGCCCTGATGGCCGGCGTCGACGAAGGCACGGTCGACTTCCGGCCGACCTACAACAGCGAGGAAGAAGAGCCCGAAGTCTATCCGGGGCTGTTCCCCAACCTCCTCGCCAACGGCGCGAGCGGCATTGCGGTCGGCATGGCGACGTCGATCCCGCCGCACAACGTCAGCGAGCTGATCGACGCCGCGACCCACCTGATCGACAACCCCAAGGCGGAAGACAGCGCGCTGATGGATTTTGTCGCCGGGCCGGACTTCCCGACCGGCGGCGTGCTCGTCGACAGCCGCGACAGCATCGCTTCGGCCTATGCGACCGGGCGAGGGTCGTTCCGGCTCCGCGCCCGGATCGAAGTCGAGCGCGAGAAGGGCGGCGGCTGGCACCTGCTGGTCAGCGAGATTCCGTACGGCGTCCAGAAATCGAAGCTGATCGAGCAGATCGCGCAGCTGATCGCCGACAAGAAACTGCCGATCCTTGGCGACGTGAAGGACGAGAGCGACGACCAGGTCCGGCTGATCCTCGAGCCGCGGGCGCGAACCGTCGATCCCGACCTGCTGCTCGAAAGCCTGTATCGGCTGACCGATCTCGAGACGCGTTTCCCGCTCAACCTCAACGTGCTCGACGCGACGCGAACGCCGGGGGTGATGAGCCTCAGGCAGGCGCTGACCGCGTGGCTCGCGTTCCAGATCGAGGTGCTGCTGCGCCGCAGCCAGGTCCGCATCGGCAAGATCGACGAGCGCCTCGAGCTGCTCGACGGCTTCCTCATCGCCTTCCTCAACCTCGATCGCGTAATCGAGATCATCCGGACCGAGGATGAGCCCAAGCCGGTGATGATCGCCGAATTCGGACTCACGGACCGCCAGGCCGAAGCAATCCTCAACATGCGGTTGCGGCAATTGCGGCGCCTCGAGGAAATGGAGATCGCCAAGGAGCGCGAGGCGCTGGGGAAAGAACGCGATGAGCTGGAGAAGCTCATCGAAAGCCCGGCGCGGCAGCGGACCCGGCTCAAGCGCGACCTCGCCACCATTCGCGAGAAGTTCGGGGACGAGCGCCGGACCCGGATCGAGGAGGCCGGCGCGACGCGTGAAATCGACTGGTCGGCGATGATCGAGAAGGAGCCGATCACCGTCATCCTCTCGCAGCGCGGCTGGATCCGGGCGATGAAGGGCCATCTCGCCCTGGAGCAGGTCGGCGAGCTCAAATGGCGTGAGGGCGACGGGCCGTTCATCCATTTCCACGCCCAGACGACTGACAAGCTCGCGCTCTTCGCGTCGAACGGCCGGGTGTACACGCTGGGCGGGGACAAGCTGCCAAGCGCCCGTGGATTTGGGGAGCCGGTGCGGCTGTTCATCGACCTCGATGCCGAGGTCGATATCGTCCAGCTGCTGGTCATCCGCCCGGACATGAAATTGCTGCTGGCGTCGTCGGACGGGAAGGGGTTCCTGACCTCCGCCGAGGCGACCCTCGCCGAGACCCGCAAAGGCAAGCAGGTGGTCAACCTGCGCGCGGGAGCCAGGGTCGCGGTGGTGCGGACGGTTCCAGCGAGCGCGGACTCGGTCGCGGTGATTGGCGAGAATCGCAAGATGGTCGTGTTCGCAATCGCCGAGTTGCCGGAGCTGGCGCGCGGCCAAGGCGTCACCCTGCAGCGGTACCGCGACGGCGGGCTGTCCGATGCGGTCGCCTTTCGGCTCGAGGATGGATTGAGCTGGGCGTTGGGCGGTGAAACGGGACGGACCCGTACCGAGACCGACCTGTCATCATGGCGGGCGGCGCGGGGCGCGGCCGGCCGGATGCCGCCGATCGGTTTCCCGCGCAGCAATCGATTCACTTCGAATTAGCGCCGGAAACCCAGCGGAAAATTAGCGACCGGCAAGAGAGAATTAACACTAGTCGGGCAAAGCGGCTGGATGCAGGCTGCCGCACGTCGCCTGCCGGCGGTCGAAAGGCCACGGCGGGCGAACAATCCTAGCGCGAAATCGCCCCTTGTGACGGCGGACGATACCGGCTTGCTTGGCGCCCTGCCGATTGCAGCAGCCATTGTCGAACGCGGTGCGGATAGCAGCCTGCACGTCGTCGCTCACAACAGCCGCTTTTTCGACACCGTCAGCCAGTCGTCCTGCACCGCCCCCGACTGGAGCCAGGCCGATTGCCTGAAGACCGGGCCCATTGCCGAACTGATCCAGCGCTTCTTCGACGGGACGGACATAACCGGCGAGCTGGATTTCAAGGACGGGGAAGGGGTTTCGTCCCGCTATTTCCGCGTGAAGCTGGCGCCGCTGCCGACGCGCAGATCAAAGCCATCGCGCTGCCTGCTGAGCGTCGTTGACCGCACCGTCGAGGTCCAGGCCGAGCGTACCTTGCGCGCGGAAATGCTGCGCGACAGCCTAACCGGCCTGCCCAATCGCCTCGCTTTCACCGAGGCGATCGAAAAAGCCGAGGAAAAGGTCGCGCGCGACATCGAGCATGCCGTGCTCGTCGTCGACATGCTGCGCTTCAGCCGGATCAACGAATCGATGGGCAGCCTCGCCGGCGACGAACTGCTGATCACGTTCGCGCGGCGGCTGATCCTGGCGCTGCGGGCCGGCGACGTCCTCGCCCGGACCGGCGGCAACGAGTTTGGCGTGCTGGTGTCGCTGCGCCGCGGCGTCGAGGATGCATTAAAGGCGGCCGAACGGATCCAGCAGGTGATGGCGACTCCGTTCAAGATTTCCGATCTCGAAATTCGGGTCGAATGCGCGATCGGCGCTGCACTGATGACCGCGGACCAGGATCCGGAAGAGCTGTTCCGCAATGCGCAGTTCGCGGTGAAGCAAGCCAAGCTCGCCGGACGCCCGCAGGTCTATGAGCCCAAGCAGGCCACCGAGGCCCGTCGCCGCTTCTCGATCGAGACCGAGCTCCGCCGCGCGCTCGACAAGGATCAGCTCAAGCTTTTCTATCAGCCGCTGATCAACTTGAAGTCGGGCGAAGTCTCGGGGTTCGAGGCGCTGGCCCGCTGGAATCACGAAGACCGCGGCGAGATCAGCCCGACCGAGTTCATCCCGGTCGCCGAGGAATCCGGGCTGATCCTGCAGCTTGGTCGCTGGGCGATGGACAAAGCCGCCCAGACCCTGGCCGACTGGGACAAGCAGAGCGGCGAGAAGCTGCCGCTGTACGTCGGGGTGAACCTGTCGGCGATCCAGGTCGCGCGCGACGACATTGCAGCCGTCGTCGAGAGTGCGCTGAAGTCGGCCGGGCTGACCGGCGATCGGTTGACGCTCGAGCTGACCGAAAGCTCGATCGTCCAGGACCCGGCCCGGGCGACGCGCGTGTTCGATGCGCTGAAGGCGCTCGACGCGACGGTCGCCATGGATGATTTCGGCACCGGCTATTCGAGCCTCGCTTACCTCCAGCGCCTGCCAATCGACGTGTTGAAGATCGACAAGAGCTTCGTCTCCGGGATGATGGTCGATCCCGACGCCGTCGCGATCGTCCGCGCGGTCCTGAGCCTGGCCGAGGCGCTCGGCATGTCGACCACGGCCGAGGGCATCGAAACGGTCGAGCTGGCGACGACGCTCGCGACGCTCGGCTGCGCGTCAGGCCAGGGTTATTATTTCGCCAAGCCGCTCGAAGCCTCCGCGGCACTTAAATATTGGCAGTCGCGCCGCCGTTGATGCCCGTCCCGGCGCGGGGCACCGTTCAGCCGTAGGAACCATCACTCGCAATTACCGGTTGACGCCCCTGCAATAGGGGAGTGAACTCGGGCCTTGCAGGGACGGCTCGCAATCGTTGGACTGTGGCCGTTACTCGCGGCAACGGGTGCCTTTGCCCAGCCGCTTCAGCCCCTCACCGAACAATCGCGAATCGACCACCGGCGAAACATCAACTTGCGCCTTGTCGAGGAGCCGGGGTTCGATCGCGCTGGGCCGCCGAACCGGGGCGTCCTCGCCGATACCCAGCTGGGTGCGAACATGCGCATGGGTGTCCAGCTGATCACCATTTCGCGCCCGCGGCTCGGTCCCGAATGGCGAATCGACGGCCGAGCAATCCGCTCGCGCAAGCCCGCCGTCACGTTCTCCTACAAGTTCTAACCACCCGCCGCCGGGCTTGGCGAAATTGCGGGGGGCGCTACATCACCTCCGATGCCGCCTCCCGATCCACCTGAAACCCGCGAGGCCTCGCGGTTGCTCGGCGACTTCAGGACCGAGCGGGCGTTGAAGGTGCGCGCGCTCGGCGGCGCAAGGTGGCACCCGTCGGATATCTATCACTCGCTGCTGCGGATGACCTGGCCCCAGCTGACGCTCGTGTTCGTCGCCTCGTTCCTCAGCTTCAACCTGCTGTTCGGCTGGCTCTATTCGCTCGATCCGAGCGGCATGTCGTGGAGCGCGCAGGTCGAGGGCAAGTCCACTTTCTGGCACGCATTCTTCTTCAGCGTGCACACCGTGGCGACCATCGGCTACGGCAACAATTACCCGATTTCGATCTACGCCAACGTCCTCGTCGTCGTCGAAATCACCCTCGGCATCCTGTTTTTCGCATTGGTCACCGGAATCGTGTTCGCGCGCTTCTCGCGGCCGACGGCGCGCTTCCTGTTTTCCCAAGTCGCCGTCGTCCAGCCGATCGATGGTGTGCCGACCTTGATGTTCCGCGCCGCCAACCTCCGCCACAACCTGATCTTCGAAGCCCGCGCGACCGTCTCCGTCCTGCTCGATGAAGAAGTCGAGGGCGCGGTGATGCGCCGGTTCCGCGACCTGAAGCTAGTCAGGAGCGCGAACCCCGTCTTCGCGCTGACCTGGATGATCATGCACCCGATCGACGAATCGAGCCCGCTTTCTGACTGGTCCGCGGATAATGAGCGCACGACCCATTCGGAGATCATTGTCGTGCTGTCCGGGACCGATGAGCGCACCGGTCAGACCATCCACGCGCGCTGGGCCTATGCGCCAACCGACGTGCGGTGGAACGCCAGGTTCGTGGATATATTGGGGCAGGCGGCGGATGGAATCCGCACGATCGATTACCGGCACTTTCACGAGACGGAGCCAGTGGCGCCGTAAGTCACGCAACCTACGTCAACTTATCGCGCCGCTGTCACAGTCGTCGCCTAGGACGGCGCAATGATGGACACTGCCTCCCTCGACTATTTCCGCCGGCGCGAACTCGCCGAACGGGCCGCCGCCAAACGGGCCGCAAGCAGCAGCGCCCGGCGCGTGCACCAGGAAATGGCGCAATGCTACGCTGCGATGCTCAACAGCGTCAGGTCGCCGAGCGAAGCGCGCGGCTGACAATTTCATCGAGCGGCGCGCCGGTCGGGAAGCCGGCGCCGACCCATTCCTCCTCGATCCGGCGCAGGGTCCGGGCAACGACCGGACCTTCGGTCAGTCCGGATTTGATCAGGTCGCCGCCCTTCACGGGAAGCCGCGGTGGCTTCCAGCCGGCAATCATCGCCGCGTCGGCCGGCCGGGCGATAAGCAGCAACCGGTCGACGGCGCATTCCGTCCCGATGCGATAGGCCAGGGCCCGCGGGTCGTCGGACTGCTCGACCACGGCCGCACAGCCGAGCCGCTTGCGCGCCTTGTTCGACAGCTTCAGTCGCGCGGCAATGCCGTCGGCGACCGCCGGGTCCCGGGGCAACAATGCAGCGAAGCGGCGGAGCGGGTCGGGCGCGATGCCGGCTTCGCGCTCTGCCGCGATGAGGTTGCGGAGCTCGGGTAGCCGGGCCGGCTCAATCTCCGGAAGCACCGGCGTTAAGATGCTGCGGGCAAGCATGATTTCGATCGTTGCGAAGGGATCCTCGACCGCGAGCAGCTTCAGCAGCTCGTCGGCGATCCGCTCGCGCGACAAGGCCATGAGATCGTTGGCGCGCGCGGCGCAGGCGTCGAGCGCGGCTCCGTCCAATTCGCCGGAACCGAACCGCGCGTGAAAGCGGAAGAAGCGCAGGATGCGCAGATGATCCTCGGCAATCCGGGCAAGGGGATCGCCAATGAAGCGGATGTGCCGCGTTGCGAGATCGTCGAGACCGCCGAAGTAATCGAAAATCTCGCCTGTCACGGGATCGGCCGACAGCGCGTTGATGGTGAAATCGCGCCGCGCCGCATCTTCCTGCCAGTCCTCGGTGAAGGCGACGGTCGCGCGACGGCCATCGGTCGAGACGTCGCGTCGCAAGGTCGTGATCTCGGCGACCTGGCCCCGGCTGACGGCCGTGATCGTGCCATGATCGATGCCGGTGGGGATGGCCTTGATCTTGGTCGTCCCCAGCCGCTCCATCACCGCGTTCGGGTTGAGCCGAGTGGCGAGGTCGATATCGGCGTGCGGAATGCCGAGCAATTCGTCGCGGACGGTCCCGCCGACGAAGCGAATCAACCCGTCCCGCGCGCCAAGCACATTGAGCAGGTCGCGGATGCCGGCCTGGTCCCACCATTTGGCGGCGTCGAGCTTCACGGCCATTGCAGCCGTCGCGACAGATTGACGATCATCGCCGCGGTTGCCCCCCAGATCCGCCGTTCATTCCACACGATCTCGTAATAGTGGCGCTCGCGGCCCTGGAACAAGGCGCTCTGCCGCTGCTGGTTCGCCGGGTCGAGGAGGAAGGCGAGGGGGACTTCGAACCACTCGGCGACCTCATGCTCGTGGGGTTCGAGCGGAAGGTCCGGTGGAATGACCCCGATCACCGGGGTCACGAGATAACTCGTCACCGTCCGATAAGGCGGGATCGTGCCGACCACCTCAACGCACGCGGGATCGAGCAGAATTTCCTCCTGCGCCTCGCGCAGCGCGGCGGCCACCGCATCTTCGCCCGGATCGATTCGCCCACCGGGGAACGCGACCTGTCCGGCGTGAGTCCGCAGATGCTCGCGCCGGACGGTCAGGATGACGCCGGGTTCAGACCGCTCGGTAACCGCGACGAGCACCGCGGCAGGCGTCCCGGAGCCCGCATCATGCTCAACCATGTCGCCGGTCAGGAGCTCGGCGTCAGTTTCGGCCCCAAGTGCGTCGCGAAGGCGGTCAGCAAGGCTCACGCGCGCGCATCCAAGGGAAAGAAGGCGCCATCACTCCAGATGCCGGGCGGATCGTGACCCTCCGCCAGGGCGAGCTCGGCGAGCTCATAATAGACCGAGCGCGCCAGCTCGGCTTCGAGACCATGGCGGACGAAGACCCGCGGCGATGGCCCGTGCCCGGTCTCGATGACGGTCAAAGGATGATCCGGGCCGAGGATGATGGCGTCGCCGCTATCGAGGCGAAAGGCGATGCGCCGTTGCTCGCCGTGGCCCTCGCTGGTCATTTCGAGCGCGCGGAAGGCGGTCGCCTCGACGTCGATCTCGAGCTTCTCGACCGGCGTCACGAGCATGTGGCGCCCATCCGGCTCGCGCCGAAGCACCGTTGCGAACAGCCTGACCATCGCCGGCCGCCGGATCGGTGCGCCGTCATGATACCAAGTGCCGTCGCGGGCGATCCGCATGCCCGAATGGCCACAATGCTCCGGGTTCCAGCGGTCGACGGGCGGCAGGCGATGCTCGTCGATGAGCCGTTGCAGCTCAGCCAGGCTGAGTCCCTGCAGGTCGATTGGTGGCCGGCGCTCGGGCATCCATGCGTCCTTGGATTGCTTCGGGGCATGGCTCAAGGCAGGAGTGCGCTGCGATGAGCGCCACGCTGAACCAAACCGCGATCGTCACCGGCGCCGGCAAGCGAGTCGGCGAGGCCGTCGCCCGGGCGCTGCTGGCCGACGGGTGGACCGTCATCGCGCATGTCCACCATCAGTCGGATGGCGTCCCGGACGGAGCGGTGAAAGCCGTGGCCGACCTGGCGCAGGCGGATTGTGCCGGGCGGATCTTCGCGGCCGCCGCCGGGCTGCCGCCGGTCTCGCTTCTCATCAACAATGCTGCGCGGTTTGCGTGGGATGGGTTCGGCGAATTCGACGGCAGCGAGCTGGACGCGCACATTGCGGTCAATGTCCGGGCGCCGGCGCTGCTGATCGATCGGCTGTCGCGCACGCATGCCGGCGGGGACGTGCTGGTCGTCAACGTGCTCGATGCGAAGCTCGCCGCGCCCAACCCCGATTACCTGAGCTACACCTTGTCGAAGGCGGGCCTCGCGGCGCTGACCGACCTTGCCGCGCGCGCGCTTGCGCCCAAGGGCATTAGGGTGAACGGCATTGCGCCGGCGCTGATGCTCCGCTCAAGCGGGCAGAGCGAGGAGAATTACGAGGCGATGCATGCCGCCAATCCGCTGCGCCGCGGGGTCGAGCCGGACGACGTTATCGGCGCGATCCGATACCTGGTCGACGCGCGCTGCGTGACCGGCCAGGTGCTGGTCATCGATTCGGGGCAGCGGTTTCTCGGTCTCGAACGCGACGTCCAATTCCTGGGGGCCCAATGAGCGAACCGAAACTGACCGGCCTGATCCCCCAGCGGCTGAAGATAAGGTCCGCGCGAATCCTGCTCGAATCGCTCGAGGTCGATGCGGACATCGGCTTTCACGAGTTCGAGGTTGGCACGCCGCAGCGGCTGCTGGTCTCGATCGAAGTCTGGCTCGAGGACGCGGCCACGCCGGCGAACGACGACCCTGCGGGCGCATGGAATTACGACTTCCTGCGGTCGGAAGTGGTCGAGATTGCGTCGCGGCAACGGTACAACCTGCAGGAGACCCTGGCCCGGGCGATCTTCGAGAGCATCGCGGCCTTCCGCGGCGTCAGCGACGTTCGCGTGCGCCTGTCGAAACCGGACGTCTATGCCGACGCTGCGGGCGTCGGGGTCGAGGTCGCCTCCTTCACGGGCGCATGGCCGAATAGTTAACAGCCGTCGCGTCCGACTCCAGTTTCAGGCCTTCCGCCTGTGGAACAAATCCGTTGCGCGACCTTTGAGGCAAGGATAATGAGGCCCGCTTGGGGCTGATGATATGTTGATACATCAGCGTCTTTTATCTGCAGGCGGGGCGACGCGGAGATCGTCCAACCTGGCCGTGGCCATCCACGGTGTGCCAAGGAGAATTGCCGCTTAATGTCATACGCCCAAAAGAAGGAGCTTAGCGGAAACCGGACGCTGGCGATCATCCTGGTCGTCGGGCTCCAGTTCGCTCTTGGCTACGCAATCGTTACGGGCCTTGCCTACAACGTAATCAAGAAGACGATGCAGGACCTGAAGACGTTCGACGTCGAGGAAGAGCCGCCGCCACCCGAGCAGCCGCCGCCACCGCCGAAGGATATGCCGAAGGTCCCGCCGCCGCCGACGATGCCGCCATCGATCGTGCAGATGCAGGCACCTCCGCCGCCGATCCAGATGCAGGTCGCACCAAGCCCGCCACCGATCCCGCCGGTGGCCGTCGCGCCGCCGCCGCCGCCCGCTCCGCCGGCACCAAGGAAGGTTGATGCGGCACGTGCCAAGGGTGACGTCCGCCTGCTGTTCAGCGATTCCGATTATCCGGCATCGGCCCAGTCGGCCGGCGCGGAAGGAACCGCCCAGGCTGCGCTAACGATCGGGCCGGACGGCCGTGTCGTCGGGTGCACGCTGACCCGGTCAACCGGGAATGGCGCGCTCGATTCCGCCACCTGCAACATCCTGAAGCGGCGCGCGAAGTTTACGCCCGCTCATGACAGCAGCGGCGCCGCGACGACGGACACGTACAACACGCCGCCGATCACCTGGCGTCTCGCCGAAGAATAGCTTTCAAACTTCAGACCGCTTTCAAAAGGAACATAACGAAATGCAAGCCACCCCTCCCGCCGCCGCTCCTGCTGCAGAAGCGAATCCCTACGGCCTGATCCCCGCGCTCAAGCAGGGCGGAATCATCGCGATTTCGGTGTTCGCGATCCTCGTCCTGATGTCGGTGTTCTCGTTCTACATCCTGTTCACCAAGCTGATGCAGCAGCAGAAGATCATCACCCAGGGCCGCAAGGTTCGCAGCAGCTTCTGGAACTCGCCGAACCTGCGCGAGGCCGCGACCAAGCTCGAGGCGAAGAGCGCCTATCGCGCGATCGTCGACGACGCGCTGCTCGCCCAGGAACAGCACGGCAAGCTGACCGACCCGATCGACCAGCACGACTGGATGGCCAACAGCCTGGCGCGCAGCCAGGGTGCGATCAGCGCCCGTCTCGGCGAAGGCCTCGCCTTCCTCGCGACGGTCGGCTCGACCGCTCCGTTCATCGGTCTGTTCGGTACCGTCGTCGGCATCTACCGCGCCCTCATCCGCATCGGTGCGTCGGGCCAGGCCTCGATCGACGCCGTTGCCGGCCCGGTCGGTGAGGCGCTGATCATGACCGCGCTCGGCCTCGTCGTCGCGGTTCCGGCGGTGCTTGCCTACAACTGGCTGGTGCGCCGCAACAAGTCGATCATGGAAGACCTCGCGGCCTTCACGAACGACCTTCACGGCTACCTGATGTCGAACGGTGCGGTGAAGCCGCGCATGGGTGGAGCGCCGAAGGCCGCTGCCCAGGCTCGCCCGGGCGCCCCGGCCGAACCGGTCCGGACCCCGACCCCGGCTCAGTAATCGAAACCGGGGGCCTGGCTCACCGCCAGGCCCCCGCTGGTTCGACGTAGAAGAGAGACAAGCAGTCCATGGCAGGACAAGTATTAGAATCAGAAGAAGAAGCGATCTCCGACATCAACGTCGTGCCACTGACCGACGTTATGCTCGTGCTTCTGATCGTCTTCCTCATCACCACGCAGGTGATCAAGCAGACGATCCCGATCAAGTTGCCGAACGTCCGCTACGAGCCGACGATCACCAAGCCTGAGAACGTCTCGCTGGTCGTTCGCAACGGGCCGGGTGGCACGTGCGAAGTGTACTGGGGCGTGACCAAGATCTCGCAGAGAGACCTGCTCGATCGCGGTGTCGCCAAGCTCGAGAAGCTGATCAGGGACGTCGGCGGCGTGCAGAACGTCAACGAGGAAAATATGCCCGAGGCTCATATCCGCGGCGACGTCAACACGCAGTACAAGTGCATCGGCGCAGCCATCATCACCATGCAGCAGGCTGGGTTCCAGCGTGTCGGCTTCATTTCCGAGCCGCCGCCGCTGGCCGGCTTCCGCGCCGAATAGGAGTAGCTCGCCATGTCAATGCAGACCACCGGTGATAATGAATCCGGCGAGCCGATGATCGACATGAACGTGACGCCGCTGATCGACGTCATGCTCGTGCTGCTGATCATGTTCATCATCACCATCCCGATCCAGACTCACGCCGTGAAGCTGGATCTGCCGGTGAACCAGAACAACCAGCCGCCGCCGCCGATCGACACCGTCAAGAACAAGGTCGTGGTTTCGGCCGACGGCAAGATCCTGTGGAACGGCGCCCCGGTCAGCCAGGAGCAGCTGCGCCAGTATCTGGATATCACCCAGCAGATGAACCCGATCCCGGAGCTGCACTTGCAGCCCGACGCAACGGCTCGCTACGAGCTGGTCGACGAAGTGCTCGCGGTCACCAAGCGCGCGCACGTCTCGAAGATGGGCTTCGTCGGCAACGAATATTATATGAGCGTCTTCTAAGCGGCCCAGCCGCGAAGAGATGAGGGCGGTTCCCTAGCGGGAGCCGCCCTTTTTCTTTGGGTTGCGAGCGTGTACGTGATGATGTATCATCACGGCGAGGAGGTCGTCATGGCCATCGCATTCTCCGTTGCGGATCAACAGCCGATCATCGACCTCAACACGACGCCCCTGATCGACGTCATGCTCGTCCTCCTCATCATGTTCATCATCACCATCCCGATCCAGACCCATGCCGTGAAGCTGGACGTGCCGAACTGCGCCAGCTGCCCGGCACCCAGTGGCGTGAAGAATGAAGTCGCGATCACCCGCACCGGCGCAATCCTGTGGAACGGTACCAATGTTGGCGAGGACGGGCTGCGCTACGAGCTCGCTGTGACCGCGCAGATGCGCCCCGCGCCCGAACTTCACCTGCGACCCGATGCCCAGGCCCGCTACGAGATCGTCGACAAGGTGCTCGCCGATATCAAGCGCTCGGGCGTTACCAAGTTCGGCTTCGTCGGCAACGAGGCTTACGCCGCCCGCTAGGCCGCGCCGGGTACTGGCGCTTGCCAAAGCGCCATGCCATTGCTCGCCGCGATGACCGATGCCCGCCGCTTTGCCGTCGTGATCCTTGCCGCCGGACAAGGGACGCGGATGCGCTCCGACACGCACAAGGTGCTCCACCCGATCGCCAACCGGCCGCTGCTGCTGCACCTGCTTGACCGGGTCGATACGGCCGGCGCCGACAAGCGCGTGGTGGTGGTCGGCAAGGATCGCGAGCAGGTCGAGGCAGCGCTTGCCGGGCGCGACGTCACCACCGCCGTCCAGGCCCAGCAGAAGGGCACCGGGCACGCGGTGCAACAGGCCGAGGGTGCGCTCGCGGGCTACGACGGGCCAGTGCTGATCCTCTACGGCGACGCGCCGTTCGTCGAACCGGAGACGCTCGGCCGGATGATCGACCGGCTCGATGGCGATGGCGGGCCGGGGGTTGTCGTGCTCGCTTTCCGCCCGGCGGATCCGCTTAAATATGGCCGCATCATCCTCGGCGATGGCGACCGCATCGCCAAGATGGTCGAATATAAGGATGCGACCGAGGACGAGCGCGCCGTGACCCTGTGCAATAGCGGGGTGATGGCGGTGCGCTCAGGCGACCTGTTCCGCTGGCTTGGCAAGGTCGGCAACGACAATGCCGCCGGTGAATATTATCTGCCCGACATCGTGCGCGTCGCCACTGCCGAGGGCCGCGACGCGGTCGTGATCGAAGGCGATCCGTACGAGGCCGCGGGGGTCAACAGCCGCGCCGAGCTCGCCCACCTCGAGCTCGAATGGCAGCGCCGCCGGCGCGAGCAGGTGCTCGACGAGGGCGCGACGCTGATCGACCCCGAAAGCGTGTGGTTCGCCTACGATACGAAGCTCGGCCGCGACGTGACGGTCGAACCGCATGTCGTGTTCGGGCCGGGCGTCGCGGTCGCCGATGGCGCGACCATCCACGCCTTCAGCCATATCGAAGGCGCGATCATCGGCGCCAAGGCGAGCATCGGGCCGTTCGCCCGCATTCGCCCCGGCAGCCGCCTCGCCGAGCGGAGCAAGGTCGGCAATTTCGTCGAACTGAAGAAGGCCGATCTGGGTGTGGGCGCCAAGGTCAACCATTTGTCCTACGTCGGCGACGCGACGGTCGGAGCCAAGGCCAACATCGGCGCCGGGACCATCACCTGCAATTACGATGGCTTCGGCAAGTATCAGACGGTGATCGGCGCGGGCGCATTCATCGGATCGAACACCGCGCTGGTCGCGCCGGTGTCGGTGGGCGAGGGCGCGATCGTCGGCGCTGGGTCGGTCATCACCAAGGACGTCGCGGCGGACAGCCTCGCGGTCGAGCGCAGCGAGCAGAGGGGCATCGCCGGCTGGGCCAAGCGCTTCCGCGAGCGGATGACCCGGGAAAAGACGCGCTCCTAGCGCTTCCGCATGCTCGCGATCAGGTCGAGTTCCTCGCGGGCGCGCTTGTCCGCCGGATCGAGCTTTAGCGCGTCACCCAGCAGGCGTTCGGCGTCGTCGAGCTTGCCCTGCTCAACGCGAACGAACGCCATGCCGCGAATTGCCCGCCCCTCCTCGCGTGCTTTGGCGTCGTCGCCGGCAAAGCCTGCCGCGGAGCGCGCGCTTTCAAAGCCCGCGTAGGCCTTCTTCCAGTCCCGCTTGGCTTTGTACCACTCGGCTTGCTCGGCAAGGACCTGCGAGTTCATCGGCGCAAGGTCTGCCGCTTTGTTGAACCATCGGATAGCTTCGTCGCTCCGGTTTAGATCGACGAGCGCGAAGCCCTTGAGGAAATAGGCGTTCATCCAGTCGCCGTTGAGAACGACGCCGTTCCGGCCCGTCATGCCGGCGAGGGTCGAGTAGACGAAGCCTTCCTCCATCGTGCGCGCTGAATAATAGACGGTTCTGCTGTTGCTCCGGTACCGTTTCTCGTTGTCAGCAATGACCTGGTCGACGAGCGGAAGGGCGTTCGCCGGTTGGCCATGAGCGATGAAGTCGCGCGCCTGGTCGAGCCGCGGATCACCCTGCGGCAATTCCAGCGGCATCGTCGAAACCGCCCCATTCGGTGCGGTCACTTTGACGACCGGCTCGGCTCCGCCAGCCGCGGCCAAAGATAAAGCAAGCAACAGGCTCATCGCGACATCCTTCTACGATCCGAGCGAGACCAATCTAGCAGTTGCGACGATCGATCTCTTCATCTTGAGCCCCCTCAACGCCTTTTAGCGCGAGCGGCGCGACTAGCCGAATCGCGTGTCGACGACCGCCGGCACCTGCAGGCCCCGGGGGATGTCGATGGTCCCGGTGTCGGCGTCGAACGATTTCCAGGCGTTGCCCATCAGCCTGACCGACCGGAGGTTGAGGCCTCTCGGGTGACGCAACCGGAGCTTGAGTGCCGGCCCGCCATGATCGGGCGGTTCGATCCGCGCCACCATGCGATTGCCGGAGGAGTGGATCGAATAGCCGTAGCGGCCCCATCGCGTCGGGATGTTGCGCAGCTCGACCTTCTGGCCGGCCTCCAGCCACGCGGAGGGCATGCCCTTGCCGAGCCACAGCAGGTCTTCGCGCGGGTCCTCGAACGCTAGCAGCCAGCGCGCCATCAGGGGCATGACCAACTGCGACGGGCTGCAATAAGCGCTCGCCCATTCCCCTTTCGCCAGACGTCGCGTCTCCGGCGCGCACCACATGCCGCGCGTATATTGATGCGCCATGTGCGACAGCATCATCAGCTGCGCATCGCGGACGCGGTCGGCCTGCACCAAGCCGTAGCCGTGGCCGTAGGACAGGAAGCCGGCCATCTCGTAGGTCCGGTAGCCGTAAGCCATCGGCACGCCGAGGATGATGTCGTGGTGGTGCTCGCGATAGTCGATAGCCTGGTTGATGCGTTCGTCGCTCAGCAGGCCCGAATGGAGCATCTCCATCCAGCTGCGGTAGCTGCGCCACTGGGGATCGGCCTTGTCGCGCTGGAGCACGACGTGGAATGGCTCCTTCGCCCCGGCGATGGTCGGCAGGATCGTTTCCCCAGCGACATGCAGGGTCGAGCGCTGCATCGCGGTGTCGAGGTCGCGCAGCATCGCCGCACTTTCGGCTTCGAGCCGCGCCCCACGCTTCGCATGGCCGATGCGCCGCCACACGCGGCCGAGGTCGCGGAACCCGCGCGCGGCCTCGCAACTGTTGGAGAAATAGGGCTGCATGTAGCGCTGCGGGTCGCTTTCCAGCACCGCATCGGCCTCGCTCCAGCCCGAAATGATGCCGTAGGCGGGGCTGGCCGGGTCGAGCGCCAGCGACTTCTTGCGCATCGCCAGCAGCACGTCGGCGATGGCGTCAATTCGCCTGGCGTGCCGGAGCAACAGCTGCGGATCGCCGCCGCGGTCAGCGTACATCGCGAACACCGTCAGCATCCGCCCGAACTGGCCGGTCTCCGGTCCGCGGTAGAGGATCGTGCCGTCGTCGCGGACGAATTCGCCAAGGTAATTGTCGATGTAGGCGCCGGCGCGTGAAATCAGCCCCCATTCGAGCATCGCTTCGGTTTCGACCGTGAAGATGTCCGGGAAGCCGTCATGCTCGGTGCCGCCGTAATTCTTGTCGACCACGCCATATTTCGGGAAGCCGGCGGAGCGGCCCATCATCGAGCGGATCAGGCAATGCCCCGACATGTTGCGGATGCGCTCGTCGGGGACGTCGAGGGTCATGCCCTCGGCGAGGATGCGGTCCCAGCCCTGCTGCAGGCCAACAAGGTCGCGGTAGAAGCCGCGCGGATCGTCGTCGGTCCGCGGCGGATAGGGCAGGTAGCTATCGACGTAGCGGACCCATTGCGGCTTGCCGCCAACGATATGGGCGACGCGATACCACACCGGTTGCACGCGGAGGTTGCCGTTGACCACGCGAAACGGCGCGAACGCCAGCATTTCCGTCCACGCGCCGCCTGCTTCCGGATAGACGAAGCGCAGCACCGGCAGGTGACCGCCGGCGAGCCCGTCGAGCACTTTGCCGTCCTTGCGGATTTGCTCGATCGGCGGGTGGAACACCGCCGGGTCGAAGTTGGGCGAGCGACCGCCGTACAGAAACCACACCTTGTCCATCGTCTCGGGCGTGCCGAGGAAATTGTAGGTGTCGCCCCACAACTGGCGGATGGGCGGGAACGCGGCCGCCACCGTGGTGAAATCCGGATCGCTAGGACGGTTGAGGATCTCACGGCCGAGCAGGTCGCTCGGGCTGTCGACGACGTCCTGCCAACTATGACCGAAATAGGGGCGGGGAATGTCCTGGCCGGTCGATTCCGCGGTCTTGCCGAAATCGGCAACGATGCCGGAAGTCCCGACCAGCAGCATCGCACCGGTCAGGTCGGCGAAATTCTCCAGGACGATGAATGGGTTATCGCCATCGACCAGCTCGACCAGGGTCCAGCCGGAAGCCGCTTCGTTGCGGTTGAGCGTTAGCGCGCGGCCGTCGATAGCGAGCAACGCGCTGTCGCGATCGAGCAGGCGGATCAGCCTGATGTCCTTGGACA
>Ga0268266_10003223_pt1 | contig 16485 bp, 17 predicted proteins | sample KBSS13metaG_FD_190356 | JGI IMG/M metagenome (GOLD analysis project Ga0268266, IMG submission 190356) | Switchgrass rhizosphere microbial communities from Kellogg Biological Station, Michigan, USA - KBS S1-3 metaG (SPAdes) (version 2) | ecosystem: Host-associated > Plants > Roots > Rhizosphere...
ACCTCTATCACTACCGGCCGATGGCGGATGAAATCTACCGCGTGCCGATCCTGATCGTGATGGCTACCACCAACCGCGGCTACATCCTCGATCTAGTGCCGGGACAGAGCTTCATCGAGTTTCTCCTGAAGCGCGGCTACGACGTCTATATGCTGGACTGGACCGCGCCGAAGCCAGAAGAGAAATCCTTGCGGATGGAGGATTACGTCCTCGACTTCATCCCGGATTGCGTTCGCCGCGTGCAACAGGATTCCGGCGAGCAGGACGTCAGCGTGATCGGCTATTGCTTTGGCGGCGTGCTGTCGCTGCTCTATGGCTCGATCTTCAACGAAGGACCGATGAAGAATCTGATCTGCTTCACCACGCCGATCGATTTCCGTGAGATGAAGCTGTTTTCGAATTTCTCCGACCGGCGTTATTTCGACGTCGACCGTCTGGTCGACAGCGTCGGCAACGTGCCGCCGGAAATGATCCTGTCCTCGTTCGAAATGCTGCGGCCAGCGTCGCGCGCGGCCAGCCAGGTCCAGTTGTGGGAGAACATCTGGAACGATGAATACGTCAAGGCCTACCGGATGATGGATCGCTGGGGCACCGACACCCTGCCGCTGGCCGGCGAGTATTTTCGCGCCATCACCAAGGACCTGATGTGGGACAACAAGCTCTACAACGACACCATGTCGGTCGGCGGCCGCGCGGCCGATATTTCCAGGATCAAGGTGCCGATCCTGCATGCGGTCGCCGAGCACGACCACATCGTGCCATATGACGCCGCAAAACACCTGATCACCAAGATCGGCTCGACGGACAAGGAAGAGGTGATGCTGAAAGGCGGTCACGTCAGCCTCGTCGCTGGCGCCAACGCCATCAAGCGGCTGTGGCCGAAACTGGATTCCTGGCTAGGTAAGAGATCAACATGAGCGAGACACGTTCCTATCCGCGCCACGTCAAGACCGACGCCGGCGATATCGAATTCCGCCTGATGACGCGCGCCGACGAGGCGGCGGTGCTGGCGTTCGCGCAAAAGCTTCCGACCCACGATTTGTTGTTCCTACCGCGCAACATCAGCCAGCCAAAGGTGCTGTCGGCCTGGGTCAACGAGATCGAGCGCGGCGCCATCACCAGCCTGCTGGCGGTGAAGGGCGGGACCGTGGTCGGTTGCGGCACGCTGGTGTGCGACCCGCATTCCTGGTCACCCCATGTCGGCGGTATCAGGATGGTGGTGTCGCTGGACGTTCGCGGGCAGGGCGTCGGCCGGGCGCTGTCGCAGGAGACGTTCGCGCTGGCCCTTGGCTCAGGTCTTGAGAAGCTGACGGTACAGATGACGGTCGACCAGCAGGCGGCAATCGCCCTGTTCGAAAGCCTTGGCTTCAAGGCCGAGGCCCTGCTGCGGGACCACGTCCGGGACGTCGACGGCAAGAAGCACGATATCGTCGTGCTGGGCCATAATGTGGCGCAGGTGCGGGCACAGCTGGAAGCCTACGGGCTGCCGGGGGCGGTTCAGCACTGACCGGCCGGACACCGCCCGGACAAAACTCGCAAAACAACCCCATGCAAAGTAGCCGGGGTGGCTTCGACATTAGACTAAAGTAGAATTTTTGCCGGTTCTGCGAGCACCGCGCCCATTCTCCCGGCTATTCACGGATTCGTGATATCGCGATGCAACATCAATGTTGCGTCGCACCATTAACTATGGCACAACACGCGTGCCCCGGGCCAATCCGGACGGGGTGAGCCCATAGCTCAAACCTGAGGATGGAGAAACCCCAATGACCACCGAAACCAATTCCGTGCTGAACACCGTCAAGGAAGCCTTCGCGCCCGTCACCGAGGCGTTCACCAAGCTCCAGAACCTGGAAGTTCCGGAAGCCGCCCGTGAGTTCGTGAAGAAGCAGGCCGAGACCGCCAAGGTTCGCGCTGCCGACTTCCATGCCGGTTCCGAGAAGGTCACTGCTGCCGTCGAGACCGCCGTTGCCGGTTCGGTCGCTGAGGCCGCCAAGATCAGCCGCAACATCCAGCAGGCGTTCTACCAGGACGCGGAAGCGTTCTTCGCCGGCATCGACAAGCTCGCTTCGGCCAAGTCGCTGAGCGAAGCCGCCCAGATCCAGTCGGAGATGGTCCGTGCGCGTGGCGAACTGCTCGTCTCGCGGGCGAAGGCCTCCAGCGAGTATCTCGGCAAGCTCGTCGCCGACAGCGCCAAGACCGCTCAGGACAACTTCTCCAAGGTCTATACCAAGACCGCCTGATCGCGATCCGCCTGACAACTGCTCTTTTCGAAGGCCCGCTTAGGCGGGCCTTCTTTTTGTCGGGCGTTGGCATAAGTCAGTCTGGACCCTCATGGTGAGGAGGCGCTCTTGCGCCGTCTCGAACCATGAGGCCACGATGGGGCCTTCATCCTTCGAGACGCATTGCTTCGCGATGCTCCTCAGGATGAGGTCGTTGTCCATTCGAAAGCCGTCATGAGCCTTCCCGCCACTTTCGTCATCGACAGCCCCGGCGACGCCGCGCGCGCCGCCGAGCTGCGGCGCGTGAAGTTTTTGGCGACGTCGGTTCTGGCCGCGACATTCGCGATCTTCCTCGGCGCAAAAGCCATGGTGCCGATGCATCCGGCCTTCGGCTTCATCGCGGCCTTTGCCGAGGCCGCCACCATCGGTGGTCTCGCGGATTGGTACGCCGTGGTCGCCTTGTTTAAACGGCCTTTGGGACTGCCGATCCCGCACACCGCGATCATCCAGGGCAATCAGCATCGCATTGCCGACAAGCTTGGCGAATTCATCGAACAGCATTTCCTCGAAGCCGCGCCGGTCGAAGCCAAATTGCGGCAGATCGATTTCGGCTCTTTCATCGCCGACTGGCTGCGTGACCGCAAGCGCAGCGAGGATCTCGCGCGCTTTGCGCTGCGGCTATTGCCGGAAGCACTGGCCGCGACGGAAAATTCCGGGCTGATGACTTTCGTCAGCCGGCGCATTACGGCGCAACTGATGGCGATCGATCTCGCACCGCTCGCCGCCGGTACGCTGCGGGCGTTCGTGAAGGAGGGCCGGCATCAGGGGCTGCTCGACGATCTCCTGCGCGGCGTGCATCAGACCATGACGCAGGCCGAGACCATGGCGATGATCCGCGAAAAGATCCGCGCGGAATTGCCGACGCTCTTGAAGCTTTATCGCGCCGACAAGTTTCTGGTGAACAAGATCGTGGCCTCGGCAAGCGCCTTCTTCGAGGAAGTCCGCAACGATCCCGCGCACCCCTTCCGCGGCGAGTTCGACCGCATGGTGCTGACCTTCGTCGATCGGCTTGGCACCGATCCGGCCTATGCCGAGCGCATCCAGGGCTTGAAGCGCGATCTGCTGGCGCGCCCCGAACTGACCAGCCTTGCGCGCCACATCTGGGAGAATGCGCGATCGTTCTTCGAGCGCAGTGCCTCCGGCGAGACGCAGGTGCTGGAGCAATATCTCGTGCGCATGTTCGTGACGGCGGGCGAGGCGCTGGCGGGCGATGCCGAGCTGCGCGCCGAAATCAACCAGGGTCTCGTCGCCGTGCTGCGAACCGTCGTCGCCGAACAGAAGAGCGGCGTCTCGACCTTCATCTCCGATCAGGTGAAATCATGGGACATGGGGCAGTTGATCTCGCTGATCGAAATCAACATCGGCCGCGACCTGCAATACATCCGCTTCAACGGCTCGCTGATCGGCGGGCTTGCAGGGCTGGCGCTGTACACCCTCGAATACCTGCTGCGGCTGCTGTGACGAATTAATCACGTCAACGCTTTTAGTTATCCCAAGTGTGAGCTGAGCCGCTTGCAAGACCAAAACCGGTTCCTTAGCTTTTTCAGGTAATAATGTTGCGTTGCGGAACGATTCTATCGCGGTTGCGTCAATTCAACTGAACCAGTGGCTTGGCTGCCGAGACGTAAGGGGCCGGCCCGAGAGGAGATCTGATGTCCGTTGCTGCGCAGACGCTTGCCCCGCCGTCCAGGACGCTGATGTTTCTGGAGGGGCGGGCGATTTCCGAGTTGGGTGCGTTTCTTGGCGCCTTGCCGCTCCTCAGTCTCGCGCCACGCGGTGACGGTCATCCCGTACTGGTATTGCCCGGCCTTGTTGCGTCAGACACTTCGACGCGTCCGCTGCGCAGCTTCCTGAAGAGCCGCGGCTACGCCGTCAGCGGGTGGCGCCAAGGCCGTAACCTCGGCCTGCGCCACGGTGTGCAGGACGCGATGGTCGATCTGGTGCAGGAGCTGAACGACACGCATGGCCGCAAGGTCTCGCTGGTCGGCTGGAGCCTCGGCGGCCTCTATGCGCGCCAGCTCGCCAAGATGATGCCGGAGCGCGTGCGCTCGGTGATCACGCTGGGCAGCCCGTTTGCATCCGGCCCGAAGGCGACCAACGCCTGGCGCGTCTACGAGATCGCGAGCGGCCGCCGCGCCGACGAAGAGGATTCGCGTTTTGGTGGCGCGCTGTCAGCGACGCCGCCGGTGCCGACCACGGCGATCTTCAGCCGTACCGACGGCATCTGCGCCTGGCAGGGCTGCATGGAGCAGACGTCAGCGACATCGGAGAGCATCGAGGTCGAGAGCAGCCATTGCGGCATGGGTCATCACCCGGCCGCGGTCTACGCGGTTGCCGACCGTCTGGCGCAGCCGGAAGGTGAGTGGGCGCCATTCGATCGAAGCGGCTGGCGCGGGCTGGTCTATCCGAACCCGCATCGCTGAGCCGACGGTACTTCACGGCTTCATGGTTCGAGACGCGCGGCTTTGCCGCGCTCCTCACCATGAGGACCTCCTCGGTGTCTTCCCCCTGAACTATCAGACCTCATCCTGAGGAGCGGCCCCTTGGCCGCGTCTCGAAGGATGAAAGCCCCGCTCTCTCCGTTGTCGCAAATCCGCAAAACGCGCTATGCCTTGAGCATGCCGCAGCCGCTTGCCCGCATCGTCCAGCAATTGAAGCGCGAACCGTCGCGCACCGGTTCGATCGTCATCACCGTATTCGGCGATGCCATCGTGCCGCGCGGCGGCTCGGTATGGCTTGGCACACTGTTGGAGTTTTTTAAGGAATTGGACATCGACGCCAGCGTGGTGCGCACCGCGATGTCGCGGCTGACCGCCGACGGCTGGTTCGAGCGCAATAGAATTGGCCGCAACAGCTTCTATCGCCTGGTGCAGAGTGGGCGGCAAACTTTTGATATCGCAACGAAACACATCTACGGCCCGCCGGCCTCCGACTGGACCGGCCGGTTTGAACTGCTGCTGATCGGCAATGGCGAGGACCGCGACGCCTCGCGCGAGGCGTTGAAGAATGCCGGCTTCGGCAGTCCGCTGCCGGGCGTATGGGTCGCGCCCTCCGGCGTACCGGTGCCGGCGGAAGCCGCCGGCGCCATCCGTCTCGAAGTCTCGGCCGAGGACGACAGCGGGCGGCGCCTGCTCAGCGAGAGTTGGCCGCTGCATCGCACTGCGGACGCCTATCAGAAGTTCATGAAAACCTTCGAGCCGCTGCACGGCTCGATCGTCAAAGGCGAACGGCTGGGGGAAGCCGACGCCTTCACCGCGCGCGTGCTGCTGATCCACCATTACCGCCGGGTCGTGTTGCGCGACCCGCTATTGCCGACGGCGCTGTTGCCTGCGGACTGGCCGGGCAGGGCGGCCCGTTCGCTGTGCGGCGAGATCTATCGCGCGCTACTTCCCGCGTCCGAACAATGGCTTGACCGCCACGCGACTAATGAAAACGGGCCATTGCCGAAGCCCGGCGCGGAACTTTCGAAGCGTTTCGGCGATCCGTAAATGCGTTACAAAAATCTGTTGCATTTCTAAATTTATGTAATATATTTCCTTCCAACGATTTCAGGGGAGGTCCGCCATGTATACGCAGGCGCTCAATTCGTCCGAGGGCGAAGACCGCAACATCGAGGATGCCGCGCTATCGGCGCAGTTTCAGGCGCGCATCGACACGGACGATCGCATCGAGCCCAACGACTGGATGCCGGCCGCCTACCGCAAGACGCTGACTCGGCAGATCTCTCAGCACGCGCATTCCGAAATCGTCGGCATGCTGCCCGAAGGCAACTGGATCACGCGCGCGCCGTCGCTGCGCCGCAAGGCGGCGCTGCTTGCGAAAGTGCAGGACGAATGCGGCCACGGACTCTACCTCTATGCCGCCGCCGAGACGCTCGGCACGTCGCGCGAGGAACTGGTCGACCTGATGCTGGCGGGGAAGGCGAAGTATTCCTCGATCTTCAACTATCCGACTCTGACCTGGGCAGACATCGGCACGATTGGCTGGCTGGTCGATGGTGCCGCGATCATGAACCAGATCCCGCTGTGCCGCTGCTCCTACGGTCCCTATGCGCGCGCGATGATCCGCGTCTGCAAGGAGGAATCCTTTCATCAGCGACAGGGCTTTGAGATCATGGTGACGCTGTGCCGCGGCACGGAAGAGCAGAAGGCTATGGCGCAGGACGCGCTGAACCGCTGGTGGTGGCCGGTGCTGATGATGTTCGGGCCGCCCGACCAGTCCAGCCAGCACTCGGACACCTCGACCAAATGGAAGATCAAGCGCTTCTCCAATGACGAGCTGCGCCAGAAATTCGTCGATGCGACCGTGCCGCAGGCGCAATTCCTCGGGCTCACCATTCCCGATCCCGGCATGAAGCAGAACGAGGCGGGCAACTGGGAATACAGCACGATCGACTGGGATGAATTCAAGCAGGTGCTGGCAGGCAACGGTCCCTGCAATCGCGATCGCCTCGCGGCGCGGCGCAAGGCGCACGAGGATGGCGCCTGGGTGCGCGAGGCGGCGATGGCCTACGCAGAGAAGCGCCGGCAGCGCGCCGTCTTGCAGGCCGCAGAGTAGGGAGATCCGCCATGGCAACGCCGAACATTCCGCTCTGGGAAGTCTTCATCCGCAGCCGCAACGGGCTGGCGCACAAGCATGTCGGCTCGCTGCACGCGACCGACGCGACGCTGGCGCTGCAGGCCGCCCGCGACATCTATACCCGCCGCGGCGAGGGCCTATCGATCTGGGTGGTGCCGTCGAACGCGATCACCGCATCCGATCCGTCCGAGAAGGGCATGATGTTCGAGCCGGCGGAATCCAAGATCTATCGCCACCCGACGTTTTACGACGTGCCCGACGAAGTCGGGCATATGTGAACCTTTCACAGGCCTCATCCTGAGGAGCTTGCGAAGCAAGCGTCTCGAAGGATGGAGATAACGGGACTCGCGGCTCATCCTTCGAGACGCGCCTTTGGCGCTCCTCAGGATGAGGTCTGAGCAAGTGGATGCCAGGTGGAATACATGACCGTCGCCAACATCTCCGTCTCCGAAACGCCGCTGGTGCTCTATACCCTGCGCCGGGCCGATGATGCGCTGATCCTCGGCCATCGGCTGTCGGAATGGTGCGGTCATGCGCCGATGCTGGAAGAGGACATGGCGCTCGCCAATATGGGCCTCGACCTGCTCGGCCAGGCGCGAGAGCTTTACTCCTATGCCGCCAAGGTCGAGGGCAGGGATAACGACGAGGACAAGTTCGCCTATCTCCGCGACGTCAGGCAGTACCGCAACCTCCTGCTGCTGGAACAGCCGAACGGCGACTTTGCCCGCACCATGGTGCGCCAGTTCTTCTACGCGACGTTTGCCGATCTCTATTGGCGCGCGATGATGCGCTCGAGCGATGCGACGCTGGCAGCAATCGCGGCGAAGTCGGAAAAGGAAAGCGCCTATCATGTGCGCCATTCCTCGGAATGGATCGTCCGCCTCGGCGACGGCACCGAGGAAAGCCACCGCCGCGCCCAGGCGGCCATCGACGAATTGTGGGCCTTTACCGGCGAGATGTTTGCGGTCGATGACAGCGAACGCGGCCTGATCGATGCTGGCATCGCCATCGATCCGGCGCCGTTGCGTTCGCAATGGCTGAGGGCGATTGCCGGCGTCGTCAGCGAGGCGACGTTGGCCCTGCCGAAGAATGACTGGATGCAGCAGGGCGGCCGCAGCGGCCGCCACAGCGAGCATCTCGGTCATCTCCTCAGCGAACTGCAGTCGATGCAGCGGACCTTTCCGGGGGCGACATGGTAGCGGCACTGGCAAGCGACGCCGATCTACGCCGTCGAGCCTGGGAGGCGGCGTCGCAGGTGGTCGATCCCGAAATTCCTGTGCTGACCATCGCCGATCTCGGCGTGCTGCGCGACGTCCAGGTTCATGACGGCCGCGTCGAGGTCGCGATCACGCCGACCTATTCCGGTTGCCCGGCGATGAACATGATCACGCTCGAAATCGAACTGGCGCTGGAGCGCGCCGGCATCGGCCGGCCGACGGTTCGCACCGTGCTATCGCCGGCCTGGACCACGGACTGGATGAGCGAGGACGGCCGCAACAAGCTCCGGGAATACGGCATCGCCCCGCCGCAGGCGTCGAATTCACGCCGCGCGCTGTTCGGCGAACAGCAGGTCACCTGTCCGCAGTGCGGTTCGCAGAATACCGAACTGCTGTCTGAGTTCGGCTCGACCTCCTGCAAGGCGCTGTGGCGCTGCAAGGCCTGCCGTGAACCCTTTGATTATTTCAAGTGTCATTGACCATGTCCCACGCACCGCGCTTCCACCGTCTTGCCGTCAACGATCTGCGCCGCGAAGCGGCCGATGCGGTATCGATGACGTTTGCGATCCCGAAGGAGCTGGAAGGCGACTACAGCTTTGCACCGGGCCAATATCTCACGCTGCGCACCATGATGGATGGTGAGGAAGTGCGCCGTTCCTATTCGATCTGCTCCGGGCCTGACGACGGCGAACTGCGCATCGCGGTGAAAAAGGTCGACGGCGGCGCGTTCTCCAACTGGGCCGCGGACGAACTGAAGTCCGGCGACGAGCTCGACGTGATGACGCCGACGGGCCGCTTCGGCATCGCCCATGCGCCCAGCGAGGCGCGGACCTATGTCGGCTTTGCCGCCGGCAGCGGCATCACGCCGATCCTGTCGATCGTCAAGGGCGTGCTGGCGCGTGAACCCGACAGCCGCTTCTTTCTGTTCTACGGCAACCGTTCGACGACGAGCATGCTGTTCCTCGAAGAGCTGGAGGAGCTGAAAGACCGCTTCATGCAGCGGCTTTCGCTGTTCCACGTGATTTCGGGCGAGGAGCAGGACATTCCGATCCTGCACGGTCGCCTTGACGGCGAAAAGGTGCGGGTGCTGTTGCGCTCGCTGGTCCCAGCCGCAAGCGTCGATCACGTCTTCATCTGCGGTCCGATCGGCATGAGCGAGGATATCGAGGCGACCTGCCGGGAGATCGGCATCGCCGACGAGCGCATTCACGTTGAGCGTTTCGTCTCGGAGTTCGGCGGCAAACCGCGGCCGAAGAAAATCATCCCTGCGTCCGCGCCGCCCAGGGCGACGGCGTCGCTGATCATCGACGGCAAGCGCCGCGAGGTGCCGGTCGCCGAGGAAGAATCCATTCTCGATGCAGCCTTGCGAGCCGGCATGGATCTGCCGTTCGCCTGCAAGGGCGGCATGTGTTCGACCTGCCGTGCCAAGCTGGTCGAAGGCGACGCGCAAATGGAAGTCAATTATTCGCTGGAGCCGTGGGAGCTGAAGGCGGGCTTCATCCTGACCTGCCAGGCGCGGCCGTGCTCGGACAGGGTGGTAGTGGATTACGACCACGTCTAATGACGGAAATGGGGATCGTTGACACCTCAGGTGCTTCGTCCCAACACTGAGAGACTACATAAGGAGGCTCGTTCAAACGGGCCCGCATACAGGAGAAAACGCCGTGGATCCCTCTCGCCGAGCGGGCTATCAGCTATGAACGTCGCGCTTTCGCCCGACGAGATCGCCCGCGCCTGCGCGGATGCGATGTGGAAGGAAGACGACGCCAGCAAGGGCCTCGGCATGAAGATTGTCGAGGTCAAGTCCGGGCAGGCGACGCTGACGATGACGGTGGCCCCGCATATGGTCAACGGCCAGCGCATTGCCCATGGCGGCTTCATTTTCCTGCTGGCGGATTCCACGTTCGCCTTTGCCTGCAACTCCCACAATCAGCGCGCGGTCGCCGCGCAATGCGACATCACCTTCATCCGGCCGGGCAAGCTTGGCGACGTGCTGGTCGCCACCGCGCGGGAAATTTCGCGCAGCGGCCGGTCCGGCATCTACGACATCAGCGTCACTGCCGGCGATGCCGTCATCGCGGAGTTTCGCGGTCACTCCCGCACCATCGCGGGGACATGGCTGCCGGGTGCGGACAACGAGGCCACACAAAAATAGCTAGCAAGGGGAACGCGCCATGGCCATGGCAAGACTGAAATCCAGCGGAAGCGGTTACAGCGCCGAATTGGACGAGGCCGAGCGCGCGTCGCGCGACGAGATCATGTCGCTGCAGACCAAGCGTCTCGCCTGGTCGCTTGGGCACGCCTATGACAACGTCGCGCATTACAGGAAGGCCTTCGACGCGGCCGGCGTGCATCCGTCCGATTTCAGGCAGCTCTCGGACCTCGCCAAATTCCCGTTCACGGTGAAGACCGATCTGCGCGACAATTATCCGTTTAAGATGTTTGCGGTGCCGCGCGAAAAGCTGGTCCGCGTCCATGCCTCGTCGGGCACCACGGGCAAGCCGATCGTGGTCGGATACACGCAAGGCGACATCGACATCTGGGGCGACGTGATGGCGCGCTCGATCCGCGCCGCCGGCGGCCGCAGCGGCATGCTGATGCACAACGCCTATGGCTATGGCCTGTTTACCGGCGGCCTCGGTGCGCATTACGGCGCGGAAAAGCTTGGCTGCACTGTAGTGCCGGTCTCCGGCGGCATGACCGAGCGGCAGGTGCAGCTGATCCACGACTTCAAGCCCGACATCATCACGGTGACGCCGAGTTATATGCTCGCCATTCTCGACGAATTCAAACGGCAGGGGCTCGATCCGCGCCAGTCGTCATTGAAGTTCGGCATCTTCGGCGCCGAGCCGTGGACCAACGCGATGCGGGTGGAGATCGAGCAGGCATTCGACATGGACGCGACCGACATTTACGGCTTGTCGGAGGTGATCGGGCCCGGCGTGGCGCAGGAGTGCGTGGAGACCAAGGACGGACTTCACATCTGGGAAGACCATTTCTATCCCGAGGTGATCGACCCCGAGACCGGCGCCGTGCTGCCGGACGGCGAGAAGGGCGAACTGGTCTTCACCTCGCTCACCAAGCAGGGCTTTCCGATCATCCGCTACCGCACCCGCGACCTGACGCGACTGTTGCCGGGCACGGCGCGGCCGGGCATGCGGCGCATGGAAAAGGTGACGGGGCGGTCCGACGACATGATCATCCTGCGCGGTGTCAACGTCTTCCCGACCCAGATCGAGGAAGCGTTGCTCGCGACCGACTGGTGCGGCGGCCATTTCATCATCGAGCTGACGCGCGAGGGGCGCATGGATGAGATGACCGTGCTCGCCGAAGCCCGTCCCGAGAGCTGGGACGGCAGCGGCCTGCACGCCCACGCCGAAAAAGTCTCGGTGTTCATCAAGAACACCATCGGAATCACCGCGCGCATCAAGGCCGTCGCGCCCGATACGCTGGAACGATCGCTCGGCAAGGCGAAACGGGTTTACGACAAGCGACCGAAATAATAGTGTCTCCCCTCATGGTGAGGAGGCGCGCAGCGCCGTCTCGAACCATGAGGCCACAGACGGGCCTGCATCCTTCGAGACGCGCGTCCGCGCTCCTCAGGATGAGGGTCCGAGAGCAGAGCTTGCGGAAGCTGAAAGTGAACGAAGGCGCTTTTCTTTACATCTTGCGATGCGCCGACGGGAGCTTCTACATCGGAACGACCCGGACGGCGCTAGAAATGAGAGTTGCCCAGCACAATGCCGGAACGTTTGGCGGTTATACTGCGACCCGATTGCCGGTGACACTGGTGTTCTCGCAATGGTTCGACCGTATCACCGACGCCATCGAGAACGAACGCAAGCTCAAGAAGTGGAGCAGGGCGAAGAAGGAGGCCTTTGTGCGAGGCGATTGCCAGGTATTGCGGCAGCTTTCCGCGCGCCGGTCCCCATTTCCATCGAAGCCGCCTCCGACGGCTTGACAAGCCTCTTGAACTAAATCGGCAGTCCGCTAGGCATGGTGCCGAGCCGCGAACTGTGATTTGTCAAAGAGCATTCACGTAACATTGTCGGAAATTTCGGTGATGCAGGTTGCCAATAGTCCCGTTGCCGTTCAGGCCCGCTGCGTCCGTCTGCCGGCAAAGGCTGCCGATGCCGCCTCGATCGCGCCGGTCGTCGAGATGCAGGCGTTGTCACGCGGGGAGAAGGACCTGCTGATCGAGGTCAAGGCTGCCGCCGTCAATCCGTCCGACGTCAAGGCTGCGACCGGGCTGATGCCCTATGCCGTATTCCCGCGCACGTCGGGCCGCGATTATGCGGGCGTCGTGATCGACGGGCCGGCGGGCTGGATCGGACGCGAAGTGTTCGGCTCGTCCGGCGATCTCGGCATCCGCCGTGACGGCACCCACGCCACGCATCTGGTGGTCGAGGCCGATGCCGTCGTCGAGAGGCCCACGAGTATTTCCTGGGAGGAGGCCGCCGGGATCGGCGTGCCCTTCGTCACCGCGATGGAAGGCCTGCGTCGCGCCGGCATTCCCAAAGCGGGCGAGACCGTGCTCGTCATGGGCGTCAACGGCAAGGTCGGGCAGGCCGCTGTACAGATCGCGAGCTGGCACGGTGCTCGCGTGATCGGCGTGGTGCGTAGGAACGAGGCTTATGAAGGCCACGCCAATTCGAAAGTGGAAGTCATCGACGCCTCCGCTACCGATGTCGCAGCGCGCGTGCGCGAACTCACCGGCGGCAAGGGCGCCGACGTTGTGTTCAACACGGTCGGCGATCCCTATTTCCAGGCGGCGCATCAATCGCTGGCGTTGCGCGGACGGCAGATCCTGATCGCGGCGGTCGACCGCATCGTGCAATTCAATATCCTGGAGTTCTATCGCGGCCAGCACACCTATGTGGGCATTGATACGCTGGGCCTGTCGTCGGTCGCGACCGGCGCGGTGCTGCGGGAACTCGGCCCCGGCTTTGCCGGCGGGCATCTCAAGCCGTTCCCGATCAAGCCGAGCGCGATCTACACGCTGGAGCAGGCCAAGGCCGCATTCGTTGCGGTGGCTGGATCGTCACGCGATCGTGTCATCCTGCGACCCTCGGCTTAGTCCGTTACGCCGCGCTGTCCCGCAGTTTTAAGCGGAAAACAAATCTCTCCCATCACGATCGGCGACGATGGTTTTGTTCCCCTGTTGAAGGGCCTCGCGAGAGATTAATTCTCTGTATCGGCGGGCCGTGGACGGCCCCATGCTTCCAACGTATTAGCAGCACGGAAATTGCTTCCTATTTGAGCAGTGAGAGCCGCACGCGCGGCGCCAGAGAGCAGGAAATGCCAGTGCTGGACGGTAGCCAGATCATCGTCGTGAGCGGATTGTTGATTGGGCTTGTTTATGGTTCGGTCGGGTTGTTGAGCGGTTTTTGCCTGCTCTCCAGCCTGCGCGGCTGGTGGGCCGACGGCGATGGCCGCCTGGTTCGCACCTATGCGCTGGCGATCGGTGTCGCCGTCGCTGCCACGCAATTGCTGGCTGCTGCGGGACTCGTCGATATCGGCAAGTCGATCTATCTGCAGTCCTCGTTCTCCGTGCCGGTGATGTTCCTTGGCGGCCTGTTGTTCGGCTACGGCATGGTGTTGTCGAACGGTTGCGGCTCGCGGGCGCTGGTGCTGCTCGGGCGCGGCAACCTTCGTTCCTTCGTGGTGGTGGTCGTGCTGGCGATTTTCGCCCAGATGACGCTGAAGGGCCTGATCGCGCCGTCGCGGATCGCGCTGGTTGGCGCTTCGCAGACCACGACGACGGCGAACTCGGTGCCCGCGCTGTTGGCGGCCGCGGGTCTGAGCGCAACGGCCGCGCGCATGCTGGCGGCCTCGATCATCTCTGCGGCGCTGATCATCTTTGCCTTTGCTCACCCTGCGTTCCGGCGTTCGCCGGGTCAGGTTGCCGCGGGCGTGGTGATCGGCCTGCTGGTCGTGGCCGGCTGGTTTGCCACCGGCTATCTCGGCGCCGACGATTTCAACCCGACGCCGGTCACCTCGCTCACCTTCATCGCGCCGATCGCGGACGCACTTCAGTATGTCATGCTGTCGACGGGCTCGACGCTGAATTTCGGCATCGTCACGGTGTTCGGCGTGCTTGCGGGCAGCCTCATCACGGCGTTGCTGACGGGCCGCTTCCATCTCGAGGGCTATCAGTCGCCGCGCCACATGCTGCGCTCGGGCGGCGGCGCCGCGCTGATGGGCGCGGGCGGCGTGATGGCGTTCGGCTGTTCGATCGGGCAGGGACTGACAGGATTTTCCACGCTGGCGCTGGCGTCGCTGATTGCCTTCGCGGGCATTCTGCTCGGCACCGCCGTGGGCCTGCGCGGCGCGCTGCGTGTCCGTCCGCTGGCTGCAGCCTAATCCGCCGCCTTCGTCACAATCCGAATCTCCGACTCCAGCGTCCGGTGCACCGGACACTTGTCGGCGATCTCCATCAGCCGCTTGCGCTGATCGGCGTCGAGTGCACCCTCGACCGCGATCACCCGCTCGATCTGGTCCAGCATGCCCTCGCGGGTTTCGCATTCGGCGCAATCCTGTGCGTAGATCTTGCTGTGCTTCAGCGTCACGGTAACGCGATCGAGCGGTAGCGACTTGCGATCGGCATACATCCGCATCGTCATCGAGGTGCAGGCGCCGAGGCCGGCGAGAACGAAATCATATGGCCCGGGTCCGCTATCCTCGCCGCCGACGGCAACGGGCTCATCCGCCAGCATCTGATGCGGGCCTGAAGTCACCGTCTGTTGAAACTTGCTATTGCGGGTTTCGCGCACCACGACGTTGCGCGGCGCCGCGCTCGCGGCAGCGGCAGGCTGCGCCGCGGCGGGCTCGATATAGCGTTCGGCCCAGGCGGAGATGACATCGGCGACATAGGCGCTGTCGCGTCTGCCGCTTAGCAGATGATCGGAGCCCGCCAACGACACAAAACTCTTCGGATGTTTGGCGGCAACAAAAATCTTCGTGGCGTTGTCGATGCCGACGGTGTCGTCGGTCGGGGAATGCATGACCAGCAGCGCCTTGTGGAGTTTTGTGATATGCGCCGCCAGGCTGTTTTCGGCGACGTCGTCGAGGAATTCGCGCTTGATCTGAAACGGCCGGCCGGCGAGCTGAACCTCGACCGCGCCATGCTTGCGGATGTCCTCGATGCTATCCTTGAACAGATGCGTGACATGAACGGGATCGGACGGCGCCGCGATGGTGACGACCGCCTTGGCCTCCGGAATCTGCCCGGCGGCGGCAAGGATTGCCGCGCCGCCGAGGCTGTGCCCGATCAGCAGTGTAGGGGCTCCGCGGGTTTCGCGCAGATGCGCCGCCGCGCGGACGAGGTCGGCGACGTTGGACGAGAACGTCGAATTGGCAAATTCGCCCTCGCTGGCGCCAAGCCCGGTGAAGTCGAACCGCAGCACGGCGATGCCCTTGGCGGCCAGTGCGGTCGCGATGCGTTTTGCCGCCAGCACGTCCTTGCCGCAGGTGAAGCAATGCGCGAACAGCGCGTAGGCCTGCACCGGTCCATCCGGCGTATCCAGCGCAGCGGCGAGCTGATGGCCGCCTTCACCGGTGAATTGGAAGCGTTCGGTCGGCACGGGCGTTCTCCCCGGTCAATGTTGTGGCTTCAGTCGGCGGAATATCGCTGTTCCTGCCACGGATCACCGCGATTGTGATAACCGCGGACTTCCCAATAGCCCGGCGCGTCCTCTGCAAGAAACTCGATGCTCTGCAGCCATTTCGCGCTTTTCCAGAAATATAGGTGCGGCACTACCAGCCGCACCGGGCCGCCATGTTCCTGCTCGAGCGGCTCACCCGACCAGCTATGGACGAGGATGGCATCCTCGGCCGCAAAGTCTTCCAGCGCCAGATTGGTGGTGTAGCCGTCGTGCGAATGCAGCACGACGAATCCCGCCTCTTCGCGCGGACGACAGGCATCGAGCAGATCGTGCGTCGAGAGCCCCTCCCATTGGTTGTCGTAACGCGACCAGGTGGTGACGCAGTGAATGTCGGACACGAACTTGCTCTGCGCCTGCGCCGAAAACTGCGCAAAATCCCAGAACAACGGATTTTCCACCGCGCCATAGACGTCGAGCCGCCAGCGCTCGCGCGAGATGTTCGGGGTCAATCCCAGATCCAGCGTCGGCCAGTCCTTCGTCAGATGCTGGCCTGGCGGCAGACGGGCTTCTTCGGGGCGCGAAATCCTGCCGGTGAGGAATTTTCCCTCGCGCGCCCAGCGCTCCTTGCTGCGCGTCAGCTTGCTCTCCGGCGGCGGATCATTCTCGTCGGCCATGTCGGGACCACTCACTCGTGGCGATGCATCGCGGATGCATGTTTGGTATCGCGCATCGTCGCATAGATGATGAGCGAGAGGAAGATCATGCCGCTGAGATAATAGTAGAACCATTGCTCATGCCCCATCG
>Ga0268266_10003224_pt1 | contig 16484 bp, 13 predicted proteins | sample KBSS13metaG_FD_190356 | JGI IMG/M metagenome (GOLD analysis project Ga0268266, IMG submission 190356) | Switchgrass rhizosphere microbial communities from Kellogg Biological Station, Michigan, USA - KBS S1-3 metaG (SPAdes) (version 2) | ecosystem: Host-associated > Plants > Roots > Rhizosphere...
AACGTGATCGTCGCCGTGTCGCCTTGGCCGTCGTCGTAGCCGAGCGCGACCGGCAGCTCGGCGAGCGGGATGTCGAATGCAACCGAGCACTGCAGCTGGGCGCCGCTCGCGATCATCACCGACGCATCGCACACGTCCTGGGGCTGGATCGATCCCGCTCGATAGACGAGCGAGTGATCGGTCGTGAGCGAGAATAACGCGTCACTCGCCGACAGCGGCGCCGCGCCGGAGTTGCTGATCGCGAGCGTCAAGATCACGAAGTAATCCGTCGACGGCCCGCCGACGCCGTCGATCGTCGCCGCCGTCGTCATCGCATCGACGGTGACGCTGATCGCGCCGGTCGAGGTCGCCGAGCCGAGGCCCGCATCGCCGGGGGAATTCATGTTGTCGTCGCCCGGGCCCGAACCCTGGTTCGTTCCGCCGGGCGAGCCGCCGCCTCCGCTCGTGTTGATGTTGATGCACGCGCCGAGCAGCAACGCGATCGCAACCACGCTTTTTGACGCGCTCTGAAACATGCACCGCCATCTACAACGCGGCGTTTGATCAGGTCAACGAATAAATGGTCGAACCATTCAAATACTTAGTTGATATCTTTGCACAATTACGGCCCGACCAATTGTAACGCAAGCTTAGCGCATGTGGCTCGCCCACGCGCTCACGCTCGCCCGCATCCCGCTGGCGATCGCGATCGTCGCCGTGTACGGCCACACGTGGCCGGTGATCGCGCTGCTCGCGATCGCGGCGGCGACCGACGCGCTCGACGGCACCATCGCGCGGCTCATGCAGCGCCACGGTCACACGCGGCCGGCGATCGGCGGCTGGCTCGACCCGCTGTGCGACAAGCTGTTCGTCGCGATCGTGCTCGTGGCGGTCGCGGTCCACACGGGAGGCTTGCTCGTCGTCGCGCTGATCGGCGCGCGCGAGCTGTTGCTCGTGCCGCTCGTCGCGGTTTACCTCGCGACGCATCCCGACCATCCGAGCATCCACGCCGACCCGATCGGCAAGGTCGCCACGATCGCGCAGTTCGTCGCACTCGCGATCGCGATCGCGACGCCCGAACGCGCGCTGCCCGCCGCGCTCGGCGCCGCCGTCCTCGGAATTGCGGCCACCGTGCACTACGTGCGGGCACGGCGGATGCAGCCTGCCTGACTCATGCAACACCTCATCGAACGCATGGCGAAGGCGCATCCGGCGCCGGAGTCGGAGTTCGGCTCGGAGCTCGGCGATGCGTATCGCGTCACCCTCGAGTGCTCGCAAGTCTGTAGCGCCTGCGCGGATGCGTGCCTCGCCGAGCACGCCGTCGACCCGCTGATCCACTGCATCCGGCTCGACCTCGACTGCGCCGACATCTGTGGCGCCACCGCACGCGTGCTGTCGCGTCAGACCGCACCCGATCTCGGGATCATCACGATGATGCTCGAGGTCTGCGCACGCACGGCCCAGGCCTGCGCCGAGGAATGCGAGCGCCACCCCGAGCACGCGCACTGCCAGATCTGTGCGATCGCCTGCAACGCAACTGTCGACGCGTGCCGCAAGCTGCTCGACGCCGGCCGTCCGGAGCTGCATCATTAGGCCCCTTGGGCCAGCGCGTCGTCATCGAACAGCTCGGCGCCGATCCACCTGAAGCGATCGAGCGGTTCGCGCGGCTCGAGCCGATGGCGATGCCCGATCCCGCGGCGCTCGGCCCGCGCGACGTGATCGTCGAGGTCAAGAGCGCGGCTGTCGGCTGGGTCGACCTGATCATGGCCAGCGGCCAGTACCAGCACGTGCCGGTGCCGCCGTACACGCCCGGGCTCGAATACGCCGGCGTGATTGCCTGGGCAGGTCGCGATGCCGGCGTCGCGATCGGCGCGCGTGTGATGATCGATCCATTTCTCGCGGGCCCGCGCTCGAGCGGCGCGTATCGCGCCTACGGCGGCTTCGCGTCGTATGCGGTCGCGCCGATCGATGCCGTCCACGCGATCCCCGGCACGCTCGACTTCGATCAGGCGTGCAACCTGCTCGGCAGCTACGAGACCGCGTATCACTGCTTGATCGCGCGCGGCCGGCTGCAGGCGGGCGAGACCGTGCTCGTGCACGGCGCCTCCGGCTCGGTCGGGCTCGCGGCGGTCCACGTCGCCAAGCTCGTCGGCGCGACCGTGATCGCGACCGGCCGCTCGGCCGACAAGCTCGCGGTCGTGCGCGCGCAGGGCGCCGATCACGTGATCGGAACCAGCGCGCTCAAGGACGACGTCAAGGCGCTGACGAACGGTCGCGGCGTCGACGTCGTCTACGACGGCGTCGGCGGCGACATCTCGGCCGAGTCGCTGCGCTGCGTGCGGTTCGGCGCGCGCTATCTGATCGTCGGCTGGGCCGCGACGCCCGCCGCACGCGGCAAGCCGAACCAGCTGCCGACGAGCCTCATCATGATGAAGGGCCTGGACGTCCTGGGCTGCCCCACCGTGATCTCGACGGTGAACGATCCGTCGATCCGGCCCCAGCGGCTCGCGCAGGTGATCGCGTGGGCCACCGAGGGCAGGCTCGTCCCGCACGTGTCGCATCGCTTCGCGCTCGCCGACTTCAAGGCCGCGCTCTACGCCAAGTGGCGCGGCGAGGTCGTCGGCGGCTGCGTCGTTCAGCCTTGAGCTACGATGCTGCGATGCGCAGCGGAGTCGCGGTCGCCTTCGCGCTCGGTCTCGCCGGCTGCGTGATCGACGAGCCGAAGCCGACGTACGACCTCGGCACGTTTCCGTATCACCCGCTCGTCTACCAGCTCGATCTCTCGATCCTCGCGTATCAGATCCACGGCCAGTCGATGGTGTGGCCGATCGATCCGTATTACGAGGAGCACGCCGAGACGCTCGGCACGCCGCGCCCGACGATGCTCGAGCTCGTGCGCGACTGGGCCGAGCTGCGCGGCCCCGCACAGGTCGCGGCCAATGCCGGGCTCGACGCGTATCGCGGTCCCGGCCTGCTCGCCGGGCTGCCCGACAACCCGACGCACGATCCGATCATCTACAACTACGCGCGCATCCATCCGTGGAGCCACACGGTCACGAACAACGAAGAGCAGTGGACCGAGTACCTGACGCCCGACGCGATCACGCGGCGGATCCGCGACGTGTACGTCGCCGCGCGGCCGATCGGCGGCGACGGATCGACCGTGACGGTCACGCAGGTTCCACCCGGCCGCGTCGACTCCGATCCCGATGCCAGCGACGTGTTGTGCGCGTTCGAAGGCGGCACCGGCGACAAGGGAGCCGCGGGCCAGCCGGCGTCGTACAGCCTGATGGGCTTCGTGCTCGCGCGCGATACCGGCAACGGCAGCTACGACGTCCACGTCACGTTTCGCGGCAGCCGCAGCGGCTCGGCGTGGCGCGCGATCACGCAAGCGCTCAGCGAGAACGAGGCCGCCGGCAACCCCGACTGGATCACCGATCTGTCGTGGGACAAGCTCCAGCTCGACGAGATCTCGACGACCGGCGGCGTCGATCGCGGCTTCGCGTACGCGATGACGTACGCGCTGCCCGGCGCATTCGGGTGCATGACGACGATCGCGCAGCTGCGCGGCACGGCCCCCGACGAGATCTTCGTCAGCGGCCACAGCCTCGGCGGCGCGCTCGCCCAGCACTTCGCGAGCGCCGTGCTGCTCGGCGATGCGTACGGCCCGTCGGGCGCGGGCCCGGCGATGCCGCCCGAGCTCGCCGGCTGGCCGTGGCCCGAGCTCAAGCTCGTCACGTTCAGCGCGCCACGCGCCGGCGACTACACGTGGGCGTCGGCGCTGAGCCAGACCGCGCTCGCCTCGGGCCTCTACGATCCCGGTCCGCTCCAGACCATCGATGCCGATGCGCACGAGCTCCTCGATCCGGGCATCGTCACGCGGCTGAACGACGCCACGCGGCCGGCCGCGTTTCGCGTGCTGATCTCGACCGATCCGATCACGACGACGCACGGCGGCGGCGACGGCACGCACGTCGGCACGACCGTGTACGCCAATGGCACGAGCCTCGTCGACTGGATCGGCCTCGTGAACCCCGACGATCACGAGCCGATGAACGTGCGCGAGGACATGCTCGGTCAGTTTGCCGACCCGAGCATTCCGCCCATCGCGTGGGACTATCTCCCGGTCACCGATCTCGATCCCGATCGCAACGAGGCTCAGGTCGGGACACCGCTCGAGATCCAGAAGCTCGCGACCGGGCTCGTCGCGTACTACGCGAGCAACGGGCTGTACTTCGACGCCGATGCGTTCGACCGCGATGTCGATCTGCTGTTCGAGATCGAGCGCGGCACGGCGAACTGACGCGGACGCCGAGCCCGATCCCGACCCCGACTCCGTCTCCGATCCCGACTCCGAGCCCGACTTCGATTCCGAGCCCGACTCCGACTCCGACGCTAGAGCTGCGCGAAGCGATAGCCGATCGTGACGAGCGGCAGTGTCGTGAACCCGGCGAGATAGAAGTACGTCAGCGAGTCGCTGTAGCGAAACGGCGCGTCGTAGCCGTACGGCGAGTGACCGAGGCGCGCCGCGAAGCCGACCACCGGCAGCGCGAACCCGACGCTCAGGCCCGACGGCGCCGTGTAATGGAAGCCGACGCCGAGCCCGGTCGCGAGATACGTGTAGAAGCTCGTGTAGTGCAGCGGCATCGCCGTCGCGAACGCGTCGACCTTCCAGCGCCGCGACAGATGAAACGACGCGCCGACGCCGACCGAGCCCGCGTACCACGCGCCTTCGCCGTACGCCGTGAGGACCGGCAGCAGCACGTTCGGGCTGACGAACGCGTGCAAGAAGCCGTCGTCGACGTCGCCGACCAGCGTGCCCGGCACGCCGAAATGCAGGCCCCACCGTCGGGGTCTGTCGTACGGGCGCACCGGCATGCCGGCCAGCGCGTTCGGGCGAACGTCGACGAACACGACCTCTTGCACGTGGTCGCGCGGCACGGCGATCAGCTTGTTGGTGTCCGACTCGGCGAGCGTGATGAACCAGTCGTCGAAGCCGATCACCCGGCCCTGGACGATGCGCGCGTCGTCGAGATCGACCTGAACGACGCGGCCGGTCGACGCGCGCAGCGCGACGTCGGGCAGCGGGTCGGCCCATGCCGAGGTTGCCGCCGCCATGACGACCACCGCCGCGATCCGGAACACGGCGGCACGGTACACCGAATGGCCCGGGTCAGCGAGTTGGGATACCGTCGCCCGGGAATGGGCATCGCGCTGGGGATCGACCTGGGCACGACGAACTCGTGTGCCGCGCTCGCCACGCCGACGGGCGTCGAGTTCGTGCTCGGCGCGCGCAGCGAGCGCGTGCATCCATCGATCGTCGCGTTCCCGTCGAACGGCGGCGTCGTGGTCGGCGCCGACGCCAAGCGCTACCGGCTCACCGAGCCGATGCACGTCATTCACTCCGCGAAGCGGTTCATCGGTCAGAACATCCGCGCGCCCCTCGTCCAGCTCGCGCTCACCGGCGTGCGCTACAAGGTCAGCGAGGGCGCGAACCAGCAGCCGATCGTCACGGTCCGCGATCGCCGGATGACGATGCCGGAGATCTCGTCGCACGTGCTCCTGTACATGAAGCGCTGCGCCGAGCGTCAGCTGGGCGGCGAGATCACCGACGCCGTGATCACCGTGCCCGCGAACTTCACCGACGCGCAGCGCCAGGCGACCAAAGAAGCCGGCCGGCTCGCCGGGCTCGCGGTGCCGCGTCTGATCAACGAGCCGACCGCCGCCGCGCTCGCGTACGGGTTCGGCAAGAACCGCGATCAGATGGTGTGCGTGTTCGACTTCGGCGGCGGCACGTTCGACGTCAGCATCCTCAAGATCAACGGCGAGGTGTTCGAGGTGCTCGCCTCCGACGGCGACTTCTTCCTCGGCGGCGACGATCTCGATCGCGCGCTCGCCGAGGTGCTGGCCGCCGAGTGCAATCGCGTCCTCGGCTTCGATCCGCGCCCGCTGCCCGTGATGATGACGAAGCTCATGATGGGCGCCGAGGCGATCAAGTGCCACCTGTCCGAGCACGAAGCAGCCGAGGGCGAGATCGATGGCATCGATCTGCCGAGCGGTCAGGTCGGATCGCTGCCGTTCTCGCTGACCCGCGCGCAGTTCGAGGAGCTGATCGCGGGCTACATCAACCGCACGCTCGAGGTCACGAACCAGGTGCTGATGCAGGCGCGGCTGTCGCCGGGCCAGATCAGCGACGTGCTGTGCGTCGGTGGCTCGACGCGGATCCCGATCGTGCGGCAGCGGCTCGCGGAGATCTTCCGCCGCGAGCCGAACATCTCGATCAATCCCGACGAGGTCGTCGCGCAAGGCGCCGCGATCCAGGCCGGCAGCCTCACCGGCACGATCGCCGGCACAGGCATGGGCGCGCGCGACGCCGTGGTCACCGCGGCGCACTCACCGCTCGCGACCGGCGGTGCACAAACGCTGCGCGGCCCGGTGGCGCGGCCGGTGCTGCTCGACGTCAACCCGTCGACGCTCGCGATCCAGACCGCCGGCGGTTTCGTCGAGCGGCTGCTCGACAAGAACGCGCCGATTCCGATCGAGCGGTCGCGCGTGTTCACCACGCTGCGCGACAACCAGACCCGCGTCGAGATCGATTGCTGCCGCGGCGAGTCGCGGCGCTACGTCGAGAACGAGCCGATCGGCAAGCTCGTGCTCGATCAGCTGCCGCCCAAGCCGCGCGGCGACGTCAAGATCGAGGTCTCGTTCCGCGTCGATCCCGACGGCATCCTCCACGTGCGTGCCGCCGACGCCGAATCCGGCGTGCGCCAGGAAGCGCAGCTCCAGGTGATCGGCGCGCCCGAGTCGACGTCATGACCGCGCGCAGCGATGTCCTGTTGTGGGCGCAGCGGATCGTCGCGATGAAGCAGCAGGCGAAGCCGCACCAGCTGCTCGAGCTGCCGCCGGACGCCACCCTCGACGCCGCGCAGGCGGCGTTCCACAAGATCGCGAGGGTCGCGCACCCCGATCTGCATCGCGGTCTCCCACCCGAGGACTTCGAGCTGGTGACCAGCGCCTACGCGGCGATCGCCGGCGCGTACCAGAGCTTCCGCGGCCAGACCGCCGCGACCACCCGCATGCGGCCGATCAACAAGCAGGTCCCCGCGACGCCGTCGGGAGCTGCACCGGTGGGAAATGTCGCTCAGCAGATGTCGTCCCGCGCGCTCGTCCATTACCGCAAGGCCGAGCTCGCCCTCAAACGAGGCGACCTCAGCGGTGCGCTGCTACAGCTCAAAATGGCCGTCGCAGCGGACCCGAGCTCGGCGTTTTTGCGCACGGCATTGCTCGAAGTCGAGACGGAAGTTCGCAAGGTTCCCTGAGTTCCACAGCCGTGACAAAAGCCTGGCAATCCGATGACAGGCGTGGTCCAAAGCGTCAATAAGGTACGCGCGTGGCACGCATGACAACTGGAACAGCGATCACTGGCTGGGGTGTCTGGCACCCCGAAACCATCCTGGGGAACGACGAGCTGGTCGCCGCCTTCAACGAGTTCGTGCGCCGCGACAACGCGAAGCACGCTGCCGAGATCGCGGCCGGCACACACACGCCGCTCAAGGAGTCTGGCTCCGAGTGGATCGTCAAGGCGTCGGGCATCAAGCACCGCTACGTCGAAGACAAGACCGGTCTGCTCGATCCCGATCGGATGTGCCCGAACATCAAAGATCGTCCCGAGGACCAGCTCAGCATCCAGGCCGAATACTCGGTCAAGGCGGCCAAGCGTGCGCTCGCGCAGGCGGGCCGCGCCGCCGAGGACGTCGACATGGTCGTGCTCGGCGCCTCGAACCTCCAGCGGCTCTACCCGTCGCTGGCGATCGAGGTCCAGGACGCGATCGGCGCGCACGGCTTCGGCCTCGACATCTCGCTGGGCTGCTCGGCGGCGACCGGCGCGACGATCCAGGCGCATCAAGCCGTGCAGACCGGCGCCGCACGCTGCGCGCTCGTCGTGGTCCCCGAGCTCACGACCGGTCACATGAACTGGCGCGAGCGCGACAGCCACTTCATCTTCGGCGACGCTTCGGTCGCGTTCGTCGTCGAGCCGAAGGACCGCGCGAAGCCCGGCTCGTGGGAGATCCTGTCGTCGCGGATGATGTCGAAGTGGTCGAACAACATCCGCAACAACGCGGGCTACCTCGACCGCTGTGATCCCGAGACGCAGTTCGCGCTCGACAAGCTGTTCCACCAGAACGGCCGCCGCGTGTTCAAGGACGTCGTCCCGCTCGCCGCGAAGTTCATCACCGAGCACCTCGGGTCGCACGGCCTCGCCGCGACACAGGTCAGCCGGTACTGGTTGCACCAGGCGAACCAGAAGCTGAACGAGCTGGTGGCGGAGTACGTGCTCGGTCGCCCTGCAACGCGCGAAGAGGCGCCGATCATCCTCGACGAGTACGGAAACACGGCCTCGGCGGGCTCGCTGATCGCGTTTTCCCACCACAACACCGACCTGCCGTCGGGAGCGTACGGAATATTGTCGTCGTTTGGTGCCGGCTACTCGCTCGCATCGCTGTTGTTGCAGCGGCTCTAGCGTAGGTCATCTTTGGAGGGGTGAGCGAAATCTATCGCGACCCCTCCGAAGGCTCCGCCGCCAAACGAACCGACCTGTTGCGCCGCCGGCGCGACGAGCTCGCGACGATGCCACACGCGATCCGACGCGTCGTGGTCGCGCGCTCGGCACGCGCTGCCGCCGGCATCGCGCTCACGATCGGCGGCGTCTTGTTTCTCACCATCGCGCACAGCGCGCGACTCGCCGGCGCGCTCGCGAGCGTGATGCCGGGCATCCAGCCGGCCGCGATCTCGACGGTGTTGTCCGGCGCGTGGCTGCTCGGGCTCGCCGCGTTCTTGTGGTCGCGCGCGCGCTCGGAGCACCGCTTCGCGGTCGCGATGTCGCATTACGTGCTGCCCGGCGGCGATCTCGACTACGACCTGCAGCGCCTCGATCACGAGCACCCCGATCAGATGGCGCGCTACATGGCGCATCGCCGCGAGGTCGCATCGTCGACGTGGTTCGTGCTCGGCACCGCGATCGTCGTGCCGCCGACAGCCGTGTACGTGCTCCAGGGCATCGCCGTGCGCGGCTGGCCGCAGATGGCCGGCTTCGAGCACGCGCTCTCTCAGCACGCGAACGCGTTCATCTACTACGCGGCAGCCGGCGTGCTCGGCGCGCTCGTGATGACGATGCGCGCCTCGCGCGAGCCGCGCGCGGCAGTCGCGTTCTTCGCGCTCGCGCTCGCGATCGCCGTGGCAGCGTTCGCCGTCGGCATGCCCGGGGTCGGTGCGGTCGCGATCGTGCCCGCGATGATGGGCCTCGTCGTGCGCCGGCTGCGCCGCGAGCGCTCGGCGATCGCCGCGGAGGATCCCGCGGCCGGCAGCGAGCTGTTCAGCTTCCGCGAGACGCTGCGCACGCTGTGGTGCGGCGTGCGCACGATCGCGCGCTTCGCGTCGACGCCTCAGGGCCTGCGCGGCATCATCGCGCTGGTCGTCATCGGCACGGGCTGGCAGTACATGCATCGCAGCAAGACGACCTCGCATGCCGCCGTGGCCCCGACCGCCGCGCAAGCCGCGCCGGTCGCGCCGAACCTGCTCGTGTCCCACGACGGACCGCACTACACGATTCACCAGCAAGGTCAGGGGTACGATGTCGACGTCGATCTCGACGGCAGCGCGGTCGAGATCGAAGGGATCGGCGGGCTCGCGTCGATCCCGGATCACTGGCGCGCGCAGATCAACGTGACGACGCACGGCGGCCCGGTGCTGCTCACGCCGTTCCTCGAGGACACGGCGGTGACCGTCGACGGCAACTATCAGTTCGAAAAAGCTGCCTGCACCGGCCCGGAGGTCCCGCTGGGGCTTCGCGTCGTGCCGACAGGAACGACGGTTTCGCACGTGACGATCCACGTCACGCCCGTGTTGACCCCGACCGAGTGCCCCGCGACCAAATAACCTCGTCGTCGTCGACGACGAGGAATTGTTCGTAGGCACCGAGGTCGCGGGTTGTCCTACTCGTGAGGTTGGACACCGTTCTTTGCGGCGTGAACGATGCGCGTCGAAACTCTTGCGCGCCTCCCGCAGCAGGAGCGATTGTTTTCGCATGATGGGGCGTTATTTTTTTGTTCTCGCGCTGGTGGGTGGGTGTTCGAGCAACTTCACGTCAAAGACGTGCACCACGGACTCGGACTGCGGTGACGATGCATGCGAGCTCATCGGCAGCGCCACCGTTGCCGTTTGCGTGAGCCCGGCCGACGCGACGATCCAGCTCGGTCAGAGCGCGCCGTTCTCCGGCGTGAACGCAGCGCTCGGTACCGGCATGAACAACGGCATCAAGCTCGCGATCGACGAGATCAACGGCTCGGGCGGCATTCACGGCCGCATGCTCGCGATCACCGCGCTCGACGACGGTTACGACCCGACGCAAGCACAGGCCAACGCGATGTCGTTGACCGACGCGATCGTCACGAGCGACACGACGACCAACTGCCCCAACACCGCGAACCCCGTGTCGAACGGCGCGACGCCGCCGGTGAACGTTCCGGTCTCCACCGTCGCGCTCGATCGCGGCACGACCGGCGTGCTCGCGCTGGTCGGCAGCGTCGGCACTCCGACCGCTGTGCGCGCGACGCCGGTCGCGACCGAAACCCACACGCTGTTCTACGGCCCGTTCACCGGCGCGACCACGCCGCTGCGCGACATGACCGCCGGCGCCTGCCAGAAGTACGTGTTCAACGTTCGCGCGAGCTACGCCGAAGAAGGCGTCGCGACGATGGAGTACTTCATGAACAACGGCGTTCAGATCGCGACCGCCGGCTACAAGAACCTCATCTCGTTCGACCAGAACGACTCGTTCGGCCAGGCCGGCTACAACGCGATGACCGCCGCATGGCTCGCGGTCACCGGCGCCCAGGCGTTCCCCTCGGGTGCAGACCCGACCAACCCGATCGCTCGCTTCCGCTACACCCGTAACGACAACACCAGCGTGCCCGCGCAGGCGACCGCCGCGGAGGCGTACCTCCAGGGCCTCGTGCCGGCGAGCGGCTCGATCGACGTCGGCATCATGATGACCGACGTGTATAGCTCCGGCGCGGAGTTCATCCAGCTGATCCGCCAGTGGCAGTTCGGCACCGGCGGTCCGGGCATGAAGCTGAACCTCCACTTCTCGAACATCTCGTTCGTCGGCGCCGACGCGCTCGCGCAGGCGCTCCACAACGCCGGTAACGCTCCGAACGGCATGCCGTTCACGCAGGACGTGCTGGTCTCGCAGGTCGTGCCGAACTACCAGACCAACACCGCCGAGATCGTGACCAGCTACAACAAGCTGGCGCAGTCGGCCGGCGAGCCAGGTAACTTCACCGCGCTCGAGGGCTACATCGCGACGAAGATCTTCGTGGAGGGCCTGCTCCAGGTGAACGGCCCGGTCACGCCGGACTCGATGATCCCCGCGCTCGAGAACCTGCCGAACTTGTCGCTCGGCCTCGGCGCGACGGCCGGGTTCTCGTCGACGAACCACCAGTACCTCGACTCGGTGTGGGGCACGACGCTCAACGCCGACGGCTCGTTCGCGGACAAGTACTACTGGACGGTGAGCCCGTCGACCTCGCCGCTCGGCACGTTCATGTCGTTCTGAGCTCCTGTTTCCGGTGTCGGACCGGTCTGCTAGCGTGACCGCGCGATGTGGACCGGAGCCAGCGAAGCCCGTGACACGGGCGCGGGCGAAGAAGTCCTGGCCCGTGCGCTCGCGCGCTTCGGCCACACGTCGCTGAGGCCGGGCCAGGCCGACGTCATCGCCGACATCTTCGCCGGTCGGCCGGTGATCGGCGTGATGCCGACCGGCGCCGGCAAGTCGCTGTGCTTCCAGCTGCCGGCGACGGTGCTGGGCGAGCGCGGCGGCGTGACGCTCGTGGTCTCGCCGCTGATCGCGCTCATGAAGGATCAGGTCGACGTGTTGCGCGCGCGCGGCATCTCGGCGGTCGCGTTGACGTCGCACGCTGGCGCCGAGGAGCAGCGCGACATCCTGGACGGCATCCGCGCCGGCTCGTTCACGCTCGTCTACGTCGCCCCCGAGCGGTTCCGCAGCGCGCGCTTCGTCGATGCGCTGCGCGAGATCGCGCCCTCGATCGCGCTGGTCGCCATCGACGAGGCGCACTGCATCTCGGAGTGGGGCCACGACTTCCGGCCCGACTACCGCCGGCTCGGCCAGGCAATCGCCGAGCTGAAGCCGCCGCGGCTCGCCGCGTTCACCGCGACCGCTACGCCCGAGGTTCGCGACGACATCGCCGTGCAGCTCGGCGTGACCGGCGCGCGCGTCCACGTCCACGGCTTCGATCGTCCGAACTTGCACTATGCCGTGCACAAAGTCGGCGGTGCCGCCGACAAGATCGAGCAGCTCGCCGAGCTCGTGCGGCTGCGCGACGGTGGCGTCGCGCTGGTCTACGCGGCGACGCGCAAGAACGCGGAGACCTACGCGGCCGCGCTCAAGAAGGCCGGCATGCGCGCGCGCGTCTATCACGCCGGGCTCGAGAACCAGATCCGCGAGAAGGCGCAAGACCGGTTCATGTCCGGCCAGCTCGACGTGATCGTCGCGACGAACGCGTTCGGCATGGGCGTCGACAAGAGCGACATCCGGCTCGTCGTGCACGCCGACATTCCGCGCAGCCCGGAGGCGTACTACCAGGAAGCCGGCCGCGGCGGCCGTGACGGCAAGCCCACGCGCTGCGTGCTGCTGTTCAACCACAGCGACATCCGACTCCAGGAGTTCTTGATCGACGCGTCGTATCCGTCGGCGGAGCTGCTGCGCGGGCTGTGGAAGCTGCTCCAGGGCCAGCCGTCGATGGGGAAGCTCGACGGCCGCGGCGGCGACGACGAGCTCGAGCAACGCTTGAAGCCGCACCTGCCCGAGGCGTCGAACGCCACGATCGGCGCGGCGATCCGGATCCTCGAGCGCCACGGCATGCTCGTGCGCGACGCCGAGCACCTCGCCGCGTCGCGTCCCCCGCCCGGCGCATTTCCGGCGCTCGACGTCGAGTCGCTCGCGCGCCGCGCCGACATCGAGCGCAAGAAGCTGCGGACGATGATCGACTACGCGTACAACCCGCGATGCCGGCGCCAGCACATCCTCGAGTACTTCGGCGACGAGGACTGGGCCGATCGCAGCAGGCGCTGCGGCGCGTGCGACTCGTGCGAAGCGATCGCGCACGGTCACGCTCCGACAGCGATGTCCGACTCCGAGGCGAAAGCCGTGCGCGACCTGCTCGCGCTGATCGGCGCGCTGCACGGCCGGTTCGGACGCACGCGCATCGCCGCGCTCGCGAACGGCAGCGACGACGATCCGCGGTTCGCCGAGCTCCCAGAGCGCGGTTGCTTGCGCGGCTGGTCGCAGAAGCACGTGCTCGATCTCGTGCGCGCGCTCGAAGGCGCCGCCCTCGTCGAAGCGTCGCGCGGCGAGTACCCGACGATCTCGACCACGCGCCGCGGTGACCTCGCGGCGATCGGCAAGCTCGCGATCGAGGAGCTCGGCGTTCGGATCCCCGTCGTCGGTCGCCGAAAGCGCAAACGATGATTGTGTCGAAATGTTTCAGCCGGCGACCTTTTCCGCGGCACCTTCTGACAGCCAACTAGACATTTTGCCCGTCGACGATCGCCAACTACTTGATTCCGCTCATCTCACCAGGCCCAATTAGTAGCGTGTCGCACCGAAACTCAACACTTTGTTGCGATGGGCCCAATATGTAGCCCTCGCAGCCCCTTGAGGCTCACATCACCCGGCTGAGACAGTGAGCGACGATGAGGCTTAGGGGTTGTTTTTTCTCGCTGCACCTGGGTTAGAGCCTCGTTTTAACAAGCCATGCCCGACCTATCTCCTGCACTGAGCTCCACGGACTCGCGGCGCCACGCGATCGTGATCGGTCGCTATCTGCTGCATCGGCAGATCGCTCGCGGCGGCATGGCGACGATCCATATCGCGCGGCTGGTCGGCGACGAAGGCTTCACGCGCATCGTCGCTGCCAAGCGCCTGCACGCCGAGTTCGCCGAGGATCAAGACTTCGTCTCGATGTTCCTCGACGAGGCGCGAGTCGCCTCGAAGATTCACCACCGCAACGTCGTGCCGGTGCTCGACGTCGTCACGACCGGCGAAGAAGTGGTGCTCGTGCAGGAGTACGTGCACGGCGCGCCGCTGCACTGGCTGCTGCGCACCGCGCACGAAGCGAAGGTCCACGTCCCGCTGAACGTCGCGGTCGCGGTCGCGTGCGGCGTGCTCGCGGGACTCCAGGCCGCGCACGAGACCACCGACGAGATGGGTGCGCCGCTCAACGTCGTGCACCGCGATGTTTCCCCGCAGAACATCATGATCGCGACGGACGGCACGCCGCGCCTGCTCGACTTCGGCATCGCGAAGGCGACGATGGCGGCGCACATCACGCGCGAGGGCGTGTTCAAGGGCAAGCTCGCGTACTCGGCGCCCGAGCAGATTCGCGGTCAGTCGTCGCAGCAGAGCGACGTCTACTCGCTCGCGGTCGTGCTGTGGGAGCTGATCGTCGGCCATCGCCTGCACCACACCGCGCAGTCCGAGGCCGAGCTCATCCACGAGATCATGCACGGCAGCCTGCCGGCGATCACCGAGGCGCTCGCCGAGGAAAAGGAATGGCTCGGCCCGAACCGCTGGCGCCAGCTCGAGGTGCTCGATCCGATCATTCGCCGCGGCCTCGCGGTCGATCGCAACGAGCGCTGGAAGACGGCCGCGGACATGGAAGCAGCGCTGTCGTCGGCGGTCACGCCGGCCACGCCGACCGCGGTCGCGCAGTGGCTCAAGCAGCTCGGCAAGGACTTCCTGGCGCTTCGCGATCGCGTGATCTCTGCGGAAGAGCAGAGCTGGCGCAAGAGCGCCGACGCGATCCCGTCGGTGACCGGTTTGAGGCGCATCAGCACCGATCCGGGCCCCAGCAGCCACACGAGCGTCAACACCGTGACCGAGCGACCGCCGACGCTGATCCGCGGCAAGATGAAGCTGTGGGTCGGTGCGGGCGCCACTGCGTTCATCGCGGTGCTCGCGCTCATCGTGTGGCTCGCACACTCGCCCGACATCGAGCCGCCACCGCCGCCGCGGGCCACCACGCCAGACTCGATCACCATGCCGGCGTCGCCTGCTCCGTCCCCCGCACGGACCGCGCCGACCGTCACGGCCCCGCCTCCCGCAGCCACGCCGACGCCGACCGCCACCGCGACTGTGCCCACGCCGGCACCGGCCGCGCCAACGCCTGCGCCCAGCCCGCCGCCGACCCACACGGTGACGCACTCGGCGCCGGCTCATCCGGCGAGCTCGAACCGGGTCGTGCACACGGTGTCGCATCCGAGCACGCCGCCGGTGGCCAAGGAAAAAGACAAGGAACCCACGCCCGCGCTCGCGACGTCGCCCACGGCGGGCTCGGCAGCGCCCGCGAACGATTGCAACCCGCCCTACTACTTCGAAGGCAAGAAGAAGATCTTCAAGCCTGCGTGCATCTAGCCTGCGTCTAGCGCAAGGGAGTGTCGAGATGATCGCCACGCGTGTTCTGGTTCTCGCCGTGCTCGCCACGAGCTCGGTCGCCTACGCTGATCTGACGAAGGAGCAATGCGTCGACGCGCACAGCCGCGGTCAGGACGCGAAAGAAGCAGGTCACCTCTCGCTCGCGCGCAAGCTGTTCTTGCAGTGCGCGCAGTCGGCCTGCCCCTCGATCGTGCAGGGTGACTGCGCGCGATTCGCCGACGAGCTCAATCGCCTCCAGCCGTCGGTCACGCTGTCGGCGCGCGACGGCCAGGGCGCCGACCTGCCCGACACCACCGTGTACATCGACGACGTGCTCGTCGCGACGCGGCTCGACGACGGCCGCCCGCACGACATCGATCCCGGCAAGCACGTGTTCAAGTTCTCCAACGGCGGCAAGGACGAGATCGTCACGGTCGTGATCGGCGCCGGCGAGCAAGGCCGCGCGGTCATCGCGACGTTCGGCAGTGCGGCCGCGCCGGTCGGTCCGGCCGCCGGTGGCACGACCGCGTTGCACGCGCAGGCCGCGGTCGCCGAGCCCAAGATGGTTCATCCGTTCGTGCCCAAGCTGGTGATGTGGGGCGGCGCTGGCCTCGCGGTCGTCGGCTTCGCGTTCGGCACGTTCGAGCTGACGCGTATCCCGTCGCAGTGCTCGCTTGGCGATCACGTCTGCCTCGCGACGCCCGGCGACCCGGTCTACAACCAGGCGCACAGCGCCGTCAGCAACGCCAACATCGGCTGGATCGTCGGCGGCCTCGGAACCGCAGCGTTCGTCGGCGGCCTCGTCTGGTACATCAAGACCGGCCACATGGTCACGCCCGGCGAGACCGGCCCGGTCAGCGTCACGCCGTGGTTCTCGGGCGACGGCGGCGGCCTCGCCGTCAGCGGCTCGCTGCGCTAACGCCGGCGCAGCCGGATCACGATCGACTTCGACGTCGGCGTGCGCGACCGATCGGCCACGCTGTCGAGCGGCACGAGTGGGTTGGCCTCGGGGAAG
>Ga0268266_10003225_pt1 | contig 16480 bp, 16 predicted proteins | sample KBSS13metaG_FD_190356 | JGI IMG/M metagenome (GOLD analysis project Ga0268266, IMG submission 190356) | Switchgrass rhizosphere microbial communities from Kellogg Biological Station, Michigan, USA - KBS S1-3 metaG (SPAdes) (version 2) | ecosystem: Host-associated > Plants > Roots > Rhizosphere...
AGACGAGCTTGCCAATATCGACGCCGGAAATCGCCGCGCCGATGATCGGGGTCAGTTTTTCGACGGCGATAGTCTCGTAAGGCTCAGTTTCGCCGGCCGTGTGGCGATAGCGCGGTCCCTGTTTGCCGGACAGCGAAGACATTGGCGTTCTCCCAACCGTTCTTGATTGGGACGCATGGTAGTCCAGGCGGTACGAAGCGCAATACGGGCGGCGGCCGGAAACTCAGCGGTTGGCCTTCTGGCGGTTCGCGCGCCAATCCAGGAACTCACGATAAAGCGGATCGTCGCGGCTGATCGGTGGACCGGCATTCCGGGCCGATCCGACGCCGACCGTTGTCGCGGGTGCCGCCGGCGCTGTCGACGCCGTCGGATAGGTACGGTTGAGCCACTCCTGCGCGGCTTCAAAACGCGTCCAGCCTTCGACCGGCACCCTCGGCGATACTTCCTTCCATTTCGGATGGAACGGCGGCTGCTGCAACTTGGGCAGCTTGGTGAAGAGCGATTCGACCAGCAGCGAGAGGCGGCGATAACGGTCGTTGTTGGCGGGCCAATGGTAGGCCGCCAGGATCGCCTCGGCGGCAATCGTGTCGACCACGGCGCCACCCGCAACCAGGTTCGGATAGTCGTCCGAAGTCAGTTTAGACGGCAGATACTCGTTCTGGAGCGACCGGTCATACTCGACCGGCACCAGATGCAGGTCGGTATCCCTGATCTGGCTGAGCCATTGCGAAGGCTTGCCCTCGACTGCCAGGATTGCATCGACCTCGCCCCGGCGCAGCTGGTCGACCGCGAGCCGCGGTTCGCTGTAGACCAGATGCGGCTTGATACCCAGCCGTTCGAACACGTTGATTGCCGTCACGAAGGTGCTGGAATCCGGCTGGTCGACGACGACCGTCTTGCCGTCGAGCTCCTTCATGCTGCGAACCGACTGCGATGCGAGGACGTGCATCTCCTCGTTGAACAGCTTGGTTACATAGACGAACTGCGCGCGCATGTTGGCCGCGAAGTCCTTGCGCTCAAGATAGGCAAGGGTGTCCTTGCGTACGATACCGGCATCCACGCCTCTCAACAGCAGGATGTCCGAGACCGCCTGAACCGATCCGCGGCCGAGGAACGGCAGCACCCGCAGGCTCTCGCCATTGTCCAGCACCGAACCGAGGTCGGCGCCGATCTGGGCATAGGTGCTGCCGAACGAGCCGGTCATCACGGACACCGTATTGGCGTTGGTCTTGACCGCCAGATCGCGTTTGGCCGTACCGTATTGGAAGATCGTCTTGAAGGATTCGCTGACGCTGCCGGCATCGATGCCGCTTCGCACCGGGCCGAAGCGCTCCCATCGTCCACCTGTGAAGCGCTGCATCTGCATCTGTTCGATCGGGGCGTAATCGGCCGGGCTCGTATTGATCGCGATGCCCGGAAGCAGCATCGGAATCTGCAGCGCCTTGAGCGTAGCCGCCTGCCGCATCACGTTTTCCCGGGACAGATCGTTACCGCTTCTCCGCAGCACCTCGACCATCGTTCTGGCCAGCGCGTAGCTGTAGGAGGTCAGCCCATCGCTCTTGGACAGGCTTGGCGCATAGCGCTCCATGAAAGCGTACCATTCCCGATAAGCGGGGTCGTTGGCGGTCGCGGGATCATCGGGTTCGAGATAATAGCCGGCCGACAACACGCCTTCCGCATTCTCCAGACCGGCCGGCCGGAGCACCGCGACCGAATTGGACGCGGCCTCGAGGAGTTGAACCGGCTTCCAACCCATCTCGGCAACACGGCGAATTGCGATGGTGGCAAATTTCGGAGTCGTGAAATTGACGAAGATGTCGGCGCCCGAGGCCTTCAGCCTCGCGAGTTGCGGATCGATCGAAGGGTCCGTGACCTTGTAGGGCGCGACGACCATCGGGATCTTGCCGCCGAGTCCGTCTTTCAGTCCCTTGAGGGCGTCGTTTCCGAAAGCATCGTCCTGGTAAAGGACCGCAATCCTGCCGCTCGAATAATTCTCCAGCAGATACTGCGCATAGATACGGCCTTCGGTCTGGTAGTTCGGCTGCCAGCCCATGGTCCAGGGAAATTCCTGCGGCTGGTCCCACATCGCCGGACCCGAGGCGTTGAACAATTGCGGGACCTTGCTGGAGTTCAGATAAGGCCGAACCGCGGCACTCGTCGCCCCGCCGACGCTTCCAAACATCAGGAGAACGCGGTCCTGCTCAACGAGCTTATGGACCAGCTCGACCGTCTTGGCGGGATTATAGGCGTCATCATATGAGATGAACCTGATGCGGCGGCCGTTGATGCCGCCTTCGGCGTTCACCTTGTCGAAGTAAGCCGACAGCGTCTTGCCGATCACCCCGTAAGCAGAAGCCGGTCCGCTGTAAGGCATGGTGTTGCCGATGCGGATCTCGTCATCGCCGGGACCTGCGGCGGAAACCGGTTGAGCGGCCAGGATCGCCGCCATCGAGCCAACCACGAGGTGGGCCGCAACGTTTCGCCACCTGGTTTTGCCCTGCCGATCCTGCGGCGCGTTGCGCGGCTGCCGGTTTGAAACCGGCTCCAGCGAAGCAACGTCGAACGTGGTTCCCATGGTGCCCCCGTCTTCTTCTTGTTGTTTTTGGGTACTGGGAAAGATCGACGTCCCAACCCACCCGCATTAAGGGCAAGTCAGGCGGCGGCGTGCGTCGGAACTTTGGCTTGATTCCGTCAACTTGATGTTTGCGCGCTGCGCTTGTTGCAGGGCGGCATGCGTCATCAGGGCGCGACGCAACCGACGCGCGCGACGAGGTTCATCGCACGCGACGTTGGTCGTGAAGCAGAGAGGTGGCTTACTCCGCCGCGGTCGTCTCCGGCGCCTTGGCGCCCGCGCCATAACGCTGGTCGATATAGTCGATCACCAGCGCCTTGAAGTCGGCTGCGATCGTCGGGCCACGCAGCGTGCGGAATTTCTTGCCGTCGACGAAGACGGGGGCTGCCGGCGCTTCGCCGGTGCCGGGCAACGAGATGCCGATATTGGCGTGCTTGGATTCGCCGGGGCCGTTGACGATGCAGCCCATGACCGCGACGTTGAGCTGTTCGACGCCGGGATATTGCGTCTTCCAGCCCGGCATTTCCGTGCGGATGAAATCCTGGATCGAGCGCGCCAGTTCCTGGAACGTGGTCGAGGTGGTGCGGCCGCAACCCGGGCATGCAGCAACCAGCGGCACGAAGGTGCGGAAGCCCATGGTCTGCAGCAGTTCCTGCGCGACCTGAACTTCCAGCGTGCGATCGCCGCCGGGCTCGGGAGTGAGTGAAATACGAATGGTGTCGCCGATGCCATCCTGCAGCAGGATGCCGAGCGCAGCCGACGACGCGACGATGCCCTTCGAGCCCATGCCGGCTTCAGTGAGGCCGAGATGGATCGCGTAGTCCGAACGCGCGGCAAGCGTCTGGTAGACCGCGATCAGGTCCTGCACGGCGGAAACCTTCGCCGACAGGATCATCTTGTTCTTGGGCATGCCGAGTTCTTGGGCGCGGGCCGCCGACAACAGGGCCGACTGCACCATGGCTTCGCGGGTCACCGCGCGGGCATCGCGCGGGTTCGCCGAAGCGGTGTTCTCATCCATCAGCTTGGTCAGCAGTTCCTGGTCAAGCGAGCCCCAATTTGCGCCGATGCGGACCGCCTTGTTGTTCTTGTTGGCGATCTCGATGATGTCGGCGAACTGGGTGTCGCGCTTGTTCTTGAAGCCGACATTGCCCGGATTGATGCGGTACTTGTCGAGCGCCTCGGCGCAGGCCGGATATTCGGCCAGCAGCTTGTGGCCGATGTAATGGAAGTCACCGATCAGCGGCGTGGTGATGCCGCGCTTGCGCAGGCCGTCGCGGATATGCGGAACGGCGGCAGCGGCCTCCTCGCGATCGACGGTGATGCGGACCATTTCCGAGCCGGCGCGCGACAATGCGGCGACCTGCGCGATCGTGCCCTCGACATCGGCGGTGTCGGTATTGGTCATCGACTGCACGACGATCGGGGCCCCCCCGCCGACGGCAACATTGCCGACCATGACCTGGGTGGTTTTATGCCGAGCCTTGGGGCCGGCGATGTCGTCTTGCGGGATCATTTCGGGCTTGTTCATGGGGCCTCGGATATCAGGTTTTGGTGACATTCACCAAACGGGAGGTGAAAGCGCTGTGCGCCGCGTCACATAGGTATCTTTATGCTGCACATTCAATATCTTAGGCCTGCCATGGCGGCCAAGAGCAAGGCAAAGGACCTCGTCTTCCGGTAAGCGCTATATTGGACAGGAATCGCGGAAATGAAAGGGCGAGCGGACCTCCCCGCCGCCTTTTCATGGGCCAATGCGGGGCCTAGCATCGGGCCAGAGTTAATGGGAGGCCAACATATGTCAGGGCGTAACGGGCTGATCTCCACGACGGAACTCGCCGATATCCTGCGGCAGGCCGACCTGCGCCTGTTCGATTGCACGACCTACCTCGAACCTGCGCCCGAAGGCAGCACCCTGCCCTATCTCGCCGTGCCCGGGCGGCACACGTTCGAGGCTTGGCACATTCCGGGCGCGGATTTCCTTGATTTGCAGGGCGAGTTCTCTGATTCCAGCACCGAGCTTCGCTTCATGATGCCGGACGTGGCGCAGCTCGAGCAGCCGTTCGGCCGTCACGGCGTATCCAGCGAAAGCCGGGTCGTGCTGTACAGCATCGGCACGCCGATGTGGGCAACGCGGTTCTGGTGGATGCTCCAGTCGCTCGGCTTCGAGAACGCCGCGGTGCTCGACGGTGGGCTCGACAAATGGAAGCTTGAAGGCCGCCCGCTCGAGACCGGGCCGGCGAAGGGGTACAAGCCGGCCACGTTCACGGCAAAATCGAGGGACGGATTCTTCGTCGACAAGCAGCAAACGCTCGCCGCCACTTCCGAGCGCGGCACCGTCGTCGTCAACGCGCTCGGCCCGCAATTCCACAAGGGGCTGGAGCCCAGCCGCTACGGCCGGCCCGGCCGCGTGCCCGGCAGTTGCAACGTGTCAGCGGCGACGCTGCTCGATCCCAAGACCAAGGCCTTCATCCCGCTTGCCGAGGCCGCAGCCAAATTCGAGGCGCAGGGCATTACGAAGGACAAGCGCGTGGTCGCTTATTGCGGCGGCGGCATCTCGGCGACGGTCGATCTGTTCCTGCTGCACCGGCTCGGCTATGATAACCTCACGCTTTACGACGGCTCGATGGGCGAATGGGCCAAGGATACATCGCTGCCGATCGAGACGGACTGAACCGATTCACGCCGGCACGTTCGGATCCGGCGTGACCTTCGGGTCCGGCTTGTTGACGAGATAGAGTCCCGCGATGACAAGCAGCGCAGCGACGCCGAAGGTGACCGTCAGCGTGTCGTGCATGATGAAATAGGCGGCAACGACGCCGAACAGCGGCGTGAAAAACGTGAACGACGACAATTTGCTCGGCGAATAGGTCTTCACCAGCGCGAACCACAGCACGAAGGTGCAGCCCACCACCCAGACCGCCTGATAGGCCAGCAGCGAGATCGACAGCGCGCTCGGCATGTGCGTGATCTTCTCGCCGAACAGCACTGACGCAGCGCCCAGGATCGGGATCGACACCGCGACCTGGTAGCCAAGCGCCTTCTCCGGCGGCGCATTGCGCAGCCTGGTGCCCTTGGCGATCAGGGTCGTCGCAGCCCACATCGCGCCGCCGCCGACCACCAGCAAATCGCCCAGCAATACCGTTGCGTCGACGTTTGGCTGCGGCACGCCGATCGCGAGCGCGACGCCGGCAAAGCTGAGGCCAAGGCCGCTCCATTGCAGGACGCTGAGCCGCTCGCCGAGGAACTGGTGCGAGCCGAGCGCGACGAAGAACGGCGCAGTGTAGAGGAACACGGCGGCGCGTGATGCCGACGTGAACACCAGCCCGGTGAAGATCAGCACGAACTCGATTCCGAACAGCGTGCCGGCCACAAGACCGGGCACCAGCGAACCGTCGCGCACGAAGAATTTCGCGCCGCGCAGCCAGCCGGCGAACAGCATCACCGGCAAAGCGCCGCAGGAGCGGATCAGCGCCTGCATCATCGGCGGCACGTCGGGCAGCGCAAGCTTGACCGCGATCTGGTTAAATCCCCAGCTCACGCACAGCATCAGCATCAAGGCGATGGCCCCCGGGGTGAGCGCACGCCCGGTGGAAGGTTGTACTGGCTTGGACGACATTGATCCTCGTGGCAGGCTTCGCCGCCGTGTTTCTTGTTATTTTATTTCTGACAGTGAGCGCAGGTGCCGGCGATCTCGACGACGGAGAGCTTTGGCGCGAAACCCGAGGCGCGCGCCGCCGCATTGAGGCTTTGCGCCACCGGCGCCGCCGGGATTTCACCGACCGAGCCACAATGATCGCAGATCAGGAACGCCACCATCGAGGTGTCGTCATGGTCATGCGCGCAGGCGAGGAACGCGTTGCGGCTCTCGATCCGGTGGACGAGGCCGTTCTCCATCAGGAAATCGAGCGCGCGATAGACCGTGATCGGCGCCGGCCGCGGCATCGACTTGGCGAGTTCGTCGATCACCTCATAGGCGCCGAGCGGGCGGTGGCTCGACAGCAGCGCCTGCAGCACCTGGCGGCGGATCGGCGTGAATTTCTGCGTCCGCCGCGCGCAGACCGCCTCCGCATGCGCCATCGCTTCCGCGGTACAGCGGCCGTGGTCATGGTCCGGCGCAGGAAAGGTCGGCTTTGTCAGGGTCATCTTAGCCATTTTGTAGCAGTTTGAAGGGCAATCCCAAAGCCCGCCCGTTTCCCGGTTCCCAGCCATGTGCTGGAAGCGGATCAGGCCCTTGTTAACGCGGCATGCAGAATTCATAAGCAAGCTTATTATATGCCAAGCTTATGGAGACGAGGCCTATGCGCGGTTCCGTGGATATGAACTTCCTGTTTACGCTGGGTGAGGTGCAGCGGATGATGCGCGCCTATGCCGACCGGCAGGCGGCGCGCTACGGCATCACCCGCGCGCAATGGGCGGTTCTGGCCAAGGTCGAACGCACCGAGGGCCTGAAGCAGTCGGAACTCGCCGAACAGATGGAGATGCAGCCGATCACGCTGACGCGGCTGATCGACAAGCTTTGCGACAATGGCTGGATCGAGCGCCGCGGCGACGAGAACGACCGCCGCGTCAACCGCCTCTATTTGCGCAAGGCCGCGCGTCCCTTGCTCGGCAAGCTCGCCGGGCTTCGCTCTGAACTGACCGCCACCGCGCTCGACGGCATCAACCCTGCCGACGCCCACCGCCTTCTCGACCAACTCAATCTCATCAAGGAGAACGTTCGCAACGCGATCCAGAATCCGGCGAACGAGCCTCCGCGAAAGGAGCAGCGTTATGGCTGATCCCGTGCTTAAATTTCCGCCCGAACAGAAGGGCAATCCCGCGGCGCCGCCGCCGAAACTCGCGTCCGAGCCGCGCCGCCGCCTGATGGCCGGCATGCGCCGCTATCGCCGTTTCCTGCTGCTGGTGGTGTTGCCACTGGTCGCGCTGGTGGCCGGCGTGGTGTTCTATCTCAATGGCGGCCGCTACGTGACCACCGACGATGCCTATGTCGGCGCGCAGAAGGTTCTGATCACGCCCGACATATCCGGCAAGATCGAGAAGGTCGTGGTGAAGGAAGGCCAGCAGGTCAATCCCGGCGACGTGTTGTTCGAGATCGATCCGGTGCCGTTCCGCCTCGCCGTGTCGCAGGCACAGGCCAATCTCGCGCAGGCCAAGGTCACCTATGACAATCTGATCGCGGACCTAAGGATCTACGGCCAGATGAGCGAGCTTTCGCAGCAGGGCATCGACCTGAAGCGACGCGACGTCGACCGCAAGTCCTCGCTGGTGAAGAACAATTTCGGCTCGCAGCTCGACCTCGACAATGCTTCCACCGCTCTCGTCACCGCGAGCGCGCAATACCAGCTGCTGCAGCAGAAAATCGCGACCGCCAAGGCGCAGCTGCTCGGCAATCCCGAGCTGCCGCTCGAGGAATTCCCGCCCTATGCCCAGGCGAAAGCGGCGCTCGATCAGGCCCAGCGCAACCTTGATCACTCCGTGATGCGCGCGCCGATGGCGGGCATCGCCACCCAGGTCGAGCAGATCCAGCTCGGCCGCTTCGTGACCGCCGGCACGCCGGTGTTCAGCATCATCGACACCGGAAACCCGTGGGTCGACGCCAACCCGAAGGAATCCGATTTCACCTATGTCGCGGTCGGTCAGTCCGTCACGCTCGAGGTCGACGCGTTCCCCAATCACCCGTTCAAGGGCACGGTCGGCTCGCTCTCGCCCGGTACCGGCGCACAGTTTGCGATCCTGCCGGCGCAGAATGCGTCGGGCAATTTCGTCAAGGTGGTGCAGCGGGTTCCGGTGCGGATCTATTTCGACAAGAACGACAAGTTCGTCCGCAAGCTGAAGGCCGGCATGAGCGTCTACGCGACCATCGACACCAACCATCGCCGTTCGCTGCCGGCCCTGCTCGGCATGTCGACGGCGGTGGCAAACCAGGAACATGAATAGGCCGCCATGACGACGCCGGGCACACCATCGGCTGCCGTTCCCGGCCTGCGCCGGAACATGGTGACGATCTGCGCCATGACGGCAACGATCATGCAGGCGCTCGACACCACGATCGCCAACGTCGCGCTGCCCTATATGCAGGGTACCCTGTCGGCGTCGCAGGACCAGATCAACTGGGTGCTGACGTCGTATATCGTTGCCGCCGCGATCATGACTGCGCCGGTCGGCTGGATCGCCAACCGCTTCGGCCGCAAGCGCATCTTCATCATCTGCTCAGCCGGCTTCACCATTGCTTCCGTGATGTGCGGGCTGGCGCAAGACATCACCCAGATGGTGGTGTTCCGCCTGCTGCAGGGCGTGTTCGGCGCGGCGCTGGTGCCGCTGTCGCAGGCGGTGATGCTCGACTCCTACACCCTGCAGGAACGCGCGAAAGCGATGGCGATCTGGGGCATGGGCGTGATGATGGGGCCGATCATGGGCCCGTCACTCGGCGCCTGGCTGACCGAGACCTATTCCTGGCACTGGGTGTTCTTCGTCAACCTCCCGTTCGGCATCATCACCGTGCTCGGCCTCGTGATCTTCATGGACGAGACGAAGAAAAATCTCGAACTGCGCTTCGACTGGTTCGGCTTCACCGCGCTGGCAATCGCCATCGGCGCGCTGCAGCTCGCGCTCGACCGCGGCGAGCAACTCGGCTGGCTGGAGTCCAACGAGATCATCGCCGAATTCATCGTCGCCGGCATCGGATTCTATTATTTCCTGGCGCATTCGCTGACGACAGATCGCCCGTTCATCCAGTTCGCGCTGTTCAAGGACAGGAATTTCGTCAGCGGATGCGTGTTCATGGCGGTCATGGGCCTGGTGCTGTTCTCCACCATGGCGCTGTCGTCGCCCTTCCTGCAGAACGTGATCGGCTATCCGATCATCACGGCAGGCCTTCTGCTGGCAAGCCGCGGCTGCGGAACGTTCGTGGCGATGATGCTGGTCGGCCGCATGATGCGCTACGTCGAGGCGCGGACGCTGATCATCTCGGGTCTCAGCATTACCTGCATGTCGCTGTTCTACATGACCGGCTGGACCGACCAGACCGGCGGGACCGAGATCGTGGTCGTCAGCGTGGTTCAGGGCTTTGGCTTCGGCCTGGTGTTCGTGCCGCTTTCCACGGTGGCCTTCCTGACGCTGCCCAACCATCTGCGCACCGACGGCACCTCGATGCTGACCCTGATGCGCAACGTCGCAAGCTCGATCGGGATCTCGCTCGTCATCGCGCAACTGACGCAAGGCTCGCGCTACACCTACGCGGTTCTTTCGGAGCACATCAATCCGTTCAATCACGCGATTCAGATGCCGAACGTGCGCGGCATGATCGATCTCGCCACCGACCAGGGCCGCGCCGTGGCGGACTTGCTGGTCAAGGTGCAGGCGCAGATCATCGCGTTCTCGCACGACTACCAGATGGTGATGATCTTCACCGCCTGCGCGATCCCGCTCGCCATCATGATCGGCTCGACCAAGGCCGTCCTGCGCGCGCAGTCGGCCGCGCCTGATCATGCGGTGATCGAGTAGAACTCAGGGTTCGAGCAATTCCTTGCTGAGGACTGTGCGCCACGCCGAGGAATCAGGGCTCATCTCCGGGCCAACCGCATAGGACTCATAAAGGCCATCCGCGGTCTTGTGTCCTGCCGCCTTTATAATCCCGATGAACTCACCCCAGGCGTTGCCGAGACCTTCAAACCCGCCATGATAGGTGGTCTGGGCGATCTTCATGGCGGACCACTGCCCCGGCTTCATGCGTCCAGCCGGTGCGACCGGCGCTGCAACCGGCAGGCAGATCTCGAAGTCGAAGACCTCGCCGGGATTGCGGAAGTGGTGGGTAAACCACGGGCCCGTGACAGCGACGTTCTGCGCGGCGACGGCCGCCTTCAGTTCGGCAAGCCCGGGCCCCATGACGTGGCGAATCTCTTCCCGCGGAACCCTGATCGCAACGGATGCCGTGAGTTGCGGCGTGGTTTGAACAATACGAAGCGGTTCGATCACGGCGACCTCCCGTTTTGGCTCGCAGCCGAAGCTTCAGCGCGCCTGAGACGATGCGAGCGTGCCCTCGAGCCGCACGTAGCTCGCTTCCATGCCGTGCTCCATGCCGGTCGACAGCATGGCGGTCCTTGTCGCCGCATCGGGCAAGGTCATCCGCATGGTCATCAACGTACCGGTCCCATCTGGCGCGAACGTCGTTTCGACGTGGTTGTCCGGCGTCGCATCGGGCATGTGCATGCGCTCGACGTGAACAAGCCGGCTGAATGGCACCAGTTCGATGTACTCGCCGGTGACGTAAAATCCGGCGCCTTCGCCGTTTGTCCACTCGTAGCGGATCTTGCCGCCCGGCCGCGCCTCGTTGATGCAGACCGGCATCGTCCAGCCGTCCGGGCCGAGCAGCCATTTCTGGATCAGCGCCGGCTCGGTGTGCGCGCGATACACCGCTTCCGGCGGAGCGGCGAAGCGCCTGGTCACAACGACATGGCGTTCGCCTTCGGTCTTCAGCGTCATCTTGCTCATGGGTTTACCTTTCACTCTTCGGTTTTCATGGCGGCCAGAACGTCGTCGAGCCGGTCGTAATTTGCGGACAAAGCCTTGCGGAGCATCGCCAGCCACTGGTCGATCTCACTGACGGCTTCCGGTGCCAGCCGGCACGGCCGCTTGGTGCCCTCAACGCGGCGGAGGATGAGGCCTGCTCCCTCGAGCACCTTGATGTGTCGGGAGATGGCGGGTTGCGTCATCTCGAAGGGCTCGGCCAGTTCCATGACGGTGGCCTCGCCCAGCGCGAGACGCGCCAGGATCGCCCGGCGAGTTGGGTCGGAAAGCGCGGAAAAAGCCGCATCGAGGTTGGACATCAGGACATCTCAAATCGTCTATATAACTAATTCATTATATAACCGACCCGTTACTGTCAAGCCGATGCGAATAGCCCCATTACGGTCGCGCCGCGCTCTCCTTGGCCTGCAGGCTCAACCACATGCCGCCGAGCGACAGCGCCCCACCGATCAGATGGATGATGGTCGGCGCCTCGTGGAGAAAGAGCATCGACAGCACCGCGCTGACGATCGGCCCGAGATAGAGACTGAGCGACGTCGACACCGCGCCGAACTTGCCGCCGAGATAGGCATAGGCCGAATATGCAAACAGCCCCGGGACAAGCCCTGCGAAGAGATAGACCAGCGCCGCATGCCCGCTGAACGCGGCTGATGGCGCGGACCACATTTCGTGGATGGCGAAGGGCAGCGAGAACAGCGCGCCTGCGGCTGCGAACAGGCCGATTCGCGCCAGAAAGCTGACGCCACTGCCCACGCGGTTCTGCAGCAGGGTGTATCCCGCCCAGGCCAGCATCGCCATCAGGACGAGCAGGTCCCCCAGCGCCACGCTTGAACCAAGAGTGCCCTGCCCCTTGAAAATGATCAACGCGGCGCCCGACAGCGAGAGCAGCATGCCGATGATCTGGCTTCGATGAACGGCTTCCTGGCCTGACACGAAAGAGAAAAGCAGCACCACCAGCGGCGAGAGCGCCATGATCAAGGAGAGATTGATGGCGGAGGTCGTTACACCAGCGATATAGACCGGTCCGCCGCAGACGAACATGCCGAGGAAACCAGCCACGACGATGCCGAGCGTCTGGCCGCGCAACAGTCCGGGCTTTTCCCGCAGCGCCATCACGATGACCGGCAGCAGACCGAGCGCGACGATGCTCCAGCGGAAGAATGCGATCGTGAACGGCGGAACGCTTCCCGCGACGCCGCGCGCCAGGATCATGTTGGAGACCTGCGCGGTGGCGATCAGCAGAAAGCCGAGCAGGCCAAGCACTTCGCGCGCCCTGCCGGCGGCCTCTCTGGATTCGCTCATGCGAGGATCAGTACCTGCGAGACCGAGGGAATATTGGTCACGCCGCAGAATATCGGCTTGCCATCACGGCGTCGAACGCATTCTGGATTGCCTCGACCGGCGCCTTCAAGCCGGTAAACAATTCGAACGCGTCGGCAGCCTGGTAGATCGCGAGTTCGCGCCCGGTCATGAGCCTGGCGCCGCGCGCTTTTGCGGCAGTTAGCAGCGGCGTCCATAGCGGCGTATATACCGCATCGGCCACCCACAAATCGCGATTCAGCAACGGCTCGGGCACAGCCAGGCCGCGATCGGGCAACATGCCGACCGGCGTCGCGTTGACCACGCCAACAGCACCCTGCAACGCATCCGCAATGCCGGCGACAACCCGCGCCTGCAGACGGTTGCGCAATTGCATCGCCAGCCGTTCAGCCTTGGCCTGATCGGCATCGAAGATGCTGATGCCCGCAACGCCGAGACTCGCGAGCGCAAATGCGATCGCCTTGCCGACACCGCCGGCGCCGATCAGCGCGACCGCTCCGCGATTGGACACAGCGACGAGATCCGCGATTGCCCGTTCGAAGCCGGTGGTGTCGGTGTTATGTCCGATCAGCCGTCCATCGCGCACGACGACGGTGTTGACCGCGCCGATATCCCTGGCCCGTTCTGACATTTCATCGAGCAACGGGACCACGACTTCCTTGTATGGAAACGTGACGTTCACGCCGGCAAAGCCGAGGCGTCTGACCCCGTCGAGCAAAGCACGCAAACCGGCGGCATCGGCGCCCGCGACCTCGATCAATTGATAATGGCAGCGAACGCCCAAGGCGTCGGCGGCCTGCTCGTGCATTGCCGGCGCCGCAGACTGCGCGATCGGCGCGCCGATCAGCCCGGTCAGGAATTTCTTGTCGGTGGAGGATCGATCTTCGGCCATCATCGCCATCCCCGCGGCAAGCGTCGGCGCGTCCTGAGCGCCAACTTAGGTCAGACGTCGAAGAATACCGTCTCTTTATCGCCCTGCAGATGAATGTCGAAACGATAGACGGCACTGGCGCTGCCCGGCTGGCGCGTCGCGATCAGGGTCGCGCGGCGGTCGGCGGGCACCAATGCCAGCACGGGATCGGCTGCGTTGGCGGCTTCGCCGTCGAAATAGATTCGCGAGTAATTATGCAGCAGCATGCCGCGCGCGAATATCGCGAGCACGATATGCGGCGCCTGCGGCTTGCCGTCGGGATCAGGCACAGAACCCGGCTTGATGGTGTCGAATGCGTAGCCGCCCTTCGCATCGGTGCCGACGCGGCCGAAGCCCTTGAATGACGAGTTCGGCAGCGCGCGCTTGTCCTGCGGGTCGGAGAAGCGCCCTTGCGCATCCGCCTGCCAGATCTCCAGCATGCAGTCCGGCACGACCGCGCCGTCACCGTCAAACACCTGCCCCTCGACGCGGATGCGTTCGCCCGACGTATCCGGCGTGACGAGGTTATTATTGAACGCGTCGTTCCAGTCGTATTTGCCGTTCGAGGTCAGCCCATAGGCGAAATACGGACCTACGGTCTGCGACGGGGTGACGCCGTCTGGCTTGGTCTGTTGCACTTACTTTTTCTCCATCGGCGTGGCGTTGCGCCCGCGCAGCACAATGTCGAAGCGATAGCACAGCGCCCAATCCGGCTTGGTGTTCTCCAGATCGAACGAGGAGATCATCCGGTTGCGCGCCTTCTCGTCGGTGACCGAATTGAAGATCGGATCGAACGGGAATAGCGGATCGCCGGGGAAGTACATCTGCGTCACCAGCCGCGAGACGAACGAGTGGCCGAACACCGAGAAGTGGATGTGGGCCGGCCGCCAGGCGTTGTGGTGATTGCCCCAGGGATAAGCGCCGGGCTTGATGGTGATGAAGCGATAGTAACCCTGTGCATCCGACTGCGCGCGGCCGGCGCCGGTGAAATTCGGATCAAGCGGCGCGGGATGCTGATCGACGACATGCACGTAGCGACCGCAGGCATTGGCCTGCCAGAGTTCAACCAGTGTGTTCGGCACGCCGCGGCCGTCTTCATCGAGCACATGGCCGTGCACGATGATGCGTTCGCCGAGCGGCTCGCCCTTGCCCTGAACGGTAAGGTCGTGATCGTTCTGGCGCACCGTCTCGTGGCCGTAGACCGGCCCGGTCAATTCCGACAGCGTGTGCCGCATCGGAATCAGCGGCTTCGACGGCGAGCGCTTGACCGTGCTCTTGTAGCCGGGAGACAGCCGCGGCGGATGCGCCGCGAGACTTTGCACTGGATAGACCAATGTCATGACGAACTCCTCCCTCGCATCGCGGCATCAGCGCAAGATCGCGCTTTGCGATCCTGCCCCGAGCTACCTCGCCAGATCATTATAGGACATAACTAATTCGGGAAAGCGCTGTTTTTCGCCTTCCCAAATAGCTGTCTTAGTTGATCTTTTCGATCGCAACCGCAACGCCCTGGCCGACGCCGACGCACATGGTTGCCAAGGCAAGCTTCCCGCCCCGCTTCTCCATGCCGTGCACCGCCGTCAACGCCAGCCGCGCGCCGCTCATGCCGAGCGGATGGCCGAGCGCAATCGCGCCGCCATGCGGATTGACGAAGTCGGCATCGTCCTTGACGCCCAGTTGCCGCAAGCACGCTATGCCCTGCGAAGCGAAGGCTTCATTGAGCTCGATCAAATCGAAGTCGGAGATCTTGATGCCGAGCCGCTCCATCAGCTTCTTGGTCGCCGGCACCGGGCCGATGCCCATGATGCGCGGCGGCACCGCAGCCGAGGCGAGACCGAGAATGCGCGCTCGCGGCGTCAGGCCGTGCTTCTTCACCGCGGCCTCGGACGCGAGGATCATCGCCGCCGCGCCGTCATTGACGCCGGACGCATTGCCGGCCGTCACCGTGCCGGGATTGCGCACGATCGGCTTCAGTTTGGTCAGGCCTTCCAGCGTGGTTTCGGGGCGCGGATGCTCGTCCTTGTCGACAGTGATCGGACCGGCCTTGCCGCCGGGCACCGACACCGGCGTGATTTCCTCGGCGAAATAACCTGATGCGATCGCCGCACCCGCACGCTGCTGCGAGCGGATCGCCATCGCATCCTGGTCGGCGCGCGACACCTGGAATTCCTCGGCGACGTTCTCGCCGGTCTCCGGCATCGCATCGACGCCGTACTGCGCCTTCATCAGCGGATTGATGAAGCGCCAGCCGATGGTGGTGTCGTAGATCTCGGCCGAGCGCGCGAACGCTTCCGGCGCCTTGCCCATCACGAACGGCGCGCGGGTCATGGATTCGACGCCGCCGGCAATCGCGAAATCGATTTCGCCGGCGCGGATCGCGCGGCCTGCCGCGCCGACCGCATCGAGGCCCGAGGCGCACAGCCGGTTGAGGGTCTGGCCGGGAACCGATTCCGGCATGCCCGCGAGCAACAGCGCCATCCGGGCTACGTTGCGGTTGTCCTCGCCGGCCTGGTTCGCGCAACCGAAAAACACTTCATCGACTTGCGACCAGTCGAGATTGGGATGCTTGGCCATCAGCGCCTTGATCGGGGTCGCCGCCAGATCGTCGGCGCGCACCTTGGCGAGCGAGCCGCCGAAACGGCCGATCGGGGTCCGGACGGCATCGCAAATGAATACATCACGCATAGAATCTCTCCCTGAATGCCGTGCTTTAGGCCTTGGCCCGTTGGAACCGTTGGCGAGTTTTAGGAGTGTGCCCGCGGCAGGTCAATTGAGGCAAACGTGAGGTGCATAGCATTCGCGGGAGGCCGCCATGCCAAGGCTTATGATCCGCCGAATTCCCCAAGCGTGGAAAACTCTGACAACGCCGGTACGACGATAGGAGCCGGGGGCGAAATTCGATAGGTTGCGCCCGCTGGAGCCTTAACGGCTCCAGCTTCCCATTTTGACGCGTTTTCTTCACGCGAACCGGTACCCACTTCACTTGAAAACGCTCTGATGACGATCCAGCAATCCATCCCCGCCCCTGCGCCCCCCGAAGCCACGCCGGCACCCGACGCAAATTCGCGCGTCACGCCGATGATGGAACAGTATCTCGAGATCAAGGCCGCCCATCCCGGGCTCCTGCTGTTCTACCGGATGGGCGATTTCTA
>Ga0268266_10003227_pt1 | contig 16476 bp, 16 predicted proteins | sample KBSS13metaG_FD_190356 | JGI IMG/M metagenome (GOLD analysis project Ga0268266, IMG submission 190356) | Switchgrass rhizosphere microbial communities from Kellogg Biological Station, Michigan, USA - KBS S1-3 metaG (SPAdes) (version 2) | ecosystem: Host-associated > Plants > Roots > Rhizosphere...
GTTGGGCTGCGGTGGCTGCTGCACCGGGGGTGGTTGCTGGTACTGGAGCGGTTGGTGTCCGTATTGTTGTGGCGGCTGACCGGGCTGCATCTCTAGATCGCTTTCTCCGCGCCGCCGATCGTGACGGTTCCGCGGACATGATCGACGAGCATCGCGACGGAGCCTTCCGCGCGCAGCTCGCCGGTAAACCGATGGACGATCGCGCGGCGCTCGGCGCCGGGCACGCCGGAGGCGGCGAGCAGCTCGCGCGCGACCACGCGGAAGCACGGATCGCCGCAGTAGCTGCGGATCGATGCCGGCGTGAACGTACCGGCCGCGATTCGTGCGAGCCCGACGCGCGTCGCCCGGAGCTTGCGCGGCCAGCGCGCGAGCACGGTGACGCCGAACCGCGCGGGCGCGAGACCTGCGACCGCGATCAGGCCCGCGGCCCACCACGGCAGGCGCGTCACGGCGAGCGCCACGCACGCCGCGGGAGCGCCGACGAGCAAGAGCGCGTAGCGCTGGTACGACAGCCACAGCCGCAACACCTTGGCCGCGCCGAGCGCGGGCAACGCGATCCGAGATCCCACCGGCGCGTACGATACGCACGAGCTGCGGCCGCGAGCAACCGCGATATGTTCGGCGCATGAAGATCCTCGTGATCGGGAGCGGTGGGCGCGAGCACGCGCTGGTGTGGCGGCTCTCGGCATCCGGCCACGAGGTGGTCGCGGCGCCGGGCAACCCGGGCATCGCGGCGCTCGCGCGCTGCGTGAACATCGCCGTCGACGATCTCGGCGGGCTCACCGAGCTCGCGATCAACGAGGGCGTCGCGCTCGTCGTCGTCGGGCCGGAAGCGCCGCTGGTCGCGGGGCTCGCCGACCGGATCCGCGCCGAGGGCATCCCGACGTTCGGCCCGGGCGCGGCGGGCGCGCAGCTCGAGGGCAGCAAGGCGTTCTCGAAGGAGTTCTTCGCGCGCCATCACATCCCGACCGCGCCGTTCAAGATCGCGACGACGATCGCCGAGGCGGATGCCGCGATCGCCGAGCTCGGCGGCGCGTGCGTGGTCAAGGCCGACGGCCTCGCGGCCGGCAAGGGCGTCGTGGTGGCGGCGACCGCCGACGAAGCGCGCGAGGCGGCGCGCGCGATGCTCGGCGGCAAGTTCGGCGACGCCGGGCTCCAGCTCGTGATCGAGAAGCACATCGTCGGCCGCGAGGTCTCGGTGCTGGCGCTCACCGACGGCCGCCGGCTGGAAGTCCTGCCCGCCGTCGAGGATCACAAGACGATCTTCGACGGCGATCGCGGCCCCAACACCGGCGGGATGGGCACGGTGTCGCCCGCGTGGACGAGCGACGCGGTGCTCGGCCGCGTCACGCGCGAGATCCTGGAGCCGACGGTGCGCGGGCTCGCCGCCGACGGCATCGACTACCGCGGCGTGCTGTACGCCGGCGTGATGGTCGACGGGCAGGGCACGCCGTGGCTGCTCGAGTACAACTGCCGGTTCGGCGATCCCGAGACCCAGCCGATCATGGCGCGCGCGCAGGGCGACCTCGGCGCGGTGCTGCGCGCGGCCGCGCTCGGCGAGCTCCAGCCCGGCGCGCTCGCATGGGACGCACGCGTCGCGGTGTGCGTGGTCGTCGCGGCGGCCGGGTATCCGGGCAGCGTGCACTTCGGCGATCCGATCCGCGGACCGGGCGTCGACCGGCCAGCGCCCGAGGACGCGGTCGTGTTTCACGCCGGCACGGCGCTGCGCGGCGGCCACCTGGTCACGGCCGGCGGTCGCGTCCTCGGCGTGACCGCGCTCGGGATCAGCGTCGAGCAGGCGCGCGACCGCGCCTATGCCGTCGTCGACGCGATCGAGCTCACCGGCAAGCAGGCGCGCCGCGACATCGGCGCCCGGCGCTGATACTACTTCCGCATGACGCAGATCGCCGGGTTCCGTGGAGCGCTGTGGGATCGCACGAAGGTCGAGCTCGCGAAGGCCGTCGCCGCGCCGATCCGCGATCCGAAGGGCCTGCTCGCGTCCGGTGCCCTCGTCCGCGACCCGACGCGCGCCGTCTATCGCTATCACCAGGCGTTCGCGGCCGGGCCGCGCATGCTCGTTCGCAAGTCGTGGTTCGCGGCGATCGGGCTCGAGCCGTGGAGCGGCAAGCAGATGCGCGCGCACGAACAGACCGACGCGGGCGCACGCGAGCGCGCGATCGCCAGCATCGCAGCATCCGGGATCCACACCGACGCGGTGCTCGTCGGCTATCGCGATCCGTCGGGCGAGATCGACCGGCTGTTCCGCAAGCCCGAGACCGAGCGGCCGATCGTCGACGTGACGACCGCCGACGGCACGCAGCACAAGCTGTGGCGGGTCGGCAGCGCCGAGGTGATCGGCAAGCTGCGGCCGCTGTGCGCGCCAAAGGAGATGCACGTGCTAGACGGCCACGCGCGCTACGAGGGCATGCTCGCGTACCGCGACAAGCTCGCCGGCGACGCGCCGCTCGCGCAGTACGCGTCGGCAAACTACGGCCTGGCGTGCCTGGTGAGCTTCGACGATCCGGCGCTCGCGATCGGCGCGCGCCACCGGATCGCGCACGGCGACGGTCTCGGCAAGGACGCGATCCTGGCGGCTGCCGCGGCCTACTTCATCGTCGAGCCGATCGCCGGAGCCGCCGGCGACGTCGCCAAGCAGCTCGGCGCGCTGGGCGAGACGGTCGCGCACCAGCCGGCGTTCGTCGCGACATTTGCCGGCAGCAGCGACGCGTACAAGCTCACGCTATCGCCCGACGTCACCCCGACCGCGCTCGGCGCCAGCGTCGACCGCGCCGTGCAGAAGTACGAGCCGGTGATCGTCGAGCACGTGTTCCGCGCGCACGTCGCGCCGAAGGCGACCTGGCAAACCGCGATCGACCCGGGCGAGGTCGTGGCCGCGGTCAAGGGCGGCGCGGCGATCGGCATCGTCATGCGCCCGCTGTCGGTCGAGCAGATCCTGCGCGCGGCCGAGCTCGGGGCGCTTCTGCCGTTCGGTTCGACCGCCGTGCACCCCCAGGCCGCCCGGGCGATTACGTATGTGGTCGATCGTGACGAAGACCTCGTGTAACGCAGCGAACAGGCAACCCCGCAATAGTCGATTGCTGTCGATTGTTCGTGCCCAAGACGTCACGGCGTTGTAGGACCCCTGCCGCGTGCACATGAGAGCTTGGGTACAGGAGAACGAGACAATGTGGAGCTTGGCTGATCGGATGGTGAAGGCAGTCTCGAACGCGACGGTTGGGACGGTGATCGTGCTGGTTCACGTCGCGCTCGCGGATCGCCAGCGCAAGCAGCAGCGGCGCCTGTCCGCGTAGCGGATTTTTCGGAATGTCGTAGGCGCCTGCTACCGTTCGGGCGTGATCTCACCCAGTGTTCGTCGCGCGACGCCGGCCGATGCCGCCGCGCTCGCCGCGCTCGTCAACGCCGCGTTCGCGATCGAGGAGTTCTTCGTGGAAGGCGATCGCACCAGCGACGCCGAGATCGCGGAGATGATGCAGTCGGGCGCCTTCCTGGTACTCGACCACGCCGATGGCCGGCTCGCCGCGGCCGTCTACGTCGAGAACCGCGGGTACTTCGGAATGCTCAGCGTGCTGCCCGAGCTCCAGGGCCATGGCCTGGGCAAGCGGCTGGTGCGAATCGCCGAGGCGTGGTGCGAAGCCGCGGGGTCGACGACGATGAGCATCCGCATCATCAACCTGCGCGACGAGCTCGGGCGCTGGTACCGCTCGCTCGGCTACCGCGAGATCGGCGTCACGCCGTACACGCACCGCACGTTGAAGCGACCGGCGCATTTCGTCGAGATGCAGCGCTCGCTGGCCGCGTAAGACACAGTAGATTGTCGGCGTGACGACTGGCGCGCACTACCGGCCCAACCTTCGCGACATCTACTTCAACCTGTTCGAGCTGCTCGAGATCCAGTCGACGGTGCTCGGCAAGCCGCCGTTCGAGTCGATGGACGAAGCCACGGCGCGCGCGGCGCTCGAAGGCTTTCTCGAGGTGATGCAGGCATCGTGGGCGCCTACGTTCGCGTCGGGCGATCGCGAGGGCTGCCACTTCGATGGCAAGGGCACCGTCACGTTGCCCAAAGGCTACAAAGAGGCGCTCGCCGCGTACTACGCGGGCGGCTGGCAGGGCTTCGAGCTGCCCGAGTCGCTCGGCGGCATGGGCGCGCCTCCGACGGTGCGCTGGTCCGCGTTCGAGATGATGGCCGGCGCCAACCCCGCCGTGTGCTTTTACGTGCTCGGCGCGTTCATGACGACGATCATCGACACGATCGGCACGCCGAGCCAGCGCGCGCGCTACGTCAAGCCGTGGCTCGACGGCCACTGGGGCGCGACGATGGTGCTCACCGAGCCCGGCGCGGGCTCCGACGTCGGCGCGGGCACGACCAAGGCGGTCCACGTCAAGGACGACGAGTGGCGCCTCGAAGGCGTCAAGCGGTTCATCACGAACGGCGACTTCGATCATCCCGACAACATCGTGCACATGGTGCTCGCGCGGCCCGAGGGTGCCGGGCCCGGCACGAAGGGCCTGTCGATGTTCATCGTGCCCAAGTTCTGGGTCGAGCCCGACGGCACGCTGGGCGCGCGCAACGGCGCGGTCGTGACGAAGGTCGAGCACAAGATGGGCATCAAGGGCTCGGCGACCTGCGAGCTGACGCTGGGCGACGGTGCACCGTGCCGCGGGCTCCTGCTCGGCGACGTCCACGACGGCATCGCGCAGATGTTCCACGTCATCGAGTACGCGCGCATGGGCGTCGGCACCAAGAGCATGGCGACGCTGTCGACGGCGTATCTCAACGCGCTCGACTACGCGCGCGTGCGCAAGCAAGGCGCCGATCTCGCGCACCAGATGGACAAGGCCGCGCCGCGCGTCGAGATCCTGCGCCATCCCGACGTCCGTCGCATGCTGATGCTCCAGAAGGCGTTTGCCGAGGGCCTGCGCGCGACGGTCCTGTGGACCGCGCACGTCCAGGATCAGGTCGCGCTGACCGGTGGCCACGGCAGCCCCGAGGCGCGCGTGCATGAAGCGCTCAACGACCTCATGCTGCCGCTCATCAAGGGCTACAGCTCCGAGAAGGTCTACGAGCTGCTCGCGGTCTCGCTCCAGTGCTTCGGCGGCTCGGGCTACTGCCAGGATTATCCGATCGAGCAGTACATCCGCGACCAGAAGATCGATTCGCTTTACGAGGGCACGACGCACATCCAGGCGCTCGATCTGTTCTTCCGCAAGATCGCTCGCGATCGCGGCGCGACGCTCAACGTGCTGTCCGGTCAGATCCAGCGCACGATCGACGGGCTGCCCGGCGCGCTCGACGTCGAGAAGGCAGCGCTCAGCCGCGCACTCGGCGACGTCCAGGGAATCCTCGGCGCGATGTTCGGCAAGCTCGCCCAGAAGGACGAGCACGCCGTCTATCACGTCGGCATGCAGGGCAACCGCATCCTCGCCGCGATCGCCGAGCTCGTGATCGGCTGGCGCCTCGTCGCGTCGGCGCAGGTCGCGTCGCAGAAGCTCGCGAGCGCGCGCGGCGACGACCGCGGGTTCTACGAAGGCAAGCTCGCGACCGCGCGGTTCTTCACGACCCAGGTGCTGCCGGGCCTCACGCTCGCGAAGAAGCTCGTCGAGCAGAGCGACATCGGGCTGATGAAGCTCGACGACGCGGCGTGGTAGCGTGCGCGCGCGATGAAGCCAGAAGGCGAGACGCTCCAGTTCATGCAGCACATGTGGGAGCTGGTGCACGCCCTCGACGTCCGTTCCAAGCGCATGGTGAAGACGGTCGGCGTGACCGGCCCGCAGCGGCTCGTGATCCGGATCATCGGTCAGCGCGCGAACCAGACCGCGAGCCAGATCGCGTCGACGCTCAACATGCATCCGTCGACGCTGTCGGGCCTGCTGGCGCGGCTCGAGAGCCGTGGCGCGATCACGCGCGCGATCGACGCCCAGGATCGCCGGCGCGCGCGGTTCGGGCTCACCGCTGCCGGCAAGAAGATCGACAAGCTCCAGCGCGGCACCGTCGAGGCCGCGGTGCGCCGCGCGCTCGCGCATCTCGACGATCCCGATCTCGAGCACACGCGGGCGACATTCGCTCGTCTGATCGACGAGCTCGGCCGCGACGACTAACGCTTCAGCTTCGCGTAGAGCGCGGCTTCCGCGTCCGGCGCCTTGCGAAGGTCGTCGAGCAGGGCCGTCAGGCCGAGGCGCGATGCGGGTAGGTTGCGCGCGCCGAGCAGCGCGGCGGCCTCGTGCTCGTGGACCCAGAACGCCTTGGACTTGGCGACGGTGTCGAGCATCTCGAGGAACCGCTTCGCGAACGGTCGCTCGCCGGCGCCGAGCGCGAGCTGGAGCAGCGCACCGCCGTACGGGAGCGCGCCGCGCGGCTCGAGATCGGCCATGTGCACGCACAGCTCGCGGGCGAGCGACCGCGCGTCGGGCGTGCCGATCGACGCGGCGGCCTCGGCGATCGCGACCAGCACGTGCGCGTCGACGTACGGCAGCTCGGCGAAGCGCCGCGCGAGGTCGCGCCAGGTGCGCAGCGCCTCGTCGAGCACGCGCACGACGTCGCGGCTCGCCGCCGGGCCCTGGCGCAGGCCGACCGCGATCGCGGCGGCGGCGCGCACGAGGTTGTCGCGGTCGACGAGCGAGGGCTGCGCGTCGTCGGCGGAAAAGCTCGGCAGCTCGGTGAGCCGGTCGAGCGCGAACGCGCGCACCGCCGGATCCGGGTCCATCCGCGCGAGCGCGAGCAGATCGGCCTTCGCGACCGGCGCGAGCTTGGCGATCGCGAGGATCTGATGGCGCTCGGCGAAGCTCGCGCGGCCGAACGCCGAGAAGATCGCCGGCCATGCGGCGCCGAGCGCGGCGGCGAGCTCGGGCGAGCCTTGCGCGCGCGCGCAGATCTCGTACGTCGCCACGAGCAGCCGCGCGCGATCGATGTCCGCGTGTGCGAGCAGCCTCGCGAGATAGGGCAGGGCGCGCGCTGCGAGTGACGGATCCTCGAGCGCGGTCTCGAGCGCGGCGTGGGCGTACTCGCGAATCAGCGGATCTGGCGCGACGAGCGCGGCGATCCGCGCGGTCACCTCGTCGGGCAGACCGCTGTCGGCGATGCCCGCGAGCTCGGCCGGCAGCGCGGCGGTCTGGGCATCGCTGCGCAGCAGCGCCTCGGCGAGATGGTAGATCAGGCCCTCGGCGGTCGGCGGCTGCGCGATCGCGAGCGGCGTGGTGTCGAGCTCGCGGCGGAGCTTGCCGTCGGCGTCGAAGATCTTCCAGCGACCGACGAGCCGGTCGTGCTCGATCGAGCCGGTCGCGGCCGGCAGCGCGCCGCCGGGCCCGAACAGCACGCACGACATGACGCCGCCGCTGTTGCGCGCGTCGAACACGAGCGCGCCGCCGGCGCCGCGCTCGAGCACGCCGACCAGCGCGTCGCCTTCGAACATGTGGGTGATCTCTTCGTCGAGCGTGCCGTCGGGCAGCCAGCTCGCTCGATAGACCTCGCGGCCGCGCGCGTCGTTGCGGTAGCGCGTCGACAGCGCGCCGTCGTCGAAGAAGTAGTCGCGTTGCTCGGCGCCGTCGTCGCGGGCGATGCGCTGCTCGAGCTCGCCGTCCTGCGTGTAGTGCTCGATCCGCGTGGCTTCGCCCTTGCCGCCGCGCAGCTCCTCGTGCCGCAGCACGCCCTGCGCGGACCACCAGCGCCAGCGCCCGACCTGCGCGTTCGTGCCGCGCTCGATCGAGCCCTCGACCCACCGCTCGATGTCGGCGAACCAGCGCGCGTCGGGCGACACGCCGTCGGGACGCGCCGGCAGCGGCTTGCCGTCGGGCCCGCACTCGCCGCCGTCCTTGGCGAAGTAGCGGATCGTGTAGTTGGTCTTGCCGTCGCGCGTGCAGTAGCGCACCGACCATGCACCCGGCGCGGCCTGCGCGAACGGCTCGGGCGTCGGCACGGCGCAGCGGTGAAACGTGCTGTCCATGATCACGCCGTTCACCCAGTCGGCCTCCGACGCGACCGTGCTGTCGGGGTGATACGTGATGTTTTTGCCGTGGACGACGCCGTGCTGGTAGTCGCACTCGCCGTGCAGCGCGCCGCCGCGGGTCCAGCTGCGATAGCGGCCGTGACGGCGGCCGTCGCCATCGGTGCCGCCGATCGACCACTCGTAGCCGGTCTGCGCGTGATCCCAGCGCGCGTCCGGCGGCACGGCCCGAGGGCGAGGCGGCGGCGTGTTGTCGGGGGCGGCCATCGCCAGCTGCAGATGTTCGGCCCGCTCCGGGTGACCGTCAACCGGCCAGACGCGGATCGAGTGTTTCGAGGAACGGCACGACCGCGCGGGCGACGCGCGCGCAGCCGCCGGCGCGATACGTCACAGCGTGAGACGTCTCGAGCTGAATGCCGGCGTAGCTCGCTCCGAATTCTCCGCGCAGGGCCGTGCAGATCGCGGGCCCGACGCCGCTGTACGGCTGATTGGCGCGCACGTCGAGCCCGGCGCCGCGCAGCTGGAACAGCAGGCGCTCCGCGAGCTCGGCCTCGAACGCGTGCGCGGGATCGTAGAGCACGCCGACGTCGAACGTGCGGTGCTTCGGATCGAGCGCCGGATCGAACGTGTGCGACGAGAAATGCAAGACCGCGCCGCGATCGTGCAGCCGCGCGGCGACGTCGCGCCGGACCTCGTTCCAGTACGGCGCGTGAAACGCCGCGAGCCGCGCCTCGCGATCGCCCGCCGACAGGTGCGCGTTGCCCGGGACCGGCGCGCCGTACGACACGGCCGGCGTGACGTCCGGATGATCCGGCGCGCGGTTGAGATCGACGAACATGCGCGTGAACGCGCCGGCGTGCACGGCGATGCCGAGCGCTTCGGAGAGCCGTGCGGCGATCTCGTAGGCGCCGTGATCCCAGCCGGCTTGTGACTGCAGCACCTCGGGGGGCACGCCCAGGGTCACACCCGGCGGCAGCGTCCACGACGCGTGCTCGCACGACAGCACGATTCCGGTCACGATCGACGAGCTTACTCGAACGCGCGATCGGTCGCACGCGGCACGATCAGCGCCGCGAGCACCGCCGCGACCACGACGACGCCGCCGTGAATCAGGCCGACGTGCCAGCGATCGGCGATCGGGCAATGCAGGTGCAAGAGCAGGCCGCCGAGACAGCCGCCGCCGGCGCCGAGCGCCGCCGCGATCCACCGCGAGCGCACCGCCAGCGCGCCGCGCAGGAACACCGCGCCGAGCCCGACCGGCACGAGCGCGGTGGCGAGGCCCAGCCACAAGCAGCCGTGGCCGCGCGCGAAATGCTCCCAGCCGAGATAGCCGCTCGACGGGCCGTGCGGATGGACGTTCCAGCCGAGCAGCACGAACGCGGCCGACAGCGCGATCGCGGTCGCCGCGGCCGCTCGCCAGCGCGTCGTCATCGTGCCGCGCCGGGGCACGAGTGCGAGATAGAGCGCGAGCGAGAACCCGGCGCACCACCCCGCGCCGGCGCCGACGAGCCAGCCCATCGGCAGCTCGCCGAGGTCGCGGCGGGTCGAGAGCAGCGCGAGCAAGAGCGCGGCGTAGCCGAACGATGCGCCGACCGCGATCGCGAGCTGGCGCATGGGCCGTCGCGGCGCGGCCGGCGCGAGCTGGGCGAGCTCGGCCTCGAGCGCGCTGCCGATTGCCGGCGGCTTCGCGGGCTGCTGCGCGAGCGCGTCGAGGGCAGGCATCTCGTCGTGCGCGTCGTGTTCCGGGGTCACGCGGCCGCTCCTTTCGGCGCGCGCCCGAGGAGCCGGCGCAGCGCCTCGTAGCCGCGGTGGGCGCGGACCTTCATCGCGCCGACGGTGGTGCCGGTGATCTCGGCCGCCTCGGCGACCGTCTTGCCCTCGAGCTTGGTCAGCACGACGGCTTCACGCTGCTGCGGCGGCAGCTGCGCGAGCGCATCGACGGCGGCGCGTGCGAGCTCGGGATCGACGCGCGGGTCGTCGCGGCGATCGTCCGGCGCGCCGTCGAGGCCGGCCGCGACCTCGGGCACGTCGTCGCCGGCCGCTTGCACGATGCCGCGCTGGACCTTGCGGGCGTCGTCGAGAAACGTCCGGTGCGCGATCGCGAAGAACCACGGCAGCGGGTCGGCGCCGACGACGTAGGCACCCCGCGCGCGATGGATCTTGAGGAAGGTCTGCTGCAAGAGATCGTCGGCGAGGGCGCGGCTCTTCGTCAGCTTGGCGAGATAGCCGTACAGGCGCGGGGCCGCGATCGCGTAGAGCTCGCGAAACGCCGCCGCGTCGCCTGCCTGGTACTGCGCCATGAGAGCCCTGAGATCGGCCATCTCGACCGCAAGGGGTATACGCCGGTCGGCAGGGCTGGTTACAGCGGCCCAAGCCGTGTATAGACGGCGGCTATGGGACAGCGCACCAAGCGGTCGGTCAAGGCGCGACCGAAGTTCAAGCAGAAGCGTCGGATGAAGGATCGCAAGATGAAGGCCCGCAAGGCCGCGTGGCACAAGCGCGGGACCGCGCGCAGCAAGGCGCGTCGCGCCCGGCGCGGCAAGAAGAAGTAGTTACGCCGCGATCGACCAGGCGATGAGCAGCTGGCCGGCGTAGTACGTCGGCAGGCCCCACGCGCGGTTCGCGAAGCCGGGCGCGACGAACTTGTCGCGCGCGACCGCGAGATCGCTCGCGAAGAACAGCACGGCTCCGGCGAGGAATCGTTGGCCGTGCGGCGCGCCCGCGCGCGCGAAGGCGATCGCCGCGATCACCATCACGGCGATGACGATCACGTACGCGATCACCGGCACGCGCATCGAGCCGAGGTGCGGCCACAGCCACGCGAGCGCACCGAGCACCGCGACGGCCGGCGCGAGCGCCAGCGGCGAGGCCCACTGCGCCGCCGGCACGACCTGCGCGACCGCGACGGCGTACGCGACGTGGCCGAGCAGGAACGCGCCGAGCCCGACGACGAACGCGCGCTCGGACAGGAGCGCGACGTCGCCGATCGCGCCGAGCACGAGCCCGACGACGAGCCACGTCGCGAACGCGCCGCGCGGTGCCGCGCTCGCCGCGGCGATCAAGAAGCCCGCCGACGCGAGCGGCTTGCCGGCGTAGCGCAGCGATGCACGCTGCACGCGCTCGCCGACGAGTAGCATCGCGAGCCCGACGAGCGTCGCGACGAGCGCGATCATTCCGGATCCCAGCCGCCGAGCATCCGGATCACGAGGTCGATGCGGTCCTGGCCGAACACGAGGTGGCGGCCGTCGACGACGAACGTCGGCACGCCGAACACGCCGGCGGCCTGGGCCGCGGCCCCGGCGTCGATCAGGCGCTGCTTGATCGCCGGATCCTGCGTGCGTTCGAGCCACTCGGCCGGCGCGCCGACCTCGGCGAGCACGGTTCGCAGCGCGGCGGGCTCCTCGAGGTTGCGGTGCTCGGCCCAGATCGCACGCGCGAGCGCGAGCGCGAGCGTCGGATCGTCGCCGGCGAGCAGGCACAGGCGTTGCGCCGTGATCGTCCGCTGCGGGAACTTCGACGGCCACTGAAACGGCACGCCCCACCACCGCGACCAGCGCCCGACCTCGAGCCGCGTGTACGTCTGCTTCGCGGCCGTCATCTCGAGGATCGGCGCGTTGACCTGGCCGATGTCGCGAAACAGCGCGCCGAGCAAGATCGGCCGCAGCGTCGGCGTGATGCCGGTGAGCTTGCCGAGCGCCGCGATCTGCGTGAGCGCGAAGTACGAATACGGGCTCGCCACGTCGAAGTAGAGCTCGAGCGAGCGCGGCGACCGGAAGCCTTGCGCGTCGGTGCCGACCGGACGCGGCCCACCGGGTGGCGGACCGGCCTCGGGATCCCAGCCGGCGAGCACGGCCTCGACCCACGGGATCCGATCCTGGCCCCAGATCAAGATCGGCTTCCCCTCGCGGCGGATCACCCACGCGGGTGCGCCGAAGATGCCGAGCGCGATCGCTTCGTCGGTGCGCGTGCGCAGCTCGGCCTTGATCGCGGGATCGTCGGCGCGTGCGAGCGCGGCGGCGGCCTCCGGGATCGCGGCGAGCGCTGCGAGGATGGCCGCATCGTCGGCAATGTTGGCGCCGTGCTGCCAGTACGCGGCATAGAGTGCGTCGATGGCCGCAGGCCAGCGCTCGCTCGGGAGCGCGAGCAGCGTGCGCAACGCGCGGACGGTCCGCATCGGGTGCGCGGCCGGAACGCGCAAGGGCGCACCGAGCAGCTCGGCCCAGCGGTGCATGTCGCGAACGTTGTTCGCCGCCTTGCTGGGCCCGAGCTGTGCCAGCGGGCCGGCTCCCGCGCCGATCCCCTGAAAGACGCCGCCGAGCAGCATCGGCTTCCAGACCAGCTCCACGCCCGCGGCGGCGGCGATCGCCGGGGCCTTGCGCGACGCGAGATAGGCATACGGGCACGAAATGTCGAACCACAGCTCGAGTTGCACGCAACTACTCTACGCTCCGGCTCTACGCGCCGGGGTACGCCGTGGTAGGTGACGTCTATCGGGCTTCTGGCTTTCAACGTCACCGCAGTCCCGCTAGACTTCAGGGGTTCCCAGATGGCCAAGCTGGTCGACGGCTTCAAAGACGGGCGACCGGAGCTCGGCCGCCGGACGTTCCTCGTGCCCGAAAACCATTCCGAGGTGCTGGCGCTGCTCTATCACGAGCAAACCGGCATCGTCGGCGGCTTGCCCGTCGGCCCCGTGACCACCGACCCGTTCGGCGCCCACGGAATTCGCATGTACCCCGATCAGGATCCTGTCGTGCTAGAAGAGACGCGTCGCTACTTCGAGAAGCTCGCGGAGCGATTCTCGAATGATCTTCCCAAGGCGTAGCGTTCTCGCGGCGAGTGCGTTGGTGACAGCATGCTCGGCTCCGCAGGAGAGCCGGGCCGGTGGCTGCTCCAAGGACACCGACTGCCGGTCGCCGCGGATCTGCGTGCAGACGACGTGTGTCGACCCGCGGCCGGGCCCGAGCCCGAGCCCGAGCCCGAACACACGCGCCATGCCGCCGGGCGAGCCGGGCGCACCCGCGTTCGCGATGTTCGGCGGCGACGCGCGCCACACCGGGCATCGCGCCGGCCCGGCGCCGAGCAAGCAGCCCAAGGAGGTGTGGTCGACCGACGTGCACGGCGTCGTCGCCGGCTCGCCGACGATCGGCCCCGACGGCAAGATCTACGTGACCTCGCACGACGGCGCGCTCTACGCGATCGAGCCGTCGGGCCAGATCGCGTGGTCCTTCAAGACCGCGGATCGCTCGTGGTCGACGCCGGCGATCGCGAAGGACGGCACGATCTACATCGGCTCCGACGACGATCACCTGTACGCGATCAAGCCCGACGGCAAGGAGAAGTGGAAGCTGCGCCTCGGCGACTGCGATCCGAAGGGCTTCGGGCCGGAGTCGTCGCGGTGCGACGTCGACGGCGGGCCGACCATCGGCCCCGACGGGACGATCTACGTCGGCGGCGACGGCATCCACGCGGTGTGGGCCGACGGCACGCTGCGCTGGAAGGTCGCGACTGCCGAGCACGTCGCCTCGACGCCGGCGCTCGCGCCCGACGGGACGGTGTACGCCGGCTCCGAGGACGACGCGCTGTACGCGGTCGCGCCCGACGGTTCGGTGAAGTGGGAGGTTCGCACCGGCGGCGACGTCGACAGCTCGCCCGCGATCGGCGCCGACGGCACGATCTACGTCGGCTCCGACGATCACGATCTGTACGCGATCTCCGCGGCGGGGCAGGTGCTATGGAAGGTCGACACGGGCGCCGACGTCCGCGGCGGCCCGGCGATCGGCGCCGACGGAACGATCTACGTCGGCAGCTTCGACGCATCGCTGTACGCGATCGCGCCGCAAAACGGCCAGGTGAAGTGGAAGCTCGCCGCGGCCGACAAGATCGAAGGGACGCCCGGCATCGCGACCGACGGGACGATCCTGATTGGCTCGCAAGACGAGCATGTCTATGCGGTCGCACCCGACGGCACGTTGCGCTGGTGGATCCAGCTCCCCGATGACGTCGATACCACGCCCGCGATCGCGGCCGACGGCACGTTGTACGTCGCCGGCGACGACGGGCACGTTCACGCATTCAAGTAAGAGAGAATTTCATGTCTAGTTTCGATCGACAGGCCATCATCGAGTGCCTGTCCCGCCTGGTCACCCCGGGCATCAAGCTCACCGCGCTCGCCGACGAGCTCGGCGTGCGCAAGCACGAGTACTCCGACCTCCGCGCCGAGATGTTCGATCTCGTCGAGGACGGCACGGTCGTCGTGCTCACGGGCGGCGCATTCGCGCTCGCGCCGTCGGGCCGGCCGGCCGATCCACACCACAAGCCGCCACCGCCGCCCAAGGCGCAACCAACCCAGAAGCCAGCGAGCAAGCTGGCCAAGCCGCAGAAGCCGATCAAGAAGCAGACGATCGCGCCGAAGCGCGCGCCGGGCGTGCCGTGGCGGCCGCCCGCGAACGCCAAGCCGGTGCATCCCGCCGAGGAATACGATCCCGAGACCGGCGAGCTCCGCGCGGTCGCGCCGTCGCCGGGCGCGCCGGTGCGCAGGCCAGCGCCGGTGCTGCACGATCCGTCGACGGTCGGCCGCATCACGGTGCACCCGGCCGGCTACGGCTTCGTCACGACCGACGCCAAAGAGACGGTGTTCGTGCCGGCGAAGTATCGCAACCACTCGCTCGACGGCGACCGCGTCGTCGTCGAGACCTGGCCCGGCGTGCGCGGCACAGAGGGCCGCGTCACGACGATCTTGCAGCGCGGCCGCGCGCGGCTGACCGGCGTGCTCCGCCGCGTCGGGCGCGCGGTGTACCTCGAGCCCGACGATCCGCGGATCGCGGCGGACTACGGCCGCGTCGGCATCGACTCGGCGCCGACCGGCAAGGACGGCGAGGCAGTCGTCGTCGAGATCACGCGCTATCCCGATGCCGCGCGCCGCGAGCTCGCCGGCAAGGTCATCAAGATCCTCGGCAACCCCGACGATCCGCGAACCGAGATCGAGAAGATCCTCGCGGTCTCGATGATCCCGATCGAGTTCCCCGACGACGCCGCCGCGCAAGCGCAGGGCACGCCGAGCGAGCTCACGCCCGCCGATCTCGCCGATCGCATCGACCTGCGCGACCGCCGGTTCTGCACGATCGATCCCGAGACCGCGCGCGACTTCGACGACGCGCTGTGCATCGAGACCGGTCCGCACGGCGGGCCGCGCGTGTGGGTCGCCGTCGCCGACGTCTCGCACTACGTGCGGTGGAACGACGCGCTCGATCGCGAGGCCGCGATCCGCGGCGTGTCGGTGTACTTGCCCGATCGGGTGATCCCGATGCTGCCGCACCAGCTGTCGGCCGGCATCTGCTCGCTCAACCCCAACGTCGATCGCTGCGCGATGGTCGTGCGGCTCGATTACACCGCCGAGGGCGAGCTGGAGGGCACGATGTACGCGGCCGCGGTGATCCGCAGCAAGGGCCGGCTCGATTATCCCGGCGTCGCGGCCGCGCTCGAAGGCGACTTCCGCGGCCGGCGCGAGCAGTACCGCTCGTGGCAGGTCGAGCTCGAGCGGCTCAACGCGCTCGCCCGCCACCTCCGCGAGAAGCGGATGGCACGCGGCGCGCTCGATCTCGAGATCGGTGAGCCCAAGGTCGTCCTCGACGCCGACGATCCGCGGCTGGTCCGCGACGTCGTCAAGGCGAAGGGCGACCCGGCCGTGAAGGGCGCGTATCAGCTCGTCGAGGAGTTCATGATCGCCGCGAACGAGGCGGTCGGAAACTTCTTCCGCCGCCGCAACTCGCCGACGGTGTGGCGCGTCCACGCGCCGCCTGATCGCGAGCGCGTCGCACAGCTCGCCGAGCTGCTCGGCGCGTACGGGATCATGGTCGACGTCGATCGCGCGACCACGCCGCGCGGCATGAAGGACGTGCTCGACGAGATCAACGCGAAGCCAGGCGCGCAGGCGCTGTCGTTCTTGCTCTTGCGCACGCTCACGCAAGCGGTGTGGGACACCGTGCCGATCGGCCACTTCGGCCTGGCGTCGGGCGACTACCTGCACTTCACGTCGCCGATCCGGCGCTATCCCGATCTGCTCGTGCACCGGCTGCTCAAGCATCAGCTCCACCGCGACGGCAACGCGTCGGGTGGTGGCTATGCGAAGCCGCCGCCGGCCACCGAGACGCTCGGCGAGCTCGCGTCCGGATCGAGCGCGCACGAGCGCCGCGCGATGGAAGCCGAGCGCGAAGCGGTCGCGATGTATCGCGCGTATCTGATGCGCGATCAGGTCGGCGAGCAGTTCCCCGGCACCGTGTCGGCCGTGACCAGCTTCGGCGCGTTCGTCGAGATCGACGAGCCGTTCGTCGAAGGCCTCATCAAGCTCGACTCGCTCGGCGAGGCGATGAGCTACGACGAGGTCCACATGCGGCTGACGGCAGAGCGCTCGGGCCGATCGATCGAGCTCGGCGACAAGGTCACCGTCGAGATCGCGAACGTCTCGGTCGTGCGCCGGCGCATCGATTTCACGCTCGTCGCAGGCGCGGCGCGTGCCGAG
>Ga0268266_10003230_pt1 | contig 16467 bp, 19 predicted proteins | sample KBSS13metaG_FD_190356 | JGI IMG/M metagenome (GOLD analysis project Ga0268266, IMG submission 190356) | Switchgrass rhizosphere microbial communities from Kellogg Biological Station, Michigan, USA - KBS S1-3 metaG (SPAdes) (version 2) | ecosystem: Host-associated > Plants > Roots > Rhizosphere...
GCCCCGCGGAACGCGACGAGTGCGCGCACGCGATGCGCGACGGTGTAGCGACCGAGGGCGACCTCGCCGTCGTTGGTGCCGGCGAGCACGTGGCGGCAGGCCTCGCCGACGCCATCGAGCGACGCGCTCGCGACATCGGCGGTGGTCACGAGCAAGAGCGTGCCCTGCGCGCGCGCGGCACCGACGTCGACGCCGCGGCCGCGGCCGGACGCGTGGGTGACGCGTAGCTCGGGGACCTCGGCGCGGAGCAGCGCCAGCACGGCGTGCGAGTTGTCGCCGGAGTCCTCGTCGATCGCGAGCAGCTCGAACGCGAGGCCGAAGTTGCGCAGGTACTCGGCCGTGCGACGCACCGCGATCCCGACCGCCTCCTCGTCATCGCCGAACGGAAGGATGACGGAGACGTCGAACCGCGGGCTGTCGGCCATCAAGGTGCGTAATAAAGCAGCAACCGTGCCGCGACGTCGATGGCAAATCGGTGACGTACCGTCACGTGATTGCAACCAGTTGGGAACTCAGTGGTCGGACCGTCGAGATCTCGATGCGTAACGTGCTTCGCATGCACCGCGTTATTTCTTATGCGAGCAAACGCGTAGCGACACGCGACCACTCCAGATGAGCGACCGCGGCGCGCAGCTGGTGGGCTGGTCGCGGGCTCGCGATCGCGACGTCGATCGCTCGCGCGAGCGCATCGGGATCGTCCGGCGGAACGAGCGCGATCGAGCCGCCGAGCGCGGGCAGCCCGCCGACGGCCGACGCGACCACCGGCACGCCAGCCGCGAGTGCCTCGAGCGCGACCAGCGGCATGCCTTCGGTTCGCCCGCTGGGCAACACGCGCGACGGGATGACGACGACCGCGGCGCGGCGAAGCAGCTCGTCGCGGCCCGAGTGATCGACGCTACCGATCAGCTCGACACGTGAAGTGCCCGCGAGCCGCGCACGCTCCGGCCCATCACCGGCGACGATCAGCCGTGCCGGCGTGCGCACGCGGGCCATCGCCGCGATCGCGACGTCGACGCCCTTCACCGGCACGAGCCGCGCGAGCACGACCACGAGCGGCAGTCGATCCGGCGTGCGCCCGAGCGCCGCGAAGTGCGCGGTGTCGACGCCCATCGGCTGGACCATCGCGTCGTGCGCGCCGGCGATCCGGCGCAGCTCGTCGCTCACGAACGCGAGCTGGGCGCGGCGCAGCCGCAGCGCGGCGAGCACCGGCGCGAGCATGCGCGCACGCGCGAGCGTGTGCACGTCGCCGCCGTGCGCGATCGCGAGCAGCGGCACGCGGGTCGGCAGCGCGGCGATCGCCGACGGCGCCAGCCAGTGCGCGATCGCGCGATCCCAGCGCGGCGCACGCCGCACGACGGCCGCGGTCAGCCGCGCGGTGAAGCTCGCCGCGTCGAGCAGGTGACCGCCGCGCTCGAGCGCATCGGGCGCACCGCCGCCGTAGAACAGCCGGCTCGCGATCCGCGTGGTGCCATCATCGGTGTGCTGGCCGGCGGCGATCACCTCGACGTCGTGGCCGAGTGCGCGCATCGCGGCGACGTGCGCGGCGACGAAGCCGCCGGCCGGATCGCCGACGAACCGCGGATACGACGTCGTGATGACGCCGATCCGCATCACCGCGCGCTGGGCGCGCTGGCGCGCTTGCGAGCCTGCGCCGCGAGCCGCGTGCCCCACGAGCGCAACAGCACCCACGGGATCGGATGGAACGCGGTGCTGATGTTGATGCCGCTCTTCCAGTGCGCGCCGTAGATCGGCCGCACCGCGACGTCGGCGACGCGCACGCCCGCGACGTTGAGCCGCGACAAGAGGTCGTTCGGATAGCCGTAGCGCGACCACAGCCCGTCGAGATCGATCTTGGACAGCGCGTCGGCGTGGATCGCGGTGTAGCCGCACTGCGAGTCGAACACGTGGCGATAGCCCGACGTCACGCGCGTCGCCGCGCTCAGCAGCACGTTGCCGACGATGCGCGCCGGCGGCATCGCGGTCCACACGTCGGGATGCAGGAAGCGATTGCCTTTGACGTAGTCCGCGAGCCCGGCCGCGATCGGATCGAGCAGCGACGGCAAATCGCCCGGATCCATCTGACCGTCGCCGGCCATCACGACCGCGACGTCGACGCCGAGCGCCAGCGCGTGGCGATAGCCGGTCGCGATCGCGCCGCCGACTCCGCGATTTTCGGTGTGGCGCACGACATGGACGCCGTCACGCGCGCGCGCTCGCTCGGCGGTGTCGTCGGTCGACGCGTCGTCGACGACGATCGTGGCATCCACGAAGTCCGGAGTGGTCGCGACGGTCTGCGCGATTGCGAGGCGCTCGTTGAACGCCGGAATGACGACTCCCACCCGGAGCTGCCGGTACATCGCGGCGGTTGTACACCAGTGTCACAGCCGTGTGGTACAGCCCAATCATCGACGGAACGGAGTCGTTCCGGAACACGAAAGGCACGTCTCATGGCTGGCGGAGTTAACAAGGTCATTCTCGTAGGCAACCTCGGCGCAGATCCCGACATGCGGTACACGCCGAGCGGACAAGGCGTCTGCGAGCTGCGCGTCGCGACCAGCGAGAGCTGGAACGACAAGAACGGTCAGCGCCAGGAGCGCGTCGAGTGGCACCGCATCGTCGTGTGGGGCAAGCGCGCGGAGGTCTGCTCGAAGTATCTCGCGAAGGGCCGCCAGGTCTACGTCGAAGGCCGGATCCAGACGCGTTCGTACGACGATAAGGACGGCAACAAGCGCTACATCACCGAGGTGATCGCGAACGACGTGCAGTTCCTCGGCGGCGGAAACCGCGACGGCCAGAGCCGCGGCCGCGACGACGCGCCGCCGCCTCCGCCCAGCGACGCCGACTTCGGCGCCGGCGGTTACGGTGGTGGTGGTGGCGGCGGTGGTGGTGGCGGTCCCGACGACGACATTCCGTTCTGAGCCGGCTCGCTAGTTAGCCTCGCGCGCGCGCCGCGACGGCCATCTCGACGAACTCGGCGAGCGTGTTGCCAGACCCGCTCGCGTCATCGAACAGCGCGAGCGCGGCCTTGGTATCGCCGAGCTCGAACAGCGCGTCGCCCAGCGCGCGCAGCGCCTGGCGGCGGATCTCGCACGCTTCGGGATCGATCGCGTCGCCGATCGCCGCGACGGCTTCGCGCGCCAACCGAGCCGCACGCGCAGTCTCGGCGCAGCGCCGCGCGATCCACGCGAGCCGCACCAGGAACGTCGCGCGCCGGATCGATCCGGTCGTGCGCACCAGATGTCGCGCGCCGTCGAGCACGACCGGCGCGAGCGCGCCGTCCCACGACGTCTCGAGATCGAGCAGCGCGCCCGCGACGTCCTCGCCGACCGCGCGACCGAGGATCCAATCGTCCACGCGCTGCGCCGAGTAGAACAGCCGGAACGACGTGCCGCGCTTCGCGAGCTCGACCACCGTCGATGCCGCGAGCGCGCGCGCGACGACGTAGTGATGGAACGGAAACACGAACGCCAGCCGCGGCACGAGCCCCGCGATCGCGCGCCACCGCGTCGCGAGCAGCTCGAACAGCTGCGCCGACACGACGCTGACGTTGCGAAAGTCGATCAGCTTGCTGCCGGCAACCTGCGCCACCTCGACCATCGCCAGCATGTTCCGGCGTGTCATCTCGGCGGGTGCGACCACGAACGGAACGAGGGGATCGCGCATGGTGCCGATATCGACCGACCCCCGCCGCGGTTGCGGACAAATGCTACGCGCGGCTGATTTCGCGCACGACGGCGTCTAACGCCTCGACTCCCCAGGCAAGACCGGCCACCGGCACGCGCTCGTCGTGACCGTGGAACATGTCGGCGAACCGGATGCCGGACGCCTTCTCGATCTTGACCGGCGAGAAGCCGTACCAGCGGGCGCCCATCTGCGAGAAGTACTTCGCATCGGTGAAGCCAGGGATCAGGTACGGGATCACGATCGAGCCGGGATCGCGGGCCTCGACCTCGCGTTTGATGATGTCAAAGAGCGGTGATGCGACGGGCTCGGTCACGGTCGGCGGCGCGCTCTTGATGATCTCGAGCTCGACGTCCGGCCCGAGCACTGCGCGCAGCTCGGCGAGCAGATCGGCATCGGTCTGTCCGGGCAGCGTGCGGCCATCGATCTCGAACTCGGCCAGCCCGGGAATCACGTTGGTCTTGTTGCCGGCGCGCACGACGGTCGCGGCCGCGGTGTTCGCGAGCAACGCCTGGAAGCTGCGCGCCACCGACGCGCCCGGCACGAGCCGCGCGATGCGCGCGAGCAAGTGCGGCCGCGCGAGGAGCTTCACGAACGGCTGCACGATCGCCGGCTGGCGCGCGCGCATCGCATCGAGAAACTCGGCGAGGTAGCTCGTGCCGTGCACCGGGAGGTGCGCGTCGCCGAGCCGGGTCAGCGCCTCGCCGAGCCGCGTGATCACGCTGTCGTGACGTGGCATCGAGCCGTGGCCAGGCTCGCCGTGAATGCGCGCGCGAATCCAGCAGAACCCTTTCTCGGCAACTTGCACCGGGTAAAACGTCGCGTCGCCGAGGTGCAGCGAGAAGCCGCCCGACTCGCCGATCGCGTACTCGGCCTCGACCTTGCTGCGATGTTGCTCGACGAGGAATCGCGAGCCGAGATCGCAACCGGCCTCTTCATCGGCGACCGCCGCGAAGATCACGTCACGATCGAGCCGCGTCTCGGTGGCGGCGAGGCGCCGCATGATCGCGGTGCACATCGCCGCCATGTTCTTCATGTCGATCGCACCGCGCCCCCACAAGCAGCCTTCGTGCTCGTCGCCCGAGAACGGCGGGTAGCGCCACTTCGACGGGTCTGCTTCGACGACGTCGAGGTGCGCCGTGACGAGCAGCGGCGGCAACTTGCCGGTGCCGCGGTGGCGCACCACGACGTTGCTGCGCGACGGTTTCGCCTCGAGCATCTCGGGGCGCAACCCGGCCTCCGCGAGCGCGCCGGCAACGAGCTCGGCCGCAGGCCGTTCGTTGCCAGGTGGGTTCGTGGTGTCGATTCGCAACAGCTGCTGGCACAGCCGCTTCGCGTCGTCGGCGAGCGTCGGCAAGTTCATGGGCGCGCACAGTACAACGTCGCGCCTCACTTCGCGGCGAGCGTGGTGTCGCCCTTGATGTCGAGAAACGGCTCGAGACGCTTGAACGTCTTGTAGCCGAAGCCCTTCACGCGACGCAGATCGGCGACGCGCTTGAAGCCGCCGTTCTTCTTTCGCCAGGTGACGATGCGCTCGGCTTTCGCCGGGCCGACCTTCGGCAGCAGCATGAGCTGCTCCTCGGTCGCGAGGTTGAGGTTGAGCTTGCCGGTGAGCTCCTTGTGCGACGACTTCGGCGCGGGGCGAGCGCCGTCGGTTTGTGGATGCGGCTGGGCGAACGCGGCTTCGTTGTTCGGCGCAGCCGATGCGGCGTGCCAGGTTCCACCCATCGCGAGGACGAGCAACGCGATCGCGGCGAGTGCGGGAATGAGACGTTTCATGGCTTCACCTCAGAACGGCAGCGCGTCGGGCGCGGCGGCGGGCATCGGGTTGGACGGCGGAACGAAGTTGGTGCTGCGCTTCTCGGAAGCGCGACGGAAATCTTCGTCGGTGAGCTCGCGCAGCTGGAGGGTGACCTCCTTGCCATGCGAGAGCGGGATCGCTTCGAGGTAGATGTTGATCGAGTCGTCTTTGTTCGTGTAGCCGGAGCCGACTCGCATCCAGTACTTGCCGCCGTCTCGCTTGTCGATCGGCGTGATGACCTTGAACATTCGCTTCTGCACGAGCTCTCTCTCCTTTGCGACGCACCGAGCGTCGACGCGCGACAAGAGCAACCGCGATGCCAGCGATAAACGTGCGAATTCGCGTGCGCGAACGTCCGGCGTCCGGCCGGATCCCGGACGAGCGCCGGACGAGACGTCCGGTTTCCGGACGTTCAATGCAACGCGACGGCGAGCTTCGTCGTGCCGGCGGCGACGTGCACCGAGCGATGCACGACGATCGGCGCACCACCGTGCGTGCTCGGCGCGGCGAAGATCGTGACGTCGTACGTTGCCGGCGGAAGTTCATCGATGCGGAAGTGGCCATCGTCATCGCTGACGGCGACGTACGGCGTTTCGACGCCGATCACCCAAGCCGGGCCGAGCGCGGCATCGACGCCGTCGAGCTTGGTCACGCCCGGCGCGACGTCGAACGACAGGTCGCCACCGGATTGCAGCTCGAGCGTGGTCGCGGCCGCGTTCGGCGCGACGACGCGCAAGCGCGCTGCATCGGCATCGCCGCGGACGGCGACCGTCGCGGGCGCGGGCGCGACCACCTGCACCGCCGGCGCGAGCGCGCAGCCGCGCTTCACGAGCGTGCCGCCGACCTGCGTGGTTTCGCTGTACGACGGGAACGCGCGGCCGAGCGCGACGTGATCGATATAGATGATGGCGCCGCGCACGGCGTGATCGCTGCCGACGCGCAGGCCGGCGCCGCAATCGACCCGCGGCGGCGCGCCGGGCCACGTGACGACGCCGTCGATCGCGCCGTCGAGCCCGCTCGACACGACGGTGTAACGCGGCGGGTGCGGCGGTGGCGACGCGTTGCTCGGCGGCTGCCAGCCGGCGTAGCTCGTGCCGCCGAAGTCGTCGTCGCGGTGGTGGCGGCGCGGCGAATCGGCGAGCGCGCCCGGCGCGTCCGAGCCGAGCTCGAGCTGCACCGACGCGCGTGCGAGGTCGCCGGCGCCGTCGTCGCGTTCGTCGCCAGCCGGCGGCAGCGTGGGCGCGGGCGCGCTGCGGCACGCGGCGAGCACCACGACGAACGCGAATCGCACGCGCGAATCATGACGCGCCACGGCCGCGAAGTTTAGTCCGTCCCTCGGCGGATCAACGATCACGCAGGGTTGAGTGGGCTCAGGTTGAGCTAGTGGAGAGCGTCCCTTGTTGCAGTCAGCACGGCCCGAGCATCTGCGATCGAGATCGAGGTGGCGTACGAGACCCGCGCGCCGGTCCGGGCGAGCGAGAGGTTCTTGATCACGTCGAGCACGTGCTGCTTGGCGAGCAGGCTCGACAGGATCCGGCTGTCGAGCAGGCGGTGCTGGATCTGTGTGAGGGCGGTCGCGAGCTCGTCGGCTTCGGCTTCCGTGCTGAAGACGATGTTGCCGCGCACGAGCCAGCCTTGCGTCACGAGCTGCATCGCGAGCGAGAGGCGTTGCGGCACGGGAAGCGACGTCACGCCGAGCCCGACGTCGGGCAGCTTGTAGCGCCCGGTGCGCGCGGGACCGGTGCCGAGCGGCGCACCGCCGAGCGTCAGCACGAGCGCGGGCCCGGTCGAGCCGGGCGCGGCGTCGTCACCGGATTCGGTCGCGATCGATCGGATCTGCTGGAGCCACGCGGGCAACGTGCCGGTCGCCTCGACGGTATCGAGCCGGCCGCCTGCCCGCTTCGCGCTGAGGTTGCCGAGGTCCTCGGGCTGCGCGAGCACGTACCAGCCGCGCCACGGCGCGAGGAGCAAGCGGCGATCGCCGGGAAAGCCAGAAGCAGCGCCGCGCGTGCCGAGCATGCCGCCGCGCGCGGTCGTCCACGCGATCGACGGGCCGAGCAGATCGCGGATCGCGGGCCGCGCGAGCTGCGTGTGCATGACGAGCGTCGTCGCGATCACGGAGCGCGGCTGCGGCGTGCTGATCGCGAGCAGATCGATCTTGTCGGCGATGTCGGCGTCGTGATCGCCGAAGAGGCCGCCGTAGTCGGGCATCGCCTGGAACAGAGCTTCCGTGCGCTTGGCCCACTCGGTGCCGCGCAACCGATCGAAGCGCACGAGCACGGCGAGCACGTGACCGGGCGGCATGTACGCGAGCAGATTTGCAGCGGTGCCGGGACTGGTCTGCGCGCCGGCGACGGCCGGCTGATCGTCCATGCCCGCGCTGCCGGATCCGGAGCCAACCTCGGTCGCACCGGCGACACCGGCGGCGCTGCCGACGTCGGCCGACCCGGTCGCGCTGCCGGCGTCCGCTGAGCCAACGCCGCTGCCGATGTCGGTCATCGCGACGAGGTCGTCGCTGCCGGCGGCGTCGAGGATTGCAGCGTCGCGATGCGCAGCGACGCGCGGTGCAGCATCGGGGGGCGGCGGCGGCGGCGGCGCGGCATCGACGCCAGCATCGACGGCGAGCGCCGGCTCGTTGGTCTCCTCGGGCGGCTGCGTCGCGGCGGCGGCCGCGTGCTCGGCGTCCTTGCCCTGCTCGATCGGCTTGGCGACCTCGGCCGGCAGCGCCTCGACCGGCGGTGGCGGCGGTGCGATCTCGATGTCCACGACCTCGGGCGCCGTGTGATCGCTGGGGCGTGCGAGCACGATGATCGCGACGACGAGCGCCGCATGCACGATCGCCGACCAAGCGAGCGCGCGTGCGAGGCGCGTCTCGCCGACCGGTAACGGGCTATCCAGGGCGGCGCGGGTCACGATCTCGACGTGGCTCGTCCACCGCAGTAGCATTCCGACATGGCCGAGTCTAGCGAGCGCGAGCTCACGCCCGACGAGGCCGCGTACGTCGCCGCCGCACGCGCGAAGGCGTTCACGCTGTATGAAGGCGTTGCAGTGCCGCACCGCAGCTGCGGGATCGCGCTTGCCGAAACGTTCAGCGTGCCGTCGCGCTCGTATCAGGCGCTGCGCCGCGGCGGGATCACCGGCAAGGGCGCGTGCGGCGCGATCCGCGCCGGCGAGCAAGTGCTCGGCGAGCTGCTCGGCGATCCGGATCCGGCCGGCGCGGTGACGCCGGAGCTGCGCGCGGCCATCGCGTGGTATCAGACCGCGTGGCTGTCGCGGATCCAGCACGGCGAACCCGACATCGTCTGCGATCACCTCGTCCGGCCGCACGGCGACTTCGCCGGGCCCGCGCGGAAAGCGTTCTGCACCAACCTCGCCGCCGACGTCGCCGCGCTCGCCGCGGAAGCACTTTGTAGATTCTCGAACATGCGACCGCCGATCACCGAGATTCAACGATGAAGCAGCTGACCAAGGACCAGATGCTCGCGGTCGTCACCGAGGCGAGCAAGCGCATGCACGAGCCGCACTATTCGTCGGAGCTGGTCGGCGCGTTTTACGATCATCAGAAGCCGGCGTGTCAGTTCATCACCGCGCACGAAAAGGAGCTCGGTGGCACGGAGGCGGTCGTGAACGTGGTGTTTCACTGCGCGCTCGTGGCGGAGGCGTTTCGGCGGGGCGGCGGCCGCGTGCGCTCGCTGTCGTACGAGGATCTCGATGCCGCGGCGCACGATTCACTCCCGCGGCTCGAGCAGGCACAGCTCGCGGTGCACGAGTTCATCATGGCGAACGTCGAGAACCCCGAGGCACAGAAGCTCGTCGTCATGATCGCGCTCGCGATCGACAACGTCGCCTGACGCTCGCGCTGGCGACGATCGTGATATGCCATCGCCATGGCGAATCCGACGGCGACCTTCGACACGTCTCTGGGAACCTTCACGGCCGAGGTCTTCCTCGACCAGATGCCGATCACGGCGAACAACTTCATCAAGCTCGCGAAGTCCGGCTTCTACGACGGCCTGCACTTCCACCGCGTGATCAAGGACTTCATGATCCAGTTCGGCTGCGAGTATTCGAAGGATCCGAACAGCCCGCGCTGCGGCACCGGCAACTCGCCGCTCGGCAACGTCCAGGACGAGCACCCCGCGAACGCGAAGATCTCGAATGCGCCGGGCACGCTGTCGATGGCCAACACCGGGCGCCCGAACTCGGGCGGCGCGCAGTTTTTCATCAACACCGTCGATAACGCGCGGCTCGATTGGTTCACGCCCGGACCGTCGCGTCATCCGGTCTTCGGCAAGGTCACATCAGGGATGGACGTGGTCAAGAAGATCGAGACGACGCCGACCTCGAACGACCGACCCAAAACGCCGGTCAAGATGAACAAGGTCACGATCCAGGGAATCTAGTCCACTAAGTCGCTAAGCAACGTCTAGGCGGATTCACGCAAGGCCGATGCGGCCGTCACGGCGTAGCTCTTCGAGCTGCGCCTTGAGCTGGAGATCTTCGAGGTGCTCGCGCATCCCGGGTCGGGCGTCCAGGTAGGCCGCCCATGCGCCACGGACGAACGAGTCAGGATCGACGTCGCAACGTGCGGCGGCCTGCTCGAGCAGGTCTTCCCACGATTGCGGCACCGCGGTCTGAGTCTTCGTGTTCACGGGGTTCTCCTGCCAGCTAGGAGAAGCATCGATCGTGCCGAGCACAAGCCCGCCGGACAGGCAGGCACTCCGCGCGATTGCACGTGCGCCCGCGCGCAGCGCGCGATCGTCAGGAGCGTGTTATAGGCCTGCGTATGAACCGCACCTTCTCGCTCGTGCTCGTCGCCCTGTTCGCGTGCGGCGGATCCTCGGCGCCGCCCACGACGCCGCTTCCGCCGGAGCCGGAGCCCAAGCCGGCTGAGGAGGCCAAGCCGACCCCGCCGCCGAAGCCCGAGCCGCCGCCGACCGTGACGGTCGATCGCCAGATCGACGTGCCGAAGTCGACGCTCAAGCTCGTCAAGGCAGGCACCGGCAAGAAGGCCGTGCTGAAGCTCGCCGCGGCGCAAGGCACCACGCAGCACGTCGACCTGCTCCTCGACTTCTTGCAGAAGACGGATGCGCCGGCCGACGTCGGCGGATCGCAGCAGGAGATCGTCCCGACGGTCGTTCTCGCGAGCGACGTCTCGGTCGGCGACGTCGGATCCGACGGCACGGCGAAGTTCACCGTCAAAGTCAGCGGCGTAGACGCGAAGGATCGCGCCGGCGCGATGATGTCGGGCGCCGACTTCAAGGCCCAGAAGATGGGCGACGTCACCGGCCTGACGGTGACCGGCTCGGTCAGCCCGGACGGCCAGCTCGGCGCGATGACGATGCACCTCGACAAGGCCGACGCGCGCGCGAAGGCGCTGACCGACCTGATCCGCCTGCTGCTGGCGCCGATGTGGCCGCAGCTGCCGACCACCGCGATCGGCGTCGGCGCGAAGTGGACGGTGAGCACGCCGTTCAAGATCGTCGACCAGCTGGACTCGACGCAGACCGTCGATTACGAGGTCGTCTCGCACAAGGGCAGCGCGTGGGAGCTCAAGGGCAACGTGAAGATCACCGGCGCGACGCAGAAGGTCGACGCGACCACGTTCGACAAGATCGCCGGCTCGGGCTCGATCGCGATGACGCTCACCGAGGGCACGTTCGTGCCGCAGTCGACGTCGTCGATCAGCAGCGACTTCCAGGTCAGCGTGACGCTGCCGCCCAACGCGGGCAGCGCGGCCGGCCAGCAGCGCGCGGCGCAAGTGCACCTCGAGCAGGGCTTCGGCGTTACGCCGAAGTGAGCTGCAGCTCGGCGCGCAGCCGGCCGAGCCGATCGCGCATCGCGCGACGCGCCTCGTCGGGCCCGACGATCCACGCGTGACGGCCGAGCTGGAGCACCCAGCCGGTCACCCATTCGAAGCCTTCGCAATCGACGAGCAGCTCCGCGGAGCCGTCGTCCTGCATCGTGACCTCGCCGACCGGCCAGGTCGCGCCGATGCGCGTGACCGCGAGCGGATCGAGCTGAACCCGCACGGTGACGGCATCGGCGCTCGGCACGTAGAGTCGTTCGCGCCGGTACGCTTCGAGATCGAAATCCGTCGGCCGCTCGAACCCAACTCTCGGCTCGCTCGTGCGTAACGCCGCGATCCGGTCGATCCGGAACGTGCGGACGTCGCCCCGCTTGTGGCAGAAGCCTACGACGTACCACTCGCCGGCGTGATGGACGATGCCGTACGGATCGATCGGCCGGCGCTCGTTGCCGTGACGTGACGCCGACACGTAATCGATCTCGAGCCGCTCGCGCTTGCGCGCCGCGGTGACGAGGGTACGCAAATGCGTCGCGACCGCAGCGTCCGGCTCCGCGACGACGGTCGTGGTCGCGAGCGACTCGGCTTCGTTCGCGTCGCGGCCGAGCGCGGTCAGCAGCTTCTTCTCGGCCGACTGCATCGCGGCATCGAACGGCGCGACGCCGCTCTCGCGCAGCGCGCGGATCCCGAGCAGCAGCGAGCAGCCCTCGGCGGCCGTGAGCCGCAGCGGCCGGGTCAGGCGATGCGCGAGGTCGACGAACACGCGGCCCTCGTCGACCGAGACCAGCAGATACTCGCCCGGGTCGCCGTCGGGCGGGCCGACCTGCGAGAGCAGCTCGAGATCGGCGAGCAGCTCCTCGCGATCGGTGCCGATCAGCTTCGCGAGCTGCTCGACCGCGACGCCTTCGGGATGCTTGGCGACGTACGGCACGATGAACAGGAGGCGGCGCAGCCGCTGCGCGACGTCACGCATCGTCGGAGACCCCCAGGTAGCGATCTTCGATCGCGTCGAGCTCGGCGGCGATCCGCGCGCGCAGCCGGTCGCCGCGCGTGACCTGGATCGCGCCCTTCGCGCCGAGCACGCGGCTCGTCACGAACTCGGGGTTCGCGCAATCGAACGTGATGAGCGTGCGCGATCCATCCACGCGCTTGACGGCGGTCGGCCCGAAGTCTTCGTTGGCGACTTCAGCCGCCTCGGCGGTGAGCGCGAGCTGGACCTCTTCGGGCGGCTCGGCGGCGAACGTCCACGGCGAGCGCATCGTGTACGCCTTGACGTCGAAGTCAGCCGGCCGCTCGAAGTCGGGCGACTTCGGCTTGGGCGCCATCACGGCTTCGCGAATGCGATCGACGCGGAACGAGCGGATCTCGTGGCGGAGGTGACACCAGCCGACGACGAGCCACGCGCCCTCGCGATAGATCATCGCGTACGGATCGAGATCGCGGCGCGACGTCATGCCGGTGGCGGCCGTCGCGTAGGTCAGCGTCACGCGCTTGTGCAGGCGCGTCGCGGCCTCGAGCGTCGCGTAGATCTCGCCGAGATCGGCTTCGGTGCCGGCCTGCGGCATCGGCCGCCCCGGGAAATGCACGAGCACCGTCGGAGAATTGTTCGCCGGGCGCGGGAACTCGGTCGGCGTATCGGGCAGCTCCGGAAGATCGAACGCGAGCTTCTTGAGCGCGAGGTCGACGATCTTGGGATACGCGCCGCCCGGCATCGCGTGCGCGACTGATCCGGCAAGCACGAGTGCGGATACCTCGTCGGCGGTGAGCCGGACATCCGGCATCTTGAACCGCTTGAGGTCGATCACGTAGCCGCCGTCCTCGAGCGAGTCGTCCTCGTCGGGCGTGACGTAGCGGATCGGCACGCCGAGATCGAGCAAGTCGGCCTTGTCGCGCTCGAACGCGCGCAGCCCGGCCTCGATGTTGAGCGTCTGGTACGCGGCGAACTGCTCGCGGATCTCGCGATACGTCACCGGCGTGCGCGCGCCGAGCAGGATCATCACGAGATCGAGCAGGCGCTTGCTGCGGTCGCCACGCGTCGCGGCGTCGTCCTTTTTGACGGGAGCGGCAGAAGCTGGCGACTTCACCGCCTTGGGCGCGACCTTCGCGACCTTCTTCCCCTTCGACTTGGCAGCCGGCACCGGCCCGTTCTAGCGCAGCGCGCGTGCGATCGGAAGCCCTCGCGTGCTAGCACCGAGGCCATGTCCATCACCTTTTACTACGCACCGATGTCCACCGCGTCGATCACCGAGCTCGTCATCGAGGAGCTCGGCATTCCCGTCGAGAAGGTCAAGATGGATCTTCGCGCGGGCGACACGAAGAAGCCGGAGTACTTGAAGCTCGACCCGAACGGCCGCGTGCCGTGCATCGTCGTCGACGGCACGCCGATCTGGGAGTCGGCCGCCATCACGATCTACCTCGGCGAGATGTTCGGCACGGCCAAGAAGCTGTGGCCCGAGGCCGGTCCGCGCCGCGGCGAGGCGATGAAGTGGGTCGTGTGGACGAACGTCACGATGGGCGAGGCGATGTACCGCCGCGGCCACTCCGGTGACTGGGTCGCGCCCGATCAGAAGCACGAGAAGATGCACACGCAGGCGACGGCCGACGTCATGAAGCACCTCGGCGTCCTCAACGACGCGCTCGCCGGCAAGCAGTTCTTGCTCGGCGAGTACACGCTCGCGGACGCGCACGTGAGCTCGCTCGTCGACTGGATCCACCACTCCAAGATCGACATCAGCAAGCTCACGAACGTGACCGCGTGGGTCGAGCGCTGCCACGCGCGCCCGGCCGCCAAGAAGCTGATGGCGAACGTCTAGAAGTAGTAGCGAATGCCCGCGTCGGCTGCTCCGCCGACGCCGAAGCCTTTGCCGGCGCCGAAGTCGTACTGGAAGATGCCGGCGATCTCGATGAACGTGTCGAGCGGCACGTTCTTGAAGTCGAACAAGATGCCGACCTCGGCGCGCGCGCCGAACGCGACGTGGCTCGATGCAGCGGCGCCGCCGTTGTAGTCGATCAAGCGAAAGCCGGGCCCGAGGTACACGGGCAGCACGAACGAGTCGCGCTGCTGGAGGATCCACGGGTGGAACAGGTAATCGGCGTGGAACTCGTAGCCGGATGCCGCGAGGTCGCCGCCGAGCGCGAAGTCGATCGCGCGATCATCGGCGAGGTACAGCTTGGCCGTGATGCCGGTCGGCTCGCCGAGCATGAGCCCCACCCCAAACGCGCCCTTGTCGGCTGGCCGGCCCGCCTCGCCCTTGGGGACGTCGTCATCTGCGAGCGCGGAGGACGCGAGCCCGAGCAGCATGGTGATAGCGAGCGCGATGCGCATGGCCGACGGTAACGCCGCCGTGCGCGGTCGAGCAACTTACTGCCGGTCGGGTCGCAACAGTCGCGCGAGCTTGTTGCGACTAATCCCGAGAGCGCGCGCCGCCGCCGATTGGTTGCCGCCTTCGCGATCGAGCACGGCCATCGCGTAGCGCCGCTCGGCATCCTCGAGCGAGAGCCCGGGTGGCAGCGTGATGCCGTCGAGCCCGATCACCTGTGACGTCTGGCGGCGCGTCTCGAGCGCGAGCTCCTTCGCGGCGATCGCGGGCCCGGCCGCGAGCACGACGGCGCGTTCGATCGTGTTCTCGAGCTCGCGCACGTTACCCGGCCAGCTATACGCGACGAGCGCCGCATGCGCGCCGGCATCGAGCCGGAGCGGGCTCTTGCGATAGCGCCGCGCGAACTGCTGCACGAAGTGATCGGCGAGATCGGCGATGTCCTCGCCGCGCACGCGCAGCGGCGGGATCTCGATCTCCACGACGCGCAGCCGGAAGAACAGGTCGCTGCGGAACTGGCCCTGCGCGGCCATCGCTTCGAGATCGCGGTTGGTCGCCGCGACGAGCCGCACGTCGGCGGTGAGCGTCTCGCGGCCGCCGACGCGCTCGAACTGGCGCTCCTGGACAAACCGCAAGAGCTTGCCCTGGAGCGGCAGCGGCAGCTCACCCACCTCGTCGAGGAACAGCGTGCCGCCGCTCGCGGCCTCGACTTTGCCGAGCACGCGCGAATCGGCGCCGGTGTACGCGCCGCGCTCGTGGCCGAACAGCTCGCTCTCGACGAGCGCGGCCGGCAGCGTCGTGCAATCGACGTGGACGAACGGCGCCTCGCGACGCGCGCTGTTGACGTGGATCGCGCGCGCGAGCAGGCCCTTGCCGGTGCCGGTCTCGCCGTGGAGCAGCACGGTCGCGTCGGTTTGCGCGGCGCGCACGATCACCTCGTAGACCGCCGCCATCGCGTGCGAGCGTCCGATCACGTGGTTGAAGCGGCCGCGCACGGTCATGCCGCGCTGGGCGTCGTCACCGCGGAGCGTCGTGTAGTCGAGCGCTCGGCCGATCTGCTCGGCGAGCACGCGCGCGAAGTCCTCGTCGCGCCCGTCGAACGCACCGCCGTGCTTGTTGAGCGCTTGCAAGACGCCGCGGATCTCGCCGCGCCGTACGATCGGCACGGCCAGCACCGAGACGGTCTTGAAGTGGCCGATCTGCTCGCCGCCCCACCGCGGATCGGCGGCCGCATCGCGCACGTTGACGGCCTCGCCCGACGACGCGACGTGGCCGACGATGCCGTGGCTCGCCGGCACGCGCAGCTCGGGGAGCTCCGGCAGCGTCGCGACGCGCGAGCGGATCTCGCCGGTCGCGGCGTCGATCAGCCACAGCGTGGCGCGCTCGGCGTCGAGCGCTCGCGCGACGCGCGTCGCGAATGTCCCGAGCAAGTCGTCGAGCTCGACCTCGCCCGCGATCATCGCGCCGAGGTCTGCGAGCAGCTCGAACCGCTCTTCCGACATCCCGTGCAGCATCGCACGAAGCGCCGAGCTCATGCCGCGGCCGCTCGCTCGGCATCTCGCGCATTGAGGATCAAGCCTTCGCGCGCGGCGATCGTGCCGGGCAACACGCGCGCCGCGTCGGCCTCGAGCTGTGCGAGCGCGTCGTCGGTGCGCGACGGATCGTGATGGAACAGCACGAGCTGCGGCACGCCGGCGGCACGCGCGAGCTCGGCGCCCGCGGCCCACGTCGAGTGCCCCCAGCCGACCTTCGACGGGTACTCCTCGGGCGTGTACTGCGCGTCGTAGATCAAGATGTCGGCGCCGGCCGCGAGCTTCTTGAGCGTCGGATCGACGCACGCGAAGTGCTCGGTGTCGGTCGCG
>Ga0268266_10003232_pt1 | contig 16458 bp, 9 predicted proteins | sample KBSS13metaG_FD_190356 | JGI IMG/M metagenome (GOLD analysis project Ga0268266, IMG submission 190356) | Switchgrass rhizosphere microbial communities from Kellogg Biological Station, Michigan, USA - KBS S1-3 metaG (SPAdes) (version 2) | ecosystem: Host-associated > Plants > Roots > Rhizosphere >...
CGTGGTCTGCGCCGGTCCAGTCAACAGCCCGCAGCTGCTCGAGCTGTCGGGCATCGGCCAGCCCGAGCGGCTGAAGGCGCTCGGCCTCCCGGTGAACCGCGCGCTGCCCGGCGTCGGCGAGAACCTGCGCGACCATTACGCGCCGCGCACCCGCTGGCTGGTCGGCGCCAAGGGCTACACCTACAACGACACCGCGCGCGGGCTGGGGCTGGTAAAGCAGGCGCTGCACTATGCCGTGGCGCGCCGCGGCCTGCTTGCCAGCGTGGGCGCGCCGATGCGCGCTTTCGTGCGCTCGCGCCCCGGGCTCGAGGCGCCCGACCTGCTGCTCGGCTGGGTGACGATGTTCACCGAGCCCGGTCCGAAGGGTCCGAACATCGCGCGCCAGTCCGGCATCTCCTGCTACGCCCATCCGATGCGGCCCGAGAGCAAGGGCACGATCCACATCACCTCGGCCGATCCGCGCAAACCGCCGGCGATCACCTTCAACTTCCTGTCGGCGCCGGTCGATGCCGAGCTGACGGTCAAGGCGATCGGCATCGCGCGCTCGATCATGACCGCGCCGACGATGAAGGCGCTGCAGGTGACGGAGCAGGCGCCCGGTCCCGACCGGCAGACACCCGAGGCGATCATCGACTGGGTCAAGGCCGCCGGCGAGACGACCTACCATCCGGTCGGCACCTGCAAGATGGGCAACGACGCGATGGCCGTGGTCGATGCTCGCCTGCGCGTGCACGGCATCGCGGGCCTGAGGATTGCCGATGCCTCGATCATGCCGACGCTCACCTCCGGCAACACCAACGCCCCGTCGATCATGATCGGCGAGAAGGCGGCGGCCATGGTGCTGGAGGATCGGGGGTAGCTCACGTCTTCGCTGGGACCGTGCCACTCCGTGGCGCTCTTCTCATGATTTCGAGCGCCACGGAGTGGCGCGGTCCCAGCCATGAGGTCTCTAATAGGTTGCGAACATTCGGGCGATCTCGGCGGGGTCCGAGGTCTTCGTGAGCGCGAGGGCCAAGAGCAGGCGGGCTTTCTGCGGATTGAGGTTGTCGCCGCCGAGGATGCCGGCGTCGGTCAGGCGCTTGCTGCGGAAGATGCGGCCGGAACCGGCGCGTGACGACTGCACGACGGTGACGCCCTGCTTGACGGCTTCGGTGAGCGCGTCGAGATCGGCGGGCGGCGCCATGCCGGGGGCGAAGCCGGCCGACACGATACCCTTGGCGCCCGCCGCCACGAAGGCGCGCACGGCGGTGCCATCGGAGCCCGGATAGGCATAGGCGATGTCGACGCGCGGCAAGGCGGTGAGGCCGCTCACGTCGAACTCGGTGTCTGGCATGTGCTTGCGCTCGGGCCGGCGGTAGTAGGCGATGCGGTCGGCATCGGCATGGCCGAGCGCGCCGAAGTCGGGCGTGCGGAAGGTCTGCATGCGCCAGTTCGAGGTCTTGGTGACTTCGCGCGCGGCCTGGATCTCGTCGTTCAGCATCAGCAGCACGCCGCGGCCGCGACTCTCCGGCGCCGCGGCCACGCGCACGCCGTTCAGCAGGTTGATCGCCGCGTCGGTCGACAGGCCCGAAGCCGGCCGCTGCGAGCCGATCATCACGACCGGGAAGGGGACCTTCAGCACGAGGTTCAGGAAGTAGGCCGTCTCTTCGAGCGTCGCCGTGCCGTGACCGATCACGATGCCGGCCAGGTCGGTGTGCTCAGCCGCGAGCTTGCCGCACAGCATTGCGAGCTCGTGCCATTCGGGGAAGTAGATGTCGGTGCTCGGCACGTTGCGGAAGTCGACCGGGATGACCTCGGCGATCTCGCGCACGGTGGGGAAGCGGTCGACGATCTGGCCGGCATGCATGCGGTTGTTGTGGATGATGTAATCCTGCAGCTCGAGCGGATGGACGCCGAGCGAGGAAATGGTGCCGCCTGTGCCGATGAAGGCGACCTTGGGCTTGTTCACGAATGGCTCTCCCTGATGATGCGGCGATGAGCGAGCAAGAAACGCGCCTCCTTTCATATTCCTCTCCCCCGCTAGGGGGAGAGGCTAGGAGGGGGCATCGAAGGCTGTGAGATCGTGCGCAACCCCCTCTCCCCGCCTCTCCCGTTCGCGTGGTGTCTCATAATATGCTATTCGTAACGTCCTTGCCATGATATGGTTGGTCATGGGTCGTCCGGTCCGAGCTTTGGTCATCAGCGCGTCGCAACGCAGCGAGTTGAAGGCGATGGTGCGGAGTCCGACGCTGCCGCAGCGGCAAGCCTGGCGTGCGCAGATCATCCTGCATCGCGCGGCGGGGCTGAGCCAGGAGGAGACAGCGCGCCAGGTCGGCGTCAACCGGCCGGTGGTAGGGCTGTGGGAGCGTCGCTTTGCGCGGGCGGGTCTGGCCGGGTTGGCGGAAGCCAAGGGGCGCGGGCGCAAGCCGACGATCGGGGCGGCGACCAAAGGCGAGATCATCAGCCGCGCGACGCGTCCGCCGGCGGCGCGGCAGCGCTGGAGCGTGCGCAGCATGGCGCGCGAGATGGGGGTTTCGAAGGCCACCGTCCAGCGCCTGTGGAGCGCCAACGACATCAAGCCGCACCTCGTGCGGACCTTCAAGGCGTCGAACGACCCGCAGTTCGAGGCCAAGTTCTGGGACGTGATCGGGCTCTATCTCGATCCGCCTGACCGCGCACTGGTGCTGTGCTGCGACGAGAAGAGCCAGTGCCAGGCCCTCGAGCGCACCCAGCCCGGGTTGCCCTTGGGGATCGGCCATATCCGCACCAGGACCCACGACTACATCCGCCACGGCACCGTCACCCTGTTCGCCGCCCTGTCCTACCTCGACGGCAAGATCTTCTCCCAGACCGCCGCACAGCATACCCACCGCCAATGGCTGGCCTTCCTCAAGCATCTCGACAGGGAAGCGCCCGAGGCTCTGACCCTGCACTTGATCGTCGACAACTACGCTACTCACAAGCATCCCAAGGTGCGGAGCTGGATCGCCTGGCGCAATGCCCGACACCGCCGGCCCCACGGCGGCGACCGCATCGTCCTGCACTTCACCCCCACCTCCAGTTCCTGGATGAATCTGGTCGAGCGCTTCTTCCGCGACCTCACCGAGGAGGCCGTGCGCGACGGCAGCTTCACCAGCGTCGCCGACCTGGTGCAAGCCATTGACGCCTATCTCGCCGACCGCAACCTCGCGCCGCAGCGCTATGTCTGGAACGCCAAGGGCCACGACATCCTCATGAAGATCAATCGCGCAGCCGCTGCCCTCGAACGGGCTCAGTATATTGGATAGACTATTGAGAGACACTACACTGCGGGGAGGGGAGCATGAGAGATTAGGCCAAAGTTAGCGCCTATGAGCGCGGCTCTCCAGAGCCGCGCTCCCAGCGTAACGCCCTCTGAAATCAAAAGCTCATAACCTCTGAGGGCGCGAATCCCGTCTTCGGCGAGGTGAATTTCCGGCCAACAGGTCGCCTTGTTCGCACTTGCACCATCGCTATAGTCCGCCGGCGCCCGCAAGGGCTGGACGGAACGAGGAGTGGCGTATGGCGGTGTTCGGTAAGGCTCAGTACATCAAGCGTGTCGAGGACGACCGGCTGCTGACCGGAAAGGGCGGCTTTTCCGATAATCTGTCGCGGCCGGACCAGGTCCATGTCGTGCTGGTGCGGTCGCCGCAGGCACATGCACGGATCGTGAAGATCGACGTGGTGGCTGCCCGCAAGGCGCCGGGCGTGGTCGCCGTCTACGGCTGGGCCGACATGGAGCGGGAAGGCAGCGGCTACTTCGTGCTGCCTGCGATGTTCCCGAACGCCGACGGCAAGAAGCCCGACATGACGCCGCGCCGTCCGCTGGCGCACGAGGTCGTGCGCTATGTCGGCGAGCCGGTCGTTGCCGTCGTGGCCGACACCCGCGCGCAGGCTGCCGACGCCGCCGAACTGGTCGAGATCGAGTACGAGCAGCTTCCGTCGGTGACCGAGATCGACGATGCGCTGAAGCCGGACGCGCCGCAGGTCTGGAAGGGTGCGCCCGGAAACCGGGTCGGCTTCAACCGGTTCGGCGATTCGGCCAAGGCCGACGCCGCTTTCGCCGCCGCTGCGCACAAGGTCGAGATCGACATCGTGCACCAGCGGCTGATCGTGAATGCGATGGAGCCGCGCGCGATCATGGCCGAATGGGACGGCGACCGCATGGTCGTGCATATCGGCAGCCAGAACCCCTCGGCGACGCGCGACATCCTGTGCGACGTCATCCTCAAGATGCCCAAGGACAAGGTGCGCGTGCTGGTGCGCGACATCGGCGGCGGCTTCGGCATGCGCACCGGCATCCAGCCCGATGAATCGGTCGCGGTGTGGGTCGCCAAGGTGCTGAAGCGTCCCGTGAAGTGGCGCGCCGAGCGCAGCGAGGAGTTCGCCTCGGCGACCGCCGGGCGCGACCAGTTGCACAAGATGGCGCTGGCGCTCGACAAGGACGGCAAGATCCTGGCGCTGCGCATGGAGGCTTTCGCCAATGTCGGCGCCTATCCGTCGGGTGCCGGCATCGCCATTCCGCTGTTCGTCGGGCCGAAGGTCTCGACCGGCACCTATGTCGTGCCGCTCATCGACTTCAAGATCACCTGCGTGCTGACGAACACCGCGACGATCGGGGCCTATCGCGGCGCCGGCCGGCCGGAATGCCTGCTCGACCTCGAGCGGCTGATGGATACCGCCTCGCGCCAGATCGGCATCGATCCGGCCGAGCTGCGCCGCCGCAATTTCGTGACCCCGGCGCAGATGCCCTACACCACGGCGATGGGCGAGAAGTACGACACCGGCGACTTCGACCTGTTCCTCACCAAGACGCTCGCGGCGGCTGACTGGGACGGCTTCCCGGCGCGCAAGGCCGAGGCCGAGAAGCGCGGCAAGCTCTACGGCCGCGGGCTTGCGTCCTATGTCGAATGGACCAGCGCCATGGTCATGAACGAGATGGCCCACTACGAGGTGAAGGCCGACGGCAAGGTCGTGATCTGGATGGGCACGCAGGGCATGGGGCAGGGGCTGCAGACCAGCTTCACCCAGCTCGCCTCGGAGCTGCTCGGCATCGACCCCGCGCAGATCGAGATCGCGATGGGCGATTCCGACAAGGTGGGCGGCGTGGGCTCGATGGGCTCGCGCTCGGCCTATATCGGTGGCTCGGCGGTGCTGAGCGGCAGCGAGAAGCTGGTCGACAAGGGCAAGGAGCTGGCGGCCGACGCGCTGGAGGCGAGCACGGCCGACATCGTCTATGCCGGCGGCCGTTTCACCATCACCGGCACCGACCGCGGCATCGGCCTCGGCGAACTGGCGGCAAAGCAGCCGGACCAGCGCATCTTCATCGAGAACGTGAACACGGTCGACGGCATCGCCTGGCCGAACGGCGCGCATGTCGGCGAGGTCGAGATCGATCCCGAGACCGGCGACGTGACGCTCAAGCGCTACACCACCGTCGACGACGTCGGCCGTCCGCTGCATCGGCCGATCGTGTTCGGCCAGATCCACGGCGGCTGCGCCCAGGGCATCGGCCAGGCGCTGCTCGAGGAGAATGTCTACGACCGCGACTCGGGCCAGCTCATCACCGGCTCGTTCATGGACTACGCCATGCCGCGGGCGAGCACCTTCCCGACCTTCAACAACCAGCTCGACGACAGCGTGCCGGCGAGGACCAATCCGCTCGGCGCCAAGGGCGTCGGCGAGTCGGGCGCAGTCGGCTCGACGCCGACGGTGATGAACGCGATCATGGATGCGCTGTGGCCGCTCGGTATCCGCAACATCCAGATGCCGGCGACGCCGCTGCGCGTGTGGTCGGCGATCCAGGAAACCCGCAAGTAATGGCAGGGCGATGAAGCAGCGAATCTTCGGGCTGATCTCCCTCCTCATCGGCATCGTGATGGCGCTCGGCGCCATCGAGCTGACGGCCATCGCCTGGCTCTATCTCGAGGAGGGCCGTTTCGTGCCGGCCGTGGAGCTGTTCCAGCGCACGCAGAACACCTATGTGCGCGACGCGACCAAGGGCACGAACTGCCGCTACGTCGATACGCTCTATCCGCATCCCTATCTTGCGTTCGTGCATCACGGCAATCCACCGTGCGGCCTGCCCAACATCAACAACATCGGCCTGCTGAACACCGACTTTCCGACCGTCAAGCCGACCGACCGCTACGTCGTTCTCATCGTCGGCGGCTCGGTCGCCTCGCAGCTCGCGCAGAACTGGCCCGCGCCCGCGCCGCGCTTCCTCGAGGAGGAGCTGAACAAGCGCTTCGTCAGCCCCAACGGCAAGCCGTTCCTGGTGCTGAACGGCGGCGACGGCGCGTGGAAAGAGCCGCAGTCCTTCATCCTGTTCTCGATGTACGCCACATCGGTCGACGCGGTGCTCACCCTCGACGGCTACAACGAGCACTACCTGTTCCGCTCCTACACCGAGGAGCGGCTGGAGCGGCCGCTCAGCAACTTCACCGACGTCAATCCGTTCGTCGCCGACGAGAATTTCGGCGACGCCGCGATCGGCTGGGTGATGGGCCGGATCGCCGGCACCCTGGCGCAGATGCCGCTGCTCGGCCACAGCCACGCCGCCTACATGGTCGTGCGCGGCATCGAGGCGGCGGCGAAGGGCAAGGACGTCTTCAAGGCCGACAAGAACAAGAAGACGACGCTGACCAGCATCTTCGCCCTGCCGGCCGACATCAAGGGCAACGGCGAGAAGGTGTTCGCCATCCAGCTCCTGCTCTACCAGAAGTACACGCGGGCGATCGAGGCGGTGGCCAAGGACAACGATGTCAAGACCGCCTATTTCCTGCAGCCCGTGCCGAGCTGGGGCAAGACGCTGACGGAAGAGGAGAAGCGGGCGGCCGGCGGCAATCTCGCCGACCCGGTCCTCTATCGCCGCATGGTCGAAGGCATGCTGACCCTGCGCGACCGCGGCATGGCGGTGTTCGACCTCGGCGACATGCTGAAGGACGTATCGGAGACGATCTACGCCGACGACATCCACTTCATCCGCGACGAGAAGGGCGACAGCAAGGGGTACCGGCTGATGGCCAGGATCGTCGCCGACGACCTCGCCAAAACCTGGGATCTCAAGGCGAAATAAGCTGCCGAAGTCTTACGCTGGGGGCGCGCCACTCCAGTGGCGCGTCTTCCTTGCCGTTGCAGCACCCCATGACGCGCCACTGGAGTGGCGCGCCCCCAGCGTAAGACAGCGAAAGACGTCAAGCCTGCTTGGCAGAGCGACGTTTGATCGGGGCGACGGGCTGCGTCATCCTGCGTGTTCTCGCTTCCAATCCAGGACAAGAAAACCGTGTCGCGTGCCGACCGCGCTGAAAGCGCTCAGATCTCCCGTCCCCCCTCGATCGACCGCATGGCCAACTGGCCGGAGCTGGCGCCGTTGATCGGGCGTGCCGGGCGGCCGCTGGTCGTCGAGGCGCTGCGCGCCTGGGTCGAGGCGAGGCGGGGCACGCCCGGGGTCGCCGATCCCGTGGCCTGCGCGGCGTGGTGCGAGCAGCGGCTGGCGGCGCTCGCGACCTCCTCGCTGCGCCGCGTCTTCAATCTGACCGGCACCGTGCTGCACACCAATCTCGGCCGCGCGCTGATGGCGGAAGAGGCGATCGAGGCGGCGGTCACCGCCATGCGTTCGCCCGCGGTGCTGGAATACGATCTCCAGGGCGGTGCACGAGGCGAGCGCGACGACCATATCGCGCCGTGGCTCCGGCGCCTGACTGGCGCGGAGGCGGCGACCGCGGTGAACAACAATGCCGCCGCCGTGCTGCTGGCGCTCAGCGCCCTGGCGGCGGGCCGCGAGGTCATCGTCTCGCGCGGCGAGCTGATCGAGATCGGCGGCGCGTTCCGCATCCCCGACATCATGGCGCGTGCCGGCTGCCGGCTGGTCGAGATCGGCACCACCAACCGCACGCATCTGAAGGATTATGCCGCCGCGATCGGCCCCGACACCGCGGCGATCATGAAGGTCCATCCCTCGAATTACGCCGTCCAGGGCTTCACCACGACCGTGCCGGCCGCAGAGCTGGTGCCGCTGGCACGCGAGAAGGGCCTGCCGGTGATCGAGGATCTCGGCAGCGGCACGCTGGTCGATCTCGAGACCTGGGGCCTGCCGCACGAACCCACCGCGCGCGAGGCGATCGCCGCGGGAGTCGATGTCGTGACCTTCTCCGGCGACAAGCTGCTGGGCGGGCCGCAGGCCGGCCTGCTGGTCGGCAAGAAGGCGTTCATCGAGCGCATCGCGAAGAATCCGATGAAGCGCGCGCTGCGCCTCGACAAGGTGCGGCTCGCCGCGCTCGAAGCGACGCTCAGGCTCTATGCCGACCCCGAGAGGCTGGTGAAGCGCCTGCCGACCATCCGTACGCTGGCGCGCCCGCCGGCGGAGATCCAGGCGCAGGCCGAGCGTCTCCTGCCGGTTGTCGCGCAGGCGCTCGGCGATCGCTGGCACGCCGGCATCGAAGCGGTGCGCGGCCAGATCGGTTCGGGCGCGCTGCCGGTCGATCTGCTGCCGTCGTTCGCGCTGGCGATCGCGGGCAGGGGCCTCGACCGGCTGGCCGATGCTTTCCGCCGCCTGCCGATCCCGGTGATCGGCCGCATCCAGGACGGCATGCTGCTGTTCGACCTGCGCACGCTCGACGACGAGGCGGCCTTCGTGGCGCAGTTGCCGGAGCTCGCGCCATGATCGTCGGCACCGCGGGCCATATCGACCACGGCAAGACGGCGCTGGTGAAGGCGCTGACCGGCGTCGATGCCGACCGCCTGAAGGAGGAGAAGGCGCGCGGCATCACGATCGACCTCGGCTACGCCTACAGCGACCTCGGCGACGGCCGCCAGCTCGGCTTCGTCGACGTGCCGGGCCACGAGCGCTTCGTGCACAACATGCTGGCCGGCGCGACCGGCATCGATGCCGCGCTGCTCGTGGTGTCGGCCGCCGAAGGCATCAAGCCGCAGACCGTCGAGCATCTGCAGATCATGGACCTGCTCGGACTCGATCGCGGCATCGTGGCGCTCACCAAGTCCGACCTCGTGGACGACGACGCGCTGCTCGAACGCATGGCCGAGGTCGAGACGCTGCTGTCCTCGACCGCGCTCAAGGGTGCGGAGATCATTCCGGTTTCGGCGATGACCGGCGCCGGCGTCGACGAGCTCAAGGCCAAGCTGCTGGCGTTGGGCGAAAGCGGCAAGGGCGCCTCGGGCTATGCGCGCCTCGCCGTCGACCGCTGCTTCCTGCTGTCGGGGGCGGGCGTCGTCGTCACCGGCACGGTGCATGCCGGCGAGATCAGGGTCGGCGATCACCTGCTGCTGGCGCCGTCGGGCCTCGAGGCGCGGGTGCGCTCGCTGCATGCGCAGAACCGGGCGGCCGATGTCGGCCATGCGGGCGAGCGATGTGCGCTCAATCTCAGCGGCGCGCGGCTGTCGAAGGATGCCGTGAAGCGCGGCGACTGGGTGGTGAGCCCGGAGCTGCTGGCTCCGACCGACCGGATCGATGTCGAGCTCAAGGTGCTGGCGTCGGAAAAGGATCCGCTCCGGCACTGGGCGCCGGTGCACGTCCATCTCGGCGCGGCCCATGTCATGGGCCGGGTCGCCTTGCTGGACGGCGACAGGTTGGCGCCCGGCGCGAAGGGGCTGGCGCAACTCGTGCTCGACGAGAAGGTCGGCGCGCTTGCGGGAGACCGGGTGATCCTGCGCGAGCCGTCGGCCACGCGCACGATCGCCGGCGCCCGGATCGTCGATCCCTTCGGGCCGCCGCGCAACCGGCGCACGCCACGGCGCCTGGCGCAGCTCCGCGCCCTGCGCGAGCCGAACGAAAGCGTGCTGTCGGCGCTGCTGCGGGAAGAGACGGGCTTCGTCGATCTCGCGCGCTTCGGCGTCGCGCGCAACCTCCGGCCGGCCGAAGTGGAGCGGCTGTTGACGGAGGCCGGCGGCGCCAAGGTGGCGGGCTTCGGCTTCCTTGCCGAGACGCTCGCCGCGGCGCGCGCCGACATCCTGGCCACGCTCAAGGCGTTCCACGGCAGCACTGCGGACGCGCTCGGCCTGCCGCCCGAGCGCCTGCGTGTCGCCTCGAAGAAGCGCTGGCCGCCGGCGGTATTCGCTGCCCTGCTCGATCTCGAGGTGGCGGCGAAGAGCGTCACGATCGACGGATCGCTGCTGCGCCTGCCGGGCCATTCGCTGACCCTGGGCGCGAAGGACGAGGCGCTATGGAAGAAGATCTCGGCCGATCTGGCCCGGGACCGGTTCAAGCCGCCGCGGGTGCGCGAGTTCGCCCAGGCCTATGCGACGCCGGAAGCGACCGTGCGCAAGCTGCTGCGCCAGCTTGCGCGGCTGGGACGCGTCGTCGAGGTCGCGCCCGACCAGTTCTTCCTGCGGCCCGTCGTGGCCGAAATGATCGCCATCGCGCACGGGCTGGGCGACGATTTCACCGCCGCGCAGTTCCGCGACCGGCTCGACAACGGCCGCAAGCTCGCGATCCTGATCCTGGAATTCTTCGACCGCCACGGCATCACCTTCCGCCGCGGCGACCTGCGGCGCACGGTTCCCCAGAAGCTGGGCCAGTACGGCCCGGCGCCTTCCCCGGCTGCGACCGATGGCTGATCGCGCGATCCGGCGCGTTCCGCACGCGAGGCGAATGGGCTTCATCGGTGAGTGAATTCGGGTAGAGTCGACCGTGGAGGGGAAGCGCTCCCGGTGGGGCGGCTGGCCTTCAAAGCCAGAGAGGGTCGCCAGACGGCTCTTAGTGGGTTCGACTCCCACTCTCTTCCGCCAGGTCCCTTGTTCGACGGATCAATTCGTCAGGCTTGCTGGGAGCGCGGCTCTCATAGCAACCCTCATGCTCCTCTCCCCCGCTAGGGGGAGAGGCGGGGAGAGGGGGGTGTCAGATGCTTCCCGCCACACGCTCCATCCGTTGTGCCGCACCGCATAGGATGAGAATCCGGAGAGTAAATCCCATCCTATGAGCTGATGGACAGCGGGGCGCTCTTTGCCGCCCGGGAAAATCGCGACGCAACGATAATAGAACATCTCGGAGCGGCCCTCCCACTCGCTCTGTTTGGTGCCGGGCCGGCGGCATGGCGGCGATGCCAGCCCTACCTTTCCCGAAGGCTCTCCTGCTTGAAGCGGAGGAGGGGCGACAACAGGTAGCTCAGCACTGTCCGGGAGCCGGTCTTGATCTCGACCGTCACGGCCATGCCGGGCGACAGGTTCACCAGCTTGTTCTCGACCTGGATCTGCGTCCGGTCCAGCGCCACGCGCGCCGAATAGTTCAGCTCCTGGCCGCTCGGTTCGCTGCTGCTGCTCTCGCTCCCTTGTCCTTTGTCGCCCGGCCTTTCCGGCGGCTTGTTGCGCGAGATGGAGTCCTGCGAAACGCTGACGACGCGGCCCGGGATGAGCCCGTATTTCGTGAAGCTGAAGGTATCGACCTTGATCTCGGCTGCCTGCCCCGGCTCGACGAAGCCGATGTCGCGATTGGAGATCATCGCCTCGACTTCGAGATGGCTGTCGGTCGGCACGACGACCAGCAGGGCCTGTGCCGGCGTCACGACGCCGCCCGGCGTATGGACCGCGAGCTGCTGAACGACTCCGTCGACGGGCGCTACCAGGAGCTGCAGCTTGGTCTTCTGCTCGGCCTTGATCAGCTCCTGCTCGAGGCTGGTTGCCTTGGGTTCGTTCTTGCTGAGGTCATCGAGCACCGTCTTCTGATACTCGGCCTTCACCTGCTTCTGCGATTCGACCAGCGTGCGGACCGCCGCCTGAGCCTCGCGTAGCCGGCTTTTCTGGACAGCAAGCTCCTGTTCCTGCTCAGTTACGGCCTGGAGCATCTCGAGATACTGCAGCTTCGACCCGATCTCGGCGTTGGCCAGCGTGCGGCGAATCTCGTACCGTTGCCTGAGCACCGGAATGGTCGCTTCCAGCTTGGCGACCATCGCCGCGGACGTCGCGGCTTCGGCTTCCTTCTGCTCTGCCTGACGGGTCAACTGTCCCAGCTTCGCCCGGTGCTCGCTGACCTGGCTCAGCAGGAAATTGCGCTGAGTGGTCATCAGCTCCTGGCTCGCTCCCGGCGGAGCTTGGAATGTGTCGCTCTCGGTCAGGGCCGCCTTCAATCGGGCAACGTTGACCTGGGCCGCGATGAGCTCGCTCTTCAGGCGCGAGGCCTCCGCCGCGTTGATGGTCGGATCGAGCTCGATGAGCACGTCGCCGGTCTTCACGGTCTGGCCGTCCTGCACCCGGATGGCGCGCACGACGGCGATCTCGAGGGGTTGAATGACCTTGATCCGGCCCGAGGGCACGATCTTGCCCTGCGCCGAGGCGACGATGTCGATCTCTCCCAGGCAGGCCCAGGCGACGGCCAGGACGAACAGCAGGATGATCGTTCCGCCGATCGACCGCCCGATAGGCGACGGCGGCGTCTCGACGATCTCGAGAGCTGCCGGCAGGAACGCCAGCTCGTCGGCGCTCCTCTTGGGTTTCTTGGGCGGCTGGCCGGGAGGCTGGCTGGGCGGCTGCGCCGGAGCAGGAACCGGTGCCCGCGGCTGGCCTGGACCCTGGGGCGGGGCCTGACCCTGCGCTTGGGCCTGAGCCTGAGCCTGCGGCCGTGCCGGCGCTGGCGAGGGCGCTGGAAGAGCTGGATCAGCCGACTTCATGAATACCCGCCTGCATCCGCCAGAGACTTGCGTATCGGCCGCCCGTGCCGACGAGCGTATCGTGCGTTCCGTCCTCGATGATCCGGCCGCGTTCGACCGTCACGATGCGGTCGGCATGCCGCACGGTCGAGAGCCGATGGGCGATGATGATGACCGTGCGGCCCTTGCAGATCTGGCGCATGTTTTTCTGGATCACCCGCTCGCTTTCATAGTCGAGCGCACTGGTCGCCTCGTCGAAGATCAGGATGCGCGGATTGGTGACCAGCGCGCGCGCGATGGCGATGCGCTGCCGCTGCCCGCCCGACAGGCTGCTGCCGCGCTCATGGACGACGGTGTCGTAGCCTTCCGGCAGCTCGAGGATGAAGTCGTGCGCGCCGGCGAGCGCGGCCGCAGCCATGACCCGCTCGATCGGCATGGACGGGTCGGCGAGCGCGATGTTCTCGCGGACCGTGGTGTTGAACAGCACGTTCTCCTGGAGGACGACGCCGATCTGGCGCCGCAGCCAGGTCGGATCGGTGACGGCGATATCGACGCCGTCGACGAGCACCCGTCCGCTTTCCGGCACATAGAGTCGCTGCACGATCTTGGCCAGTGTGCTCTTGCCGGAACCCGACTGGCCGACGATCCCGACGGTCTGGCCGGCGGATATCTGAAGATTGACGTCATGGAGGATTTCAGGCCCGTCGATGCGGTAGCGAAACACCACATGTTCGAAGGCGACATCGCCCCGGATCGGCGGCAGCCCGGTGCGGCCGGAGTTGTAGGTCGGCTCAGGGGTGGTGTTCAGGATGTCGCCCAGGCGCGCCACCGACAGCCGGGCCTGATGGAAGTCCTGCCAGATCTGGGCCAGCCGCAGGACCGGCTGGCTTACCCGTCCGGCGAAGATGTTGAACGCCACGAGCTCGCCGATGCTGAGGCTGCCTTCGATGACCGCCTTGGCGCCGAAGAACAGGACCGCCGCCGTCACCAGCTTGCTGATGAGCTGGACGCACTGGCTCGTCGTATTGCCCAGGTTGAGGACGCGAAAGCTCGCGGCGACATAGCCGGCGAGCTGCTCCTCCCAACGGCGCTGCATCTGTGGCTCGACCGCCATGGCCTTCAGCGTCTCGACACCCGACACGCTCTCGACCAGGAAGGCTTGGTTCTCGGCGCCTCGACGGAACTTTTCGTCGAGACGTTGACGGAAAAGCGGCGTCGCCGCGGCGGAGATGCCGATATAGAAAGGAAATGAAGCCAGCACGATCCACGTCAGGAACGGCGAGTAGAGGAACATCACCGCCAGGAAGACGAACGTGAAGAACATGTCTATGACGATCGTCAGCGCCGAGCTGGTCAGGAAGTTGCGGATGTTCTCCAATTCGCGGACTCGCGCGACGGAGTCGCCGACGCGGCGCGACTGGAAGTAGGCGATCGGCAGCGCAAGCAGGTGCCGGAAGAGACGCGCTCCCAGCTCGACGTCGATCCGGTTGGTCGTATGCGAGAACAGGTAGGTCCGCAGGATGCCCAGCACGGTTTCGAAGACGGCGATGGTCACCAGGCCGATGAGCAGGACATCCAGCGTGCTCATGCTGCGATGTACGAGCACCTTGTCGATCACGATCTGGAAGAACAGCGGCGAGACGAGCGCGAAGACCTGGAGGAAGAACGAGGCGAGCATCACCTCGCCGAGCATGTGGCGGTACTTGTGGATGGCGCCCAGGAACCACGAGATGTCGAAGCGGCGCGCGAGATCGGTCAGGCCGGCGCGGCGGGTGAGGAGGACGATATGCCCGTCCCAGACGGCTTCGAACTCCGCGCGCGTCATCTGCGCAGGCCGGTTGCTCAGAGGCGGCTGAACGAGGATCTTGTCGTCGCCCACTTTGCCGAGGAGAAGAAAGCCCCCGTCCTTCAGGCGGGCGATCGCAGGCAAGGGCGTGCCGACCAGGCGCCGCCAGTTCGAGTTGAAGGCTCGCGCCCTCAGTCCCAGGTCCTTGGCGCAGCGGAGCATTTCCGGCACCGCCATCGACGACCTGCCGATGCGGTGGCGAATCTGCTCGGGGTCCGCCGCCATGCCCTGGAAACGCACCAGCATGACGAAGGCGGCGAGACCTGGATCCACGGCGGTCTTCTGCTCGGCTTCGACGGGCATAGGCCAAAAGCCTCCAACACTTTGAAGTTCCGACATTTAGCCGATCGGTGGCAGCCCGCCCAACCTTTTCGCGTTTCCGTCGCGTATCGTTGGTTTCGCCTGCAGATTCCTGTAGCGCCCGGCGAAACAGATGTTTCGTCAAGGACTTAGGGCCCTTTCCCCGTTCGGATGCAGCTTGCCTGCGCCGGGCGCATTTTGACGCGTAGAGGTTCCCTCCCCATGAAGGTTACCGCCCATGACCTTTCCGTCGTCTCGACCAAGGCCCGAAGGGCAATGTCTCGCACTTCGCGCACCTGAGAGGGTGTGATTTTTTGATTTCAGAAGGTTTTATGCTGGGGGCGCGCCACTCATAGGCGCTAACTTACGACGAAAGTTGGGAACAGCCTTCGCTTTCGTTTTCGTCGTGTTGGCTCGAAGAGCAGTCGCGCGAGGCGGCAAGCATTCTGGATGATGCCTGCCGGGAGGAACGCCCCGGAGATGGCGATGGAGATGGCGTCGCGCAGGATCTTGAAGAGCCGCCAGCAGTGGCGCGGCTGGTCAGGCGTCGCAGCAGAAAGCAGAGGGGGGAAAATCCAGCGCCTCGGCGGCCTGGTCTTCGATTAGCAGCGCAGCAATGATGTGGGCCAGTATCCAGGTCCGGACGAGATCAGGATCCCTGGCTTCCAGCCGGTCGATGTGCAGCAGGCTCTTGAGCCGCTTGAAGGCGATCTCGATCTGCCATCGCAGAGCATAGAGCTCGAAGATCTGGTCGGCCGGCTCGTCGAGCGAGGTGGCGACGATGGTGTATTGGGCGGCGATCAGGCTGCGCTTGTCGGGCTTGCCGCTGCGCCGGGTCCGGCCACGGCGAGCCGCCTTCTCGGTGATGCGCTTGATTTCGCGCTTGATTGCCTCGGGCGGCTTGCGCCGGGCCAGGATGCGAACCGGCACCGTCTTGCCGTCGGGCGTGTGGGCAATCGCCCGCCACTCTGCCCGCTCGGCCTTGCCCAGCCGATCGAGCCGCCCGGCCAGGTCGAAGGCCTGGCCCTGTCCGGTGCGCAACGACAGGGAGTTCCAGCTGATGCGCACGGCGAAGTCGGCGCCGGCCTGCAGCACATGGTGCAGCCCATCGCCCTTGGCGTAGTTGCGGTCGCCCAGCCAGATCTCGCCCGCCGCCACCTTGACCCGCCGCAAGTGCTCGCCAACCCTCGCCGGCATCAGCTCGCAATCGACGCATTGGCCGATCCGCGGATCGTAGCACCAGTGCAGCCGCCAATCGGCCCGGTCGCTGCCGCGCTCGCTGATCGTCGTGCGGTCGACCAGCCGGACAGGCCGCCCGCCTGTCAGCCCAACGCGACCCAGCCTCCTGGCCAGCAGGCCGCCAACCAGCCCCTCCAGCCAGCCCGCGCAACCGCGCAGCCGCTTGAGCACCGCAACATCCGACAGATCGCCCAGACCTATCGTCTGGGCCCACGCCGCCGTCTCGCGCAGCGACTTGCCACAGGGCCCGTAAGCCAGCGCAAGGCGCAGCAGATCTTCCGCGCTCCTGATCTCGCGCCGACGGACCAGCGCTCCGCTCGCCTTCACCGACGCTTCAAGCTCCTCCCGAGAGCCCAACCGGCTCACCAGCTCCTTCCAACCGCCATCCAACTCTGAGGTGTTCAACATCACAGCCAGATAATGTCTCGCACCGCCACATCAATACAAAGTTAGCGCCTATGGGCGCGCCACTCCAGT
>Ga0268266_10003233_pt1 | contig 16453 bp, 9 predicted proteins | sample KBSS13metaG_FD_190356 | JGI IMG/M metagenome (GOLD analysis project Ga0268266, IMG submission 190356) | Switchgrass rhizosphere microbial communities from Kellogg Biological Station, Michigan, USA - KBS S1-3 metaG (SPAdes) (version 2) | ecosystem: Host-associated > Plants > Roots > Rhizosphere >...
CACCGCGCAACTCAACTGGCCGCAGAACGGTGTGCTGCAGAGCGTCAACGCGCCGCTGATCGGATATGTCGCCACCGACCTGGACATCTCGGTGCCGTGCAGCGCGGCCGCCGGGCTGACCGGCCCTGGCAAGACCGTTCTGCTTTCGACGGTGCCCAAGCAGGCACCGAAGGCCGTCGACCGCGGACTACTCATCGAGCGGGTCAACAACGACCTGCTCGTCATCGTCCGCAACACGCCGGTGGTCAGTGCCCCGCTCAGCCAGGTGCTCAGCCCCGCCTGCCGAGAGCTGACCTTCACCGCGCACGCCGACAAGGTCACCGGCGAGTTCGTCGGCCTGGTGACACCGCACGATTCCGACAATCCGGGCAAGCCGTTGCGCGGCGAACGCAGCGGTTATGACTTCCGCCCGCAGATCGTTGGCGTCTTCACCGATATGGCAGGCCCCGCGCCCCCGGGCCTGAAGTTCTCGGCGACCATCGACTCCCGCTACAGCAGTTCGCCGACGGTGCTGAAAATGCTGGCGATGATCGTCGGCGTCGCAATGACCGTGCTCGCGCTCGGCGCGCTGCACGTACTTGACGCCGCCGACGGCAGACGGGTCAAGCGATTCCTACCTCAGCGCTGGTGGTCGGCGACCCCGCTCGACGGCGTGGTGACCGCCGTCCTGGTGTGGTGGCATTTCGTCGGCGCCAACACATCTGACGACGGCTACATCCTGACCATGGCCCGGGTGTCCGAGCACGCCGGCTACATGGCCAACTACTACCGGTGGTTTGGCACGCCCGAAGCGCCGTTCGGCTGGTACTACGACCTGCTGGCGTTGTGGGCGCACGTCAGCACCAACAGCGCATGGGTGCGACTACCGACGCTGGTGATGGCGCTGGCCTCCTGGTGGCTGATCAGCCGCGAGGTCATTCCCCGGCTCGGTCTGGCGGTCAAGTCCAGCCGCGCCGCGGCGTGGACGGCGGCGGGCATGTTCCTGGCGTTCTGGCTGCCGCTGAACAACGGTCTTCGACCGGAACCGATTATCGCCCTTGGCATTCTGCTGACGTGGTGTTCCGTCGAGCGCGGCGTGGCCACCAACCGGATGCTGCCGGTGGCCATCGCGATCATCATCGGTGCGCTCACGCTGTTCTCAGGGCCGACGGGCATCGCGGCCGTCGGTGCCCTGCTCGTCGCCATCGGTCCTCTGAAAACCATTGTGGCGCGGCATACTTCGCGGTTCGGCTATCTCGCGCTGCTGGCGCCCATCCTGGCCGCCTGCACGGTGACGATCATCCTGATATTCCGCGATCAGACGCTGATCGGCGAAATCCAGGCCAGCACGTTCAAGTCCGCCGTCGGCCCCAGCCTGAGCTGGTTCGACGAGCACATCCGCTACGAGCGCCTGTTCACCACCAGTCCCGACGGCTCGGTGGCGCGCCGGTTCGGGGTGCTGACGCTGCTGCTGGCGCTGGCCGTCTCGGTGGCAATGTCGTTGCGCAAGGGCCGGATTCCCGGCACCGCGCTCGGGCCCAGCAGGCGCATCGTCGGCATCACGATCATCTCGTTTCTTGCGATGATGTTCACCCCGACGAAGTGGACCCATCACTTCGGGGTGTTCGCGGGGCTCGCGGGATCGCTTGGCGCACTGGCCGCGGTGGCCATCACCGCGGCGGCGATGAAGTCGCGGCGCAACAGGGCGGTGTTCGCCGCCACGGTGCTGTTCGTGATGGCGTTGTCGTTCGCGACCGTGAACGGCTGGTGGTATGTCTCCAACTTCGGTGTGCCGTGGTCGAATCAGTTCCCTGAGTGGCATTTCGGTTTCACCACTTTCCTGCTCGGGCTGTCGGTGCTTGCGCTGCTGCTGGCGGCGTGGTTCCACTTCTCCGGCCGTGACGACTCAACACCCACGCGGCACCGCTGGCAGCGAATTGTGCAGAGCCCATTGGCAATTGCCACCTGGGTGCTGGTGATCTTCGAAGTGCTGACACTGACACTCGGGATGACGCAACAGTTCCCGGCGTGGAGCAACGGCCGATCCAACCTCGAGGCGCTCACCGGCAAGACCTGCGGGCTGGCCAACGACGTGATGGTCGAACAGGATCCCAACGCCGGATTGCTGCCTCCCATCGGCGTGCCCGTCGGCGAGGCGCTTGGTCACGTCACGGCAGAAGGCTTCGGCCCCAACGGTATTCCCGGGGACGTGTCCGCCGACCCGGTGATGGAGTCGCCCGGCACCTCCAACTTCGCGGACACCGAGACCGGAACGCTGAGCGCCAACGAGGCCGGCACAGAGGGCGGCACCACAGCGGCCGCGGGAGTCAACGGCTCGAAGGCCCGACTGCCCTACAGCCTGGATCCCGCGCGCACTCCGGTGATGGGCAGCTGGCGGGCAGGAACCCAACAGCCCGCGGTGCTGCGTTCGGCGTGGTACAAGTTGCCGCCCCGCGATGAAGCGGGCCCGCTGCTGGTTGTCTCGGCCGCCGGGCGCTTCGATCCGGGCGAGGTCGTGGTGCAGTGGGCCAACGACAAGGGCGAGCCGGCAGGCGGGGTCGGGTTCGCCGACGTCGGCTCGGCACCCGCCTGGCGCAACCTGCGGGCACCGATGGCGGCAATCCCGCGTGACGCCACCCAGGTGCGGCTGGTCGCCACCGACGACGACCTCAACCCGATGCACTGGATCGCCGTCACGCCGCCGCGCATCCCACACCTGCGCACCCTGCAGGACGTCGTCGGCTCACAGGACCCGGTGCTGCTGGACTGGCTCGTCGGCATGGCGTTCCCGTGCCAGCGCCCGTTCGGCCATCAGTACGGCGTCATCGAGGTGCCGAAGTGGCGCATCCTGCCCGACCGGTTCGGCGCGGAAGCCAACTCGCCCGTGATGGACAACCTCGGCGGCGGCCCGCTGGGCATCACCGAACTGCTGCTGCGGCCCACCACCGTGCCGACCTATCTGAAGGACGACTGGTTCCGCGACTGGGGCGCGCTGCAGCAGCTCACGCCGTACTACTCCAACGCCCAACCAGCACGGCTCGATCTCGGTTCGGCAACTCGTAGCGGACTCTGGAGCCCGGCGCCGCTGCGTCATTAGGCACACCCAGCGCCCAAACTGCGGCCAGATCGCGAACTCGCGCAAAATCACGATCTCACCGCAGTCTCGCGGAGCCCGGCCACGCGTCGACAACCGACAAAGGTCCGTCGCCTACCATCGACGCTCGTGTCTGCCCACCGCATCGCCCGCCTGATCGCCGTCATCGCGGGCATCGCGGGCGTCGTGTTGTGCGGGCTGGTCCCGCTGCTGCCCGTCACGCAGACCACCGCGACCATTGCCTGGCCGCAGGCGCCGGGCCCGGACGGACTGGTCCGCGACATCACCGCGCCGCTGGTGTCCGGAGCCCCGCAGGCCCTCGACGTCTCGATCCCCTGCCGGACCATCGCCAGCATGCCCGCCGCGGGCGGTGTGGTGCTGTCCACCAACCCGCCTGGCGGCATCCAGGCCACCCGCAACGGCCTCTTCGTGACCGCCAACGCGGACTCCGTCGTCGTCGCCTTCCGTGACTCGGTGGCCGCGGTGGCGCCGAGGGCGGCCGTCGCCTCCGGCGCGTGCAGCACCCTGCACGTTTGGGCCAACCCCGGCAGCGTCGGCGCCGACTTCATCGGCATGCCCGGCGCCACCGGCACACTGGCCGCGGAGAAGAAGCCTCAGGTGACCGGCGTGTTCACCGACCTCCACGTGGCGGCCCAGCCGGGGCTGTCGGCCCGCATCGATGTCGACACCCGCTTCATCACCTCGCCGACGGCTTTGAAGCTCGGCGTGATGGTGCTCGGCGTCATCTGCGTGATCGCCTCGATCGTGGCGTTGGCGGTGCTCGACCGCCGATCCGGTCGTCGCGTCCCGTGGCGGCGGTTCTGGCGGGCCGGCCTGTCGACATGGATTCTCGACATCGGCGTCGTGGGCACCCTGCTGCTCTGGCATCTGATCGGCGCGACCTCGTCCGACGACGGCTACAACCTCACCATCGCGCGCGTGTCCGCCGACGCGGGCTACGCGGCCAACTACTACCGCTTCTTCGGCGCGACCGAGGCTCCGTTCGACTGGTATCAGTCGGTGCTCGCGCACATGGCCGCGATCAGCACGGCGGGTGTGTGGATGCGACTGCCCGCCACGTTGGCGGCCATCGGCACCTGGCTGATCATCAGTCGCTGGGTGCTACCGCGAGTCGGTCGGCGGCTGGCCAACAACCGGGTCGCGGCCTGGACCGCAGGCGCGGTGTTCCTGGCCGCGTGGCTGCCGTTCAACAACGGCCTTCGGCCCGAGCCGTTGATCGCATTCGGCGCGCTCGTGGCGTGGGTGTTGATCGAGAACACCATCGCCACTCGCCGCTTGTGGCCAGCTTCCGTCGCGATTGTGGTGGCAGTCTTCTGCGTGACACTGGCACCCCAGGGCCTGATCGCGCTCGCACCGCTTTTGGTCGGGGCTCGGGCCGTCGCCGGGGTGGTTCGGAGCAGACGCGCCGTCGACGGGATTCTGGCGCAGGTGGCGCCGCTGGCTGCTTCGCTCGCGGTGATCTTCGTTGTCATCTTCCGCGACCAGACGCTGGCCACGGTCGCCGAGTCGGCACGCATCAAATACAAAGTCGGGCCGACGATCCCGTGGTATCAGGACTTCCTGCGCTACTACTTCCTGACGGTCGAGGACAGCGCCGACTCCTCGCTGACCCGGCGCTTCGCGGTGCTGGTGCTGCTGGTGTGTCTGTTCGGCATGCTGGCGGTGCTGCTGCGGCGCGGCGGGGTGCCCGGCATGGCGCGCGGGCCGGTGTGGCGATTGATCGGCGCGACGGCGGTGGGACTGCTGCTGCTCACGTTCACGCCGACGAAGTGGGCGGTCCAGTTCGGTGCGTTCGCGGGCCTGGCGGGTGCGCTAGGTGGGGTGGCCGCCTTCACGTTCACCCGGGTGGGGCTGCACAGCCGCCGAAACCTGGCGCTGTATGTCACGGCCTTGCTGTTCGTATTGGCTTGGGCGACATCGGGAATCAACGGCTGGTTCTACGTCGGCAACTACGGGGTGCCGTGGTTCGACAAGCAGCCGGTGATCGTCGGGATCCCGGTGACGGGCATCTTCCTTGCGCTGGCGATCGTGACCGGCCTGCTCGCAGGCTGGCTGCACTTCCGGATGGACTACACCGGACACACCGAAGTTGCCAACACCCGCCGCAACCGGGTGCTGGCATCGACGCCGCTGCTCGTGGTGGCGGTCATCATGGTCGTGCTCGAAGTCGGCTCAATGGCGAAGGGCGCAGCGCAGCGCTACCCCATTTACACCACTGCGAAGGCCAACGTCGACGCGCTAGCATCCGGGTTGTCGAACGCCAGTTGCGCGATGGCCGACGACGTCCTCGTCGAACCCGACGCGAATGCCGGTCTGCTGCAACCTGTTCCAAATCAGCGCTTCGGCCAGTACGGACCGCTCGGCGGTGAGAGCCCGGTCGGGTTCACGCCCAACGGCGTCAGCGACGTCCTCGAGCCCGCCGAGCCCGTCACCGCCAATCCCGGCACGGTGAACTCGCCCGGTTCGCCGAACGAGCCCAACATCGGCATCGGATATGCCGCCGGCACCGGCGGCGGCTACGGACCCGTCGGCGTCAACGGATCCAATGTCTTCCTGCCGTTCGGCCTCGACCCCAAACGAACGCCGGTGATGGGCAGCTACAACGAGAACACCGTTGCGGCCAAGGTCACTTCGGCGTGGTACCAGCTGCCGCCGCGCACCCCCGATCGTCCGCTGGTGACGGTCGCCGCCGCGGGCGCGATCTGGTACTACGAAGAGGACGGCTCGTTCAACTACGGCCAGTCACTGAAACTCGAATGGGGTGTGCACCGTCCCGACGGCAGCTACCAGGCTCTGGGCCAGGTGCAGCCGATCGACATCTTTCCCCAAAAGGCTTGGCGCAACCTGCGTTTCCCGCTGGCGTGGGCGCCGCCGGAGGCCAACGTCGCGCGCATCGTCGCCAACGATCCGAACCTGTCCACCGACCAGTGGTTCGCGTTCACCCCGCCGCGGGTGCCGGTGCTGGAGACCGCGCAGCAGCTGCTCGGCTCGCACACACCCGTATTGATGGACATCGCCACCGCGGCGAACTTCCCCTGCCAGCGCCCGTTCTCCGAACACCTTGGCGTTGCTGAACTTCCGGAGTACCGCATCCTGCCGAACTTCAAGCAAGTGGTGGTGTCGTCCAAGCAGTGGCAGTCCGCCGAGGGCGGCGGCCCGTTCTTGTTCATCCAGTCACTGCTCGGCACCACCACCGTGCCGACCTATCTGCGCGACGACTGGTATCGCGACTGGGGTTGGATCGAGCGTTACAACCGAGTGGTGCCCGCCGCGGCGGCACCCAACGCCGTGATCGATCAGGGCTCGAAGCGAGTGTTCGGCTGGAGCCGCAGCGGACCGATTAGGGCGTTGCCATGAGTGGGGCCATGACGCGCGACGTCAGGATCGCGCGCTGGACCGCGACGATCGCAGGCCTGATCGGCTTCATCCTGTCGGTTGCGACGCCACTGCTGCCGGTTGTGCAGACGACGGCGACGTTGAACTGGCCGCAGGGTGGCCAGCTCAATAGCGTTACGGCGCCGCTGATTTCGCAGGTGCCGGTGACCATGACGGTGACGGTGCCGTGCGATGTCATCCGTACCCTGCCGCCGGCGGGGGGGATGGTGCTGGGTACCGCGCCGAAGGACGGCAAGCAGGCGGCGCTGCAGTCGTTGTTCGTCAATGTCAACAAGGATCGCGTCGACATCACCGACCGCAACGTGGTGGTGGCCAGCGTGCCCAGGACGCGGGTGGCAGCACCGGAGTGCCAGCGCATCGAGATCACCTCCTCGGAGGCGGGCACCTTCGCCAAGTTCGTCGGGTTGACCGATCCCACGACAGGCAAGGAGCAATACACCGGCTTCCCCGACCCCAACCTGCGCCCGTCGATCGTCGGCATCTTCACCGACCTGACCGGGCCTGCACCGCCGGGGCTGAGCGCGTCGGCTGTCATCGACACCCGGTTCTCCACCAAGCCAACGGCTTTGAAACTGACGGCGATCGTGCTCGCGATCATCTCGACGATCATCGCGCTCGTCGCACTGTGGCGGCTGGACCGGCTCGACGGCAGGCGGATGCAGCGGTGGATTCCGCAACGTTGGCGCACGTTCTCGGCCACCGATGTCGTGGTGATAGGCGGGTTCGTCGTCTGGCATGTGATGGGTGCCAACTCGTCGGACGACGGCTACATCCTGCAGATGGCCCGCGTCGCCGGGCACGCCGGCTACATGTCGAACTACTTCCGCTGGTTCGGCAGTCCGGAAGACCCGTTCGGCTGGTACTACAACCTGCTTGCGGTGATGACCGGCGTCAGCGACGCCAGCATCTGGATTCGGCTGCCCGATCTGGTGTGCGGAATCGTGTGCTGGCTCTTGCTGTCTCGCGAGGTGCTGCCCCGCCTCGGGCCCGCGGTCGCGGCGAGCAAGCCTGCGGTGTGGGCCGCGGGACTGGTGCTGCTGGCCGCGTGGATGCCGTTCAACAACGGCCTTCGCCCCGAAGGCCAGATCGCCACCGGCGCGCTGATCACCTACGTGCTCATCGAGCGCGCGATCATCTCCAGTCGCATGACGCCCGCCGCGTTGGCGATCCTGACCGCCGCGTTCACGTTGGGCATCCAGCCCACGGGTCTGATCGCCGTCGCCGCGCTGCTGGCAGGCGGCAGGCCGATCCTGCGAATTCTGGTCAAACGCCATCGCATCGTCGGCACCTGGCCGCTGGTCGCGCCGCTGCTGGCGGCGGGCACCATTGTGCTTGCTGTGGTGTTCGCCGATCAGACATTGGCAACTGTGTTGGAAGCCACCAGGATTCGCACCGCAATCGGGCCCAGTCAGGCGTGGTACACCGAGAACCTGCGGTACTACTACCTGATCCTGCCGACGGTCGACGGTTCGCTGTCGCGTCGGTTCGGATTCCTGATCACCGCGCTGTGTTTGTTCACGGCGATGTTCGTCATGTTGCGGCGCAAGCGTGTTTCCGGTGTCGCACGCGGGCCGGTGTGGCGGTTGATGGGAGTCATCTTCGGCACCATGTTCTTCCTGATGTTCACGCCGACCAAGTGGGTGCATCACTTCGGCCTGTTCGCAGCGGTGGGCGCGGCGATGGCCGCGGTGGCCACCGTGCTCGTGTCACCTGCCGTGATGCGATGGTCGCGCAACCGTATGGCGTTCCTCGCGGCGGTGTTCTTCACGCTGGCGCTGTGCTTCGCGACCACCAACGGCTGGTGGTACGTGTCGAGTTACGGCGTGCCGTTCAACAATGCGACACCGAAGATCGCCGGGCTGACAGTCAGTTTCCTCTTCTTCATACTCTTTGTGATCACCGCGATCTATGCGACGTGGCTGCACTTCGCGTCGCGCGACCACGGCGAGGGCCGCATTGCGCGCGCGTTGACGGCCGCACCGATTCCGATTGCGGCCGGCTTCATGGTGGTGGTTTTCGTCGCGTCGATGACTGCGGGCATCGTTCGGCAGTATCCGACCTACTCCAATGCTTGGGCGAATCTGCGCGCCTTCACCGGTGGCTGTGGACTGGCCGACGACGTGCTGGTCGAGCCCGACGCGAACGACGGCTTCCTGACGCCGCTGCCGGGCAACTACGGTGCGCTCGGCCCGCTCGGCGGCGAGAAGCCGGTCGGCTTCGTCCCCAGCGGGGTGCCGGAAAAGATTGTCGCCGAGACGATTCGGCAGAACCTGCCGCAGCCCGGCACCGACTACGACTGGGATCAACCCATCAAGCTCAAAGCTCCGGGCATCAACGGGTCGACTGTCCCGCTGCCGTACGGCCTCGATCCCGCACGAGTTCCGTTGGCGGGCACGTACATCGAGGGACCGCAGCAGCAGAGCCGGTTGACGTCGGCGTGGTACCAGCTACCCGCGCGCGACGACGCGCATCCGCTCGTGGTAATCACCGCGGCGGGCACCATCAGCGGCGTCAGTGTGTTCAACGGACGCACCGACGCCCAGAAGGTTGAATTGGAGTACGCCCGCCCGGGTCCGGGCGGCGCCCCGGTCGCCGCGGGCAGCCTGGTGCCCTACGACCTGGGGCCGATCCCGTCGTGGCGTAACCTGCGCTTCCCGCGGGCGCAGATTCCTGCCGACGCCGTCGCGGTGCGAGTGGTGGCCGAGGACCGGTCGCTGACGCCGGGCGACTGGATCGCGGTCACCCCGCCGCGGGTGCCCGAGCTGCGGTCAGTGCAGGAGTACATCGGTTCGAAGCAGCCCGTGCTGATGGACTGGGCGGTGGGCCTTGCGTTCCCGTGTCAGCAGCCGATGCTGCACGCCAACGGTGTCACCGAGATTCCGAAGTTCCGGATCACACCCGACTACAACGCCAAGCGCAAAGACACCGACACGTGGGAGGACGGCCTCAACGGCGGCCTGCTCGGCATCACGGACCTGTTGTTGCGGGCACACGTGATGGCCACGTACCTGTCCAACGACTGGGGTCGGGACTGGGGCTCACTGCGCAAGTTCGACACCACCCCTGATGCCCGCGATGCACAGCCCGCGCAGATCGACTTCGGCACCGCGACCCACAGCGGGCTGTGGAAGCCCGGCAAGATCCGCATCGGACCCTAAGTGGCAGACCGGATTCGGCTCGGCAACGCGGCGCTGACCCGCGTGGTCGAGTGGCAGGTCGACACCTTGCCGGTGACGGTCTTCCCGCGAACTCCGGCCGAGGCGTGGCTCGAACTCGCGGACGAGTTTGCCCCGACGTTCTGGCGCGATGAGCAGTGGCGAATCGCGTTGCAGATCTGGGTTGTCGAGGTCGACGGCCTCACGGTCGTCGTCGACACCGGCGTTGGCAACGACAGGGACCGTCCTCGCATGGCGGTGCTCGATCACCTGCACACCGACTTCTTGGCATCGCTGCGCAACGCGGGAGTCGACCGAGCCGATGTCGACGTCGTCATCAACACGCATCTGCACTTCGATCACGTCGGCTGGAACACCATGCGAGACGGCGACGCGTGGGTACCGACGTTCCCCAACGCCCGCTACCTCGTGCCTGACGCGGACTACCGGCATTTTCATCCCGACAGCGCCGAGCAGCGCACGGCGCCGCGGACCGAAGAGGAGGCATCGGTGCGCGAGCATGTCCGAACTCTGTTCGCGGACAGTGTGCTTCCGGTCGAAGACCAGATCGAATTGTGGTCCGACGACTATCAGTTGAGTGAGTCGCTGCGCCTGCGGCCCGCGCCGGGTCATACCCCTGGGTCGTCGGTTGTGTGGCTGGACGCAGGCATGCCGGCCGTGTTCGTCGGTGATCTCACGCACTGCCCGATCCAACTGCACAGGCCCGCTGATCCGTGCATTTGGGACGAGGACTTCGAGGCCGCCGCGGTGACGCGCAAGCGGGTGCTGACGGAAGCGTCGCGCCGGCGCGCGTCGGTGATACCGGCGCACTACCCGGGGCATGGCGGAGCGACGGTGGTCGCCCGCGGCGACGCGTTCATGGTCGACGACTGGCTGGAGTTGCCGGAGATTTAGGGGCGCCGCGGAGCTTGCCGCGCTCTCGGACCCCTAACAACTCAAAGTGCCCACCTCTGCGCGACAAAGTCGCGGGCGGCGACTGTGTCGCCAAGAGCCGGGCATAAGGCAGTTACGGCCTAGCCTGTCTGCGGCAAGTGGGCCTTGGCTTCGTCGTAGCCCGCGGCGGCGGGCGCTTCGGCCGGCCCGTACACGAGGTACAGCACCCCGGTCTCAAATGTCTGAGAGGACAACAGTTTCAACGGGATCTGCTCGCCATCGTCGAACAACCGCATGCCCTTGCCGACGACGATTGGATGCACCAGCAGATGCAGTTCGTCGAGCAGCCCCGCGGCCAGCAGCTGGCGGACGACCGATACCGAGCCGCTCATCCCGATGTCGCCGCCGGGCTCACTCTTCAGCGCGGTGACCGCCGCGACGAGGTCGCCCCTGAGCAGTTCGGAGTTGCGCCAGGTGAATTCGAGCTCTTGTCGCGACACCACGATTTTGCGGGTGTCGCCCAGCTTCTTCGCGAAGTCGGCGTCCTCACCGCCGTCGGCTTCCCGGTCAGGCCAGGCGCCTGCGAAGCTGTCATAGGTCTGGCGGCCCAGAAGAATGGTGTCCGCCGCGCCGAGTTGGCCGCCGACTGCCGCTCCCATTTCGTCGTTGAAGTACGGGAAGTGCCATTGGTCGGGCGCCTCGACGACGCCGTCGAGTGCGATGAACATGCCTGCGGTGATTTTCCTCATGGTCGTGCAGACATCCGATGACAGCAGAACTCATCGCGCCCGTCGGTGGCAGAGTTATTCAAAACGTTGACGCTGTTGTAAATGCTCTGCTACTAGTTATATCGGCTACTCGAAAAATGCGTCGCGCAGCAAACGATTATCGGCTGCGTTCTCCCGGCTTGCGAGGGGGTAATTGTGCTGCAGTCAAGGGAAGTGTCACAAACACCTCACGTGAAATTGAAACCTGCGCGAGCTTTCGACCATGCCGCAGTGGAAGCCGCCATTTTTCGACTTGCTGGTGGCGCTCGGCGAGGACCCACACCGCGACGGGCTGCGGGATACGCCCGCCCGCGTGGCACGGGCCTTCCGCGAGACGTTCGCCGGCCTGTACACCGATCCTGACGACGTGCTGACCACGATGTTCGACGAGCAACATGGCGAGCTCGTGCTGGTTAAGCAAATTCCGATGTATTCGACATGCGAACATCACCTGGTTTCATTCCACGGTGTTGCACATGTTGGCTATCTTCCTGGCGAAGACGGCCGAGTTACGGGTCTGTCAAAGATTGCCCGATTAGTCGACTTGTATGCCAAGCGCCCGCAAGTGCAGGAACGGCTCACCGGGCAAATCGCCGATGCGGTAATGCGCAAAATAAATCCGCGCGGAGTCATTGTCGTCGTTGAGGCCGAGCACCTCTGCATGGCGATGCGTGGCGTGCGAAAGCCCGGCGCAGTCACGTCCACCTCCGCGGTGCGCGGTCAGTTCAAGACTGATGCGGCGTCGCGAGCCGAGGCGCTGCACCTCCTCCTGCGCGACTGATCCGATGACTGCGGCGTTGACGGGCAGCCCCAGGTTTCGTGCGTTGTGGGCGATGATGGTCGGATTCTTTCTGATCGTCGTCGACTCGACCGTCGTCACTGTCGCCAACCCGCTCATCAAACGGGGCTTCAGTGCCACCTATGACTCGGTGATCTGGGTGACCAGCGCCTATCTGCTGAGCTTCGCCGCGTTCCTGCTCGTCGGCGGACGGCTGGGCGACCGGTTCGGACCGAAGAATGTTTACCTCGCCGGCTTGGCGTTGTTCACCGTGTCGTCAGTCTGTTGTGGCCTGTCCGAATCGATCGACACACTCATCGGCGGACGACTCGCCCAAGGCATCGGCGCCGCGCTGCTGACCCCTCAGACCTTGTCGGTGATCACACGTGCCTTCCCTGCCGATCGACGCGGCGCGGCAATGAGCGTCTGGGGTTCTACCGCCGGAGTCGGGATGTTCATCGGCCCTTTGGCCGGCGCTGTCCTTATCGACGGGCTTGGCTGGCAGTGGATTTTCTTCATCAACGTCCCGCTCGGCCTCATGGGATTCGGCCTGGCGATACGACTGATCCCGGCCCTGCCCGCCCGGCGCTATCACTTCGACACCCTCGGTGTGCTGCTGTCCGGCTTCGGCATCTGCCTCATCGTGTGCGGCTTGCAGGAAGGCCAGAACCATGCGTGGGCGCCGTGGATTTGGGGTGTGATCGCCGTCGGACTCGCCTTACTCGTGGTGTTCGTCTTGTGGCAGTCCGTCCAGCGGCATGAACCGCTGATCCCGCTCACCTTGTTCCGTCATCGTGACTTCGGCCTATCCAATGCCGGCATCGCGTTGATGAGCTTCGCAGCCATCGCATGCGGCGTCCCGCTGATGTTCTACCTGCAGGACGAGTGCGGACTGTCGCCTACCCGCTCCGCACTCGTCCTGGCCCCGATGGCGATCGCGACGGGCGTCCTTGCCCCCATCGTGGGCCGAATTGTCGACCGCGCCCATCCGCGCCCCATCGTGGGCGCCGGCTTCACGTTGCTCGCGATCGCACTGCTCTGGCTTTCCGTGGACATGACCCCGACCACCCCGGTCTGGCGGTTGGTGCTGGCACTGACGGCGCTGGGCGCTGCCGGGGCAATGGTGTGGGAACCGTTGGCGGTCATTGCATCTCGCACGCTGCCAGCGGACCTGGCGGGTGCGGGTTCGGCGGTGTACAACACCGTCCGGCAGGTCGGCGCGGTTCTCGGTAGCGCCTGTATCGCTGCGGCGATGGCCTCGCTGTCCCTCAACGCATCGATGCTGTTGCCTGCAGGCGCCGCCACGATGGGCGCTGTCACGGCGCTCTTCCTCATCGGCCACCGAGCACCGCCAACTCGTACCCAGAGATACCACCCGAGAAGAAATGTGAGTGCCGCACTATGACAGTTGTTGCCGGGACGTCGCAGTCGACTCTGCACGAGACCGACGCCCTCACCGATGAGGCCTTGCGCGATCTGTTCGCCTATCCTGACGATCTTGACCACCCCCGGCTTCGGGCCAACTTCATTGCAAGCATTGACGGGGCGGTGACGCTCGATGGCGCCGGTCGAAAACTGGGCACGCCGACGGACCGACGGGTGTTCACTCGGCTACGGGAAGTCGCGGACGTGGTGCTGGTCGGTGCCACCACGGCTAAAGCCAAGCCCTACATCGATATTCAGCTGAGCCGTGATGCGCAAACCTGGCGGCTGTCGCACGGGCTGTCGAGTGCACTTCGGGTGGCGGTGGTATCCAGACATGCGGTGATTTCGCCTGAGCTACTTAGTAATTCGACGGCAACTCCGATCGTGTTCGTCTCAGCGAGTGCCGACGGTTCGGCCCGTCAGGCACTGGAAGTATCCGGAGCAGTCGTCAGGCAGATGCCAGAGGGTCAGATCACCTCGGCCGCGATACGAAAGGGCCTTGAAGAACTCGGGTTGAACCGCGTACTTGTCGAGGGCGGACCGACCTTCTTTTCACAGCTGGTCGCGGACGACGAAATCGATGAGTTGTGCCTCACCACCAGCCCGATGATGGTAGCCGGGCCCGCTCGGCGCGTCGCCACTGCAGCTGAACACGTCGAGATTCACATGCAGCGCAAGGACATCCTGCTCGGTGGTGATGGGACCGTCATAGTCCGGTGGGTTCGCGCCTGAGATGCCTCACACCGGTGGCCGTACAGGCCAGCGATAGGCCGTCTTCTCGTACTTCAGCCAGAGGAAGGTTGCAGCGGCGGGCGCGATGACAACCACACTGTCGCGGACATGGGCGGCTGGTGCGAGCGGCGCGGTGAATACACCAGGACGCGGGCTGCAGGCGTTGACGATCTGCAGGTGCTCATCCCTTGCACCGTCAGGACTCTCGAGAGCCCAGTGCGACAGCGTCAGTGCGGTCGCCGATGGCTCGAACTGGAATGTCTGGGAGGCCTGGGCGTCGACCTCGATGCGCAGCAGCCGCCTATTCGGCGGTGGCGACCCACCCTGACACGGCGTCGTCTCGGTTGTCGCCGTCGACGACGATTTCACCGCGGTCGGCTGCGCACCGCCGCATGCCGCGACGAGGAGCAACAGCGCGCCAAATGCGAGTCGGCTCACCATGTCGTCATGACGTCGGCGTCGAAGTGGCTGTGCCGTTGCTCTGCAGGATGTCGTCGTGACAGTCCAGGTGAGTCTGGCCGGTCTGCTCCATGCACACCAGCACCGGTGCCTCCGTCTCCGACGGATACACCTCGTCGCTCGGCCCCGCGGTGGCGGTCGGGCTGGAGATCTCCCCCGGATATTTCGACCAGATCGTGCCATCGGTGGTCGGCAGGTGTGCGCAGTACGCGGGGGCGCCTGCTTCGGTGATGCCTGCGGCGCCCAACGTCGCGCACTTCGCACCGACGACCACCACCGGCAACGTGACATTGCCCGGCGCTGCGGGCGATGAAGACGTCGGCGATGCAGGCTTCGCTGCTGCGGAGTGCCCGCGGGTCCGGTCGAAAACGACGAAACCGACTGCAGCAAGGGCGATCACGACGACGGCGGCTGCGATACCTATCATGACGCGCCGCCGCGGTCGATTCTGCCCGTTCCTGGCGTGCCGGGGGCCCGTCGTCGGAATTGCCAGCTTCGTCGCGTCCGCGCTGAGATTCTGTTCGTCGGCGCCGATGTGATGCGCCAGCGCGCGGGCGAAGTTGATGCACTTGTCGTAGCGGTCGCGCGGCGACTTCGCGAGCGCCTTGTCGAAAACCGGACCGAGGCCGGCCAGTTCCGGCCGTCGCGTCCCGATCTTGGGCGGGTCGGCCGTCAAGTGCTGGCTGATCACCACGGCCGGGTTGGAATGCTGGAACGGCGGTGTGCCAGTGAGTAATTGGAACGCGGTGGCCGCCAGCGCATACTGATCGGCCCGGCCGTCGATCTCTTCGCCCTTGAGCTGCTCCGGGGCAGAGTACGCGACGGTGCCCACGGTCATGTTGGTGCCGGTCAGCGTGCTCGACTCATCGATCCACCGAGCAATCCCGAAGTCGGCCAACATGATCCGCGCGCCGTCGGCATTGTCGTTGGTCATCAGGATGTTGGCCGGCTTCACGTCGCGATGCAGCAGGCCTTTCGAATGGGCATAGTCGAGCGCGCCTGCGACCGCCGTCACGATCCGGGCGACCTCGTCGGGCGGCATACCCTCCTGGTAGCTCTCAGCCAGCAGGCGCCCCGCGTCGGTACCCTCGACGTAATCCATCGAGATCCACAGCTGGCCGTCGACGTCGCCGCGATCGTGCACCTCGACAATGTGCGGGTGCCACAGCGTGGCTGCGATATCGGCTTCCCGGTTGAACCGCTGCCGGTACTCGCTTTCCGAACACACCGACGCCGAGAGCACTTTGAGTGCGTCGCGGCGCGGCAATCGCGGGTGCTGGGCCAGATAGACCTCGCCCATCCCGCCAGCGCCCAGCGATCGCAGGATCGTGTACCCCGCGATCACCTCGCCTTCGGCTAGCGGCATGGGCGCATCTTAATTGCCGGTTTAGAGCGGCGTGAGGCCGTGCTTGCGTTGCACTTTGGTCAAATTCTGCTTGTCCCGCAACAGTCGCAGTGACTTGCGCAGCAGCAGCCGGGTCTCGTGCGGCTGGATGACGCCGTCGATGTAGCCGCGCTCGGCGGCGATCCACGGTGTGGCCATGTTCAGGTTGTAGCCCTCGATGAAGTCGTCGCGGATCTTCTGCACCTCGGGCGCGGTCGGATCGGGGAATCGTTTCACCAGCAGCTGCGCGGCACCCTCGGCGCCGATCACCGCGATACGCGCGGTGGGCCATGCGAAGTTGAGGTCTGCGGACAATTGCTTGGAGCCCATGACTGCGTAACCGCCGCCGTAGGCCTTGCGCACGATGAT
>Ga0268266_10003234_pt1 | contig 16451 bp, 13 predicted proteins | sample KBSS13metaG_FD_190356 | JGI IMG/M metagenome (GOLD analysis project Ga0268266, IMG submission 190356) | Switchgrass rhizosphere microbial communities from Kellogg Biological Station, Michigan, USA - KBS S1-3 metaG (SPAdes) (version 2) | ecosystem: Host-associated > Plants > Roots > Rhizosphere...
CGTCGTTTGCTCCCCAGGTCGTCTCTTTGGGGCGCGCTGGCCCGGCCCATGATTCAGCTTCAATCAAAGCCGCGGTCTCACGGTCGTAGCCCATCCGCTCGAGAACAGGCAGATCCTCAAAGCTGTCCGCCGCCTCGACAACAGTCTCTGCCTTTACCGGCTCTGCTTCTTTGCTGGACTTGCCGGCGTGGATACCCGCCAGAATAGAAGCCGTGAAGTTGTCCATCAGACGCTGCACGCATTTCTGTCCGCAGACATGCTTCAGGCTCTTCTGCGAGCCCTTCGCGACGCCCCACGCGCGCAGCCTCAGCTCACCGCCTCGCTCGTCGGCCACAAACCAATGGCTCGCAGCTCCGACCTTCTCCGCTCCACACATATCGCAATTGATCGCCTGCCGGATCATCTCTCTCTCCCTGTGTCGCCCGACACAGTCCCTTCATCGGCAGGAATGAAAGCGAGATGAGCGAAGTTGGGACACTTTCCGGCTAACCACGACGAAACAGACGCTGCAGGCTGCTCGGCGCCACAACTCCGAGAGCCCTGCAGAAGACGAGGTAGAGAATTCCGTAGAGCGGCAGCACAATCGCCCCGTTCACCAGCGAGGCGTAGTGCTGCACATGCAACAGAGGGAGGAATCCCTTCACCCCGTAGCCGATCAACGCAGCGATGACCGCCGCAACCCACAATCGCATCGTGCGCGAACGCTGTGGCGGAACCTCGCCGATCCTCTGTTGCAGCCTGCGCCGCAGCAGCGCAAACTCCACCCATCCGGCCAAACCTGCGGAGAACGTAAGTCCGGCTACGCCCCACAGGCGATTGACTCCCAACAGCCTCGGCAGCGGCAGCGCGAATAGATATCCCAGTCCAATGGTAAGAGCTACGCGAACCATGGCGAAGTTCAATGGCGTGCGTGTATCCCTAAGCGCATAGAACGCCGAGGAGTAGAGCCTTCCCGAGGTCGACGCCAGCAGACCGACGGCAGAACCAGCCAGCACGCTCCACACCAGCGTGACGTCTCTGTTCCCGAACTGTCCCGTGTGGTAGATGGCCGCCACGATGACGTCACCCAGAATCAGAAATGCCACCGCTGAAGGCACGACGAAGAACGCGATGTTCTGAAGCCCCTGGTCCAACCGTCGTCGCAGAACCCCGGCAACATCCTCCGACGTTCCCAGCGCACTCGACATTGCGGGCAACTCAGCGGCCGAGACCGCCATGCCGAACAAGCTCACCGGAAGCGAGTTCAGCGTTTGAGCATAAGCGAGTGCAGAAACCGCACCGGTCGGTAGATAGCTCGCCAGCATGGAGTCGACAAAGGCGCTCACCTGAACCACTCCCCGGCTGAAGAAGACAGGGAAGAAGTTGCGGACCACCGTCTTGACGGAGCCGCTGCGAAGCCGGATTCGGAGCGCCAGCGGCCATAACAGACGCAGGACCGGACCGAGTTGCGCCAGAAACATCAGGCCGCTCCCGATCACCGAAGCGACGGCAATCACGACGGCGAGATGCTCCTCTCCCCCGCGACCCCGATCCCACAGATAGGCCACGATCATGGCGGCATTCCAGATCACAGGCGCGGCATAGGAGAGCAGAAACTTCCTGTGGCTATTGAGAACGCCGAGACACCACGCCGAAAGAACCAGCAACGCCGCGCCGGGAAAGAAGATTCGCACCAGACGAATGGCCAGGACACGCGTCTCGCCCTCAAAGCCCGGCACGATCGTATCGATCAGCAAGGGCGTGGCGAAGACTCCGAGCAGAACAAGGACTGAGGTGACGGTGAGGAGAAGGACGAAGATCGCCTCGGCAACCTCGGAGGCCTCCTCGTGGCGCTCTTCTGCACGCAGGCGCGCGTAGACCGGAATAAACGAGGCCGACAGAACACCCTCGCCAAAGAGGTTCTGAAGGAAGTTAGGAATCCGCAACGCCGCTCGGAACGCATCTGCGACGTAGGAGTTCCCCAGATAGTGCGCGCAAAGCCGGTCCCGCACCAGGCCCAACAGCCGGCTCATCAAAATGCCCACTGCCACAGCCGCAGCGGACGAGCGAGCCAGAAAGCCTTTGGCACGAGGCGTCATTGGTTTCGAGGGAGAAGCAGTCACCGTACCTTTAACTTTACCGGCCCGGAATACTTTTTAGCCCATACGAGAAGGAAGAGTTAATAGAGAGCGCATCCTCTCCTTGTCGCGAACCGCTAACCTATAGACAGCATGGAAGCTGCTACCCCATCCCGTACCGCTCTTCGTGTCGCCATGCGCCGTGCCGCGCACCAGCTCTACGACGAGCAGCCGCTCGTCTTTGTCGACCCCGTCGCCGTGCCGATTCTCGGCCCCGAGTACCTTCCCGAGGTCGAGCGCACGCAGTTCAAGCTCAATAAGCCTTTTTCGGTCTCGCTCCGTGCCTTCATGGTGGCGCGCAGCCGGTATGCGGAAGACCTTCTCGCGCGGGCCGTTGCCAACGGTGTACGCCAATACGTTCTGCTCGGCGCCGGACTCGATACGTTTGCATATCGCAATCCGTTTCCTGATGTTCATGTCTTCGAAGTCGACCATCCCGCCACGCAGCAGTGGAAGCGGGAACTTCTGGCTGCGAACGCCATCTCAGTTCCCTCCAACCTCACCTACGCGCCTGTTGACTTCGAGCATCAGCAGCTGGCAACGCAGCTCGTGGCCGCAGGCTTCGACGCAACGGCGCCTGCGTTCTTCGCTTGGCTTGGAGTTGTTCCCTATCTGACGCAGGATGCCTTTCGCTCCACCCTGTCTCTCATCGCCTCATTGCCCAAAGGCAGCGGCATCGCAATGGACTACAGCCAGCCCCGCTCCGCGTTGCCATACCTTGAGCAGCTGGGACATGACTCTCTTGCCTCACGAGTCCAGCTTGCGGGCGAACCCTTCCAGCTCTTCTTCACACCACCCGAGATGGCGGCGGAACTTATCGCCTTTCGCTCCACCGAAGACCTGGGCTCGACTGAGGTGAATGAGCGCTACTTTCAAAACCGGAAGGACAACCTGAAACTCTTTGGAAGTGCGGGCCGCATCGTCAGCGCGTGGATCTAAATCATGCTCCGGTATACCATCGCAGCGTGAACCTTCCTGTCCAACCTCCGGTTCTTCCCATGCTCGCCAAACGGGTCGATGAGATTCCTCAAGGAGACACGTGGATCTTCGAGCCCAAGTGGGATGGCTTCCGCTCCCTTATCTTCCGCGACGGCGATGAGCTGATGCTGCAGAGCCGCGACCAGAAGCCTCTCGACCGTTACTTCCCCGAGCTGTTTGAGCCGTTGAAGTCGCAACTGCCCAACCGCTGCGTACTTGATGGAGAGATCGTCATCGCCGGGCCCAGCGGTCTTGACTTCGATGCTTTGCAGCTCCGCATTCATCCCGCTGCGTCTCGAATCAAGCTGCTCTCTCAGCAGATTCCTGCCTCCGTCGTCTTCTTCGACCTTCTCGCCGTCGACGATCGCGATCTGACCGGCGAGAGCTTTGAGCGTCGCCGCGCAGAGCTCGAGTCGTTGCTGAAAGATGCGAAGCCTCCGATCCACATCACACCTGCGACCCGCGACGGTGCGACCGCGCAGGACTGGTTTCGCCGCTTCGAGGGAGCCGGACTCGATGGCGTGATGGCAAAACCGGTCGATGGCATCTATGCGCCCAACAAGCGCACCATGCTGAAGGTGAAGCATGAACGCGACTGCGACTGCGTCGTCGCGGGCTTCCGCTGGCACAAGGACGCCGAAGGCGAGGCAGTCGGTTCACTTCTGCTGGGTCTCTACGATGACTCCGGCTCGTTGCAGCACGTGGGAGTCTGCGCCAGCTTCACCCAGAAGAAGCGACGCGAGCTGGTCGAGTTTCTTGAGCCGTATCGCCGCAATGTTCTAGAGAATCATCCCTGGCGATCCTGGGCTGAAGCAGGTGGTGAAAACCAGCGCATGCCCGGTGGTCAGAGCCGTTGGAGCCAGGGGAAGGATCTCTCCTGGCAGCCGCTGCGACCCGAGCTCGTCGTAGAGGTCGCATATGAGCACATGCAGGGAACGCGCTTCCGCCACATGGCGCAGTTCCGGCGATGGCGCACCGACAAGCCCCCGGCGGAGTGCACCTACGAGCAGCTTGAGGTCGTCGCTCCTCACGAGCTGGCCGATATCTTCGCCACCGGACGATGAAAAGACTTGATCAGCTTGTTTCCTGAAAAGGCTCCCTTCTTTCCTTGTCATCCCGACCGTAGCGAAGTGGAGGGATCTGCTTTTCTCATCAAGGGGAATTCTGTGGGAGAGAAGCAGATTCCTCCACTACGGCCTGCCGCCTTCGGTCGGAATGACACATGGTTTGAAGTCAGCCAGATAACAGAACTATCCCTTGGCCCACACGCTTGCGTTCAGGCACTCCACTACGCCGTCGATGATTGCTCCAAGCCCAGCGGTGAAGCGATCCGGATCCATGATCTGCTTCGATTCAACCGCATCGGTGATGTTGAGCGCAGCGCCTACAATCTCGATCGCGGCCTTCTTCTTTTGCTCACCGCTGCCATCGCCTATCAGTGCCTCGGTGCCGTGCAATGCAGCCGGCAGAAACGCCAGGGCACGCAGAAAGATCTTCAGAAACTCCATTGTGGTTCTCCTTTTTATCCGGGAAGTCCGGCTCTACCGCCGGAAGTAATCGATCGCAAGATGAGCCAGCGTCACCAGCGCGCCGACAGCTGTGGTGAATCCCTTCATCCGCTGCACGCTTCGCTCATGCCGTTCCACGCGTTCTTCCAGTTGAACTAATCTCCCTGGTTGACCTAAGCGCACATCTCTAACTTTTTGAACCGCAAACGAGCGTTGTCTTTGGAGGGGCTGGATCGCGTTCTGGCGGCTCAGGATCTTCGAATCGAAGAGATCCTTCCGCTGGATCTGACCGCGGGCGCGAAACAGTCTTCCGGTATACCGGAGGCCGATCCTATCGAATGGATCCCTTTGGTCTCCTCGTCTTCGGCGGTGGAAGATGTGCAGATTGCTGCCTCAGAGGTCATCGAAACGGTGCCGGTCTTGGCCGCGCGACTGCATGAGAACAGGACGAAGGCTGCGCCACGACGCGGGAAATGGGACAGGTTTGTAGCGGTGCGGGTGGATGCGCAGCAGGCGGCAGCGATGGCACCTGTGCTCGCGACGGGCGCACTGGCGGTGATTGACCGTCACTGGAACTCACTGGCACCCTATCGCGCGAATCTGCCGAATCTCTATGCGGTCCGATCGGGGACGATGCTGTTGTTGCGATATGTGGACTTTGACGAGCGCCACCTGATCCTGCGGCCGTTTCTGCGGGAGTTTCCTGTGCAGCTGATCGGGCTGAAGGACGAAGAAGGTCCGGCGGATTACATCGTGGGGAGAATATGCATGGTCATAGCGGAGGTCTAGAGCAAGCAGGATGGTCCTGCTTGGTAAACTTAGGGAATGCTCGGAAAGCTTTATGCGAAGTGGATGTACGCCTGGGAGACGGCGTTGACCACTCGCGACACCAATCGCATTGTGCGGCCCCTGGAATGGGGCCAAGACTGGCTCGCAGAGTCTGTTTCGTGGACCGGGCCGGATCATGCGCACGGTGAACCAGATTCCTCCGGTGTGCTGCGGGATGAGAAAGAAAGCAGCGAGCCGCCGGCCAATAGAGACTTCGAACACATGGTGCGCCTGAACAAGGCAATCGTCGCGCGACAGGAAGAGTTCTTCGGCTATGAGACTCCAACAGACTTTCGGCTGGAGCATCGGTATCCACAGCTTTTCCCTACGAATGTGCGTCCGGAGACGCTGGAACAAGAGGCCGAGTTCAGACGTTTAGAGGATTCGGGCGAGGGTACGAAGGCGGAGTTTCTGCGCTTCACCTCGCCGGTGCGGACGCGCTACCCAGAGAACGACACTGTGAATGCGCGGTGGTATCCGGCGGATCCCGCTCGTCAGGCAGGTAAACCGAAGCAGGCGATGATCGTTATGCCGCAGTGGAATGCGGATGCCTTCAGCCATAACGCGCTATGTACGTTGTTCAACCGCTTCGGGATCTCGGCTCTGCGTCTGTCGAAGCCGTATCACGATATTCGCAGGCCGGCAGAGCTGGAACGGTCGGACTATGCGGTGAGCTCAAATATCGGTCGCACAATTGCGGCGTGTCGACAGGCGGTTGTAGATATTCGAAGCTGTGTCGACTGGCTGGAGCAGCAGGGATACGAGCAGTTCGGTGTACTGGGTACCAGCCTTGGAAGCTGCTATGCCTTCATTGCTGCGGCATTTGAACCACGCATTAAAGTCTGCGCCTTCAATCATGCTTCGACCTGGTTCGGAGATGTTGTGTGGACCGGTCAAAGCACACGACACATCCGTGCGGCGTTTGAACAGGAAGGGCTATCGCAGGAGGATGTGCGAAGCATCTTCACAGCAGTCAGCCCGATGTCCTATATGGATCGGTTCGCAGCACATGAAAAACAGGTGCTGGTGGTTCATGCGACCTACGATCTGACCTTTATCCGCAAGTTTTCGCTTGATGTCCTCAAGAACTTCAACCGGCTCGGAATTGACTATGTCTCGAAGGTATTGCCTTGCGGTCACTATACGACGGGCGAGACTCCCTATAAGTACATGGATGGATGGTATCTAGGATCGTTTGTGTACAGCGCGTTCAAGAGGCTGCGTGAGGGCGAGTCGAAGGCCAGCGGAAAAATGCAGAGCCGACTTGGGGAGCTCCGACAGGGCCGGTCGTAGCCGCACAAGGGGTGACGGTTTTTAGCTGAGAGCCGCCAGGCGAGAGGCGGGAGGCTGCGTCTCGCTGCGTCCTTCGCGAGCCTTAGTGAGCAGGGCCATCGTCCTCGCAATGGGCAGTCCCATCACATTGAAGAAGCAGCCTTCGATGCGCGGAATCCAGCGCGCGGCATATCCCTGGATTCCATACGCTCCCGCTTTGTCCATGGGCTCGCCACTGGCGATGTAATGGTTCAGCTCATCGTCGTCGATCAGATCGAAGAACACCTGTGTGATCTCGACCTCACTGAAGAGACCGCGAGACGAGACGACAGCGATTCCGGTGAGTACCTGGTGCGTGCGTCCGGCGAGCATACGGAGTATACGTCGAGCATCGAGCGGATCGGTAGGCTTGCCGAGGATCACGCCGTCACAGACGACGGTCGTGTCGGCTCCGAGGACGATGAGATCCTCCGGATCTTCCGTCTTGTGGCGCTCCCATATGGCCTGAGACTTCTCAAGCGCAAGCCGCTGCACATAGGTCGCGGGAGTCTCGCCGGGCTGAACGCTTTCGTCGATATCGGCGGGTTCGACAGTGAAATCAAGTCCTGCAAGCTGAAGGAGCTGACGGCGGCGCGGCGAAGATGAGGCAAGAATAAGCATGTACAAGGTGAGGGTATCGGCCTGAGGGATTCGAAGGCAAGGTGAAGAATCCTGCGGGCTATCTGAACACAGAGTATTCTCTTGTGGCAGAGCGCATTTACCGGGAGGAACCGTGAACGGACGGATCTTTGGTGCCGTAGCCGCTAGTATCGTTCTTATGTCCTCGATTGCCATAGCAGAACAGCCGCCACTCATCGATCGTCAACTCTTCTTTGGTGAAGTCCAGATCGCGGGAGCTCAGATCTCCCCGGACGGACAGTGGATCTCCTTCCTCAAGCCGTATAAAGGGGTTCGCAACATCTGGGTGAAGCGCGCCAGCGAACCCTTCGACAAGGCGCGTCCGCTGAGCGGAGAAAAGACGAGGCCCGTAGGCAGCTACTTTTGGTCACGCAACTCGAAGTATGTGCTCTACTCGCAGGACAACGCCGGCGACGAAAACTTCAACGTCTATGCAATTGATCCGGCTGCCCCCGCAGATGCTCAGACCGGTCTGCCTCCAACGCGAGCCCTGACGGACCTCAAGGGTGTGCGCACCATGATCTATGACGCTCCCAAAGCGAAGCCGGACATTCTTTACATTGGACTGAACGATCGCGATAAGCACTGGCACGATCTGTACGAACTGCACCTCTCGACCGGCGAACGTAAACTGGTAAGGAGGAACACCGAGCAGATTGCGGGCTGGGATTTTGATCACAATGGCGACCTGCGCCTTGCGGCCCGCACCAATCAGGCCGGCGATACCGAGATTCTGAGTGTCTCTCCCGATGGATTCAAGCAGATCTACAGCTGCGACGTGCTGGAACAGTGTGGCGTCGTCGGCTTTACACCCGACAACAAGAGCGGTTATCTCATCACCAACAAAGGCTCGCTCAACTTCATCGAGTTGCAGACGATTGATCCAGCAACAGGGGCCACAACAAAAGTCGAGAGCGATCCCGAAGGCCGTGTCGATCTGCAAGGATTGGTAACCTCAAGGCTCGATTACAGGATTCTTTTCACCGTCTACGAGGATGATCGCGCGCGGCTCTCCTTCCACGATAAAGACTTTGAGCAGGAGTACCACTGGTTGCAATCCAAGCTGCCGGGCAAAGAGATCGGCTTCGGTTCGCCTTCGGATGACGAGAATACCTGGATCCTGAACGCGCACAGCGATCGAGAACCGGGCGAAACCTACGTGTGGGACCGGAAAGCCAAAACGCTTACGCTTCAGTTCAGAATCCGCGAAGAGATACCGCGCGAGTCGCTAGCCGAGATGAAGCCATATCACTATAAGTCGTCCGATGGACTGGACATTCCCGCTTATCTCACGTTGCCGAAGGGGCTGCATGCAAAGAATCTCCCGCTGATCGTTCTTCCTCATGGCGGGCCCTGGGGACGCGATGCCTTCCGTTACGACACCTTCGCTCAATACCTCGCCAACCGCGGCTACGCCGTGCTGCAGCCAAACTTCCGCGCGTCCACTGGCTACGGGAAGAAGTTCCTCAATGCAGGCAACGGCGAGTGGGGCCGTAAGATGCAGGACGATCTGACCTGGGGAGTGAAGGCACTCGTCGCGGATGGCACTATCGATCCAAAACGCGTGGGCATCGCCGGAGGATCGTACGGTGGCTACGCTACATTAGCGGGCGTCGCTTTTACTCCTGATCTTTATGCTGCCGCATTCGCTATCGTCGCGCCTTCCAATCTCATTACACTACTCGACGCGATTCCTCCATACTGGGAAGCTGCACGCAAACAGATGTACACGCGAATGGCAGATCCCAGCACTCCTACAGGCAAAGAACTTCTCGTAGCGGAGTCGCCACTGACAAAAGCGAAGGCGATCGTCACTCCGCTTGTAGTAGTGCAGGGCAAGAATGATCCACGCGTAAACATCCGGGAGAGCGATCAGATCGTGGCCGCAGTACGCGACAATGGCGAGCCCGTGGAGTATCTGGTCGCGCCCGATGAGGGACACGGATTCGCGCGGCCGATCAATAATCTCGCGATGGTAACCAAGATGGAGGAGTTCTTCGCCAAGTATCTTAGCGGGCGGTATCAGAAAGAAGTCCCGGCGGATGTAGCCGAGCGCCTGAAAGTTCTGACCGTCGACCCTAAGACTGTAAATGGCGAGGTGACCCTGAAGGGAGATGACACGACAAATCCCGCCTCCACGATCACCGCTCACTAAGAAGCACCGAAGAAGTAAGGCTAGCGATTGCTGACAGCGATATGAGCTTCCATGACATGCGTGGACTTGGGAGCCAGCGTGACTGTGTTCGGAGCAGAATTTACCGTCTCAACGCAGATCATCTTCTCCCATTCATCGGGGCCGAGGTCAGGAAGTTCTCGCCAGGGATTGAAGACAACTGTTGTATGCGAGTTCTTCTTCTCGATCGTGATGTCGCGCTTACCTGCCTTGTCGTGAATCGTGCATGTCGCGGTGGTGTTGGGATAAACGCGATCGGTGAAGGCTACCGGAATAAACGGAGCGTTGGCCGCAGGTTTGGCGCGGAAGTTGTCGGTCTTATCGACGTAGCCGGCGGGCTCGAGTCCTGTAACAGAGACCTCACGAACATCGGCGACGGCAAAGTAAGTGTGCAATGCTTCCTCGAAGATCAGCGGCGTCTGCGCGTCATTGGCTACCGCCAAGCGCATAGTGAGAGTGCGGCCAAGGATCAGTTCGAAAGCGAGCCGGAAGTGATCGAATCCCATCTGGCGGCTGAGCTCCGTCGGCCCAAGGGTGAGGGTCAGGTGAAGATCCTCCCCGGAGAGTGCCGCAAAGCTTAATGTCCAGTCCTGTATGCGCGCAAAGCCGTGAGAGGGTCCAGGCTTGCCTTCAAATCGATCCGCCTTAGAGTCGGTCGCGAACCATGGAAAAGCAATCGGCACACCACCTCGGATGGGCTTGCCTGGAGCGAAGTCGCTCTTCTGGCTCAAATAAAGTACGGGCTGCTGCCCGGCTGGCTGCCAGTGAGTGATATGCGCTCCCTGTAGGTAAATCGTCGCGCTTGCTGCGGGTGCAGTCACAATAGCGCGTGCGAGCCCTTCGTGCTGATCGAAGCGAAGGACATCGGGAATTCCGAAGTGATCGTTGAGCTGCTTGAGATCCATAGGTGAAGACAGTGTAGCGGTTTTATGCAATCGGTTTGCGAAGCCGTCTATTTTTACGGTGGAGTAATCGTCTTCAGACGTTCCTTGTCGATCTTCAGCACGACATTGACATTGCGATCTGCCACCTCTGCGACCTTGTATTGTGCCGCTGTCCCCAGCACCTGCGCGATCTCGGAAGGGGTCAATTTGTAATCGTCTGCGAGCCACGATGCCATGTTCGAAGTTGCGGCGCGAAAAGCATCGTCAAGCGAACCGTCGATCCCTGTCGCGATAATGGTGGTCGCGTTCTCGACCCGAGGCAGAGGCGGTCGTTTACCTGGAATCACATCTACAGTAACTTCAACATCCATGGATGTCTCAAGAGCATTGCCGTTCAGCTCGCCATCTCCCTGTGCTGCGTGACCATCGCCAAAGTAGAGCAATGCCCCTGGATTGAAGACCGGCAGATAAATCGTTGCTCCCTCGACAATCTCGTTGAAATCCATGTTTCCGCCATAGGCGCCTGAATCGCCTGTGGGAGGAGGGGCAGCACTAGGGCCTACCGCAGTGGCAACACAACCCAACATCGGACGCAGAGGAATGGTGTACTTCGCAACGTGCTCCGAGGGCTTGGCGGGAGATGCCGTTCCCGCCGTTGTATCCAGATGCCATTTAATGTTTTTGCCGTTGTCTTTGACCTTTACGGCAAGACGGCTATCAGTCGAACGTTCAACAAGGCCGTCGTCACTTCCAGCCCAATCACGATTCAGCCGCAAGCGATTGATGTGGACGACCAATGTATCTCCGGGCATAGCCGTCTCGACATAGAAAGGCCCAGTCTGCGGATTACCGCCGAGCACACGTCGAACATCTTTTGCGTCTACTCCTCCCGCATCAACTGTCGTTGTGTGAATGGTATCGCCGGGATTGATTCGAAGAACGGGCTTATTCAAAGGAGAGAACTGACGGTAGAAAGTCGTCGGAGTGAACTCGTGGCGTTGCGGTGCTGCAGCTGTTCGCGGAAGGATCGGCGCCGCCGTGAAGGTGTATTTGAACGGGTGCGATGGATCATCTCCGCTGGTCTCGACCACATCACCCTGTAACGTCCCCTTCTCAAGGTGCCCCGTAGACTCCTCGGTGCCTCCATTCATATCCTTCGCCAGAAAGTGATACTGGCTACCGTTGATTGTGCCTTGCAGAGCGTCGCTGCCAAATTTTCCAACGAGCTTGTCTCCCTGCTGATCGAGATCGATCTTCAGATAAAGAGGAGAGCCAAAAAAGTCGATGGTGGCGATCCATTTCCCTGTAAACGGAGACCTCTCGCCACCGGTTTGCGCGAGCAATGGATGGACTGCAAAAGAGGAGAGCAGGATGAGACCAAGGCATCGCTTCATAGAAGACCTCCCAACGGCCTCACCATATACGAATACCTTCGTACAGACAAGAGAAAATCGCTCTAGCGCTCTTTTGCTCTCAGAAGAACATCGCGAAAGGAATTACTTGCGATGACTCAGACTCACCTCATCTAGGCTTGAGGAACTGCCTGAGTTTGAGACATCCACCGGAATCTGCGAGATAGCAGCGAAGCGCGTTGTGGGAAATGCACTGGGATAGTGCTCTCGGATATAGGCGATCATGTTCTCACGTACAAGGCAGCGGAGATCGAAGTTCTCGCTGGAGTTGCGAGAGCTCATCAGGCAGCGCAGCTCCATGGTGCGCTCGGAGAGGTTGGTGACCTGCAGACCGCAGACCTTTCCATCCCATAGAGGTGAGGTCTCAACCATCCGGCGCAGTTCTGTCCTTAGCTCTTCTACGGGAATGGAGTAATCCACGTAGAGGAACGAAGTTCCAAGAATGTCCGAGGATTCGCGAGTCCAGTTCTGAAAACTGTTCTCAATGAAGTAGGTGAGCGGAACAATCAAACGGCGAAGATCCCAGATGCGAACCACAACGTAAGCCGAGGTGATCTCTTCGATACGGCCCCATTCGCCTTGAATCACGACAACATCATCGATGCGAATCGGCTCGGTGAAAGCAATCTGAAGTCCTGCGAGAAAGTTGGATGCGGTGGATTTCGCGGCGGTGGCAAGAATGAGAGATGCGATGCCGGCAGAAGCCAGTAGACCCGACCCATAGTGCCAGATGCGCGGATCGTTGAAGGTCCACAACAAGCCACCGACGGTAATGACGATGATGAAGGTGATGAGAAGACGCCGAAAGAGCTGAAACTGCGTATGGATGCGTCGAGCTCGGAAATTGTTCTCCGACTTCAGGTCGTAGCGCCGGAGCATGAACTCCTGCAAAACATAGATAAAGCCGACCGCGAGCCAACCGAGGCACACCACCACCGCCATTAGAAGTCCCTGGCGGATGATGTCGTTCACGTTGGGGGGAACGGGCAGTAAAGGAAGCGCGATTCCTGCGCAGGTAAGCAAAAAGATTGCGCGCGCGGGGTGGCTAAGATAGCGCTTAATTCCCCAACCTGACCCGACCGTCTGCTCCTCTTTCTTTTTGAGAATACGGAAGAGCAGGTAATGGACCACATTGGCCAGCACAATAATGCTGCAAAAGAAAAAGACCGCAAAGAACCAAGTGTGTTTGAACCGAAGGACTGCAGCCGCAATCATTGCTGTGTTTTGCAAAAACGGGAAATTCGAAGCAACCATACAGGTGAGAATAATATCGAGTGCCTGCGGTTGCTTCCCTGCCGGTTCAATGCGCCTTTATAGAAGGAAGAGCCTCCACAACCGCCTTCACGAGAGCGACGCGATGATCGGAGTAGGAGTGATCCGTCGCTATATGAAGCGTGCGAGCTTCTTTGTCTCCCGCTTTCTGGAGTGCAGCAAACAACTTATCGTCTTCTCCGGCAAGACCATCGTCCGAGGTAATGATGAGAATGGGTCGAGATACCAGCGCTGGAGCAAAGCTGACGAAGTTTAGTTCAGCTCGTTTGCGAAAGACTTCGTGACCGAGAGACTCAGTCGTGCAGCCCGCCAGCGGTGCCAGATCATTTTTTGTTTGTTGTTTAACAAACTTCGCTACCGCAGCCTCTTCCTGTTCGTCAGGCAGGTTCGCAAATCCGCTCGCGATATTCCATGCTGAAATCATGATTACACCTGCGACCTTCGGATCGTGAGCCGCAGCCGAGGCCACCGCGAAACCTCCCATGGAGTGCCCTACAAGGACAATCCTTGTGAGATCGATCCGGTACTTTGCAACGGTGGCAGGATCTCGCAAGAAAGCAACCTCGGCGTCGGCATCTTCGAGGACATGAGTAAAAGAGAAGTCGCCTTTAACGCCCCACGACCCTCGATAGTGGACGGCCATCACATTCCATCCCGCACGGCGAACGGCCTGTGCGATATCGAGGTTTTGCTCGTAGCCGGGAAAGCCGTGCATGACGATGGCGGTAGGATGCGGGCCCGCCCCCTGGGCGAGATAGAAGACACCTAAGAGCTGCTCGCCGTGAGAAGGCACGGAGAGCTGCACCATGGAGGCTGGTGCCGCCTTATCCGGCGCAGGATCGCTAGCGATGGCCTGAGGCTGCTGTGCGTATAGCGTTGATGTCGAAAGGACGATTGCAGCGAGAACTGATCGCAACGTCATGCGCTGATTGTAAGCTGGATTCCGCGCTATTCCGGCGCAGAAATTTTGCCGGAGGAAGAATGGTCAATCGTCGCAGATTTATGTTGCTGGCAGGTGCAGCGGTTGTGCAGGTGAGTGCCCCAGGCCGGGCCGAAGCAAAACGCGTAGCGATCGCAACGCCGAGTAAACCCGGGCCAGTGATGCCGGTAGACTTTACCGGTCTGAGCTACGAGATCGGGCAACTCTATAACGCCGACTTTTTCTCATCGCGAAACACTGCATTGATCAGTGCGTTCAGAAAACTCAGTGGGCACGGCGTACTCCGGTTGGGAGGTCACCTGAGCAACATCACCGTCTGGGAGGGTGTCGGGCAGGATGATCCAAAGCAGCTACGTGGCGTTCGCCATGGCATCGAAGATTATTGGGAGTGGCCTCTGGTCGACCCGACAGTCCAGCACAACAAAAAAGGCATCATCACGCGCAAAGCGGTCGAAAATCTGCGGGATTTTCTGGATGCTGTGAATTGGCGCCTGATCTATGGATTGAACTTCGCCTGCGGCAGCTCAGTCCGCGCTGCCGACGAAGCTGGATTCGTGTCGCAGGTGATGGGCAAAAGGCTGATCGCATTTGCGGTTGGTAACGAACCGGATGGGTTCGACGAAGACCAGTTCTTCCGAACCAAGGGATACAACTTCGGTCAGTACATCACCGAGTACGGCGAGTGGGTGAAGGCCGTGCGTGCAAAGACACCGCATGCACCCTTCGCTGGCCCCGACACGGAAGGCAAGGTAGGGACATGGGTGAAGGAGTTCGCGCGGCGCACCAAAGGCGACGCGGTCCTCCTGACGAGTCACTTCTACGGTATGGGGCCGGCGAGCGATCCGCGAATGACGGCCGAGCGGCTGCTGCGCAAGGTGAATCCCGAGTTGGAAGAGCAGATCGCGCAGGTCCATGAGGCGGCGGCGTTGGCGGGGGGCACGCCCTACCGGATGGATGAAGGCAACTCGTGTTTCGGTGGCGGCAGACCAGGAGTAAGCGACGCCTATGCGTCGGCACTATGGGCAGCGGATTACATGCTGCGCGTGGCCTCAGCTGGGTTTGTCGGGGTCAACCTGCATGGAGGCGGTGTAGGCGTCTATACGCCAATCGAAAGCAGCGACCGCGCTGCCGCGGCCCCGCGCCCCGTCTACTACGGGATGCAACTCGCGCAGCAATTTGCGGGACTTGCGGTCGCCCCTTGTGAGCTGAAAACGGAAGCAAACGCAACCGCTTACGTTGGAACTCGAGCGAATCGCGTGGTGAAACTCGCCGTAGTAAACAAAGGAGCGAATGCAATCCAGATTGAACTGCCCGAGGCATTCCGACAGAACAAGTCGACGCGGGTCTGGGTCCTGAGTGGCCCCGCGCTGGACGCCAAAACCGGCGTCAAATTCGAGCAGGCGCCTTCCGGACCCTCCGCCAACCAGGCGGTTTCTGGCTACTCAGCAGTCCTATGGCAGCTCGGTTAATCCCTCCCAACCAAGTAAAATAAGGATGTGAGCTTTACCGAACAATATGATGTCGTGGTCGTGGGCGCGGGACACGCCGGCTGCGAAGCTGCAGTTGCGGCTGCGCGCATGGGACTACGCACGGCAATCTTTACCCTGAACCTCGATCTGATAGCGCAGATGAGCTGCAATCCCGCTGTAGGCGGAATCGCCAAAGGCCATCTCGTTCGCGAGGTCGACGCTCTGGGCGGAGTCATGGGAGAGGTCGCAGACGCCTGCGGCATCCAGTTCCGTCTGCTGAACACGTCACGAGGCCCAGCCGTGTGGTCGCCGCGCGCGCAGTGCGACAAAGCTCTCTACCGCGTAAAGATGCGCGAGGTCCTCGAAGCCCAGAAGAATCTCTTCATCAAGCAGGCCGAGGTCATCGATCTGATCCTCGAAGAGAACCGCACTGTTCGTGGCGTCAAGCTGCGTGATGGTCGCGAGGTCCACGCGAAGGCGACCGTCGTCACCACAGGTACATTCCTCAATGGCCTGATCCACTGCGGCGAACAACAGTACACCGCAGGCCGATCCGGCGAACCCGCCAGCGTCCTTCTAGGCGAAAGCCTCAAGAACCTCGGCCTGCGCAACTGCCGCTTGAAGACCGGAACTCCACCGCGTCTCGATGGCCGCACCATCGACTGGTCGCGCTTCGAAGCCCAGCCCGGTGACGCCGACCCCACCCCCTTCAGCTTCCGCTCCCCCTTCACCCGCACCGGTCAACCGCCGCTTCGGCAGATCTCCTGCCACATCGCCTACACGACCCCGGAAACGCTCGAGCTCATCCGCAACAACGTGCATCGCTCGCCCATGTACACAGGGCAGATCGAAGCCATCGGCCCGCGTTACTGCCCTTCGATCGAAGATAAGATCGTCCGCTTCCCCGACAAGACGCAGCA
>Ga0268266_10003236_pt1 | contig 16447 bp, 19 predicted proteins | sample KBSS13metaG_FD_190356 | JGI IMG/M metagenome (GOLD analysis project Ga0268266, IMG submission 190356) | Switchgrass rhizosphere microbial communities from Kellogg Biological Station, Michigan, USA - KBS S1-3 metaG (SPAdes) (version 2) | ecosystem: Host-associated > Plants > Roots > Rhizosphere...
AACCCGCCGGGTGGCAAGCCCATGCGCCTGCGTTCAACCGAGCGGCGCGCGGCGGCCTGAACAAGGACTGGCGACGGTGGAAATGACCCGCGAATGGCGGCGCGAGGCCGGGCAGATCAAGCAGGCCCTCGCGCAGGGTCTCACCAACGAGGTCCGCATGTGGAGGAAGGCGCGGTCGCAGCGACAGTCAAGCGTGGTCAACTGATCATGCCGTACCACGTCTACACGAAAAATGGCGCCGGCGCGTTCGGGGTCATTGTCGAAACCGCGCGGGAAGCGCTCGCCAAGGCTGCGCGATTCGCCGAGGATGGGCACCCCGAGGTCGTGTTCAAGGACCTCCGGGGCAACATCATCACACATTCGGCTGTCAACGCGCTCGCCGAAAGCGAGGACGGCGCGCTTGCATAAATCAGGAGCGGCGTTTGCGCGCGGTTCGGTCCGCGTTACGCGATGAGGAACCAAACTGCCTCCCACGTCAAATTCCCATCCCGATCGGGGAGGAACAACGCCGCTGGCGTGCCGTTACCACTCCTGCAGCAACGGAGTGAACCATGACCAACGACAACGCGCGCGACGTCGAGCGCGCCTGGGAATTAATGAAGAAGATCGGTTTCGCGATGCTTGTGACGCGGGATGGAGACAAGTTGCGCGCCCGGCCGATGAGCGCGTATCTGGAGCGCGAGAGCAACACGATCTATTTCCTGACGGATGCGCGGCGTCACAAGGACGAAGAGATCGCGCGCAACCCCGGTATCAATCTCAGCTTTGCCGACGCCTCCGCCCAGAAATACGTTTCGCTGACCGGAAACGCCGTCGTGTCCAACGACCGCGCCAAGATCAAGGAGCTGTTTACGACGACCGCGAAAGCGTGGTGGGAAAGCGCTGACGATCCGAATATCCGCGTGTTGAAGGTCACGCCCGACGATGCGGAATATTGGGATTCGCCGGGCACCATTGTCTCATACGTCAAGATGGCCGCCGCCGCCGTCACCGGCACGCGGCCCGATATCGGCGAAAACCGCAAAATCTCGATGTGAGATTGAGCACGACGGGTGATGCTCCGCTTCACCCGGGCTTGCTTTGATGGTGCGCTGTTCGATCTCGATTCAGTTCAATCCGAACGATGACGCTTAGCGGCTTGCCCTGCCGAGCACCAGATCGACCGTATGCGCGGCAATGTTGCGAAGCTGGGCCTCATCGCCGAAGGCGCGTTCGAGCACGGCCAATCCGCGCGTTACGGTGACAATGTGCAAGGCCGCGCTAGCGGGGTCTCCGTTGAACTCGCCTCGCGCAGCGCCCTCCGACAAGGCTTGCTGAACCAGGCCGGTGATGCGCGTCACCAGATCCGCAAAAGCCTGGCGCGCATTCTCGTCGAGCCCTTCGCCTTCGACGGAGCCGAGCTCCATCAGTCCCCGCGTGGTCGGACAGCCGCGGGGCGGCGAGCCGGAACGGAAATTCTTGATTGTCAGTTCCAAAAACGCCGTGAGGCGCTCGCGCAAGCTCCCCGAGCCGAGTGTCTTTTGCAGCGCGTTCAGATATTCGCTCGCATAGCGCTGGTAGGCGCAGAGAAACAGCGCTTCCTTGCTGCCGAAGGCGTTGTAGAGACTGCCGCGCTGGACGCCCGCGTCACGCGCGATGTCCGAGAGCGACGTGCCCCGCACCCCGTTGCGCCAGAATTGGTCGAACGCGATGCGCAGCACGTCGTCGTGGTCAAACTCTCGTGGTCTCACGTTCTCTCCTGGTGCGACATCGGTCCAATGCCAGCCTGGCGCTGGCCAAAAAATATTTGACACGGCGTCAAGAATGGCGAATATCAATCTAGACAACGTGTCAAAAACTATTGATAGCCCATTTCGTCAACGGGGTGAACTACCCCAGCGGGGGCCGCCATCGCGTGCGTCCGCAATGCCGTTGAAAGGACCCGCGATGCCGCTCATTCACATCTCCCTGCGCGCCGGAAAGCCGGAAGCCTACCGGCAGGCGATCTTCGACAGTCTCTACCGCGCGATGCGGGAGGCGTTGGATGTGCCCGAAGACGACCAGTTCATGACCATCCGGGAGCATGAGCCTGCCAACTTCCGCTACAGCGCGTCCTGCTATGGCGTCAGCCGGAGCGAAGATGTCGTGTACATCCAGATCACCGTGTTCAACACCCGCACCGCGGAACAGAAGAAAGCGCTGTTCCGGCGGACTGCAGAGCTGCTCGGCGAAAACCCCGGCATCCGGCCGGAAAACGTGTTCGTGAATATTCTCGAATCCGCAAAGGAGAATTGGTCGGTCGGCCACGGCGTCGCGCAATTCGCCTGAGGCGAAAAGCATGAATTCGCCGCAAATGTCTACCGGCGCCGGGCGCGCAAGCATCTGTGCGCTTGCCTGCCATGATGTTGCCGATGCATTCGGATTGACTCGCGGCCGGGAATGTCTTCGCATCTGGTTGCTGACCAGGTGTGAGAGGTGCACCCATGACGGAATGGTATTTTGTTTGGGTCGAAGGTCTGCGCGGGCCCGTGCCGCAGAAATGGTCGTCAGATGGGCTCTGGGGGCAGGTCGGCCGTCAGGATGTCATTGTCCGCTTCACGCTTGATGATGCGGAGGCGCGTCTGTCGCTCGATGAATTGGCAAGGCTGCATCCGGTTCCCGACGGCAGATAGCCTTCTACCGTTGGCGGCCGCCACAAGATTTTCACACTTGGCTTCGGTCTCACACTTTGTTTGTCGGGAACATTGCGAATTTAACTTCGTTGCCGGTTGAACGGGCGCAAAGAGGCACCAGTGTCCCGTGTTCAGTTCGCGGTATCAGCGAATTGAACGAGACCTTGCGAACCAGCGCATGCTGGTGGGGACGAGCGATCAGGATCCGACACCCTTGACGCCTTTATCCTCGCAAGGAGCCGCCGCGTACGCGGCTTTCAACCAACCAAGCCAGCTAAGGAGTCGTGCATGAAGTTGAACTCAGCACAGGTGGAACGCGCCTTGAAGCAGTTCGAGGCCCAGGCGCTTCCGGACGATCATCCGGTGGTTCCGCAACTGGCCAGCATGTTCGGGGAACATACGTTCTTCCTCGATAGCGGCGGCCTCAACGTCCTAGAACCGACCGAGGCGACCGGGTCGGAGGAGGCCACCGGCATGATTGTAAACCTTGCCTATTGGAGCGATGAGACGCTGACGAAACTGTCGCCGCACGAGCCCGAGCCCACAGGCGTGGTCGTCAGCCTCGAATCCAGGCACTGACGCTCGCGATTGAAGGAGCGATCATTTCGCGGCGGGTTCGGCCACGTAGCATGAGGCCGGACCCGCGGCGATCTGTCAGGTCTGCTTAAGGTGTGGCGTCGCCGGTCAGGCTTCGAAATGAACCCCGATCCGCGTCTCCTTGCGCCAGATGACGCGGCACGGCAGATGGCGGTGGTCGGCGTCGACCACCAGTGTGAAATGTTCCGGAATGCCGACCGGCGAGCCGACCTCGAGCGCGGCACCGGTTTCGGAGAAGTTGCGGATCGTGCAGTCGATGACGGCGCCGCCGCCAAACGAAATCTTGCCGCCCTTCAACAGCCGCCGCCGTGGTGCTGTTCTGTGCTCGTCCATTGCAGGACCTCCGCCTGAACAGCGGAGTCTTCGACGATCGAAGTTACTATCCCGTTACCGTATGTCGCAATCCCCAATGCAACTAAAAGTGGCAGGCTGCCGCAAGTCTGCCCGGCCGCTCATCGGGCCAAGACATCCGTCCGCGCCCGCCGCCCCTCGATCGGATAGCCCGGGTCGTTGAAGCCCGGCGTCGAGGGATGGCCGCTCACCACCAGCCGATCGATCAGCGCCTCGTCCTCGGCCGTGAAGCTATAATCGAGCGCCTTCAGGTAATCGTCCCATTGCTCCTCGGTGCGCGGGCCCGCGATCACAGCCGAGACGAACGACGAATTCAGCACCCATGAAACCGCGAACTGTCCGGCGGTGATGCCGCGGGCCTCGGCGTGCTGCTTGATTTCCTGCGCGAGCTGCAGCGATTCCGGCCGCCATTCGGTCTGCATCATGCGCTTGTCGGCGCGGCCGGCGCGCGTCTCCTTGTCGGGGACGGCATCGGGCTTGTACTTGCCGGTCAGCACGCCGCGCGCCAGCGGGCTATAGGGCACGATGCCGAGGCCGTAATAGCCGCAGGCTGGAAAATGCTCGACCTCGGGCATCCGGTTCATGGCGTTGTAATAGGGCTGGCTGACGATCGGGCGGTCGATGCCGTTATTGTCGCAGATGTTGCAGATCTCGGCGACGCGCCACGCGCGGTAGTTCGACACGCCGAAATAGCGGATCTTGCCCTGGCGCATCAGGTCGCCGATGGCGCGCACCGTCTCCTCCAGCGGCGTCGCATGGTCCTCCTTGTGCAGATAGTAGATGTCGATGTGATCCGTGCCGAGCCGCTTCAGGCTTTCGTCGACTGCCTGCAACACCCAGCGCCGCGACAGCCCGCCGCGATTGGGATCGTCGCCGATCTGGTTGGCGAGCTTGGTCGCCAGAATCCAGTTGTGCCGGTTGTTCGAAATGGCGCGGCCGACCACCTGCTCGGACTGGCCGCCATTATAGGCGTCCGCCGAGTCGATGAAGTTGATGCCGGCCTCGCGCGCCTTGGCGACGATGCGCGACGACGTCGCCTCGTCGGTCGGGCCGCCGAACATCATGGTGCCCAGACAGATCGGCGAAATCTTCAGGCCGCTGCGGCCAAGGTGGCGGTATTGCATGGAGTGGGTCCTCTGCGTGACGCCGGAAGCATAACGGCTAGACGCCGTCATTGCGAGCGAAGCGAAGCAATCCATCTCTCCGCAAAGAAAGTATGGATTGCTTCGCTTCGCTCGCAATGACGTGGAAAGGGCGGCGGCCTAACCCTCGCTCTTCAATATCTTGAACACGCCGCTGGCCATCGCAATACAGCGTTTGTCGACGGTCACCTCGGTGGTGATGAAAATCAGGCTGCGGGTGGAGCGTACCACATGCGGCCTCGAGATCAGGACTTCGCCGATCTTGCCGGCTTCGACGAAGTGCGTATCGAGCTGCACCGTCGCCAGTGTCGGCTTGCCCGAGGCGTAGCGGGCGGTCATGCCGCAGGTGCGGTCGGCAAAAGTCATGAGCACGCCGCCCTGCACCAGGCCGCGGCGGTTGTGGTGCTTGTCCTCGGTGGCAAGTGCGTATTCGTGCGTGCCGTCGACCACGCGCTGCCATAGCGGGCCGATCAGGTGCAGGAAACCCGTGGTTTCGACGATCTTCCAGCCGTCGGATTTGAGTTTGTCCGCGGCTTTGCTCGTCATATCGTGCTGTCCATTCCCTGCGGGTTGTCATGCGGTCTGGGTCATTTCATCTGATGCACTGGTGTTGTAGTCAAGCAGGATGGCCCGGTCATTTGACGATACCACCCGGCGGAATATCGCAGAGCTCTGCGCGGCATTCACGCGGGTGCCCTCGGGCGACACGGAGTCCGGGCTGAAACGTGCTGCCGTGGCCATCGCGCTGACGGAAGCCGAGGCCGGCGGTGGCGCGACGTTTCTGCTGACCCGCCGTGCCGCAACCCTGCGTTCGCACGCCGCCCAATGGGCGCTGCCGGGCGGGCGTTGTGACGATGGCGAGACGCAGGCGCAGGCCGCGCTGCGCGAGCTGCATGAAGAGCTTGGCGTCGCATTGGGCGAGGGCGATGTTCTCGGCCTGCTCGACGATTATCCGACCCGATCGGGCTATCTGATCACGCCTGTCGTGGTCTGGGTGAGCACCAGCACCGAACTGGTTCCTAACCCGGAAGAGGTCGCTTCGGTGCATCGTGTCGCGCTCGACGATATCGAGCGCGGAGACGCCTTCAGCTTCACGACGATCCCCGAAAGCACGCGGCGGGTGATCCGCTTCCGCCATGCCGGCCAGCATATCCACGCGCCGACGGCGGCGCTGATCTATCAATTTGCCGAAGTGCTGGCGGGAAGGAACACGCGCGTCGCGGAGCTGGAACAGCCGGTATTTGCGTGGAAATAGGGCTGGAGCTGGCTCATTGCGAGCGAAGCGAAGCAATCCATCTCGCCGCTTGCTGAGAGATGGATTGCTTCGTCGCTATCGCTCCTCGCAATGACGAAGCAGGCAGCGTTCCGCTTGCGAACACGCAATGTTTCGGCGACGATGCCGAGGGAACAAGAAAAATAGTCTTGGGAGTTTACTCAATATGCCCACCGGGAGAATATTGGCTTGCGCGGCCACCGTAGTTGTCGCGCTGGCGACGTCATTCAATGGCGCGCAAGCGCAGAATTATCCCACCCGCGCCGTCACGCTGGTGATTCCATTTGCGCCCGGCGGCAGCACCTCGATCGTCGGCCGCGCCATTGCCGACAAGATCAGCGACGTGCTCGGCGAGAAAGTCGTGATCGACAACCGGCCCGGCGCCGGCGGTACGGTCGGCACCAAGGCGGTCGCCAGGAGCGTTCCCGACGGCTACACGCTGCTCTTGGGCTACACCGGCACGCTGGCGATCGGCCCCTCGCTTTACAAGAATCCCGGCTACGATCCGCGCAAGGATTTCGCGCCGATCGGCATGATCGGCAACGCGCCGAACTCGCTTGTGGTGCATCCATCGCTCCCTGTGAAGAGCGTGGCAGAACTGATCGCCTATGCGAAGGCCAATCCCGACAAGGTCAGTTTCGGCTCGGCGGGCGCCGGCACGGCCAGCCACATTACCGGCGAATTTTTCGCCCGTGCCGCCGGCATCAAGCTGGAGCACATTCCCTACAGGGGCACGGGACCAGCACTGACCGATCTGCTCGGCGGTCACATTCCGATGGCGTTTGCGCCGATCCCGGCCTCGCATCCTAATATCTCCGCTGGCAAGCTGCGCGCGCTCGCGGTCACCAGCGTCACCCGCTCGGGCCTGTTGCCCGACGTGCCGACGATGATCGAAGCGGGTCTCGCCGGCTTTGACGCGTCGCTCTATTACGGCTTGGTCGCACCAGCAGGGACGCCGCGTCCGATCATCGACAAACTGAACAAAGCGCTGCGCGACGCGTTGGCGTCCGACGAAGTGAAGAAGCAGTTGGGCAATGACGGCACCGAAATCACGCCCGGTACGCCGGAAGACTATGCCGATTTCATCGACAAGGATGAGAAGAAGTGGTCGCAGCTCGTGAAAGCGAGCGGCGTCGAACTGGAGTGATGCCAGACCTCGCGAACATGCCGTGGTCGGCCTCCATTGAAGTGCGTTGGCCCAAAACTGCGGGATGCTGGAGGAACAAGCTAGCTGGTCGGAAACTTTCGCTCCAATCCCAAAGCGCCGCAAGTTTTCTGCATCGCCGTTGATTTGCATCAATTGCTCCGTCGTATAGGCGCTAATATGATCACAAATAAGCGCGGCGGAAACATGCCATGACTGACGATACAAAAACCGTGGTTCGCGAAGCATTGATGAGCACGCGTGCCGTCATGGTTTGCCCGTTCCATCCCGAGGTTACGATCCGCATTGGCGATGACGCGGCCGAAACCCATGCCTCGCACCGCCTCGCCAGTATCGCCGATGCCAGCTGCGACCACGACGCTCGATTGGTCGAAATGGCCCGACAGCTAGGCGATTGTGCCGATGGCGTTTGCCCGCGATGCTCGGAGGGACGGCCCTGAACGTGGCGAACATTGCGCGTTCGGCCTTGGAAACCATGGAAACGCATGGCTAGGAGCAAGAAAGTCGCGCAGTTTCGGGGCTGACTTGGGCCACGTGCTTGCTACAAGAAGCCCATGCGCTTGCGGTTGATTCGCTTAGGGTCCAGACTTGTCGTGCTCGCGTTACTCGCTGGCGCACCGCCTGCTGTCGCGATGGAGACGGCGGAAATATTCCCTCTCTCGACCGCTAACGCGATGGCGCAGGCGGCCTCGCCGCAGGCGATCGCCGAATACCGTCGCAAGCTGAAAGAGTATGAGCAAGCGCGCGCCGCGTTCGAGGAGGAGGCGGGGGCCTATTGGTCTGCGATCTCCGAGAAGCGAAAGGGCCGCAACGCCAAGCGCCGGGACCGCCAGACGATTGCGCTGGACGATTATGTGCTGACCCAGCCGCCGGTCTACAGCGGTCCGAAGCGCCCGGTAAATCCGGAACCGGAGGAAGAAAAGCCGCCGCGCGAGCGCAAGCCGATTCCGGTCGTCGCCGATTTCCTGAAAGCTGCTGCGGACAATTTCCAGTTCGTGCCGCAGCGGCCGTCATCCGAAGTCGAGTTCAAGCGCGCCTATGCCCGCTACGCGCTGGCCGCGGGACTGACGCGCGAACAGGCGGTGCGGGTCTATTCGTTCGAGACCGGCGGCACCGGCAACCACGACATGCAGTCGGGCCTGAGCGCCTCGCGCCCAGGCTCCCGCGCGATCTCGACTGCGATCGGCTACAACCAGTTGCTCACCACCAACAGCGTCGAATTGCTGGCCGAACAGGGCCACGAATTCATCAAGGAGTTGACGGCAAGGGCCGCGGCGCTCTCGGGCGCACCGCGCAAGGCGATGGACCAAAAGCTTGCCGTGCTGAAAAAGATGGTGGCGTTCACGCGCACCGTGCCGGACACCTGGTCCGATCATGAGAAACTCGCCAATACGCCGCAAGGCTGGGCCGTGCATGCCATGGTGCTCGATATCGACGTCGGGCCGATGCTGCAGACCCACAAGCTCCTGACATCCGTGATCTTCGCCCGCGCCAAGGGCTACAACCGCCCGCTCTCGGCCGCCGAACTTGAAATGATGAACCTGACCGGCGACGGCACCGGCCTCGACATGGTGACCATGCCGCAGGCGATGCGCGAACAGGTGCCGACCTCGAATTTCTTCCAGCGCGGCGGCTATGAGCGCAACCCGGTCGCGATCCGCCACAACACGGTGGCGAAACTGCTCGCGGTGACCGACGAACGCATGGATTTCAACAGCAACAAGCCCGGCGCAAAGGAATTGGCGGCGGCGTTTTAGGCGTGCCATGCCCCCGAATCGTCATGCCCCGCGAAGGCGGGGCATCAGTAGCCCGCGCTGTCAGAAACACCACGAGCAGCGCGGCGTACTGGATCATCCGCTTTCGCGGATGATGACACCCAGTTCGCGGCTGATTGCCCCTCAATTCGACCCGAACTTGAACCTGCCGTCGTCCTCAAGATAGGGGCCGGGCCGCATATAAAGTTGTCCGTTCTCGCCGACGAAGAACAAGGTACCCTTCGGCACCTTCTTGGCGCCCTTGAGCAGCGTGCCGGCATTGTTGGTGCCCATCTTGTAGGACAGCGTCTTGCCGTCCTTGCCGTAGGCATAGGCCATGTCGGACTTCAGCTCCCAGGGTGTCGGCGGCGCACTTTGCGCAAATGCGCAGGTCGAAAGCCCCGCCAGGACGGCCACCGCCAAAACCGTCTTCGTTGAAATGCCCGTCATCATCCATCCTCCCCGTGAGCCTTCGGCCTCTTGCCCCGTGCTTTGAACAAATCACGAACGGTGTTGTGTCGTCAATTGGCACCTTCGACGCATCACACAGCCTTTGAGACTTTGTGATTTCCCGCGTTCGACTTCACGACTATGTTCGCCTTTCCGGTTACAAGCACGCATTTGCGAAAAACGTCATAGGGATGGTCAGGATGAACCACGTCATGAAGATCGGTCTTGGTGTTGCGCTGTCGTTCATGACGCTGGCTCAAGCGGCGGCGGCCGACGATTTCAGGCTCTCGAACAACCAGCGGATCGCCTGCAGCCGCGGATTGAGCGCGGGCAAGCTCAACACCTCGACCTGCAAATCCTATGCGTATGTGTTCAACACCAAGACGTCGGAATATTTCCGCTGTCAGGTTTCGCTGGCGCTGACGCGGGACAACAAGGAAGTCATCAACGTCCAGGCCGACGGCGGCTGCGCCAAGAAGCCGCGCATCTTCGATGGCGATTCGACCTATTCGTTCGATGCCACCGAAACCGAGCCGCCGAACACCAATTCGTTCTTCGGTCCCGGCGGCTATGCGATATGGGCCAGCGACAACAATAGTCTGAGGGTGCGTGGCTGCATCATCATCTCGTCCGGCCTCGGCACAGATATCTCGAAGTGCATCGACATGAAGTTCGAGTGAGCCGAGAGCATGCTTCAACTGAGTTGAAGCATGCTCGTCGTTCATCTTCTTGTTTGAGCATGATCTTTTCGGAAAACCGGTGTCCACTTTTCCGGATCATGCTCTCGTTCAGGACGGCTTGTCGGATGCGGGTGCGAGCGGAGGGCGGGAGCGGGCAAATTTCCGTACCGCCACCGGCTTGCCGAACAAATGGCCCTGGACCAGGTCGAACCCCATGTCGTGAGCGGCAAGAAAATCGGCGCGGGTCTCCACGCCCTGGGCGACGGCGCGGGCGCCGTTGTCCCGGGCCAGCTCGACAATGCGCCGGCATACCGTCTGCTTCAGCCGGTCGTTCGCACAGCCGTTGATATATTGCTGGTCGACCTTGAGTTCGGCGAACGGGAAGCTCCGAAGCTCCAGAAGGGAGGGCCACTCCGCGCCGACATTGTCGATGGCAAGCGCGATATTGTGCAGGCGCAGACGTCTCGCGGCGTCCACCGCAAGGTCAGGCCGGCCGATCACCTCGCCGCTGTCGATTTCGATCAGGAGCCCGCCAAAGGCGGGGTGGGCCGGCATGGCGCGGCATAGATCGCGCACCGCTTCGGCATCGCCGAAGAACGACACCGGCAGGTTGATCGAAAGATCGACCGGGCCCTGGCTCTCCAGCAGGTAGCGCCAGTCCTCGATGGCGCGGCCGACCACGAATTCGGACAGGGCGCGAAAGTGCGGATCCTTGTCGTCGGGAATGAAATAGGCCGGTGGAACCACGCCCCAGGCGGGATGCCGCATCCGGACCAGCGCCTCCGCGCCATCAGGCGCCAGCGAGCGGGTGTTGATCTTCTGCTGGTACCACAATTCGAGCCACCCGGCCTTCAAGGCCTCGGCGACATCGACGGCCGGGCTCGGCGCCGGCTCGGCCGGCAGCAGCTCGGCGACGCTGGCGCGCAGGCTCGCCGCGCCGAACGGCGTCTGCAGCGACGGCAGCATGGCAATCCCGTATTCGTCGCCAATCTGCCTGACGGCCTTGACCATGATCGAGTCGGGTTGACCGATGACGAGAACCTTGCCGCCGAAATTCTTGCGGACAATGGCTTCGAGAATTTCGCCGACATTGATGCCGTCGACGCACACGCTGAGCACGATCAGGTCCGGCTGCTCCGTCTGCAGCACGCTTGCCAGATCGCCGGCCTGACCGCATTCGCAGGTCACGAAGCCGAGATCCTCGAGCGCGTCGGAAAGAAACAGGCGAAGGTGTTTTTTGCTATCGACGACGCAGGCTCTCGGCGTCAGCTTTCGATGCCCGAAGTTTGCTGCGCGCGAATATTCGCTAAAGCTGATCTGCTCCATCCCCGCCCTCCCAACAGATACCCCGGCGCCAGTGGTACATCCGCCTTGAGGTCGCAATAATGGAATTTTGCGGGAAGCCACATGATTACTTCAATAGGGTTAAGACCGCAGACGAGAATCTGATCTTGCGGTAATTGCAGCCTTTCAACACGCGCTGACAGTGAGCGGATAAACCCATCCATTTCATGGGCTTCAATGAGCGCCCAACTCGCATGGGCAAATTTTGATCAGCTCCGCATGTTAACGCCTGTGGTCGTTTGCTGACGCCGCGGTGTTCGTGACTCGTTCGCAGGAGCAGCAATGATGCAGCGCACGCAGGTTCATCTGGCCTGCGCACGCCGCAATGTCTCCGGCATCATGGTCGCAAATCCGATCAGTCCCGCACCGGCCACGCCAGCGAGAAAAAGGAATGCCGCGCTGTAGCCGGCCTTGACGACGATAAGGCCTGCGGCCGCGGTGCTGAGTGCGCCGCCAAGGCCGGCGGCGGTCGCAATCGCACCCTGGCTGACATTGAAATGTCCAGTACCGCGCGTGAGATCGGCGACGACGAGCGGAAACAGCGCGCCGAAAATCCCGGCGCCGACGCCATCGAGCAGTTGCACCGACACTAGCCAGTAGGGATTGTCTGAGAGCGGATAAAGCATGCCGCGCAGCATCAGCACGGCCAGCGCGGCGGTGAAGATCGGCTTGCGTCCCCAAACGTCGGCCTTGTGTCCGACCAGCATCGCCACCGGCACCATCACCATCTGGGCGGCGATGATGCAGACCGACATCAGGGTGGTGCCGAGGTCGCGGTTGACGAGGGCCAGCTTCTGTCCGACCAGCGGCAGCATCGCCGCGTTGGAGAAATGAAACGCCACCGTCGCGGCGGCAAAGATCAATAACGGCCTGCAGGTCAGCAGCACCTGGAAGCCGGATGGTTTGTCGTGGCGTGGTCCATCCCGTTCCGCCGTGTCGTCGAGACCGCGCGCGACATGGTGGTCGATCGCGCCTGCCGGGATCGCGAGCGTGGCGAAGATGCTGGCGACCGCCATCGCGGCGAGCAGCCAGAACACCACGATCGGCCCGAACGAATAGGCGGTAATGCCGGCGATGGCAGCGGCCACCGCGTTGCCGGCATGGTTGAAGGCTTCATTGCGGCCCGTGCGGCGGGCAAAGGCCCGCGGCCCGACGATGCCGAGCGTCACCGCCGCAATCGCCGGAGCGAAAATCGCGCCCGCGGCGGCCGCGATTGCCTGCGTTGCCGCGACCAATTCAAAGCGGTGGACCAGCGGCAAGGCGATGCAGGAAAGGGTGACCAGGATTGCCGCCGTCACCATCAACGCGCGTTTGGCCTTCGAGCGGTCGATCAGCGCGCCCGCGGGCGTCTGGGCGGCGATGCCGGCGAGTGCAGCGACCGACATCACCACACCGATCGACGCTTCGTCCCATTTCTGTTCGGTCAGCAAATAGATCGCGAGATAGGGGCCGAGGCCGTCGCGCACGTCGGCGAGAAAGAAATTCAGCGCATCCAGCGCGCGCTCGACGTTCCCCGTCCTGACAATGGCCAAAGCTTGCTCGCGTGGTTCCGACGTTCAGCCAACTTCCGGTGACCGGGCAGGTTCCCTCCCGCAAAATGAAAATGACCGCGGTCCATGGCGGACCGCGGTCATCGAGATGTGTGCTGGACGAAGAGAAGCGCTTGCTTGCCGCTTACTTGCCGATACCCTGCTCCTTGAAGTATTTCAGCGCGCCGGGATGGAACGGGATCGGCGAGCGCTCCTGCACCTGGTTGTCGAGTGAAAAACTCTCGGCTTCCTTGTGCACGGCGACGATATCGGCCTTCTTCTCGACCAGCGTCTTGACGATGGTGTAGGCGTCCTCGTTGCTCATCTTGTCGTTGGTAACGATCAGGTTCCAGACCTCGGTGATGGAGTTGTCCTTGTCGTAGCCGGGATACGAGCCCGCCTTGATCTTGCTGGGCGAATAGAGCTTGCCGTATTTGGCGTTCATCTTTTCGGCCAGGTCGCCGTGGTCGACCAGTTTCATCTTCATGCCGGGCGTTGCTGCGAGATCGGTGACGGCTGCGGTTGGAATGCCGCCGACCCAGAAGAACGCATCGATCTTGCGGTCCTTGATGGCGTTGACGGATTCGGCGACGCCGAGCCGCTCGCGCTTCATGTCCTTGTCCTTGTCGAGGCCGGCGGCTTCGATGACACGAAACGCCATCACTTCGGTGGCGCCGCCCGGCGATCCCGTCGAGACGCGCTTGCCCTTCAGGTCAGCCATGCTGTTGATGCCGGTGCCTTCGACCGTCACCACATGCATGCGGTTCGGATAAACCACCAGCAGCGCCTGCAGCGGCAGCTTGCCGCTCTTGAACTTGTCCTCGCCGTTCAGCGCATCGAGCGCGGCATCGGCCATGGTGAAGCCGAGTTCGCTCTTGCCGGCGCCGATCAGTTTGAGATTGTCGACCGACCCACCGGTGACCTCGGCGGTAGCCTGCACGTTGGGAAGGTTCTTCGAGAGCACGTTGGCGACGGCGCCGCCGAGCGGGTAATAGACGCCCCCGGTGCCGCCGGTTCCGATCGACATGGTTTTCTGCTGCGCATAGGCTGCGCCCGCAATTGCGAGCCCCAGGGTCATCGCCAACATGGCTGTGGTCTTTTTCATTTTTGTCTCCTCAATCCCTTCATTAACTATGTCGTTAGCGCCGGCCGCTCTGGCGACCGCGTTCGGGCCTGCCACAGCAACACGCCGAGACCGATGATCAGGCCGGGCACATAGGTGTAGCTGATATCGCGGCCGATGATCCATTCGACGATCGCCTCAATGAGGCTTGGGAACACCAGCAGCAATCCGGATAGCAGAAGCAGCCCGCGCTCGATTGGCGTATTTTGTCGCAGTGCCCAGTTCTGGGCGAACGCCGCCAGCGCCAGCAGGCCGAAGGTCGTCTTGATCGTGATCTCGAGGATATCGACCCACGATCCACCCTTCGGGATCGCCAGCAGCAGCCCGACGCCCTGCGGATCGAGCACGAACACGAACGGCACCAGGAACGCCGGCAGCGTGTATTTCCAGGATTGCAGCGTGGTCTTGTAGGGATCGCCACCGGTGATGGCGGCGGCTGCGAATGGCGACAGCGCCGTCGGCGGCGACACCTCGGACAGCACCGCATAGTAGAAGATGAACATGTGCGCGGCGTAGTCGGGCACGCCGAGCTTGATCAGCGCGGGCGCGGCGATCACCGCGCAGATGATGTACGAGGCGGTCACGGGCACCGCGAGGCCGATGATCCAGACGATCAGCGAGGTGTAGATCGCGGTCAGTAGCAGGCTGCCGCCGGCATAGCTGATGACGATCGACGAGAATTTCAGGCCGAGCCCCGTCAATGTCACGATGCCGACGACGATGCCGGCGCAGGCGCAGGTGGTCGCGGCATTGAGCGCGCCGATCGAGCCGTCGGCCAGCGCCTTGACGAGCTTGGCCGGCATCAGCGCGGTTTCCTTGCGCAGGAAGGAGAGCGCGAAGGTGACGACGATGGCGTAGAACACCGACAGCGATGGCGAGTAACCGATGATCATGAACACGACCACGGCGAGCAGCGAGATGAAGTGGAAGCCGTACCGCTTGGTCATCTGGCCGAGCGACATCTCGGGCGTGAACGTCACGTCCTTGGCGTGGAATTTCTTGGCGTCGAGTTCGACCATGAACAGCAGCGACATGTAATAAAGACAGGTCGGGATCGTCGCCATCCAGATCACGTCGAGATAGCTGATCTTGAGAAACTCGGCGATCAGGAACGCAGCTGCGCCCAGCACCGGCGGTGACAGGATCGCGCCCAGCCCGCCGGCGGCGAGCAAGCCGCCCGCGGCGTTTTTCTCAAAACCCGCCTTGGCCATCATCGGATACGCCACGGTACCGATCATGACGGTCGTGGCGACGCCCGACCCGGAGGGCCCACCGAGCAGGAACGACGACAGCACTACGGTGCGGCCGGCGCTGTTCGGCTTTCCGCCCATCAGCGCCAGCGAGAAATCGATGAAGAATTTGCCGGCGCCGGATTGCTGCAGGAATGCGCCATAGATCGTGAACAGGATGATCAGCGTCGCCGACACGTCGACCGCGACGCCGAAAATGCCCTCCAGGGTGATGAAAAGGTGACCGACCAGACGATCGACGTCATAGCCGCGATGGGTCCAGGGCGCCGGCAGGTGCGGACCGAGCATCGCATAGGCGATGAACAGCAGCGACACCACGGGCATGATTGCGCCGGTCGTGCGCCGTGTCGCCTCCAGCAGCAACACGATGAAGACGATACCGACGATCACGTCCCAGCGGTCGGGCATGGTGGCGCGGTCGGTAAAGTCGTCGCCGCCCCACAGCGCATAGACGATGGTCGCGACCGCGACGATCCCGGGCACGATGTCCCACCAGCGCACGCGGTTGCGGAATCGCATCGCCAGCGGAAACAGCAGGAAGCTGAGCACCAGCGTGAAGGCGACGTGGATGTAGCGCAGTTCCTGGGTCGGAACGATTGCGTAGGCCGCATAGAGGTGAAACAGGCTCATGACCACGGCAATCGCGGTCGAAATTTTCCCCGCCCACCCCATCAGGCGGTTGGCCGCGCCTTCTTCCGCCTCGACGAAGGATTCCGCCTTTTGCAGTGCTTCGTCGGATACCGCAACGACCTCGTCGTTGTCAGGCAGTGTCTTGTCTGCGGCCATGCTTTCCCCGGGGACCCCGTTAACTCCCAAGCCCGGTGTTCCCCGGACCTTTCGCGGGCGCATTCAGTCCAATTTGGGTACCCGTGGCAAGGCCCTTGTAGGCCTATGCCCGCCAGCTCGCTTTAGCTTATCGGACAGGTTGACCCAGAGCCTCCGTCCGTCCAGTTTTCCGGCCAAACCAAGGGACCTGCAACAATCCGTAGCCCGGATGAGCGAAGCGATATCCGGGAAAACTGCCGCGGAGATCCCCGGGGTCGCTTCGCTCTCCCGGGCTACAAGGGAACGAACACGGGGAGAAGAAGTCGATGGAACGGCTCAAGGGCAAGACGGCGATGGTGGTGGGGGCGGGCTC
>Ga0268266_10003237_pt1 | contig 16447 bp, 15 predicted proteins | sample KBSS13metaG_FD_190356 | JGI IMG/M metagenome (GOLD analysis project Ga0268266, IMG submission 190356) | Switchgrass rhizosphere microbial communities from Kellogg Biological Station, Michigan, USA - KBS S1-3 metaG (SPAdes) (version 2) | ecosystem: Host-associated > Plants > Roots > Rhizosphere...
AAGACCACAGTGGTGCGGTACGACACGTCCGACGATGAACAACTCTCCGGCGGCGTGGCAACCGGCTGCGGCGGCACGATCGAGGTGCTAATTCAACCGATTACCGCCGAGCAGGCGGGCGCGTTGCCACTGCTGGCGGACGTTCTATCCACTCGTCAATCGCGCATGGTCGCGACGCTCGTCCGAACGCCATCCAAATTTGAAGCATCTCGCGGCATGTCCCTCGCCCGGTACGCCGGGAGAGGGCAGGGTGAGGGTTTTGTCGCGGCGGGCGGTGTCCGCGCGATTGAACAGAACCCTCACCCCAACCCTCTCCCAGCGTACCGGGAGAGGGAGCAGGAGCAGTCACTTGCGGACGCGGCCGACGCAGCGTTTGCAATGTGGGCCGGTTCGTCACGACTCATTTCGGTGGAAACGTCTCATGGCCCGTTCAGTTTTCTCGTCGAACAGATCCAACCGCCGCAACGGCTGGTGATTTTCGGCGCAGGGCCCGATGTCGTCCCCGTTGTCGACATCGCCAAAACCCTCGGCTGGCACGTTACCGTCGTCGCCACGCGCCCGGCCACGCATGCGGCAGCGAGGTTTGCATCGGCGGATGCGGTTTGCGTCACCGGTGCGGACGAACCGGTGGCCGGCGTGGAGATTTCGTCGGATAGCGCGGTCGTGCTGATGACCCACAACGTCGCCCGCGACGCCCGCATTCTTCTCGGCCTCCCCGGTCGCCCGCGGTACCTGGGCATCCTCGGGCCGCGGCATCGCACGCAGAAGCTGCTGCGCGACGTGCCGGCGATCGATCCGGAGCCGGTGTATTCGCCGGTCGGGCTCGATCTGGGTGCGGAAACGCCGGAGGAAATCGCGCTGGCGATCGTGGCGGAGATTCAGGCTGCACTGCGGGATGCGAGTAGTGGCTCACTCCGCGACTCCCCCGGGCCGATTCATGCGGACTCGCCGCGGGCTGACCCGCGTACCGATGACAAACAGTCGCCGCCGGGCAGGACGGTCTCGTGTCCGCTCTAGGCGCGGTCATTCTCGCCGCCGGTGGATCGACCCGCATGGGCCGGGCCAAGCCGCTGCTCGAGCTCGACGGCGCGACGCTGGTGTCGCGATCGGTGTCGGCTGCGCGCGGCGGGGGGTGTGATCCGGTAGTGGTCGTGATCGGCTCCACCGCGACTTCCATGCGGACGGAACTTCAATCACACAACGTGCAGGTGGTGGAAAACGCCGACTGGTCGCTCGGCATGGGCGGCTCGATCCGTCGCGGCGTCTCGGCGCTGCTCGACGCGCGGCCGGATGTCGCTCGCATAGTGCTGCTCCTGTGCGATCAGCCCCTCGTGTCGGCCGATACGATCCGGCGGCTGGATGCGCAGCAGCAGGCATCCGGTAAACCGGTGTGCGTATCGGCGTACGCCGGCACGGTGGGTCCGCCGGTGGTGGTGTCCGGATCGTTTCTGGAATCGCTGCGGACGCTGCCGGATGCGCACGGCGCAAAGTCGATCTGGGTCGATCACGCGGAGTCGGTCAGCGAGATGGAATGCCCGGAAGGTGCGATCGACGTGGATACGCCGGACGATTTTGCGGGGGTGGTGGAGGCGCTGCGATAGTCTGCTGTTGTATATCGAAAATGTACGCGTCATCCTGAGCGTACTCGCGAAGGATCTGGCTCGATCGTCGAGGAACGCAGATCCTTCGCGGGTACGCTCAGGATGACGACTCTTGGTTCGTGAACCTTTTAGACACATTCTGGAATTCAAAACCGAGTCGGCTTCACCACGTCCGATTCCAAAATCTGCTTCAGCCGCATCAAATCATTCCGGCACTGCGACGCCGGGTCTTCGCCGAACAATTTAGCGGCGAGATGCCCCAACTGCCCGGCCGGCGGGATGTAGTCCATCGTTACCCGCACGTCGGTCTCGTTATCGGATAGGGCAACGAAACGCACCGAGCCGGCGTGATCGACTTCGGCTTCGCCGACGCTCTGCCACGCGATCACTTTGTTCAGCTCATCGTTGATGATCTCCGCGTCCCACTCGATGTTGAACCCGAGCGGCCCGCGGGCCCGCCAGTGCGAGCGGCCGGTGTCGAGCGCGTGGACGTCTTTCACGTGCTCCATGAACTTGGGCAGGTTCTCCAGGTTGCGCCAAAACGCGTACAGCTCCGCGGCCGGCTTCTTGATCGTCAGCGACTCTTCTATGTGAATCGATTTCGATGAATAATCCGCCGGCTGAGCCGTGGGGCGGTCAAGCGACTGACGGGTGTCGTAATCGAGCATGCTGTAAAGCGGGCAATGGCCGGTCACCGCGCGGCGGATCATCAGCGCGCTCAGGCCGGCGTACATCAACCCTCTGAAGCTGAACGGCTTGCGCATCGCCACCAGCGCCATGGCCGCACCGGCCACCAGGGTGACTTCGCGCTCGGTGATACCGACGTTGATTTCGTGCTTGCAGGCTGCGGGGGCGGCGTGTTCGGTGTGTTGCGCTGCCATGGAGTCATTTGCCATAATCGGTCTCCTTTATTTCGTCCGCGTACTGTCTCTTTCATCGGCGGCGAGCTCTATCGGGACAATTCCGACGGCCGGCATCAGGTACCTGATATTCGTGTGCAAATTGCAAATTTGACCACAGCACGTGGCGAGTCTATATTTCGTTATATGGCGAAATATAGGAGATGTGGGAAATGAACGACTTGCTCCTTATCGGCGCTGCGCTCTCCGACCAGAATCGCGTCCGCGCCCTTGCCCAGCTCGAGCAAGGCGAACTTTGCGTCTGCCAGATCATCGAGTTGCTTCAACTCTCGCCGAGCACCGTGTCCAAGCACATGTCGATCCTGCGCCACGCCGGCTTGGTCGAGGCACGCAAGGACGGGCGCTGGATGTACTACCGCCTCCCCGGCCCGCGCGGCGAATCGTCGCCCGCCGCGCTCGACGCGGTGAAGTGGGTGCGGCGAGCCCTGCAGGGCGACACCCGCGTCGCGAGCGATCGCCAGCGCGTCGAAGCCATCAAATGCGAAAATCCGGAGGACCTGTGCAAGCGTCAACTCTGCAAACCAGCGGTGGGCAAAACACCGGCGAGCGAAAACTCAACGTGCTGTTCCTCTGCACCGGCAACTCCTGTCGCAGTCAAATGGCGGAAGGGTTCGCCAAAGCCCTCAAGGGCGACGTAATCAACGCCTACTCCGCCGGCGTCGACCCACACGGCATGAACAAGCGGGCGATCCAGGTCATGGCCGAGGCAGGCGTGGATATTTTCTCGCACCACTCCAAGCACGTGGACGAGTTGCGCAACGTGAAGTTCGACTACGTCGTCACGGTCTGCGGCCACGCGCACGAAACCTGCCCGATGTTTCCCGGTAAGACGAAAGTCGTGCACGTGGGTTTTGACGATCCGCCGCAACTGGCCAAAGGTGCCAAAACCGAAGACGAGGCGCTCGGCCACTACCGGCGCGTGCGCGACGAGATCAAGGCGTTTGTCAGCACTCTGCCCGAAGGACTCCCATCGTGACCCGGCCACAGGCGATCGCTGAATTCACCGGCACGTTCGCGATCGTGTTCGCGGGCACCGGCGCGATCATCGCCAATGTGATCACGCACAACGCAATCACCCACGTGGGTGTGGCGCTCACGTTCGGTCTGGTCGTCATGACGATGATCTACGCACTCGGCGAAGTCTCCGGTGCGCACTTCAACCCGGCCGTCACGATCGCGTTCATGCTCACCGGCGCAATGCCGGCCAAGCGGGTGATGCCGTACGTCCTCTGCCAGTGCGGCGGGGCGATCCTGGCGAGCTTTGTGCTCAAGGCGTTGTACGGCAACGTCGCATCGCTCGGCACGTGCCAGCCGCTTGCGGGCAACGCGATGCAGTCGTTCTGGCTGGAAATCGTGCTCACGTTTTTCCTGGTGTTGGTGATTCTGTCGGTCGCGCAAGGCTCGAAGGAGCAGGGATTGATGGCGGGCATCGCCATCGGCGGAACGGTCGCGCTCGACGCGCTGTTCGGCGGGCCGATCAGTGGGGCGTCGATGAACCCGGCGCGATCGCTCGGGCCGGCGATCATGTCTGGGAATTACTCATTCTTGTGGATCTACTTGACCGCGCCGGTGATCGGCGCGGCGATCGCAGTAGTCGCGTGGCGGGGGATGAAAACTCAACTGACGGTGAACCATGCCTGACTCCATTCTTGACGCGGTGAAGAGCAAATATTCCGAAACGGCCGGCAGCGGATTGTCGAGCAATCAGCCCGGCGTGCGCGCCGTGGCGGAGGCGTTCGGCTACAGCGGCACGGAGCTGTCGTCGATCCCGGCTGAGGCGAACATGGGACTCTCGTGCGGGAATCCCACTGCGATGGCCTCGCTGCGGCCGGGCGAAACCGTCGTCGACCTCGGCAGCGGCGGCGGGCTGGACGTGTTGCTGGCGGCGCAGCGGGTGGGGCCGACGGGACGGGCGATCGGCATTGACATGACGCCGAAGATGATCGAGCTGGCCCGCAAGAATGCGACGCAGAGCGGCGCGACGAACGTGGAATTTCACCTGGCCACTATCGACCGCCTGCCGCTGGCGGATGCGAGCGTGGATTGCATCATCAGCAACTGCGTGATCAACCTCGCGCCGGACAAGCCGGCCGTCTTCCGTGAGATCGCCCGCGTGCTCAAGCCAGGCGGGCGGCTGGCGGTGAGCGACATCGCGATCAAGCGCCCGCTGCCGGCGGAACTGGCGAACGACGTGATGGCGTACGTCGGCTGCATCGCCGGCGCGATCGAGATCGAGACGTACCGCAACGAGTTGATCAAGGCGGGCTTTGCCGACGTACAGGTGATCGACAGCGGGGCCGACCTGAACGCGTACGCGAAGGTGGAGAACCAGATCGCCTGCTGCACGCCGCCCCAATCGACGAGCAAGCGGTCACTGCCGATCGCCGGCTGCTGTGGCGGGTCAGGCGAAACCAAGCCAAGCGACTCGGCCGTGCATGACGGGCTGAAGGATCTGCTGACGCGTTACAACGTCAACGACTACGCCGCGAGCGTGAAGGTGTACGCGGTGAAGCCTTAAAGAGTTGTCATCCTGAGCGTACTCGCGAAGGATCTGGCATCGGTCGACGAAGCACGCAGATCCTTCGCGGGTACGCTCAGGATGACGAGTCGGAGCATTGGCGATATCTCAAACCGGGAGCAACGGGCTGGAGCCGCGTTGCCAGAGCATCCTTCCATAACTTGCTTGCGCCGCTTTTGCGCACGCTGGCGCGATCCGCGCAAAATGAGAAATCCGGAAAAATAATCGTGATTAATCGCAGGCCGTCCGGGATTTGATCGTCGGCGGTGCGCGGCCGCCTTGCCGTTGGCGCACCGCCGCCAGTGTTTATAGATGCGGGTCATTGCGCCCGCATCGATCGCTGCGCGTTGTTGGTGCGGCGGTCGCTCTTAGACAAGTGAATAGTTCGGGAAGGTACGGGAAGATCTCTCTTCACCCCGTCACAAACCGGCACTTTCCGGCACTAGACGTCACTAAACGTCACCGGACGACACTGCCAATTTCCGGCCAACGCCCGGCCCGGCCAGTGGTTACGTGGCCGAATGGGGCGAGTGATGATTTTTCGACCGGCGGGGTTTCCGGTAGGGTGGGGTTCATCCCCACCATTCGATGGAAAGAAGGTGGGGATGAACCCCACCCTGCAAAGCCCCAAGCGCCTTGAACAGGTCACCTTTGGCACCCTTTGCGCACCTAAAGACACCTTTTCGCACCTTTGCGCACCCGCGCTTTTTCAAGCAAAGCATGGCCCGGCCACGGGTTACGCGGCCCTGACGGGTCGATTGCGAGATTTCCGGTCGGCAAGGGGCTGAAAGATCGAAATTCTCGACCACAACCCGCGTTTACGAATGTAAAATCGGTGTCGGACGTGAAACTTTACCCGCCCGGCGCGCGTGTTATTGATGGAAGAAAGGCCTGACCAAACCGGCATGGTCGACGAAACGACCCAGCTTTTCGAGAAGGCGGTTCGCCTGCATACGCGGCGGCTCTTGGCCATTGCGCGGGCGGTGGTGGGGTATCGCGCCAGTCCGGAAGACGTCGTCCAGCAGGCCGTTCTGAATCTGTTCACCCACCGGCACCGGTACGATTGGCGCGAGCCGGGCGGATTGCTCCGGCGGGCGGTGGTGAACGAGGCGCTGCGGATCCTGCGGCAGCCGAAGATGGCCGTCATGGACGAAGAGCACGTGCCCGGCGGCGACGCGCCCGACACGGCGATGGCGGACCGCGAAATGGTCACGCACGTGCGAGCGGCGATCGACAAGCTGCCCGACCATTTCCGGTCGGCGTTGGTGTTGTGCGAATACGAGAATCTGTCGTACGCCGAGATCGCCAAGACGCTCGACGCGAGCGTGCCGCAGGTGAAGACGTGGATCTTCCGGGCGCGGCGGCAACTGGCCGAGATGTTGAAGGATTATTACGAAGGCGAAAAAGTGAACGCAGGAAGAAAAAATGATGAATGATGAATGCAGAATGATGACTGAAGCGATTCATTCTGCATTCTGCATTCATCCCTCTGCATTCGAAGGACGTTGACGCTATGTATCCCGTTTCTGACGATGATCTGGAGTTCCTGGAAAGCTACCTCGACGACGCGCTGAGCGACGACGAGGTGCAGGCGCTGCGCAGCCGGCTGGCGTGTGAGGCGCCGCTGGCGGCGGCGCTGCGGATGCTGCGCGAGGAACGCTCGCAGCGGCAGGCGTTTTTCCAGACCGTCGAACCGACGCCGAAGGAAGTGGAACACCTGGTCGGCGCGATCCACAGCACGGCCCATCGCCGGCAGTGGTGGCGCGATCAGCGGAAGATCGCGCAGTGGGCCTCAGCGGTCGCGGCGTGTTTGGCGATCGGTCTGCTGGCCGGCCTGTTCTATCGCGGCCTGGAAAAGACGCCGTTGCACTCCACCGTGGCCGATGACGTGGTGGTGACGAACAAGAGCGTTTCCACTGAACTGGTCGGCGTGCCGGGAACGCCGGTACGATTTCCAGTTGAAGTGACCGACGAGAACGGAAAAGTCATCGCCGTGCAGCACTTTGACAACCCGCGCGAAGCCACCGATTTTGCCAACGATCTGCACCACATGCAGAACCGCCACCGGCAGAATTCCAACGGCGTGATGTTGATCGACAATGATTTCTAATCGTCCACACTCCTTTTCTCGAGCGGCCCGCCGCGTGATGTGCGCGGCGGCGGCCGCTCTCGTCGTTGGCGCGATGGGGCTGCCGGCGAGGGCGCAGTCGGCGTCGCCGACCGAATCGATGGCATCGCCGGCGCCGCTGCTGGAGCAGATGTCCCGCGAGATGGAAGCGCTGCACCGGCACATCGAGGCGAGCCTGGTGCGAGTTCACACGCCGGATCGTTTGGCGGTCGACAACGGACCGGCCGAGGAATTGCTCCGTAAGTGGGAGCAGCGGCTGGAGCCGGCGGTTCGCCAAACCCTGCAGCAGCAGGCGGCGGCGATGCGGGCGATGCAGCAGGCGATGGCATCGGACGACCCGTTCGCGATCGCGCGGGCCAATGCGGAACATTTCAGCAGCGCGGTGCTGATCATTCGGCCGTTCGATCCGGCGGATCTGGTCGATCGCACGCCGCTGGGCATTTTGAACGCGCCGCACCCGCACGTGACGCTGCCGGCGACGATCGGCGTAGTGATTGACGGACGCGGGCTGGTGCTCGTGCCGGCGCATTTCGATCACGACGTGATTGCGCAGCGCGTGCTCCGCGTCACGCTGCCGGAAGGCGGGCAGGGCGAGGCGACGTTTGTCGGATCTGATCGACAGACTGGCCTGACGTTGTTGCGGCTGGCGACGCCTGTTGGCAAGCCTTGCGCGATGGCGGATGCTCGGCCCGCGGACGGATCACTCGTCATGGTCATCTCGACGCACGACGACGGCGCGCATCTCACGATCTGGAGCAGCGGTGGGCACGAGAGCGGGTTGATCATCACGCCAGATGGGCGAGTCGCGGGATTCGCCAACGCCGGGCAGTTTTTGTCAGCGTCCGCGGCGCAGCCCGTCGTGCAGCAGCTTACCGATCACGGCAGCGTACGCCGCGCGGTGCTGGGCGTTCGCGTGAACACGATTCTGCAGTCGGACCCGTCGCGAGTGCAAACCGCCGGACTGGCGAAGCAGCCGGGCATGCGGGTCGAGAAAATCCTCGCCGGTTCGCCCGCCGACCGCGCCGGGCTGCGGGCGGGTGACGTGATCCTCGCCATCGCGGGCGAACCCGTCGGCGACGTCCCCAGTTTCGCCGCCGCGGTTGCGGCCCGGTCCGGCCAGACTGACCTCCGCGTCCTCCGCGACGGGCAGCAAGTGCCGCTGACTGTCGATCTCACCCGCGAATAGCACCTTCCAGCGTCCGATAATTCCAAGTTTTTAACAGCGGGTTTGATGCGTCGTGATTCTGTCTCGTTTGCCAGTTAATTACGCTCTGCGGGCCGTCGATGAAACCGTAGCGTTCGTTACTGGTTGCGAACGTTCGCATTGAAAATTGAACCGCTAGGCAGGGTTTGTTCCATGTCCGAACGTATTGTAAATCACGGTAGCCGATCGATCAGACGTACCCCGGTCGGCAAGGATGGGTGGACCGTGGATCAATTGAAACTCCTTGTCATCGAAGACGACAGCGATCAGCGCGAACTGATTTGTGGCACGCTGGAAGAATACTTCGGCGAAGGCACGACGCTCGGCGTCGGCAGCCGCGCCGAGGCGATGCAGCAGGACTTCACCAAGTTCGATCTGATTCTGTCGGACTACAACCTGCCGGATACTACCGGCATGCAGTTGCTGGAAGACATTCGCAAGATCTGCGATACGCCGATCATCATGGTCACCGGCGAAAACGTCGGCCAGACCGCGGCCGACGCGATCAACCGCGGGGCGACCGACTACGTCGTGAAGTTCGGTGATTACCTGTTCACCATTCCGCTCGTCATCCAAAAGAACCTGACGGTCGCCCGCATCAAGCGCGAGAACCAGCGCCTGCAGGCGGAGCTGCAGACGGCGATCTGCGAAGTGCGCGAGAAGAACGCGCAGCTCGAGCAGTCACTCGCCCGTGTGGAACAGATGGCCGCGACCGATCCGCTTACGGGCCTGTACAACCGCCGGCATTTTTCCAAGGTGATCGACCAGATGTTCGCCGAGGCGCAGCGCCACGAGAAGGACCTCTCGTGCGTGATGATCGACCTCGACGGCTACAAGCAGCTCAACGACACCTTCGGCCACCAGGTGGGCGACCAGCTTTTGATCGTCGCCGGCAAGGTGATCAACGCGAACATGCGTCGTTCCGACGTGGCCGCCCGCTACGGCGGCGACGAGTTCGTGCTGCTTTTGCCGCACGCGACCGTGGAAGAGGCGTACCAGGCGGCCGAGCGTATTCGCGAGCAATTCAAGGAAGCGTCCGGCGCGATTCTGAATCGCGACCTGGGCGTGACGATGTCGATCGGCATCAGTTCGCTGGTGGGCGGGCTTCCGCCGCACGCGGAACAACTGGTCGCGCAGGCCGACAAGGCGCTCTACCGCGCCAAGGAACAGGGCCGCAACCGGATCGTTCGCGATCTGTCCAACCAGCCCGTCGCGGCGTAGCGTAACGCGCAATAAGAAACGGCAGGGCGAACTCCGTCGCCTGCCGTTTCGGTTTTCTCTCTCCAAGTTCATCTCACGTGAGCGATCGAATCCTTTCGATCGCTCGCGGGTTTAGTTGACTGTGGTGGCCACAAGCGGGGCCTTGCACACCAACTGCAGGTCACGAAGCACCTGCGGATCGAAGTAGAGCTTGTTGCGGCCGGTGCGGAGCAGGTTCTGCTTGCGCAGGTCAGTGAGGGCAAGGCTCACGGTTTCACGAGCCGCGCCGACGGCCTGGGCGAGCTGCAGGTGCGTAATCCGCAGTTCCACGCCGTCCGCCCGCGGGGTGGCGGCGACGGTCTGGCTCAGTTGCAGGAGCGTGCGAATCAATCGCGTGTTGCAGTCATCGAATACGAGGTGGGCCGCATCGGCGCGGGCCTTCACCAGGCGATCCGCAAATTGCTTCAGCAATATGCCGGCCGCGACGCAGTTATGGGTCAGTTCAGCGAGGAGTTTGTCGGCCGACACGCGGACGACGACGGTCGGCGTCGCGCAGACGGCGCGGGTGCCGCAGACCATCTCGCTGGAAAACGCTGCGGCGTTAAACCATTCACCGGGGCCGAGGGTTTCCATCAGCCGGTCACTGCCGTCATCGCTCACCTGAAACGTACGGACTTCGCCACTACGGATGTAATAAACGTACTGGGCCGGGTCCTGCGGTTCGTAGACATGTTCGTTAGCGGAAAAGGCGACGCTCTGAGGGCTCAGAGTCGGTGAGGTGAAGAGCAGCTGCAAGGTCATGGTACATCCCCGAGAGTAATTTGGACCCCCGTCGAGACTACTCGTGTAGCCAATCGTGGAAGCAGGATTACTACGAACGGGCCGATGTGTCGGTTCTTATGAGGTTCAACATTATCGGGGAAAACCCTCACAACCGAGTCCACAAACGCAAATAAACCCCGCTGCAGGCGGGGTTTATGCGATCGAATAGGGATTTATACCCTGGCGGGCCTTTTTGGCGTCAGTTCTTGACCTGCATGGTCAGGATCCGGGCGATCGCTTCGCAGATATCGGTCCTATGGATGCCGTTCAGCGCCAACGCAAGCTGCGTTTCCATCAAGCCGTACGGGATGCCGGTGTCGTAGCGCTGCCCCTGGGCGACGACGCACCAGTACTTGTCGGTCTGCTGGCGCAGGTGTTCCTGGGCGGCGGTGAGCTGGAATTCGCCGCGCTCGCGGATGTTGTTCTTGAAGAGGTATTCCAGCGATTCAAAGATCCGCGGCGAGAAGACGTGCATGCCAAAGTGCGCCAGGTAGTTGCCGGCCGGCAGGTAGGGGGTAGCCATGTTCTCGCGGGCGTAATCGACCGAGGGTTTCTCAACGATCATGTCAGCCTTGTATATACCCTTGCTGGCGTCGATCGGCGTGCCTTTGACCACGCCGAACAGGTGCAGCAGCCGTTCGATGGTCGGCTGCACGCCGGTGACAGTGTCGAGCATGTACTGCTCGTACACCTTGATGAGCTGCCGGGCACAGCGGTCTTTGATGTCGCTGATGTAAATGTGATCGCCGAGCAAGAGCAGGAACGGCTCGTCGCCGACGAATTCCTTCGCCTGGTAGACGGCGTGGCCGAAGCCGTCGGGTGTGTGCTGCTCGGCAAAGCTCAAACGGTCGCCGAACGCGCCCAGTTTTTCAGATTCGAGAATGGCCCAGTCCTTACCGCGGAAGCTGCGGGCGTCCACATCGGTCATTCGCTTGAAGTAGTCGCGGTACTGCTGCTCCTCGCCCGGCTGGGTGATGATGCAGATTTCCTCAATGCCGCTGTCGATGCACTCTTCGCCGATGATCTGGATGACCGGCTTGGTGAGCCCGTCGCGATCGACCAGTGGAAACATTTCCTTCTGAACCGCGGTAGATGCAGGATACTGACGCGTGCCGCGACCGGCGGCGGTGATGACTGCTTTGCGAACTTTTCCCATGCTTTCACTCCTTGATTGCGTTGGAACGATACAGCATAAGAATCGCGGGGATCGCGACAAGCGCAGAAACCGCCAATCTATTTCAATTTTGCGACATCGGGGATATGGCCGCACTCAGGCAGCGGCCGGGGGTGGCACGGAGATCGTAACCCGCACTTAGTGCAGCAGCCGGGAGGTTTACGAGCCCATCGGCCTTGCTAAGAGTCGGCTCTCGGCCGCTACTTTTTGATGAAGATTTTTACATCGCTCTTGCCGAGCGTGTCCTTTAAAATGCCATCCTTCACCTCGACGTCAAAATTGTAAGTGTACTCGTGCCAGGTGCCGTCTTCGAGTGCTTTTCCTTCGATGACGAACTCGCCGGCGTCTTCGTCGCGCAGGTTCACGGCGACCACGACCACGTTGCCGCCTTCAGTCCATCGCTTGTACGCAAACACGCGCCGCTCATTGTCCTGCAATAGAATCTCGAACGAATCGTTGCGCAGCGCGTCGCTCTCCTTGCGGAGCTTGAGGATCGCTTTCACGTGCTCGAGCAGGCCCTTGTTGTTGTCGCTGTCGAGCAGCGACCAATCGAGCGGGCGCGGGTCGAGGCTCTTGTCGGAGCTGAAGCCGAACTCCTGGCCCATCCAGATCATCGGCATGCCGGGAATTGTCGCGAGCATGCTGAGGCCGAGCTTCACGCGGCGGAAGGCGGCTTCATCAAAGATGTGCCCTTGCTCGCCCAACTGGTGCATGATGCGGTCGTGATCGTGGCTGGTGATGTAGTTTACGTAGTTCCCGCTCGTGCCGTACCCGTTGGTTGCAGGGTTAAGCTTGGCGAGCAGTCCATCCAGATCCTCGGGCTTTTGCCCGTCGTTTTCCTTGTCGATGAGTTCAGCGCGGAGATGCGCCGCGAGCGAAAAGTGCCACGCCGCCACCATCGGCCCCTTGGGATAGCCTGTGATGGCCGGGTCTTCCGCCACGTGTTCGGCCACGGTGAAGAACGGCTTGCGGCCGTCGACCATCTTGAACGCGGCGTCGGTCATTTCTCTCAGCACGTCAAAATTGTTGATCGCCCGCGTCGCGTCAAAACGCAGGCCATCGATGTGGAACTTTTCCACCCAGAACTGGATCGATTCGATTACGTACTTGCGGGCCGGAAAGACTTTCAGCTTCTCGTCGTACTTTCCGAAATCGAACTTCGGTCCCCACTGCAGTTCCGGCGGGTCGGGATTCTTCTCGTAGTACCAATACGCGTAATCGATCTTGGTGAGCGGCGACTCGGCCTCGGCGTGGTTGTACACGCCGTCCAGCACGACGCGGATCCCTCGCGCGTGGGCTTCGTCTATCAGTTCGCACAATTCGTCGGGAGAGCCGTAGGTGTTCTCGACTGCAAACAGGCTGCGCAAGCTGTATCCCCAGCCGTCGCCCGGAAACTCTTTTACCGGAAGCAGCTCGATGCAGTTGACGCCCAGATCGCGGAGATAGTCGAGTCGATTGATGACGTCGCGGAAGGTTCCCTTCTGCTCTCCGTTGCGGGCGAAGTCGCCTACGAACAGCTCGTAGATCACCAGATCGTGATTGACCGGCAGCGGAACGTCGTCGTGCCGCCAGTTGTACTCCGTCCAGGCGCGACGGCCGTTGCGGACCTTCAAGATTGCGTTCTCGTTGGCGTCGTTGGTGATTTGCAAGGCGTAGGGGTCAAACACATCCTTCATTTCACCCTTGCAAAAGTAACTGAGGGATTTGACGCGGAAGTGGTAAAGGTAGTCGCCGTCGGGGAGCGTGACTTGGAAACGCCACCAGCCGTCCTTTCCTTTCGTCATCGACTTGGGCACCCAGTCGGTGAAATCGGCAAGGAGTTCAACCTGCTCGTTATAGGGTGCAAAGAGGCAAATCTCGATCGGGCTTGTGGCGGGGGCTGTCTTACTCATGTTGCAGCACTATAGGCCGGATTCCTGAAGCGAGGTCATCGGGGCGAATCTGATGTGATCCCGGCGTTCCCCTAGCCGGAACTTCGCGGGGGAATTCCTTAGTTATCAAGTTCGGCCGGAAACCTTTCCGGCGCGTTCGCGTCCAAGCGAGCCAAGGCACATTTTCTCTTTAACGCGAGGTTCTCTCATGCGCTCATGGTTCACATGGATTGCGTTGGTGGCGATTTCGTCGACGGCTTTTGCGCAGGACGCGGGCAAGTCCGTGCAACTCCCCGGCAGGCTCGATTCGGTCACGGTCTATCGCGGGCAGGCGCTGGTCGCGCGGCTGGTTGATGTCCCCGCGCCAGGCGGGCTGCGCGAAGTGGTGGTAACCGATCTGCCGGTGCAGGTGGTGCCGAGCAGCCTGTTTGCAGAGTCGGTGGAAGGGGCCGAGGTGCGGTCGGTGCTCTTCCGCGAGCGGGCCGTCTCGCAGGACGTGAGGGAAGCGGTGCGGAAGTTCGACGAGCAGATCCGCGCCGCGCAGGACGAGCAGGCCGCTAACCAGCGGGCGATGCAGACGCTGGCGGAGCAGAAGGTGTACATGGACAAGCTGCAGGGGTTCATCGCGCCGACGGCCCAGACGGAAATGAGCAAAGGCGTGCTGAACGCCGAAACGCTCAAGACGCTCACGGCGTTCCAGTTCGAGCAGCGGGCGTCGATCGCCGCGGGCGAATTGAAACTGGCCAAGGAAGGTCGCGATTTGGGCGAGAAGCTCGCGATCCTCCAGCGTCAGCGAGAGGAACTGAACGGCGGATCGGGCAAGACCGTCCGCGAAGCCGTCGTCTTTGCCAACTTCCCCGCCAATGGCGGCAAGCTTCGCGTGCGCTACCTGGTGAACGGCGCGACGTGGTCGCCCTCCTACAACGTGCGAGGAGAAGCCGGCGCCAAGCAGGCCACGCTCGAATACAACGCGTCGGTTCAACAGCAGAGCGGTGAAGACTGGGGCGACGTGCAGATGACGCTCAGCACGGCCACGCCGTCGCTGGTCGCCATGGGGCCGACGCTTAATCCGCTGGCGATTTCTCTGACCGCGCTCAGCCGCGCCCAGGCGGGCGGCGGCGGGGCGGGCGAAGATCTGGACTACTCGGCCGGCAAAAAGCAGCTAAAAGACAAACTGTCGGCCGTCAACTCGCAGCGCAACATCGACAACAACGGATACACCCAACTAAGAGACCGCAGCTACAGCATCAGTGGCGTCATGACGCCGATCACGAAACCGGGAGAACAGGGTGAGCAGCTCGACCGCAAACTCAATGAATTGGCCGACGACCTGCAGATGTTCGAGTTCCGCGCCAACGTGACGCGGGACCGCTCCGGTATCGCGACGATGCCGACCGAAACCGTCAGCGTGACGTACCAACTCGCCAACCGCACCTCGCTCCCGTCGCGCCCGGATACGCAGTTGATCCAGGTCGCCGCCATGCCGATGACGGCCGAGTTTTACAAGATCGCCGTGCCGGTGTTGAGCAGCTACGTGTACGACCAGGCCACGCTCACCAACGACGGCAAGATGGTTCTGCTGGCCGGGCCGATGGCGTCGTACTGGGGCGGGCAATTCGTGGGCGGCGGGCAGATCCCGACCGTCGCGATCGGCGAAACCTTCGATGTCGGCTTCGGCATCGATTCGTCGCTGCGAGCCACACGTGAACTCGTCGCCAAGACCGACTCCATGCAAGGCGGCAACAAGGTGTTGAACTTCAGCTACCACCTCACCGTCGAAAACTTCGGCACCACGGCCGCCGTCGTGCGCGTGATGGACCGCCAGCCGACCAGCAAGGACAACGACGTGAAAGTCACGCTCGTCTCCAGCAGCAAGGAAGTCAGCGATGACGCGCTCTATCAGCAGCGCGAACTGAAGAAGGGCATGCTCCGCTGGGACCTGCCGGTGGCCGCGCAAAGCATCAACGGCAAGGCCGCCGTGGTCGACTATCAGCTGAAACTGGAATACGACCGCCAGATGACGATCACCGGCATGCCGGTGGCTCAGAAGTAGGTCAAAGTATCTGAGGCCGATTAAAAGAAAGACGCGGATAAGAATTCGATTCTTATCCGCGTCTGCTTTTTTGATCTAGTTGATCGTCGAACGAATCACACCGCATCCGCCGGCCAGCCGGTGGAGGCGAGCGCCGCGAGTTGTTCGACCGTGTGCTTCTGTGCGGCCGAGGCTGTCGCGGGGATCGTGACTTGGATCGCCTTGCGGTTCCAGCCGGTCATGTCCTTGAAGTAGAACTGTGGATTGAGCGTGTCCCGGTCGAGCAGCTCGATCGTGATCTTTTCCTTGCTCGGATTCAGCAAAAACACGTTGTCTTCCGGCGGCTTGGCAGGCTTGGTGATGAGGCCCACCTTGAACGCTTCATCGAGCACGTTAGGAAGGAAGATCGAGAGCGATCCGTCGTCAAGCCCGTGCATGGCGAACACCTGTTTACGGTGCTTGCCGTCGGGGATGTAGAACTGAACGGTGTTCACGCCGGTGAGTTTTGCCGGGCGGTTGGCAAGCGTCATAAACAGGGCACAGAAATGCTTCCACATCGCGGCCAGGGGTTCGCCGCCCTTGGTGGTGCAGGCGGTGATCTGTCGTTCGAAGCCGTCGCGGTCTTTGGGGCTGAACTTGGCGAGCATGGCGGCATGGTCGAGGACTTTCGGAAGGGCGGGGATGGAAGTGCCCTTGGATTTCACAGCTGATTCTTGCAGTTTCATCAATCCGCTCCTGGTACTGAATAATAGTCGCGTCGTGATTGCTTTTTCGCGGTCCGCCCTGAACCTGCACGGTGATTTTGAACAAAAAAGCGAACGCTCGGCCTGAACTTGAAAAAAGCGAGGGCTACATTTCTGCAGCCCTCGCCTGTGTGTTTGTTAAAACTTAGAACCGGTTGCGGCCACCGCCGCCACCCGATCCACCGCGACCGCCACCACCGCCGCCGCCACCGTAGCCGCCGCCGCCACCGCTGC
>Ga0268266_10003243_pt1 | contig 16414 bp, 18 predicted proteins | sample KBSS13metaG_FD_190356 | JGI IMG/M metagenome (GOLD analysis project Ga0268266, IMG submission 190356) | Switchgrass rhizosphere microbial communities from Kellogg Biological Station, Michigan, USA - KBS S1-3 metaG (SPAdes) (version 2) | ecosystem: Host-associated > Plants > Roots > Rhizosphere...
CCTGCAGACCTTCGTCGAGAACCTTGAGTGTGCGGATCTCGCAGAAGGTCTGCAGGTAGCGGATGAAGCCCAACGGGTCCATCCCCGCCGCCAGAACTCCCGGCCCGAAGCGTACGCAGACGCTCCAATCCTGGGGCCCGGCAAAGGTTTGCGCCTTCGAGCTCTGGCCGGCTGCTGATTTTGCGGACGGCGCGCCCGTATCGGCGATCTGGCGCAAAGCCGTCAGCAACTCGTCCCCGCGCCCCTCGAGGCTGGGGTCGGCGCGGCGCCCGGAACCGACGGGCTCCAGCAACGCCTCGATGTGATCCTTGCAGCGCAGGAGCAGGGTCACCAACTCCTCGGTCATCGGGACCTTCCCGAGCCGCACCTGGTCGAGAGCAGTCTCGACCACGTGAACGAACGCGACGATGGAGTCGAGTCCGAACAACCCCGCGGAGCCCTTGATCGTATGCGCGGAGCGGAAGATCAGATTGATCCTCTCTGCATCGGCGCCGCCCCCCGAGCATTCGAGGAGGGCCGACTCCATCTCGCGCAAGAGATCGGTGGCTTCGGCGACGAACCCTGGCAGTGCTTCTTCGACGTTCACGGCGCCTCCACGGCTGCATCAGCGGGAGGCACCAGGAGCGCCTGGAGTCGACACAACTCCAACACGTCCGTTACGACGTGGCTGGGATTCGCCACGCTCAGCTCGCGACCGGCGTCGCCCGCGTAACGGCGTGCCGTGAGCAACAGTTGCAATCCCGCCGTATCCAGCTCGATCACGTGCGACAGATCGAGCCGGGTCGCGTCCGGGTGAGCAGCAAGTTCTTCCAACAGCCGTGGCTTGAGCTCACCGCAGGTATAGATGGTCATCTCGCCGTCGACATGGACACAACGGCTTGCGTAACGAACTGAAGGAGGCGTTGACACGAAGGAGCCACCGGAAAAATTCAGGCCATGATGAGTTTGGAGACCGCATCCACGAGGAGCTGCGGCTGGAACGGCTTCGTGATCCAGGCCTTGGCGCCCGCCGCACGACCTTCCTGCTTCTTGTCCTCACCGGCTTCCGTGGTGAGCATGATCACCGGGGTGAACTTGTAGTTGGGGTTCGCCTTGATCTCCTTCAGCAGGGAGATCCCATCCATCACCGGCATGTTCACGTCGCTGATCACCAGATGACAGCGATCGCCTTGCAACACCTGCAACGCTTCCTGGCCGTTGCCCGCCTCGACCACCTCGTAACCCTTCTCGCGCAGTGCCATGCGCGCAACGGTCCGGACGGAAGAGGAATCGTCGACAATCAATATTTTCTTCGCCATGTACGCTCACCCGCTCGCCTGAGCTAGAAAAAAGTAACTTCCTGGGGCGCGATCACCTGACTTTCGAGGCCGCGATGCAAGCGCCGCTGCTCCTCGGTCGTGTAAGTGCGCGCCATCTTGTCCATATGCCGCTGCACGTGCTCCTGCACGTCTGCACCGGCTTCCATCGTTCCCGCTAATTCGTCAGCCTGCTGCATGCTGTCGACGACATGCTGCAGGATCTGCCCGACCCGGTCCTGGAACTGCAACTGCACGAGCGACTCGCAGACCTCCGCCTTGATGGTCTCGCTGGCGCGCTGCGATTGCCGTGCCGTCTCTGCCAGGCCGGTCGTGCGCTGGTTGAATCGTTCCAACACCGTGCGGATGTGCCCCTCGGAGTCCGCCACCGCCTGTTGGTCACGACTGGAAACTTTCTCGTTCTCCGTCCCGATCTTGACGAGTGCCGTATTGATGAGGCCGACGGTGCCGGAGATCCGCTTGCCGGTATTGCGCGCCGCCTCGGACAGGGCGCGCACTTCCTGCGCGACCACTGCGAAACCCTTGCCCACGGTGCCCGCGTGAGCGGCCTCGATCGCGGCGTTCAGCGCCAGCATGTTGGTTTGGAACGCGATCGATTCGACTTCGCTGGACATCTTGCGCAGCTCTTCCGCGTGGCTCACGAGAGCGCGGATATCCTGCGCGAGGGCGTCGCGGCTCTGCTGGATGAGCTTGAGCGCCTGGATGACTTCGGCGAGGTGACGCTCACCTTCCGCGGCATCCTCGGCGATCGCCTTGGTACCGGAATCGGAGCCCACGCCTCCGAGTGCCCGATCGAGCCGGTTGACGATGCCTTCGAAGCGCGCAGTGAGAGCGACAATGGCTTCTTCTGTCTGGTGGCGTGCGGACTGGATCTGTTTTGCCCAGATCGGCAGTGACTCGGAAACAACGGTTTCCCGCACGGCCTCTTCCGCGGAGGACATTTCGTCGCCGTCCACCGTGGCCGGTCTTGAGTTCATCAAAGCTAAAGCCCCTGTTCGACCTGGTCGTCCCGATTGCTATGCAGCGTAGGGTGTATCGACAGGGGGCCTTACGTCCTTTAGGTAGATCCCGCAATGCACTCCGTGACTGGAATGGATTTCACATCTCGCACACGCCGCTGCGCGGCATGTAACTTAAGATGGGAAATCTGCGGGAATTCTCGCGATGGAGCGATGCAGCGGACGCAAGATAGAGATGCCCGCCGCGCTGGATGGCGGCGGGCAGGGAGGGACGAATTGGACGGGGTGCGCTATTTAGTAACGGCGCGGGCCGCCACGGTGGCCGCCGCCACCGCCTCCGCGCTCACGGTCCTGAGCCTCGTTGACCTTGAGGGGCCGGCCGTCGAAGTCGCTCCCATTGAGCGCCTGCATGGCGCGGGAGGCATCGGCGTTGGACATCTCCACGAAGCCGAAACCGCGCGGACGACCGGTTTCGCGATCGGTTATCAGGGAGACCTTTTCGACGGTTCCGTACTTGGAGAAGAGCGCACGGACAGAATCATCGGTCGCGCTGAAGGGAAGGTTGCCAACGTATAGTTTGGTCACTACAGGTTACTCGTTTGAGAAAAAAGGAAGTCGGACGAAGGGTGGTTCTTGCCCTAAGATATTGGCCACGCTCGAAAGCGGGACCGACACTGACTGGAAGACCAAAGTGCGCTATGGCGCATCGGGACTAGGCGGACAGGCCGAAAGGGCACGAGCCATCGCGTACACTACAGGAGTTCTCCCGGTCCTGCGCAGTTTTCATGCATCGATCCAGGGGGCATCCAGAGGCGTCTTAGCCGGGGCCTTCACAGCACCACTTTGGGCCGGGTGGTGCGCCAGCGCAGGAGTTCGGTTGCAATGAATCTGAGCCTGATCGAGGCCTTCGGAAAATTCGGGGCCCAGCCGAGCAATCGCCTGCGGGCGCTGTCCGCCCTGGCCGCTGACGGGGCCCTGGTGCTCAACTGCCAGCAGGCACATTTCGCGCATCCTTCCCGAGGTGTGCTGCGCTACGAGGACCGGCTGTCGCGGGAGCCCGCCGAATCCAAGGATGCCCAGCTATTGGGTCAACATCTGACACTGGCGCGCGATGGTGCGCTGCCCGTGCGCATGGTAGTGACGTCCCTGGAGGAGAAGAGCGGTAAGAGCAGTCGCCGTTGTCACGTACGGCCGGACCTGGTCGGTAAGGTCGTGACATTTGACGGTGACCGTTTCGTCATCGATTTCACCCGACGATAGGCCTTGCGCCGGCCCGTCTGCGTCACTCGCCGTGCTGATAGGTGACGCTGACTGCGAAATGGAGCTCGAGCTCACAGGGGACTCGAGAGGCACGCCGGTCGAGCCGTTGACCCGGGCACTTCAGGACCCCCTGGACCCCAGCGGCTTCCTTCATCAGCACAGCGCTCGCAGCCGCGGTGAGATCGAACTGACCATCGCAGTCGGCATGCGGACACGGGAACGCGAAAAAGGCACGCGCGGGCGGATGCAGTACGTGTGACTGGTCTGCGGGCAGGTTGGGCGCCGCCCCTTCGAATTTCAACTCGAGGCGAAGCTGTTCGACGGCTGGAAACGCCTCGCGCAACGTCAGAGTAGCTGCCCGGTCGCGACGTAGCCGCTCCGCGCGCTCCTGGCGTAAGGCGGCTGGACTGGAGGAGGAGAGCCTCACGTCGGGCTCTCAGAACCCGCCTCGCGAGGGCTTCCGGAGTCTGGCGACACAGCAGGCTCGGCATCCGGGGCATCCGGGGCGTCAGGGTTCACTCGAGCCGCCCGACGCTGCTGTTTCTCCTGCTGGCGCGCCTTTCTGGCAACTTCCTTCTGCTTTCTGGCCTGGTGGTAGTTGGGCTTCGCCATGGGCTCTCCATAGTCGTCGAGGTGGGTGGTAAGCGCGCAGCGATTCCGCGCCGGCCACGGTCGCTCGACAAGTTGGAATGCCATCAGGTGCTGCCGTCCGGGCGCACCTGCCGTCGCCTACTATACCCCAGATCGCGCTACCCTACGCGCCTTATGCGATGCCTGCTCATCACTCCCCCGATGGTTCAGCTCAATACGCCGTATCCGGCGACGGCCTATCTGACGGGCTTTCTACGTGAGCACGCTGCGGACCTGGGGCTCGAGGTGACTCAAGCCGACGCCTCGCTCTCCCTGTTCTTGCGGCTGTTTTCGGCGCCGCTCGTCACGCGCATGGCGCACGAGTTGCGGCGGAGGGCCCAAATTCTTGGAAAGAAGGTCCCCGTACCGCCCTCGATCACGCACTTTCTTGCCCACGCCGAGTGGTACGTCGACACGGTGGGCCCCGTGGTTCGGTTCCTTCAACGCCGCAATGCGAGCCTGGCATTTCGCATCGTCGGGCGGGCATTTCTTCCAGAGGGGCCGCGCTTTGGCCAGCTGAGTCCACTGCATCCGCATGAGCCTGCGGCGCCCGACGAGCGGCTGCTCTCCGCTTTCGGCGCGATGGGTACGACAGAGCAGGCCCGTCACCTCGCAAGCCTGTACGTGGACGACCTCGCCGATGTCTGGCGAGTCGGTATCGATCCCCGCTTCGAGCTGGCGCGCTACGGCGAGCGACTTGCCGCGAGTGCTCCGACCTTCGACCCCCTGCATGAGGCGCTGACCGGCGAGCCGACCCTCGTCGATACGACACTCGATGAGCTCACCCGTGAGTTGATGACACAACGGCCTGACATCGTCGCTATTACCGCGCCCTTTCCCGGCAACGTGTATGGCGCATTTCGTATGGCGCAGACGTTCAGGGAAGTGGCGCCTGACAGCAAGCTGATTCTCGGCGGCGGTTGGGTGAACACGGAGCTGCGCTCCTTGCGCGATCCGCGGGTGTTTGACTACTTCGATTACGTCACTCTCGATGACGGCGAGCGTCCGCTGCTGAATCTGCTGACACGCCTGAGCGGCCGTCCTGCTTCGCTCGTCAGGACGTACGTGCGCAAAGGCGACGAAGTGGTGCTCGAGAACGATCTGACACAGCATGATATTCCGCAAAAAGACACGGGTATCCCGACCTACGACGGCCTGCCGCTCGATCGTTATGTGTCGCTCCTGGAAATGCTGAACCCGATGCATCGCCTCTGGTCGGACGGCCGGTGGAACAAGATCACGCTGGCTCACGGCTGCTACTGGAAGAAATGCTCGTTCTGCGACGTCTCGCTCGACTATATCGGCCGCTACGACAAGCCGGGCACGGACCTCATCATCCAGCGCATCCAAGCGCTGCTGGCCGAGACCGGCGAGACAGGTTTTCATCTCGTCGACGAGGCTGCCCCGCCTGCCGGCATGCGGGCTCTGGCGAAGCGCCTGATCGACGAAAAAATCACCATCACGTGGTGGGGAAACATTCGTTTCGAGAAAACCTTCACGCCCGAGCTGTGTCAGTTGCTCGCCCGGGCCGGCTGTGTGGCCGTGAGCGGCGGCCTTGAAGTGGCCTCGGATCGGCTGTTGGAGCTCATGAAAAAGGGGGTCACAGTCGAACAGGTGGCACGCGTGACGCGCGCTTTCACCGATGCCGGCATCATGGTGCATGCCTATCTGATGTATGGCTTCCCAACTGAGACCGTGCAGGATACCGTCGACGCACTCGAGCGCGTGCGGCAGCTTTTCGCAGCCGGCTGCATCCATTCAGCGTACTGGCATCGGTTCACAGCGACGGCGCACTCGCCAATCGGCCTGCACCCCGAGCGCTACGGCATCACATTGCGGCCGCCGCAGCAGATCCGGTTTGCGCACAATGACGTCGAGTTCGACGATCCTGTTGGCACGGATCACGACTTTCTGGGGAGCGGGTTGCGCAAGGCGGTTTACAACTATATGCACGGCGTAGGGTTCGATACCGACGTGCGTGAGTGGTTTGAACGAGAGCCGGACGGTCATCATAAGCGTAGAGGTGGCGGCAGACGTCGACGCGCAGGATCGGTTGGTGTGCCAATGACGACCGTACCGCCGGACCTGATCGACCAGTTCCTCGGCTGAGCGTCCGCGCTCATGTTGATCGCTTTCAACAAGCCCTTCGGCGTGCTCTGTAAGTTTCGCCCGGAGCCCGGCCGGTCCACGCTGGCCGATTACATCAACGTGCCGGCAGTGTACCCGGCAGGCCGGCTCGATACCGACAGTGAGGGCTTGCTGCTGTTGACAGACGACGGCATTTTGCAAGCTCGCATCGCGAACCCGCGTCATAAGGTTGCGAAGGTCTACTGGGCGCAAGTCGAAGGCGAGCCTACCGAGGCGGCACTCACTGCATTGCGTAACGGTGTTGACTTGGGTGACTTCACGACGCAGCCCGCCGGCGCGCGACTCATCGACGAGCCTCCAGGCCTGTGGCCTCGCGATCCGCCGATCCGCTACCGCGCCAAGATCCCGACAAGGTGGCTCGAGCTCACCCTGCGTGAAGGGAAAAACCGGCAGGTTCGCCGCATGACAGCTCGCGTTGGCTTCCCAACGTTACGTTTGGTGCGTGCGGCCATTGGGCGCGTGAGCGTCACCAACCTGGCTCCCGGCACGTGGCGCGAAATCGATGCGACATTGTCGTGGGCAAGGGTGTGACCCTACACCGATCAAGACGGAAGTCTATCGACCATCGGGACCAGCTCCAATAAGCGATCCCAACTCGCTCGACTGGCCACAAATATGTGGGCGTCCGGCCTGATCGGGACTTCGCCATTCAGACTGCCGGCCGGAACCACGAGCAACTTGCCGTCCATCTGTGTGATGGGGAGCGCCGACCCGCACGTGCCGCAGAAGCTGCGGCTGTGTCGGGTGGACGGCAAATTGAAGTGCCTCACCTGGTCTTCTCCCGAAACCCACTTCAGCGTCGCACTCGATGAGAACAGATTAGCCCCGTGCGCCGACCCGGTGTCCTTGCGACAGTACTCGCAATGGCACAGATAGAAATGCTCGAATTGCCCTTCGATCTCGAAGCGTACCTTGCTACACAAGCAGGAGCCTGAATACCTGTTGCTCATTGCATGCCCTCGGTATCCTGACGCGTAATCATAGGGCGGCATGCCGCCGCCGTTACTGCCAACCGCAACGGGTAGCCCGTGGCTACTGATGCATGATGCTCAGTCGTACAGCGATAATCAGCGCCGCCAAAGCAACAACACCCGTACCGACCAGGCCTGCTATCAGCAGGCGCCACTGCCCATGAAGTGCGGTGACGGCCGTGGTGAGCTGCTCGAGTTGCTCCGCCATGTTCGTCACGAGTTCTGCCTGGTTCCGCTCGTTCTCCTCGAGCCTGCTGATACGCCCTTCGTGTGCCGCGACGGCAGGATCGTTCTCGGTCGGAGCGGGTGCCTCGCTTGGCGGCGGTAGACGACGCGTGCGCTTCAGGAGCTCATGGGAAAGCTCCAGGATGGAGGGCATGAGTCGGACAATCTGTCCCCAGGGAACTGGCATGTACGGGCTCCGGTTGCACGGGATTGCAAGGACCCCGAGCGTGTCACGAATGAGGTGCTCTCGCCATGGAGAGCGCGGCAGGCTCGACCAAAGACTTCGCCTTTTCAGTGCGGATGCGCACCCGACGGGGCGGCCATCGTCAGCGCGCCACGCCCGGACGCACTCCGGGCGTATTGAGGCGGATGCGATAAAGTGCCTCGCAGGCGGTGATGTACAAACCCTTGCCGTCGCTGTCGCCGAAGGCGAGGTTGGTCGCGCAAATCTGCTGCTGAGGCTCGCTGTCGAAGATCGGCAGATGAATCGTGCCGAGGTGCTTGCCACCCACCGAGGTAACACGGATTTCGCCGGGCCCAGCGCCGCCGGTGGACAGGAGGTCCCCCTTCAGATCTGTTTTCATGCCGTCCACGATCCCCGGTCCGCCCTCGGCGAACACAGTACTTTTGCCTAGCGTGCCGTCCGGTCTCAGCTCGTAACGCATGATCTTCTTGAAGCTGGAGGTGAGGTAGAGAAAGTGCTCGTCGGGAGAGAGCGCGATGCCGTTCGGGAAGCCGCCCAGGTCCTTCTCACCGATGAGCAGTTTGGCGACGTGGTCCTTCACCCACCAGACGCCGTTGAATGACAACTGTTTCAACGGACTGAGCCGGCCGCCGCGCAGACCGAAATCGCTGTCGGTGAAGATGACCGCACCGTTCGACAGCGACACCACGTCGTTGGGGCCGTTGAACCGCTTCCCCTCGAATTTGTCGGCCAACACCGTGCGGCTGCCGTCCTTCTCCAGGCGTAACACCGTCCCATCATTCGACGCGCACCAGATGAGGCGGCCTTGCGTGTCGAGGGTCTCGCCGTTGGGACCGATCATCAGAACCGCGGCCCGACCGCGCTTGGTCTGGGTTCCGGCGTTCTGGATGTCATCACCACTGTAACCCGCCTTGTCGAGGAAGACGGTGACCTTGCCTGCTGAATCTCTCTTGTAAATGACGTTCTCGATGAGGTCACTGACTAAGAGGTAGCCGGACTGGCCCTCAGGCACCCAAACCGGACCCTCCGTAAGGCCAAACCGCTCGCCCAGGAGCTCGAGCTTCGCATCCGGCGAAACTATGGCATCGAGCGCCGGATCCAGCCGCTCGATACTGAAGGCACGCGGCCCGGGTGAGGGCGCCTGTGCGTGCGCTACTGCGACACCCATTGAGGTCAAGAGCGCATAGGTCAGCGGCAGCAGCTTCATGGCGGTCCCCCTTCTTTGCCGTAACCATAGCTCGCGCCGGAACGGCCCGGCACTGCCTGAACCGAGTGATCAGCTTTCGCGATTCGTGAACATCTGCGGGGCAGCCGCGTTGGAGGTAAGCTTGTCTACCGGACCCAGGCTGATCGATACAGGCCCTGAACATGCAAGCCAGCCCCCTCGAGCAGATCGAGACGAAAATCGCCTTCCTCGAGCGTGCTAACGCAGAATTGAGCGACGTTGTATTTCGCCAGCATCGTGAGATAGAAGCGCTTCGTGCACGAATCAACGCGTTGGTTGAGCGGTTTGAAGCGGCGCAGTCCGCCGAGCCCGCCCGTTCACCCGAGGAAGAGCGGCCGCCGCACTACTGAGGCGGCTTTATGCCGCCTGATTGCGGAGGCGGTTCCAAACCACGACCGTCAGATGACCTAGCAACAGAACACAACTTCCAACGAGCTGAACTACGAGAGCTTCCACAAAACACCATTCATACCGTCTGTCGGGGGCGCGCATTTTACGTATTACCCGTCGTGCCGGAGTGAAATGGCGCACCTTTTTGCCATATTTCATGGAACTGAAACGAGCGGCAACGGCACCGCTGAAGCTAAGTGTCCGACAAGAACATGAAGTTTCTGTTCGCGCGGTCCCCACAGGCAGTCGCGAGAGCTCTCGCGACGCCTATGAAGAGCGCTCCAGCGTCAGCTCGAACCGTCAGCTCATCGATCGTCTCCATCGCGGCCCGACGATGCCGGCACCGCAGGACTGACTCTGGTGATCGACCCGCTCAGGACCCATGCCCGCTGACTGGGGGCAAAGCGTGGCGCCAGCACACCGTCGTTGATTTCGCGTGTCACGGCGAACCGGTTGAACTGTGTGACGGGAATGAATAGCCGCTCGTTCGACTGTCCTCCATCGGAGGTTCCCTCGGCGTCGCCTTCCGGGAAAGAGATGACTCCGTCGTTGTTCATATCCACACGGGCTACCTCCGCTGCATAGGCATCGTTGATGCGGCGGCTCAGATCCGTGATCCCGGGCTCAAAGGACTTCACCCGGACGTACACATCCAACAGGACCTCGTTGGCGAGGCCACTGGGTACGAAGCGCAGGCGCTGTTCCTTCTGATCGTCATTCGGGTTGGCCACCGGGCGATCAGGGTCGTTGGGACTCGCGTCCGGGCCTCGATCAGGGTCACGGGGATTGTTGGGATCATCCCCATACTGGAGCTTCTGCGGCAGCTCGTTGTTCGAGACACCGCGGGGACCGGAACCCGGTATCAGCGATAACACGTCATACTGCTTGCCGGCGTTGAATGTTCCCGGCACGCCGCCTGTCGAGGGCAACTCGTACGCGGGGAACACCCAATCGGTGTACTCGTTGAATTCCCAGTAGGCGTGGCAGTCCGACTGCTGCAGGCAGTTGAAAGCGCCCATACTGAGGAACAAGGGCAACAGGTTGCTTTGCTTGTCCGGGAAGTGATCGTTGGCGCTGGGGAAACGCACTTCCTTGCCGTCTGTGGTGAAGAGCTTGCCGGGAGTGTTGTGGTAATCACCCATCTTGGCAATGGCGGCGGCGTCCGCGGCGGTCATCGTTCCGAACTGCGCGCGGCCATCCTTACGCGGCGGTGCGACCGGTGGCACCACGACGTCATGGATCATCCAGCCCTCGTACCAGCCCGATTCGTTGTTGATCACAAAGAGCCCGGAAATATCCGTGAAAATGTCGTTGAACGACTCGACGTCATTCGGATCGGTCGGCAACCCGGGCTTCGGCTCGAGCGCCACCCGCACGGCCCCGAACGTAGGCCGTTTGCCATTCGCGGCGTTGGCCGCTGTGGGAATGGCGCTGTCGTTGATGCCAGGAACGATCGCGGTAAACACGTTCGGCTGAAAGTTCTTCGTATCGAGCAGATAGTATTGGAACAACTGGCTCGGCTGGTCCGCCTCCGCGAAGACTTGCAGCGGCAGGACGGAGTGTGGGTTCTCCGCCAACTCTCCCAGGGTTCTTTTGAGGGGAGCGGGCAGTTTCACGACATCCCCTCGATGGAGCACCGTCTGCTCGTCTTGCTCGCCGGTTGGGTTGGGATGCGCCGGGTTGACTGCGAAGCTTTGCTGCATTGCGGCGGAAGAGGCCAGGCCGGCAAATGCCAGCCAGCCCAGTTGAGTCATGCGACCGGGAACAGAACGGGTTCTCGCCACCTTCTTTCGATGAGCGCTCATGTTGATTCTCCCAAAGGTTGTAGGTTGACGTCTCTGGTGAGTCGTCACACAACTGCACGCCTCCTTGAGTGGCGTCGCTCTTTGTTGTGCGCTGGTAAGTCGCGTCGGTTCGGCGTGCTGTTCTAAGGTCACGAATATTTCAACGTGACAACGGCTGCCGTTGGAGTTGATATCGAGTTCCCGCGTCTCACTTGCGGTTACACGGAGCCAACTCCATGTGAGGAACGCTTCGATTCGATTCAAACACGGCGGCGGAACGGGGTTGTGCTCCCGACGGCTGCGCTTGCGGAGCGCGACCGCAAACTCCGCCGCACTGCGCGCTTGCGGCCCGCGGCGCGCGCATCGGCACCACCGCTGCGGCTCCGAAAGCACTCGGGAACGATGTATGACGCGGTTTACCGTGGTGTCGCCTAGGTGCCCCCTTGGCTCGAGCGGCCGCGTGCGGCGGCCCGGCCGCACGTCGTCATCGCGCGCGCCGCCTGACTATTCCCGATAGGCAACTGCGTTCCGCGATGTGTTGTCGGGTGCCATATATGGGAGATTGCGTCTCAATGGCGGAAATCGGCTGAGCCCGGCCCATGCGTCATGTTGGTTCGGGAATAACGACGCAGTCGAGCGACACTGATCCTGACTGCTACAACGAACGGCATTTTTACAACACGGCACCCCGCTGACGTCGTCGCTGTGGCATTCTTATCGGGTGCTCGCGTCGTTCCAGGTGAGAGGTCGCCGAAGTTCTCATGGACAAAATGGCATTCAACCCGATGGTGCGTTTTCGCGTGGATCTCTCCCGACTCTGCTCCATCGGGCCCGGCAAGATCGAGCTGCTCGAAAGCATCGGACGTACCGGTTCGCTGACACAAGCCGCTCGCGCACTCGGACTGAGTTACCGCCGCGCCTGGCTGCTGCTGAACGATATCAATCGATCGTTCGGTGAACCGGTTACCCTAGCGAAAATGGGCGGGCACCTGAGAGGCGGTATGACACTGACTCCCGTCGGTAAGGAGATCATCCGCTGTTATCGCATGGCCGCCCGCGAGATCGAGTCAGTGGTGCGCTCGAAGCTGCAGTCGATAGCCGATAAGGCGGTCATGCGGGGACCTCCACATCCGGGCGCACCTCGCAAACGACTCGCCCGTCGACTCAACGGATGGTGACAGGCGAGGGCGGCGAGCCGACCTATTCAATCCGCCCCTCAACGAGAAGCCCTTTGGCCAGCTGATTTCAATCACCGACCTCGGCATGGCAGTGCTGCGCGGTGAGCGCGACTGGCATTCACTACAACCCCGTCGCGATGGGCGGGTGGAGTGCACGTTCAGCCCGGCGGCCCCGGCTGGCGCTGGGACGAGACGGTCCGCGACGCCGTACGATCGAGTTCCGCGACAACCTGATCCCAATCGATGGTGACGCCCGGGTACGGCGGTCGGAGTCGCGCTTGATGACTGGCATGCGTTGGTGCTCGCTCGGCATGTTGAGTTCGTGTTGTTATTTACCGCGGGCTGCAGTGCGAGTGCAAGCGGCTTTTCAGTTTGGAATGCGAAGGTCGCGTGGGCCGGCCGACGTGGTCTTCACCACGGTGAAACGCACGCGGTCTAAAGGGTCACGAAAACACCATCCTAACTCCCACGGCGATACATACGCCGCCCGCCACGCGCGCGACCCACCGTCCCCACGGCATAAGCTTCTCCAGTAGGACAAGCAACGCCAGGAGCGCAATCCATAGCACATTCATCACGCCGACCACGAACAAGAGCGCCATGAGCACCCAGCAGCAACCTACACAATAGGTTCCGTGGAGCAGCCCCAAGTGCAAGCAGCCCCGGACACTGCTGCGAAAGCCGCCATGGCTCATCAGAAAACCGATCGGCGTCTGGCAGTGGGAAAGGCATTTGTCCTTGATGGGCGTCCACTGGTAGATGCCCGCCGCAATCAGGACGCCCGCTCCGAGCAGGATGTTGGTGCTGGCCATGTTGGTATCCAGCAGGGCGTGCCGCTCCAACATCCATTGGACGAGCGTTGCCGCGAGGGAGAAACCGGACCAGGCGAGAAAATATCCGGCGACGAACCAACCGGTCGCGGCGAACGGCTTGCCGGCGTCTTTCCCCTGTCGACCCACACGGGCGTACATGAGGATCATCGGAGCGGCCGTGGGCGCCATCATGCCGACCATCATCACCACCCACATTACGAATACGAAAACGAACTCGACAGCGCTCCACGGTGTGGCGGCCGGCACCATCGTCCCCAGGCCGGCGGGAACCATGCGGAACCCGCTCATGTTCATGCCTGCCATGCTCATGTCGGCGGCGAGCCAGAGAACATAGGCCCACGCCAGCACGCAGATCACGCCCAGGGCGCCGGCAACGATGAGGCGATCCCGTCGTAGCACGGCCTCGAGAGTGCCGTCGGCCATCGCTGTGATGGTCTCAGCGGCTCACTTGTCGGGCCGCCTCGCGACGTGCGTTACGACTGGTTCGACCAGCGGATGGAGGCATAGAGGCCTTGCTTGCCCGAGTTATCCCAGCGCATGCCCTGATCGCTGAACGTGTTGCCCGGCGCTCCAACTGCCAACACCATCTTGTCGGGGCTGACCGGATGACCGAGGTTCGCCCACATTTCTCCGCTCGGATGCATGGTCTGCAACGGGTCGACGGACATGTGCAGGATTCCGGGGATTTCCGCGGAGCGCGTCTTCCCGTCGATCCGGAATGTGATGGGGACCTTGCTCACCCCCAGGTTCTTGGCGATCAGCGGTGTGAACGCGGCCATCGGGCCACCGGCGGCGCCGCCGAAGATCGCAGCCAGTGCGTCGGTCTGCGTCTCGTCGGCACGCTGATCGATGTAGGTGGCCACCGACCACCCTCCGTCTGCCATGACTCCGGGTGCATGGAGGATAACGAAGACATTGAGTCCATCGAGCGTGACATCGCCATAGCGGCCATTCTCGATGTGGAAGACCAGCGGCACGTTGCAGTAACCCTCGGTGGGTCGCGTGGTCAGCGGGGCGGCCGCTGAAAAGAAGCACGGACACGCGATGCTGCAACTGCAATTCTCGAAATAGTCACCGGAAAGGTGCCATGGAATCTGGTCCGCCATCGCTCTCTCCCTCCGCTAGGCCGAACCCGACAGATTGCTTTCGGGATGCGCTAGCCTATACGCCGCGCGGGGAAGATCCGCAAGCCGATCTCCACGGAACGGGGGGCTCAAGACCTGCTCCGACACATCTCGCAGCGGCGCGGAGGGCTGCTGCAGCCTCCGGCGGGGCGGTCAGCTGGCCGAGGTGTCGGCGGACAAGGGTTGCCTGGCTTTGCGCTTGACGGCACCCCACTGCGGTCGCCGGTCCCGCGCCCGCTGCATCAGCAAGTCTGCTATCCATTCGCGCGCTTCGGCCTTGGACGTCCCGGGAGGAAATTCGAAGACTTCCGCGGTGTCGAAGGGGTTGGCCATCCGCATCGGCGAGCTCACGCTCAGTTGTGGAGGTTTCTCGGCGACCAACTGTTGGGGCGCGGCTGGGGGCCTGGCTACAGCGGACGGCGGGATCGCGATGAGCTCCGCGTATTGGGCGAAACTTCTCAACGCGACGAAAGCAAACATGACCGCGAGAGGGCCGGTGACGCGTGTAACCCGCCTTTTGATGTTGAAGCGAAGCGGAGGGCCGGAGCTCGGGGCCTGCTGTTCCGTCGTGTGCTGCGGCAACAAGTCCGCGGCACTGAGCTCGATCTCCAAGGTGCCTGCGTGCGGCTCACCGGTCATTCCCAACGAAATCGGCGGCTCTGACACGGCTCGATCCTCTTGCGCAGAAGGCGTTACCGTATAGCGGCTGCGCAATCCCAGGCGTGACCGAATTCACGCGATCCGGAACAATGGTTGCGAGTTAACAAAATCTGTGCCAGGGCCGCTGGAGCCCTGCACCAGTGTATGCTTCGTTCCCGGGACATCCGGCGAGTCCGACCCCATGAACCGAAAAGAGCTCGACGAGCTCATCGAGCACTATCAGCTCACTGCGCACCAGGTCGAGCGCGCATTAGCCCTCGCACACGCGCGACCTACCGCGCCGGAGACCTCGCGATTCGCCATTCGAACACTGTTGCTTTCCGGTGTGTTGTCACTCGCCGCAGGCATCGTGTTCTTCATCGCCGCCAATTGGAGCGAGCTGCGGATCATGGGCCGCTTCGTACTGACCGAAGGATTGCTTCTCGTAACCCTCATGCTCGCACTCTGGCAGCCACCACCGCGGCCGCTCGGTCGGTACGCGTTGTTCGGCGCATTCATGCTGGTCGGCGCGCTGCTCGCACTGTTTGGCCAAACGTATCAAACCGGCGCAAATATCTACGAGCTATTCCTGACCTGGACAGCCCTCGGTCTACCCCTGGTAATTGCCGGACTTTGGGCTCCCCTCTGGGCGGCCTGGGTCCTCGTGCTGAACCTGGCCCTCGGGCTGTTTTGTGGACTGCGGCCGGAGGGCGGCCCGATCTGGTTTCTGTTCAGTGCGGGGTGGGGGACTCCGACGTTGTTGCTCATTGCAACGCTGGCCAATCTCGCACTGTGGGCGCTCGCAGAGATTCTGTCTCAGAAGGTCGCTGCCGCAGTGCACCTCGTACCGAGCTCACTGCGCAGGCTCGTTCTCGCCTGCGCAATCGGCTTTGCGACGTGGGCGGGGATCCTGGCGATCCTCAGGTTTGGCCCGTATCCGACGCAGACAGATGGCTGGAGTGTTCTGTGGATGTTGGCGATTCTGGCCGGCGTCGCAGCCTACACCATGCGACGGCGGGCTGACGTGTTGCCGCTGATGCTGATTGCCTCCAGCATCATCCTCGTGGTCATGTTCGCCATCGGAAAGAATACGGGCTCGGGCCGGATGGGCAGGTTGGAAATGGCCCTGCTGGTAGCGCTCTGGCTGATCATCAGCTCGGGTGCGGCCGCCCGCATCATCATGAAACTACTCCGCACGTGGCGTGCGGCGGAGCAGGGGGCATGACCGAGCGCAGCACGTCCGAGGCTTTTATTGCGACATTGATGCGCAACGGCGTGATTCCCGCCAATGCGGCGCCCCTGCCGCCCCGACCCGAAGATCGACCCTGGTTTGTCAGCGCATTACAGGGTATCGCGGGCTGGCTGGCCGGAATCTTCGCGCTCGTTTTCATCGTGACGGCCTTCGAGCCGCGTGGGACCGGGAGTTTCATCCTGATCGCGCTGGTGTTGCTGCCCGCCGCATTTGCGTTGTACCTCTCGGCTCGCAACAACGTGTTTCTCGATCAACTGGGGCTCGCCGCCTCCATG
>Ga0268266_10003244_pt1 | contig 16405 bp, 13 predicted proteins | sample KBSS13metaG_FD_190356 | JGI IMG/M metagenome (GOLD analysis project Ga0268266, IMG submission 190356) | Switchgrass rhizosphere microbial communities from Kellogg Biological Station, Michigan, USA - KBS S1-3 metaG (SPAdes) (version 2) | ecosystem: Host-associated > Plants > Roots > Rhizosphere...
GCCCGCGCGTCCCCGATCCGATCGACGTCGCGGAGCGTCGGCAGGAGGTCGACCCGCAGGCCGAGCCGGCGCAGGGCGGCTTCCTGGCGCGCGCCGGTGTCGGCGACGCTCATCGGCACGCCGAGGAAAGCCCGCGGGTCGGGTCGACGCAGGCCGATCGCCCAGTAGCCGCCGTCCTCGGCGTGGCCGAGCACCGCGTCGGTCCCGGGCGCCGCGAGCGCGGCGAGCGCCCCCTCCAGCAGCCACGGGTCCACCTGCGGCGTGTCCATGCCGATCAGCAGCGTCGGCCCGGCGCAGCGCGAGAAGACGTGGGCGAGGCGCCGGTCTAGCGAGCCCTCACCCTGGTCCACGACCCGGAAGCCCGGGGGCATCCAGCCGCCCGGCGGCCCCGCCAAGGCCAGCACGCGGTCGGCGCAGCGGGTCGCGGCGACGGCGGCGAGCGTGTCCCGCAGCGAGGCCTCGGCGAGCCGTGCCGCCTGCTCGGGCTCGCACGGCGGCGTCAGCCGCGTCTTCGAGCGACCCGGTTGAGGCGACTTCGCGATGACTACGACCCGAGCGGACAAGGCGGCGATCCTCCCTCGAAAAAATGACGATTCCCTTACGCATACGGACGGGCCGCTGAACCGGACGCCTCGGAGCCTCGTAATCCATTCGTTACCTATGCCTGCGACCATTCGCGCGATGAGCCCTGAGCGGCCCGTCCTACGCGCCCGCGGGTTGGCCAAGCAGGTCGGCAGCGGGCGGGCGCGGCAACAGATCCTCGCCGGGGTCGACCTCGACGTGGCCGCGGGAGAGATGGTCGCCGTGCTCGGCCGCTCGGGCTCGGGCAAGTCGACGCTGCTGAACCTGCTCGGCGGGCTCGACCGCCCCGACGGCGGTCGCGTCGGCGTCGCGGGCGAGGAGATCACGGGGGCCTCCGAAAAGACGCTGGACCGCATCCGGCTGCGTCGGATCGGCTTCATCTTCCAGTCCTTCCAGCTGATCGAGGAGCTGACCGGCGAGGAGAACGTGCTGCTGGCGGCGCGCCTGCCGGGGGCGCCGCGGGGCGGGCGGCGGCGGGCGCAGGCCCTCCTCGCGCGGCTCGGCGTCAGCGCCGTCGCCTCGCATCGGCCGCACGAGCTCTCCGGCGGCGAGCAGCAGCGTTTCGCGATCGCCCGGGCCCTGGTCAACGACCCGGTGCTGATCCTCGCCGACGAGGCCACCGGCAACCTCGACGAAGGCTCCGCGGCGGCGGTCATCGAGACGCTCGGGGAGCTCGCCGCGGAGGGTCGCGCGGTGGTCCTCGTCACCCACGAGGCGCAGTCGGCGGCGGCCGCGGACCGGGTCCTCCACCTGGTCGAAGGCCGCCTGCGGGCGGGTCGAGAGGCAGCCGGGCCCGGTCCGTGAGCGGGGCGGCGCGGGAGGCTTGGGCGAACGTCCGCGCCCGGCGGGGGAGAGCGGTGTTGAGCGGGTTGGGGATCCTGCTCGTGGCGACGATGCTCGCGGTCGCGGCGACGGTCTCCTACGGCCTCGAGACCGGCTTCGACCGGTCCGCCGCGGAGGCCGACCTGCCCGACGTGCTGGTCAGCTTCGACTCGCAGTCGGCGAGCTCGGTGCGGGAACGGATCGCCGCCCTGCCCGACCTGGAAGCGTTCTCGCTGCGGGAACAGCTGACCTCGGTGCCGTTCCGCGCGGGCCGGGAATCGGCGGACAACGGCGTGGTCGAAGTGGTCGGCCCGGGCCGGCGCGGGTACGCCATCGTCGCCGGCCACGACGTCTCGCGGCGCGGAGGCGTGGTGATCGAAGAAGGGCTCGCCACGGACTGGGGGCTCGGCGTCGGGGACCGGATCAGGGTCTACGACTCGCCGCCGCTGCCGATCGTCGGCCTGGCCCGCGCGCCCTCCAACGTCGCCTACCCGCTCGCCGCGCCCCATATATATGTGTCGCTCGCCGCCTACCGCGCGGCGACCCGCCAGCACTCCGCCCGCCAGGTGAACATCGCCCAGATCTGGCTCAAGGACCCCTCTCAGCTCGACGCGGTCCTGGTCCAGGCGCGGATGAGCAGCTATGGGCTGAGCGGCCTCTCGCTGATCACCCGCAGCGGCGTGCGCGTCGTGGTCGACCAGGCGGCGGGGATCGTGATCGCGCTGCTCGCGGCGCTCTCGCTGATCGCCCTGCTGACCGCGGCGACGATGCTGACCGCCGCCGCCCGCGCCGAGATCCAGCGCCGGCTGCACGCGATCGGCATCTGGCGGGCGATCGGCGCCTCGCGCGGCCACGTCGCCCGGGTCGCCGCCTTCGAGGCGCTGCTCGTCGCCGTCCCCGCCGCCGCGTTCGGCGTCGGCGCGGGCGCCCTGCTCGCCACCGGGCCGAGCGACCGGCTCCTCGGCCTGCTGAACCAGGACGGACCCGGCAGCGCCCTGCTCGCGCCGCTCCTCGGCTGCTTCGCGCTGACCGTCGCCATCCCCGCCCTGGCCGCCGCCTGGCCGGCCTGGCGCGCCGCGGGCGGGCCGCCGCTGGCGCTGCTGCGCGGTGCCGAGATCGGCGGCGGCCGCGCTCGATGGGGGACGGCGGGCGGCGGCGGACTGCTGCGGCTCGGGGCGCGCCTCGCCACCACGCGACGGGTGCGCTTGGTCGCCACCCTCGCCTCGCTGGCGATCTGCACCTCCTTCGTCCTGCTGATGCTCGCCCTCGCGTCGGAGCTGAACACCCTCGCCAACGACCCCACCGCGCTCGGTCGCCGCTACCAGCTGAGCGCCTCGCTTCCGGCCTCGGCCGCGCCCCGCGTCCGCGCGCTTCCCGGGGTGAGCGCGGTCGGGCCGCGCTGGGAGGTGAGCGCGGTCGACGCCTACTCGCTCGGGGAGATCACCTACGTGATCGGCTTCCGCGGCGACCACACCCAGTTCGAGGACCCGCCCCTGGTCGAAGGGTCGCGGCTCGGCGGCGCTCGCCAGGCGGAGGTCGGTCGCGGGCTCGCCCAGATCCTCGGCCTGCGCGTCGGCTCGACCCTGGCGCTGGCGACCGCCTCCGGCCGCGAACTGCGGCTGCGCGTCTCCGGCATCGTCTCCGCGCTCGAACACGACGGGCGGGTCGCCTACGTCTCCGAGCGGGCCCTGCTCGGCGCCGAACCGGACGCGCCCGAGAAGCTCGCCGTGATCCTCAAGCCCGGCGCCGACACCAAGACCGTGACCGCCGAGTTGCAGCGGCTGGGCGCCGACGTGACCGCGTCGACCGGGGTGGCCGGCGGCGGCAAGACGCTGGTCGACGCGCTGCGCGGCCTGCTGCTGACGATCGCCGCGGTCGACGGGCTGGTCTGCCTCTACATGCTCACCCAGGCGTTGGCGCTGACCGCCGCCGAGCGTCGCTCGGCGATCGCCGTGCTGCGCGCCTGCGGCGCCGGCGCCGGCTCGATCCGGGTTCTGCTGGCGGGCGCCGCGCTGGCGGTCCTGGTCCCGGCCGCCGTCGTCGCGGTCGTGCTCGAGCGGCTCGTCCTCGGTCCCGCGGTCTCGCGGCTGGCGCAGGGCTACGCCACGCTCGCCCTCGGCGCCGACGCGGCCGAGATCGCGGTCCTGCTCCTCGGGCTCGCCCTGATCGGCACGGTCGCGGTCTGGTGGGTCGTGCGGCGGCTGACCTCGCGCCCGATCGCCGGAGGTCTGGGATGAGCGGCGAGGGCCTCAGCCGTCGCGAGCTGCTGGCAAGCGGCGCCGCCGGAGCGCTCGCCCTGGCGCTCGCCGGCTGCGGCGGCGGCCTCGACGCCGCGACGAGCGGGTCGACCCGCCAGACCACCTGGAACGGGTCGAGCGGGGAGCTCGAGGTCGCTCCCGGCGTAAGCCTCGTTGACCGCACCGAGCTGGCGCCGCGGGCCGCCGTCGGACGATCGCTGGCGACGCTCGGGCACATCACCGACGCCCACGTGATGGACGCGGAGTCCCCGGCCCGGGTCCCGTTCCTCTCGCAGCTCGGCCAGCCGTTCAACTCCACCTTCCGCCCGCAGGAGGCGCTGACCGCCCAGGTGATGGACGGAGCCGTCCGCGCCATCGACGCGCTCCGTCCCGACGCGGTGATCCAGGGCGGTGACCTGATCGACAACGCGCAGGAGAACGAGCTGGCCAATGGCCTGGCGCTGCTGGTCGGGGGGCGGGTCGAGCCCGGGAGCGGCGGCCACGGCTACCGCGGGGTGCAGGAGGCGGGTGACGCAAACCCCTTCTACTACCGCCCCGACATCGACGCCCCTCGGTACCCGGGCCTGCTCGCCGCGGCGACCCGCCGGTTCGGCGCGGCCGGGCTGAAGGCGCCGTGGTACCCGGTGCTCGGCGACCACGATCTCCTCGTGCAGGGGATCCTCACCCCGACCGCGCTGACCGACCGCATCGCCCGCGGCGACCGCGCGGTGTGGAGGCTGCCAACCGGACTGAAGGCGCCGCCGGGGGCGGGTGAACTGGCCGCCGCGGCGCCCGACGGCCTGCCCGATCCGGGCCTCTTCGAACCGCTGATCCGCCAGCTGCTCACCGCCCCGTCGGTGTCGGTGCCCGCCGACCCGCACCGCCGCGAGCTCGACGCGGCGGCGGTGATCTCGCGCCTGCGTCGCGCCGCCTCGCTCCCACGCGGCGGGGCCCTGCTCGACTACTCCTTCGACGTCGGGCCCCGTCTGCGGGTAATCGTCCTCGACCTGGTCCGCCGCGCCGGCGGCTCGGACGGCCTGGTGCACTCCGGCCAGGAATCATGGCTTGCGCGTGAGCTGACCCGCGCCGGAGACCGCTGGGTCCTGGTCGTCACCCACCAGCCCCTCACCAACTCGGCAGGCGGCTCCGCGATCCTCTCCCTCCTCGACCGCTCCCCCCGCGTCGTCGCGGTCCTCTCCGGTCACACCCACAAGAACCGGATCGAACCCCGCCCCGGCCCATCCGGCGGCTACTGGCTGATCTCCACCGCCTCCCTGATCGACTACCCCCAGCAGGCCCGCGCCCTGCGCCTCCGCGAGACCGCGGGCGGCGGTGTCGCCCTCCAGACCTGGATGCTCGACCACGTCCCCACCGAACTAGGCGACATCTCCCGCGAACTCTCCTACCTCGATGCCCAAGGCGGCCGCCCCCAAGGCTTCGCCGGGACCCCCCGAGACCGCAACGTCACGCTGTTCAAGTCCACGTCCACCTGACTGGATCGCTACCGGAACTTCGTGGGTAGGCGGGTTTGAGACGGACATGCGCCGAGCGCTTCTGATCCTCTTTTCCGTGACGGTGGTCGCCGCCGTCGTCTTCGGGCCGGCCCTCGCCTCGGCCGCCGGCAGATCGGCGGTTGGAGCGCTCGACCCGACGTTCGGAAATGGTGGACGGGTGGTCGCTGACCCACCGACGGAACCGGCGCGGTCGCATTTCGAAGTCATGGCGAGGGAGCCCGACGGTCGCCTGGTGCTGAGGCTCCAGCCGGAACCGAACACCGGATACAAGGGCCAGGAAATCGAGATGCGCACCGCGGCGGGCGTCCTCGACCCGTCCTTCGGGTCCGACGGGAAGGTGGTGGTCCCATCGGAGTTCGGTGCCATCGTCGGTTCCGTCAAGGCCGAAGACATGGCCGTCTTCCGCCTCGACCCGATGGGGAAGCCGGTCTCCGGTTTCGGCCGCCACGGCCTCGCTGTCGTCCACTTCCCAGGTGGCAATTCGGGCGCCGACGCCGGGATCGGCGAACCGGACGGCGATATCGTCATCACGGGCTGGGCGAGCCATCACGTCGGCGCGGCGCGCCTGCGTCCCGACGGCCGGCTCGATCCGACCTTCGGCCGCCATGGGCTCGTCCGTGGGCTGCTGAGACCACACAAATTCGGTCCGATCGGGGTGAAGATCGCGCCGTTCGAAGGCGGGCTCGTGATCGACGCGGCGGAAGAACGAAACGCCGATTTCGTTTCCGCCGGCCTGATCCGCCTCGACCGCCGTGGCCACCTGGGCCTACCGGTCCGATGGCTCGATCGACCGCGCCTTCGGCAGGGACGGGGAAGTCCTCTTCGGCGCCGCCGGTCCCAAGGGTCCCCGCTTCACGCCCGCCGCCGCTGTTCAGCAAGCCGACGGAAAGATCGTCGTCGCCGGGGAGCGGCGGAGGGGACGCGGCGGAGTCGACCTCGAGCTCGCCCGCTTCCGCTTTCCCGGATCGCGGTAGCCGACCTCGTCGGACAGTGCCCCGAAGTGGATTCGAACCACTGGCCTGTCCCTTAGGAGGGGCTCATTGTCAAGTGCGATCGCCGGTTTTCTACCTGCATCCGGCTTTGCACAGCGACCGGACTTCCGACACGAGCCGCCATAAAGCGTCACGAGCCGACCGATCTGGACCATGCTTTGGACCACCCTCCCCCTATGAGGCAGGTGGTGGTCAGACGACGGCTTCGGCGACCAGCGAGGAGAGGCGCTCTTCGTAGCGGTCCAAGTGTTCTCTCAGCATCTCCTGGGCCTCCTCGACCTCGCCCTTCTCCACCGCCGCGAAGAGCTTGCGATAGAAGGTCAGGAGCGCTTTGTTGGCTTTCGGCTCGCTGTCGGAAGACAGCTTGCTGAATAGCAGGCGGAGTTCGCCGAGAACACGGGCGAAGAAGTCATCGAGGCGACTGTTGCCGAGGTTGGCGACGATCGCGCCGTGGAATTCCAGCTCGTGCTCGACGAAGGCGGTGTAGTCGCCTCTTTTGAACGCCTCTTCGCACGCCGCAAGGGTCTCCTTGAGATTGGCGAGGGCCACCGCATCGTCCCCGTCGATCGCGACGAGAGCGCTGAGCTCAAGGGACCGTCGGATTTCGTAGATCTCCTTGATGTCCTGGGCCGAGAGGACGCGGACGATCGCGCCGCGGTGCAGCTCGAGCGTCACCAGGCCCTCGGCACCGAGGACGCGGATGGCGTCACGAAGGGTGTTCCGCGACACCCCGATAGCGCGGGAGAGCGGCACCTCAGGGAGGCGCTCGCCCTGGACGAGGTGGCCGTCGGCGATCATCCCGCGAAGCAGTCGGGCCACCTGATCGACCGAGCCGACCCGCTGGAGTTGCGTGTCCTCCAGGAATCCGAATCGGTCGCTCACGGCGGCCAGCGTACCAATGGTCGGTCCGCCGCTTCAGGGCCGGTCATCGAGCACCACCGACTGCATGTTGAGGAAGGCGCGCATGCCGAATTCGCCGCCGAGCTCGCGGCCGATGCCCGACCGCTTTACCCCGCCGAAGGGAATCCGCGGATCCGACGCCGTCATCGCGTTGACGAAGACCATCCCGGCCTCGATATCGGCGGCGAGCTGTTCGGCGCGCTCGAGGTCCTCGGTCCAGATGCTGGAGGAGAGACCGAATTCAGAGTCGTTGGCGAGCGCGACCGCCGCCGTCTCGTCGGCGACGCGAGCCACCGCCGCGACCGGGCCGAAGGTCTCTTCGCGCATCACCGGCACCCGCGAGCCACCGTCCGCGGAGACGACCGTCGCCTCGTACCAGGCGCCCGGCTCGTCGGGGACCTCGCCGCCGACCACCAGCCGCGCGCCGGCGGTCACCGACGCATCGACGATCCCGGCCAGCTCGTCGCGCAGGTCTTCGCGGGCCATCGGGCCGAGCTGGGTCTCGGGGTCGAGAGGCGCGCCGCGCCGGAGAGCCTTGACGGCGGCCGCGATCCGCTCCTCGAACTCCTTCGCGATCGCCTCGACGACGATGAAGCGCTTGGCCGCGACGCAGCTCTGGCCCGCGTTCTGGAAGCGGGCGGCGACCGCGACCGCGACCGCGCGATCGAGGTCGGCGTCGGCGAGGACGATGAACGGGTCCGAGCCGCCCAGCTCGAGCACGGCGGGCTTGATCGCACGACCGGCGGCCCCGCCGACGGCGGTTCCTGCATTTACCGAGCCGGTCAGCGTGACCGCGGCGATCCGGCGATCCGCGATCAGCTGCTCCGCCTGCCGGTTGGAGGTCACGACCGCCGTGAAGACCCCGGCGGCGGCGCCGGCCCGCTCGAACACCCGTTGGAGGGCGAAGCCGCACCCGGTCACGTTGGGCGCGTGCTTCAGCAGGAAGCAGTTACCCGCGGCGATGATCGGCGCGGCGGCGCGGATGACCTGCCAGAGCGGGTAGTTCCAGGGCATGATCGCGAGGATCACGCCGAGCGGGCGCTTATGGACGGCGACGCGACGACCGTCCCCGGTGTCGATGCTCTCCGGCGCGAGGAAGTGCTCGGCGTTCTCGGCGTAGTACTCGGCGGCCCAGGCGCACTTCTCCACCTCGGCACGGGCCTCGACGATCGGCTTACCCATCTCGCTGCTGACGGTCCTGGCCAGCTCCTCGGCGGCCGCCCGCATCTCCCGCGCCACCCGGTTCAGTAGTACCGCCCGCTCGACCGGCGGGGAGCGGCGAAAGCTCCGATAGGCCGTAGTGGCCGTGACGAGCGCCGCGTCGAGACGCGTGTCGTCGAAGATCTCGTAGGTGTCGAGCAGGCCTCCGGTCGCAGGATCGATCGAATCGAAATGTGCGGCCTCCATCGACAGATACTATAATATAATTCTTCGTGGCGGCGATCCAGATCCTGGGATGAGCGAGACCGTGACGCGACCCGACTTCGAGGGGCTACGGATGACCGGCGCCGCGCCCCTCGACCCCCGGGCCGACGCCAGGCTGGTGCGCATGCGAGACGGCGTTCGTCTCGCCACCGACGTCTACCTGCCCGAGCCGCCGGGCCCGCGGCGGCCCGCGATCCTGATCAGGCTTCCCTACGACAAGTCGGGCCGGTCCACCTTCATGCCCGCGATCGCGCACTACCTGACCGCGAACGGCTTCGCGGTCGTGATCCAGGACGTCCGGGGCAAGTTCCGTTCGGAGGGTGTGGCCGAGCCGTTCGTCAACGAGGCCGCCGACGGCCACGACGCCCTCGACTGGATCGTCTCCCAGCCCTGGAGCAACGGCATCGTCGGGATGAGCGGGGATTCCTACTACGGCTTCACCCAGTGGGCCGCCGCCTCGACGGGGCACCCCGCCCTTCGCGCGATGGTGCCGCGGGCGACCGGTTCCCGCTTCTTCCTCGGCCTCGCTCCGGGAGAGGTCCCTCGGATCCCGTTCCTCGAGTGGATCCTGCAGACGTTCTCCGACAAGGCGTCGTTCGAGGAGCCGGTGCTCTCCCGCCGGCCGGTCGGCGGGATGGCCGCACTGCCCGATGCGCTGGCGATCCCGCGTGAGCGACTCCGAGGACTGATCGAGGAGATCGGATCCGGGCGACTGGCAGCCGCCGCATTCAGGAACGCGGCGCCGGCACGGGGTCTACGCATCCCGGCGCTCCACGTCGGCGGATGGTTCGACAACCTCCAGCGCTGGCAGCTGGACGACTGGGGCACCGCCTCGACCGCGAGCCCGGCGGCCGCCGACCAATACCTGCGGATGACGCCTACCGACCACCATGACTTCCTCCTGCTGGAGGACGGTGGGCCTCCGCGCGACCATGAAGTCGACGACGATGCTCTCCGCGAGTACCTGCCGCGCCTCCTCGACGAGCAGATCTCGTTCTTCCGCCACTACCTTTGCGGCGGAGACGGCGGTTGGAGTGCGCCGCGCGTCCGCGTCCGCGTCGCCTACGGTGGCTGGGAGGTCTCCGATCGCTGGCCTCCGGACACGGTCGAGCCGCTGACACTGGTCTGCGCGCGCCCTGGTGCAGCATTTGACACGGCTGACGGTGGCGCCCTCGTCGGCATCTCCGGTGACTCGTCCCCTGACGGCACCGGCGACGCCCGGACGATCGGATGGGTCCACGATCCGGCCGACCCGGTGCCCTACCCGGCCGAGTCGGAGTGGACGATGTTGCTCGGCCTTCCCGACGAGTCCACCATCCATGCGCGGCACGATGTCCCGACCTTCACGACCGAACCTATGGAGGCCCCGCTCGATCTGATCGGTCCGGTGACGGCGGACCTGACGATCGACGCCGACGGCGACAGCACCCACGCGATCGTCCGTCTCCTGGACGTCGACCCGCGCGGCGAGGCTCGCTTCGTCCGCGAGGGCGCCGCCCTCGTCGACTGCTCGGCCGGGCCGGCCCATGTGCAGGTTTCGTTAGGAGAGACCGCATACCGGGTGCGCCCGGGCCATCGTCTGCGGCTGGCGGTGAGCACTTCCCTCTTCCCGCTCTACCTGGTGCATCCGGGCACGGAGGAGGACCCGATGGTGGCGGTCGAGTGCGGCAAGCGAAGGCAGATGCTGGTCATCGGCGGCGGCGCGGGTGCTCGGTTGATGCTCGCCGTCAGACGTCCCTGGCTCCGCTGACGAGACCGATCTCGCGAAATCGACCAACAGTCCTTCTCTCGTTTTGTTGGACATTCCAACTGTTGTGTTTATAATATATCCCGGGTTTCGAAGGGTCAGCATCCACGGGAAAGGAATGCCTCAATGGGGAAGTCGAAGCTGCACGGGTGGTACCGCCATCTTCTTTTGACGGCTGTAGTTGCGGTAGCGGCCGCGGTGGCCGTCGCCGGTTGCGGATCGAGCGGAAGTAGCTCGACCGCCGAAGGTGGGTCCACTTCGTCCGGAGGGTCGGAATCGGCGCCGGAAGGCACCGAAGCCGGCGGGACGACCGTCAAGACCAAACCGACCAACCTGCACGAAGAAGGAAAGCTCACGGTCTGCACCGATCCGAGCTATCCGCCGCTGGAGTACTACGGGACGGACAAGAAGCTCGCCGGTTATGAGATCGCGGTTCCGGAAGTGGCGGCCGAAATGATGGGGCTCGAAGCCGCCTTCGTCCCGACTCCGTTCAACGGCATCCTGCCGGCGCTCGATGCCGGCCGCTGTGACCTGGCGTGGTCCGGGTTCTTCGTCAGCAAGGAACGCCTGGCGAACTTCATCGCGGTCCCGTACCAGAAGACCTCCGCGGTGATCATGGTGAAAGGGGGCAATCCGGAAGGGATCAAAACGCCGGAAGACCTCTCGGGCAAGACGACCGCGACCCAGGCGGGAACCGAAACGCTCGAACACGCCGAAGAACTCTCGAAGGAATTGGAAGCGGAAGGCAAAGGCGGCTTCGAAGTCCAGTCGTACGTGAAGTTCGAAGAAGCGGTCCAGCAGTTGCTGATCGGCAGGGCCGAAGCCGTCTTCACCCAGGATCTCGAAGCCTCCTACCGAGAACTGAAACAACCCGGACAGTTGGAAATCGCGTACCGGTTCCCGGAAGCCGAAACGTTCGGCGTCTACATGAAACCTGACGACAAGGCGCTGGGCGAAAGCCTCTACGAAGCGCTTCTTCAGCTCGAAGAATCGGGACAGCTGAAAGAAATCGCGGAAGAAGAAGGGATGCCCACGGAAGGGATCAAGGTCGAACCCTTGACCGGCGTCGGCATCGGCGGCTGAGGCCGCAGGAGCGAGAGGAGAAGGCAAGCCGATGGAATTCGACACCACCGTATTTTTCGAAGCACTGACGTCGAGTCAGTTCATCCACGGGGCTTGGATCACCATCGCGCTTGCCTTCTGCTCGCAGGCGGCGGCGATCATCGTCGGCTTCGGGCTGGCCCTGATGCGCACCTCCAAGCCGCTCCCGGTGCGTGCCTTCAGCGGCGTCTACATCTGGTTCTTCCGGGCGGTGCCGACGCTGCTGCTGCTGCTCCTGATCTGGAACGCCCTACCGCAGCTGATCCCGGCGCTGACCGAGAAATGGTTCACGCCGTTCCTCGCCGGCTTTGCCGGCCTCGCCCTGGCGGAGGCGGCCTACATGTCGGAGATCCTCCGTGCCGCGTTGCAGTCGGTGGACCCCGAGCAACGGCTCGCGGCCAAAAGCCTCGGCATGACGCCGAGTCAGACGATGCGCAAAATCATCCTTCCGCAGGTCATCCGGGTGGCGCTGCCGCCGACCGGCAACGAGGCGATCACGATGGTCAAGTTCACTGCGCTGACGTCGGTGATCTCGCTGCAGGAGCTCCTGACGATCGCCCAACAGAACATCTCGGCGACGTTCCGCTACGCCGAATTCTACGCGGCGGCCACTGTGTATTACCTGGTGATCGTCAGCGTGCTGATGGTGATCCAGGCGCAGATCGAGAAGCGCTACCAGTGGCGCACTCGAGTCGGCGGTAGTGCGGCGGGGCGGTTCGGGACGAGGATGAGGCTGTCCGTCGGGGGGAGGGGATGACGATGCTCGACTCGACCGTGCCCACCCTCAAGGCCACCGACATCGCGAAATCGTTCCACGACGTAAAGGTCCTGAAAGAGGTCTCGGCCACCGTCCACCGCGGCGAGGTCAAGGTGATCGTGGGACCCTCCGGCTCCGGTAAGAGCACGTTCCTCCGTTGCCTCGCCTTGCTGGAGGAACCGGACGGTGGGGAGATCCACCTCGAGGGCGAGCAGATCGGCGCGTCCGACCTGGGGCGACTCGGCCGCGAGCGAGCACTGGCGAGGCAGCGCGAGCACCTGGGCATGGTGTTCCAGCGTTTCAACCTCTTTCCACACCTGACGGCCGAGGGAAACGTGGCGGTCGGCCTCACCACGGTGCGCGGTGCGAAGCGCGGCGAGGCCAAGGAACGCGCCGCCGAGATGCTGGACCGGGTCGGGCTCAGCGAGAGGGCGAAGGCCTACCCGTCCGAACTCTCGGGCGGCCAGCAACAGCGTGTCGCGATCGCCCGGGCGCTGGTGATGGAGCCGAAGGTGATGCTCTTCGACGAGCCCACCTCAGCTCTCGACGCCGAGCTGGTCGGCGAGGTCCTCTCGGTGATGGAAGGGCTCGCCGAAGCCGGGACGACGATGGTGGTCGTCACCCACGAGCTGCGCTTCGCGATGCGGGTCGGCTCGCACGTGATGATGATGGACGACGGTGTGGTGGTCGAGGAGAAGACGCCCGAGGTGTTCTTCGAGTCACCCGAGCACGAGCGGACGGTGAGGTTCCTGGAGCACATGCGGTGACCAAAGCCGGTCAGGGAAGCAACGTCGACAGGGTGCACCTGGCACTTCGCGAGGGAATCCTCGCGGGCACCTATGAGCCCGGCTCGCGGTTGGTCCTCTCGAAGGTCGCGGCCGAACACGATGTGAGCCTGATCCCTGTCCGCGAAGCGCTGCAACGTCTCGAGGCCGAACGCATGGTGCGGTTGCAACCCAACCGCGGAGCGACCGTGACCCAGGTGTCGATCGACGACATGTGCGACATCTACGAGACGCGCCTGGTGCTCGAGATGCACGCGCTGCGTCGCCTGATCGACGCCGGTGCATCGGACCAATTCGATCGGGCACGGAGTGCCCTGGTCCTGATGGCCGAGCACTTCGACGGAGGCAACGAGAAGGAGGCCTACGCGGACCATCAGGATTTCCACTTCGCGCTGTACGACGGCTCCGGTTCCACCTGGACGATCCACATGATCAGGATGCTGTGGGTGAGTTCGGAGCGGTATGTCCGCCTTGCCGCGGGCGTCAGGTTGGACGCCGCCGACTTCGTCGATGAGCACCGCGAGATCCTCGAGGCGGTCGAAGGTGGCGATCCCGATCTGGCCGCCCAGAAACTGGCGGCGAACCTCGGCACCACCCAGCGGCTACTGCGTGAGACCTACAGGCCGACCCGCGCGACCTGGGAGTGGGAGCGCTCGGTGAGCGTGCGACCGCTCGCGAACGAGCGCTAGACGTGGCCGGCGCCGGTTCGCTCGTAGGTCTCGGCGAGGAGCCGCTCGGTCGTCCTCAGATTGTCGGCGAGGCGGGCCGCGGCCAGGTCGGCGTCCCGTCGCTCGACCGCCTCCAGGATCTCGCGGTGCTCGGCGACGAAGGCGTCGGGCTCCGGACGCACCGCGGCGGCCAGCCGGACGTAGCGCTCGGCGCTCGACCAGAGGAAGCGGACCAGGTGCTCGGTCCAGGCCGACCCGGCGGCCTCGTAGAGCCGGAAGTGGAACCGCTCGTGAGCTTCATAGGCGGCGGGCTCGTCGCCACGGCCAAACCGGAGGCGCATCTCCTCGAGCGCCGCCTCCGCCTCGGCGAGCGCCTCGGGCGTGATCTTCGCCACCGCCTGGCGGATCGCGTGGTCCTCGAGGACCAGGCGCGTCTCGTAGATGTCGGTCATGTCCTCGATCGAGATCTCGGTCACCGTCGCGCCGCGGTTCGGTTCGATCCGCACCATTCGTTCGGCCTCCAGACGCTGGAGCGCTTCGCGGACCGGGATGAAGCTGATGCCGTGTTCGTCGGCGAGGCGGGAGAGGATCAGTCGCGAGCCCGGTTTATAAGTGCCGCGCAGGATGCTCTCGCGGAGCGCGGCATGGACCCGCTCGACGCTCATCCCATGCTCGCCGGCTCCCGTCATCGATCTGCGCTCCGCCCGGTCGTCACAACTCGCGCATGTTCGCAGTTCGAGCCGGAGGATCTGCCGAGTCGAGGGGAGTCGGTAACGATCTCGACCACGATTCTATATTATAGAATTCATGTCCGGTAGTGCCCCAACGCCGACGAGCCTCGCCCTATCGACGCCGCAGGCAGGCGCCACCGCCGCCGGGCAAGCGGCATTTGAGCGGGGAGGAAACGCGTTCGACGCGTGTTTGGCCGCGGCCCTGTCGCTGACGGTGATCTACCCCGACAACTGCGCCCTTGGAGGGGACCTGATCGCGCTGGTCCGTCGGGCGGACGGCAGCCGAAGCGTCATCAACGCTTCCGGTCCGGCGGCGTCCGATGTCGACGTGGAAGCGCTGCGGAGGTCCGGCGCGAGCATGCCGGTCACGGGCGCCGAGACGGTGACCGTCCCCGGGCTGATCGGGGGCCTCGCGATGCTCTGGTCCAATGGTGGCGCCCTCGGTTGGGAAGACGCGTTCCCGGAAGCGATCAGGCAGGCGCGTGAGGGAGTACCGGTGGTGCCGAGCCTTGCGGCCTCGATCGCCGCCGAGGCCGAGTGCCTGGCCCGTGATCCCGGCTGCCGTGAGATCTTCTTCTCCGACGGTCGGGCGTTGCAGACCGGCGACGTGCTCCGGCAGCCCGCCCTCGCGAGAACGCTCGAGACGCTGGCGGCCGACGGCCAGGAGGCCTTCTACAGCGGCCCGATCGGGCGGACGCTCGTGGCGGGCCTGCGGTCTCTCGGCTCGCACCTCACTCCCGCCGACCTGGCCGGCTTCTTTCCCGAATCCGGCCCGCCTCTGATCGGCCGGCTCGACGGCGACCAGGTGGCAACGGCACCCGCCAACTCGCAGGGCTTCCTGCTGCCGCCCCTTCTCTCCGCCGTCGATCGGCTCGGCGAGGGGCTCGACCCTCTCGGACCTGACGCCGGGGAGCTTGCGAAGGCCTTCAGGGCGGCCCTGTCGCTCCGCGACGAGCATCTTTGCGATCCGGCGGCGACGGGTTTGAAGCCTACGCTGATCCCTGCCGACGTCGACCTTCTCTCGATGGAGGCGGGCGTGTCGCGGCCCCCGCGCGCCAACGGGGACACGGTCGCGATCGTCGCCGCCGACGACGCCGGCAATACGGTGTCGCTGCTGCAGAGCCTCTTCCACTCCTTCGGTGCGGAGATCCTCGAGCCCGAGACCGGGATCCTCCTCCACAACCGCGGCTCCTTCTTCAGCCTCGATCCCGCGTCACCCAACGTGATCGCGGGAGGCAAGCGCCCGGCCCACACGCTGACTCCCTGCACCGTCTTCCGCGACGGGCTGCCGCAGACGGTCATCGCGACGATGGGCGGCAGCGGCCAGCCGCAGATACTTCTCCAGATACTGCTCCGACTGCGCCTCGGCGACACCCCCGCCCGGGCGGTGGAGGCGCCCCGCTGGGTCGTCGGTGGGCTCGGCGCGGACGACGCGCCCGACCAGATCCTGGTCGAGGAGGGCGTGCCCGAGGCCGCGGTCCGCTCGCTGGCGAAGACGGGCATGCCGATCCGGCGCCTCCCCGACCTGGATGACAGTGTCGGCCACTCCCAGCTCATCGTCCGCGAGCCGGATGGCTTCATCGCCGCGAGCGATCCCCGCAGCGAGGGTGCCGCCGTGGTCATCAAACGCCGATGACCCTGCTCCAGGCGCTCGTCGTCCTCGCCGCGGGCTTCACCGCGGGCGGGATCAACGCCATCGTCGGCTCCGGCTCCCTGGTGACCTTCCCGGTGCTGCTGGCGGTCGGCTACCCATCGGTCACCGCCAACGTCTCCAACTCGATCGGCCTCGTGTTCGGCAACCTCAGCGCCGCCTGGGGATACCGCAAAGAGCTCGCGGGACAGCGCAGCCGCGCGATCCTCGGGGGAATCGGCACCGCCGCCGGCGCGATCGTCGGCGGGGTCCTCCTCCTCACCCTGCCCGAAGGCGTCTTCGAAGCGGTGGTGCCGGTGTTGATCCTGCTCGCCTGCGCGCTGATGATCATGCGGCCGAAACCGAAGCTGAGCCATGGCTCGCTCAGCCACCACCGCAAGATCGCCCTCGTCGCCACCGGCTTCGCGGTCGGCGTCTACGGCGGCTACTTCGGCGCCGCCCAGGGCGTGATCCTCCTCGCCGCGCTGCGCTTCCTCATCCCCGACAGCCTCCA
>Ga0268266_10003245_pt1 | contig 16397 bp, 13 predicted proteins | sample KBSS13metaG_FD_190356 | JGI IMG/M metagenome (GOLD analysis project Ga0268266, IMG submission 190356) | Switchgrass rhizosphere microbial communities from Kellogg Biological Station, Michigan, USA - KBS S1-3 metaG (SPAdes) (version 2) | ecosystem: Host-associated > Plants > Roots > Rhizosphere...
ATGTATTTTCCCTGAAAAATGGCGCGCCCGAGACGATTCGAACGTCCGACCTTGTGCTTCGGAGGCACACGCTCTATCCAGCTGAGCTACGGGCGCGCTGAAAATAACTTTTTCTATTGTAGCGCGAAAGCTAGTGTGTTGCTGCAGCATGCGGCAAGAAATGGTCAGCCCTTGGCGCGATCCTTGATCTGGCGAGCCAGCTTTTCGATTTCTTCGGCTTTTTTGACGAGAGCGAGCGAAAGGGTGGTGGTGGAATCGGTTTTTTCCACCTGTTCCTTCAACTCCGAAGCAAGGTCAAAAAGCCTTTCGACGTTTTTCTTGATGTCCTTCTGGTTTTCTTCGAGGACTGCCTTTGTGGAAGGTTTCTCGGGCATGTTGGAGTTGTCGTCGCCGGGACGTCCGGGGTGTTGACGGGCGGGTGGAAAAGGGTCCTGGCCGCGCAGCGTAAATGCGAAAGCGGAAAATGCAACGGCGGCGGGAATGTGCCGCAAGAGCGATCGTCTGGATTGGTGCATAGGATTCCTCGGCGAACAGACGCAAAGAGCCGCGAATGAACAGATTGGAAAGCGGCGCGCCCGGCTACTCAATGTTATACTCCCCCGGCGAATCACTTATGTCCAGTCTGGCCGGGTTATTGAACAACAATCTAGCTTTCACGCTTGTGCAGTTGCTCGCGATCCTGCTGATCGCGCTGGCACTCAACCGATTTTTGCGCTTGCTGAGCGAAGGATTGATTCGTCCGGCGAGCGGACAATCCCGCGCGGAACAGGCACGCGAGCAGCAGACACGAGCTCTGGCGAGCATGGCGTATGGAGCAGCAAGTGGCGTCGTGTGGCTGGTCGCCCTTCTGACGGGTCTTGCGAAGATCGGGATCAGTCCTATTCCGGCGCTGGCCGTGGGAACGATGGTTGGACTCGCTGTCGGAATCGGTGGGCAAAATCTGGTACGTGACGTTATCAGCGGATTCCACATCGTAATAGAAGACCAATACGTGGTTGGAGACACGGTGCAGATCGGCGAAACGTTGGGGCGAGTAGAGAAGTTGACGCTGCGACGAACGGTGGTGCGAGACAATCGCGGGGCGCAAGTGACGATAGCGAACGGAGAGATTCGCACAGTGGCCAATTTGAGCCGTGACTGGTCACAAGCGTTCGTGGACGTCGCGCTGGCGCCGGAAATTCCGCTGGAAAAGCCTCTGGCCGCGGTAGAAGCAGCGGCAGCGGAGTTGCGAGCCGATGGAGCGTGGTCGCAGGCACTGGTGGACGGTCCGCGAGTGCTCGGCGTTCATGCGTACGACCGGAATGCGAGCGTAGTGCGCGTACAAATGCGAACGCTGCCGATGCGCCACGAGGAGATTTCACGGGAGTTGCGGCGCCGAATCCAACTGGCATTTCAGAGGGAAGGGATTCCATTGTCGAGCGTGCTGCGATTGGAAATGACAAATCCCCAGGCGCCAGCGGCAGCGGCGACGTCCACTGCGCCGCACTCGAACTAATTCAGGAGGCTTGCCCTCATGGCCACCGTGACATACGACGAAGTGAACCTGATGCTGAGGCTCTATGACTTGCGGCGCGAGCAGAGGCTAAGGCAGGCGCGCAGCTGGTATCTGGATCATTTCCACTTGGATTCGCCGGACGAAATGATGGAGAAGTACAAGGCGGGCAGCGACGAGTACAACTACATCCGCATGGTGCTGAGCTATTGGGAGATGGTCGCAAGCATCGTGAACCGGGGATTGATCAACGATGAGCTTTTCTTTGAGAGCAACGGCGAGATGTGGGTGGTGTGGGACCGGATTCGCGGCATTGTTCCCACTTGGCGTGCGGCATATAAGAATCCGCTGGTATTTTGCAATTTGGAAGAAGCCTGCAAGCGGCTTGAGGTATGGAGAGAGAAGCGCGCGCCGGGATCCAACGCCGCGATGCGACAGATGATGCAGCAAGCCCGCGGGAAAGTCTAAAGCAAATGCGCAATGATGAGAGTCGACCAGGAAGGACTTCTGCAGCTGGTGTTTCTATTCGCGGTAGAACATCAAAAGAACTCCGAGGACGACCATCAGCGATGGCCAAATCCTCCCAAAGATCGCCGCGTACCTTGATTTCATTTCGCTCAAGCCCTTCGACAGGCCTATCGCCAAGCCGCTAAGCGTGTAGCTCATGTGTTCGGACTGGATGCGCGCCATGGTTTCCATGTGATGCTCGCCCACCATGCCTCCTTCATGTTGGTGAAAAATGAGAATGATCGAGCCGGCGACAGCGACAGCCGGAAAAATCCAGGCGCTCCAAGCCGCGCGAAGCGCTCCTCTTGCTCGCTGCCATTCAATGAAGCCCAGACCCAAAAGCAAAATCGCGAACGTCTTGTGCTGCAACACCTCGGGGTTGTTCCGCAACGCTTCGAGCCACTGTCGATGACCGAACGGCCAGAGTTCCGTATCGCTCCAGACGAGCACAAAAATTCCCGCCAAGAGAAAACAAGCAGGCCACACAAACTTTGCCGCAGGCCAACGTTGCGTCAAACTACCTTGAAACAGCATGAAGAGGCCGGCAATCGCTACGAAAAGTCCCGCCAAGTGGTGGTTAAATTCGCTTTCTCTCTTGTCAGCGAGGATCTTGGCTTGCAACCTGGCTGCGGCGGCCGGATCGTCCATGGGCATGCCCATGTGTTCGTGGTCCATGCCGTCGTGGTGCATGCCTTCATGGCCAGACTGGTCTTGCTGGCTTGGAGCTTGCTGCGCGCTTACCGCATACAAAGGAAGAAAAAGAACTAGGGCCGCAGCAAGAAAAATCACAGAAAGCGCCCCACCGCATTGGGCAATTTTGCCAAACTCCAAGTAACGCATGCCCCCTCCGCTGGAATCGTTCGTCTCTCGATCGTGGAGAAACGAATGGTCATTATCAACACTGTACGGTGAGCTTTACTTTTTGATGCAGCGAAAAGATTTTAGCTACAAGCACTTCCTGTACGAAGCGGCTAGGTGACGAATTCGCGCATCCCTGGCTTGACGACGCGAGTCGGAACCTCCTACGTCATGCTATGATAGCGCTCCGTTCCTCACCATTTATCCGGCAATGGAATCCCTGATCCGTCCCGCGCGCATCTTTCGGTTCGGCCAATTCGAGGCATATCCTGCGCGGAACACGCTGACGCGCAACGGCGTCCGCGTCAAAATCCAGGAACAACCCTTTCGTGTTCTGATTCTCCTTGCGGAAGCTTCCGGCGAAATCGTCACCCGCGAAACTTTACGTCAAAAACTTTGGCCTGATGGCACGTTTGTTGATTTTGACGGCAGCTTGAACGTCATCATGAAAAAGCTGCGGGCGGTGATCGGGGATGATCCCGAGAATCCTCGGTTCATTGAAACCGTGCCCCGACATGGATACAGATTCATTGCGCCAGTTTCTGCGACGGAAATTACGTCGCCCGGTGTCGAAAATGCTGTGACCAGGGTTTCCGGCGCGCAATTCAATATCCCAGAAAATAGTGGTGGCTTAGCCGAACCTCGTCTCGATTTAACCGTGGATCCGGCATCGGCGGCTGCAGACAAATCCGGCCGTGCGGCGAAGGTTATCTATGCCTTGGTGGCTGTGCTTCTACTCATCTTCGCAGCCGTTTGGATCTCGCGAGAACGTTTAGCCGCCCTCGTTGGGAAACCAAGTCTCGCCAACACGGCTCATGCCGCAGCATTCCCGATTCGCAAATCGGTGGCCGTGCTTGGTTTTCACAACGTATCCGGCAAACCGAGTGATGCGTGGCTATCGACCGGACTCTCCGAGATGCTGAGCACGGAATTGGCAGGCGGCGAAAAACTGCGTCTGGTTTCGGGAGAAGACGTTGCGAACCTGCGGGTTACGGCGCCGTGGTCGCAAACCGACACGCTGAATCAGGAAACGACAGCGCGCATTGGGAATGCCCTGAACAGCGAGTATCTCATTCTCGGAGCGTACACAACCACCGGCACCGCAGGACATGAGCAGATCCGGTTAGATGTTCGCCTACAGGACGCAAAGCAGGGAGAAATCCTCGCCGAAATAGCGGAAGTGGGCAGCAGCCAGGATCTTTTCCGTCTCGTTTCGCGTGTAGGCGCTCGGCTTCGCGAGCGGTTGGGAATTCCGAAATTGGCCGAGATCGATCAGGCCACCGTGCTGGCGTCTATGCCAACGGACGCAGACGCGGCACGCCTTTACGTGTTAGGGATCGAGAAACTGCGGCAATTTGATGCGCTCGCCGCAAAGAACTTGCTGGAGCAAGCGACTCAGGCTGATTCCAAGTTTCCTCTGGCTCACGCCATGCTAGCGCGCGCGTGGTCGCAATTGGGTTACGAACAGAAGCGCAAGGAAGAAGCAAAGAAAGCGCTGGACCAGTCCGAAAATTTGCCGCGCGCAGAACAGCTTCTCGTGGAAGGCGATTACTACGAAAGCATCGCCAATCATGAAAAAGCGGCTTCGGTCTACTACGCGCTGTTTCAGCTGTATCCGGACAACGTGGACTATGGATTACAACTCGCTGCGACGCAAAGTATCGGATCGCACGCCAGCCAAGCTCGCGAAACGCTGGCGCAATTGGGCCGATTGCCGCCGCCCGCCGGAGACGATCCACGCATCGACCTGGGGGAAGCGCGCACCACGCTCGATTTGCCGGCGAAGCTGGGCCTCGTTCGAACCGCCATCCGCAAAGCTTCGCTGCTCGGCAAGAAGCTGATCGTCGCGCAAGCTCGCAAAGAAGAATGCATGATTCAGGCCTATGGCGAGCAACCGGACCTAGCCGTCCAAGCTTGCGAAGACGCTTACAACACCTACATCGCCGCCGGGAACAACGCGGCCGCCGCGGACGCGCTCCGCCTGATGGCGGATTCTTATGGATCGCACGGCCGCGCACAACAATCACTGGCGACCTATGAACGCGCACTGGACATGCTCAAGACGCTCGGCGAGCACGAAAAGACGGGAGCCGTCCTGAACAACATGGCCATTCACTTCGAGAACGAAGGGAAACTCGACCGCGCGGAACGGCTGTACCGCCAAGCGATGAACAACTTCGTGGAAGCTGGAGACAAGGCGAATCAATTGATCGCGCTTTCAAACATCGCGGATACTCAATACGCGCGAGGAAATCTTTCGGAAGCCGAGCGCCTCTATGCCCAGGGACTCGAACTCGACAGTTCACTGGATCTCTCCGATCCAAGTTACTTGTTGTATCGCCGGGCAGACCTGTATCTGGCGCAAGGCAAACTCGAACCAGCGCGTGAGGGAGCGCAGAAGGCGATCGATCTGATCCGCCCGCACAAAGCGGACTATCGCAACTTGACGACTGCCATGATGGTGTTGGCGGAAGTGGAAGAAGCAAGCGGCAACTTGGCTGGCGCGCGAAAGCAATTCGAGGAGGCGCTGGAGCTCCGCCGAAAGCTGTACGAATCTGACCTGGTGCATGACACAAATGCGGCGCTGGCAGAACTTTCGGTACGGGAAGGTCATCCGGAAAAGGCGGAACCGTTGCTTCTCCCGGCGATTGCCGAGTTTGAGAAAGAGAAATCGGATCCAAGTGCAGCGACGGCGTGTGTGACACTGAGCGGCGCGATGCTGGCCCAGGGAAACGTGGAAGAAGCGGAAGCCGCCGTCCAGCGAGCGGCGAAGTTTGGCAGCGCTACTCCGGATCCTGCCGTCCGGCTGCCCATTGCGATTCAGCACGCTCGAGTGTCCGTGGCGATGTCTGCGCAAAAAGGCTCAGAGGTGGCAGCTTTGGCCGCCGACAGGCAGGTGTTACGGTCGACGGTCGCAACGGCGAAGAAGCTCGGCTATTACCGGATTGAGCTGGACGCCCGGCAGGCGCTGGCGGAGCTGGAGCTGACAAAAAGTCCGCTCCAGGGCCGAGCTCACATGGACAGTTTGGTCGCTGAGGCTCGGGGACACGGGCTAGAGCTCATCGCCCGCCGGGGTGAACAGCTCATTGCCAGTGCGAAGATGAGCGTCAACGAAAAAAAATCAGGAAAGTAAGCTCTCCCTCTCCTGCCGGCGCGTCTCTCGCGTCCAACGGCCTTCAGCCCATCCTGGCTCAGGTCAACTTCTAAGTTCCCCATCTCCAAGCATTTAGCAGGTCAGGTTCATCTAAGTAGCGGGTCCTTTGACTAGCGGAGCTGCGTGGCGCACGCTGGCGCCAGTTTGCTACGAGGAGTCTCAAAACAATGGCCCGCAAAGCACGCTTCGTCCTGACCGCCACTTGTTTTTTGCTCGCCTGGCACGTGCGAGCCCAGCAAAGTGCTACCGAGACTCGAACAATTGGCGGCTCAGGCGGCAGCCAATCCGAATCCTCAGCCGCCACACGGCGCCCGTCAGCAAAAGCCGCAAAGGTTTTGAGCGGACCGGATATCTCCGCAGTGAAGGAGCTTCCCGAAGCGCCCAACCCAGCGGCAATCCAAAACGAGACGGCCACGTTAGCAGCGTTGGCGAACCAAAAGCGCTCGGTTGACGCGGAACTGATGAACCAGATGAAACTGGGTGTCCGCCCCAGTGCCACGTCGACAAACAGCGGGTCACAGACGATGGCTTCGCAAAGTGGGCCCGTGCTTGGCGGCAGTGCTGCAAGTCGTACACAGACTGCGACGGCGCCAAAATCAGGGAGCAGTTCGACCGTAGCGTCTTTTCCGTCGGGAGCCCCCAACTTGACCGGCTCAGGTTCGGTGAGCACCGCTGGCGGAGGAACCCTCAACCCGCCGCTTGCAGGATCATCGAACTCGAAACTCGGCACGTTGCCGGCAGGCGCTTCCGGTAACGTAGCGCTCACCTGCTCGACGAATCCGACCATGCGCATTCTGGGTGTGGCGGGCACTCCGGCGCCGGCCGTATTCACGCCGATCTCGGCCTACGACCTCTACACCGTTTCCGGATGTTCGTTTGGAATCCAGGGTCCGGACGCTCAGGTCTACATCTACAAGGGCGCAACCTTCAAGAAATATTTTCAGATTCAGGAGTGGCATGACAATTGGCTGAAGATAAGTCTAGACCCGAAACTCAGCGGCGCGCTGGATCAAGACGACGTGACACTGGTGATCAAGCGAGCCGATGGAACGCAGGCCAGCAAAGGCGGATTCAAGTTTCACGCCGCGCGGGCAATTGTGCCTTTGCAAGTGATTCCCTCGCGCTGGGCGCATCTGGTCGTCTGGAGCAAGGACAACAAGACGTTCAGTCCGGAGTATTCCTCGCCGGCTCTCATTGACGGCAAGTCCGCAGGCCCGTCGGTGTATGTCTCAAGGTTTGTCGATGGCGAGAAGTTCGACCCGAGCGCGCAGCCGATCGATCAGCAATACGACTCGTATGACTTCAGCAAGCTAGCGCCCGGCTGGGTGGCCAAGACTGCGCGTTTGGAAACTTATCCCATGACATGCGGAACAAAGTATCAGCCGATCATAAAGACGTACGACCAAAAATTTGGAACCTGGCGAACCGAATGGGCCGGAAGCACGATTCGCGTTTATTTGGCGGACGAGTCGTGTTCGGGCTTCGATGCGGCAATGCCGCTCGTGAACTACCAAAATCTTACCGCCTCCTACTACCGCTTGACCGTCGCTGCTTACGGCCCGCGCTGCACCGACCCAATCACAGGAAATTCCGATGAAGAGTGCGTCAAGCGCGTGCAGGGCGCGCAATGAAAACGGATTTTGGGGCTATGAGTAGGAAACGTCCGGGAGGAGTTATGTATCGCAAAATATCCGATCTATATACGGTCATTCTATCCGCTGCGCTCATCGCCATAGCTGCGGCTCCACCAGCCAGTTCGCAAGCCGCGCCAACACAGAGAGACGGCACGCAGCAGACGCGGATGACTAACGCCGAAGTGCTCCGGCTTCTAAAGGAACGTCGCACCGAAGCCGAAATTGTTCGCAACATCAAGTCGGCGATTCAATCCGGTACCGCCGCTTTCGATCTTTCACCGAATGCACTAATCGCTCTTCACCAGGCGGGGGCCAGCAACACCGTGCTGAACGCAATGATGGGCGACGGCAGCGTCCGGCCAGCCAGATCGAATTCTGGCGCATACACGGGAACTACAAAACCAGGGGCAAGGTTGGGAGACAAAGATCCCGGTCCAATCCAAAAGAGTGCTGATGACCTGAACCCGCAGCCACTACCGCCGAATCAACGAAGCCTGCGTCTCAGCGCGGTCAAAGTGGAATCTCCCGTCAAGAACTCCAACGCTGCGCAAGTTCCAGGGACGGCGAATTGGAACGAGATCATCGCGGTTCTGGAGAAAGAGAAAAGCGGCGCGCAGCTTGAGGCGTCGCAAATGACAAACGCCACTTTGCTACGGCCCACCCATCAACAGCAAACTACGCCGTTGAACACGACATCGGCCTCGGGAACGCAGACAGGTAGCCCGACTGGCACCGCCTCGAGCGCAGCAACAGCGAACACGGGCCTTTTGTCGAACCAGGCGCCGCAAAAACGTCAGCCGCCGCAACCGACAGGCGCGACTCCGGTCAATCCACTGGCTGTCATACCCGCAGGAGCAAGAACGGGTCCCGCCATTACATGCAGCCACGACCCGACGATGAGAATTTTGACGATTAGCGGAGTGGAGGGCCCGGCCGCGTTTTCCCCTAATCCGAGATACACGCTTTACACCATCGCAGGCTGTTCGTTCGGCGACATCGGCTCCGTTGCCAAGGTTTACCTGTACGACGGCGCCTTTACTCTACCTTTTCAAATTCAGGAGTGGACCGACAACGGAATCAAGATCGCTCTCGACCCCAATCTCACCGGAGTTTCGGATCACGAAAATGCGACGCTAATGGTGGTGCGCGCCGACGGCAAGCAAGCCAAAGCCGCCTGCAAATTTTACGCAGCTCGCGAAACGCGCATGCTGCCTTACATTCCCCGCGCGAACTTTTCCCTCAACAAATTTACGCCGACGGACACTTCGGCTTTTCAAGCTACCTATACTTCGCCGTCGACTGCGAATTCCGTACCCAATATCGACGGCTACACGGCGGAAGTTTCCTGGGCGGATCCCAAGGCCGACTACAACAAGGATCATCCCAACTTCTCCGTTTGGATGCCCGGCGGTGAGGACATCTACGACCTGACGCATCTGCAACCGGGTTTTGTCGTTGAGAGCGCGACTCTTTGCTACCGGAATCTCGAATGCGTCTCGGGAGCACTGCACACAGAAGGAAAGTTTAGTTCATCGGTCGCCGGGCGCGAAGTGCGCGTCCAGTGGCAGGGGCAGACGTGCACCGTCGCGAACTGTGGGGGCGCATTCCAGGGCGATTGCTTTGTACAGCCTGCGAGTTCCAACTACGCCCTCAACGTGATGGTTACGGGTCCGCGCGGTGTTGATCCGTGGACCGGCATGCCAACGGCAACTCGATAGTCCCGAAAAGCCAGTTCGAAAAGTTGATCGGAGAATCGCGCTTCGCGCGAAGGAGAAAAAGTGACAACGCATCTGAGTAAGGCAGTGATCTTTCGAACGCAGGCACTGCTTGTTGTTGCCGCTTCGTTGCTGCTGGTTGCGGGCGGATGTAATTCGCGCGCGAAATCCGCCGACGCCGGCGAAAAAACGGCAGCCTCGCGTGGTCCTTCGCAAACGATTGAAGTGAATTGCATAGGAGATCGCCTCGAAAACCCTCCAGAGGCTTTCCACTATTCCTACAAAACAACGGGCAGTCAGAACGACGTCGACAAAGAAGCGGATGTCACTCCACAAGTCATGGACATCACGATTCGAGACAATTCCGGTTCACATAACTATCACGGTGAGCGCTCGAAGGAGTCTAGCTGGAATGCCGCAGTACTTGATCTTTCCGGATCGGGCCTGACGACTATGATCGCGAGACTAGGCTTCGTCAAAGATACCTCCGCTCTTTCGCGCGCTGGCGAGCAACAGACTAACGGGTATAGCACGACGAAATATTCCATCGACACTGCCGGCGCGAGCGCGTCGGACACAAAACGATTCGCGACACTGTTCGGCTCGGGCAGTTCTGACAAAGGCCTGATGTGGGTTAACGCCGAAGGCTGCCCGGTAAAACTCATTTTGGATGAGGCGACTCAGCAACCTGATGGCAGCGTGACCAAGATTCACTACGAGCTGAACTTCGTCAAGAAGTAGGCAGATCGGTTTCGCATTGCGAGACGGAAGGAGGTGACGTCATGCGCAAGAACTCAGTCGTGAAAATCGGATTGGCGTTCCTGATGTGCGCGTCGGTTTCGTCATTTGCTCAGCAAAGACCTTTGACGAACGCCGATGTGGTCAACATGGTCAAGGGTGGGCTGGCAGAGTCAGTGGTCATTTCAGCCATTCAATTGAATCCTGCCAACTATGATATTTCACCCGCCGCTTTGCTCGCGTTGAAAAAGGCTGGCGTCACGCAGCAGGAACAAGACGCGATGCTCGCTGTGATGAAGGCTGCAACCGCGCCGCCTATGCCTCAACCCAGTCCGCAGCCGCAACCGGTGGAAAGCCAGGCAGCCGCTTCCGCTTCGGCTAGGAATCCGCAGGGCTGGCGCATGCCGACAGTCTCCGTAACGCAAGGTTCGGCTCCGCAAGCTGTGCCGCTTGAAAAAGCGCAACTCGCGCAAACCAAAACTAAGCCTTCTTCCATGTCCAGTCTCGCTTCCGATTCTGTCGTAACGCAGGCGCTACAAGGCGGCGTTAACACAGCTGCCTACGGCGTAGCCAGCAAGGTGAGCTCTCCTGTCGGCGGTGCATCCGTTCAGGAAGCCGGCAGCATTTTTTCCGGCATGATGGCGCGACGTAAACCTACCGTCACTTACGTGTGGGGAGTGGCCGGCCCATCTTCGGCGAACGTTCTGCAAGATTATCTCCCAACCTTCGCCGTCAATTTCGTCAACGCGCCTGGCATCGCTCCAGACGATTACGAGCCAGCAATCGTCAAGCTAACTCCCGCGCAAAATACCTGCCGTATCGTTGGCGCGACGCAAGGCAAGGAAGATGCTCAAGCCAGCGCCGCGGCAGATTGGCAGGTTTACTCCTCGTTTCTGGAAGAGCGCGTCGCCGTCAACGCCGAAAAATCCAAACCCGGCGAATACCAGGTCACACCGCGTTCACCGCTCCTGCCTGGCGAATACGCTGTCGTGCTTCGCCCCGTTTCCAAGTCCAAAAAATTTTCGGGTGGAAACGTGGCCCGTGGCCAAGGAGATGGTTTTGTCTTCGATGCCGTCTGGTCGTTTCAAATCGTGGCGGCGCAATGAGTGGGGCTTCACATCGCGGGGCGTTGGTTGCTGCAGTCGTGATTGCGGTGCTGGGCGCAGTCGCGATCGGCGCCGTAATTTCCGCTAAGCACTCTAAGCCAAAGGCCAAATCGCAAGTGGCAATCCAACAGCGGATCGAAAAGGAAATGGGCGAGATGAAGGCGGCTGCCGATGCCGCGGCTGGCGATTCACCAAGCGCGGCACCATCTACCAGCGCAAATGCTTCCGGTTTTCCGGCAGCCAGCCCGCCAGGAGCTTCGTCTCCCGAGTCCGGCGGCACAACCGCCTCAAACACTGCGCCTGCCGCGGCGGCTCCCGTCGTTCCCAGCTCGGCAACCGGCGACCGATCTCGCGACTGGGCCCTCAAATATGAGCGTACCGAAAACGGACCCGAAGCAGATCTCGTCGTCCGCACTGGCGACATCAATAATCTGGGCTTTGGCTGGCCAGCTGGATTCGATCCGTTTTCCGGCAAGTCCACTCCCTCGCATCGATATCCGTGGACTCCACAGCCAAACGAACCAGACGGAACGGATCGCATCCTGCTCGGCTCCGCGGTCGATCCGACGGAAGAACTCCGCGATCCAGTCGCCTATAACCGCCTTGGTAGCGACGGATACAGCGGGATTCTGAGCGATTGCGCCTTGATCAAGCCACCATGTAAAGAGCGTCAGAATTCCTTGCCTCGGCCGATCATTCTCCCCGTTGGTTCGTTGCCGCACAAAATTGATGCCGTGCTGTTACAGATTTTCGTGGACGATTTCCAGGCGGCCCATTTTCATTCGCATTTCCAAGTCACCCTTAACGGCACCCGCATTCCCAGCTTTGAAGAAGCCCTTAACACGCTAGATCAGACCGGCCCCATCGGAAAATTGATCACCCTGCGTCTGCTGCCCGAATACTGGCCACTGCTGCAATCCGGCGAAGTGAAGTTGTTGATTGACGACCCGACCACTAAGGTTCGCGACGGCTTTGCAGTGGACTTCGCGCGCATTCTGCTCAATCCACACGACTTCAAATATCAGGTGGCGCTCGAAATTACGGTTCGCGATGCCGATAACCGAAAGGCGATCGCCGCGGCAAACGTGAGCGCCGCACTGGTGTCCGCCGCGACAGACGCGTCCGGCAAATGCGAACTCAAGGGCATTCCCGCCGGACTGGTAGTCGCGACGGCCAGCGCTCCCGGTTACGACGCCAATTCCGTGCCCGTCGACCTTCCTGCCGGTGAAGCAGCGCGCGCCGAGATTCAATTGCACCGGCACGAAGAAAGCGCTGCTGCGCTGGAGCGCTCGATTCAACAAACCGGCGCTGCGACCATTTACGGAATTCATTTCGATACGGACTCGGCGAGGCTCCGTTCCGACAGTCTGCCTGCCCTCAACGCCGTACTCGAACTCATCGGGAAGCATTCCGGTTCGCATTGGCTGATCAACGGTCATACCGACAACCAGGGAAACGATACCCGCAACCAGCCGCTATCAGAGAAGCGCGCCGCATCAGTGATTGCCTGGTTAAAGGAACATGGCGCAAGTACCGAAAGCCTGCTCCCGCAAGGTTTCGGCGCCAGTCGTCCAGTCGCCGACAACGCAACGGCTGGTGGCAGAGCTCTAAACCGCCGCGTCGAGGTGGCGTTAGAAAAGTAAGAGATTTCGATTGAACGAAAATTGGAAGGAGATTTCGATATGCGAAAAATGTTGGTTCTCGCGGCAATTTGCCTTTCGGCAGCGGCGTTGTGGGCACAGGGCCAGTTCGGCCAGCTGGCGAATCCATCGCTCGACGTGCGCAGCGTGGTCTGGAATCCGCAAGTGGGGCAAGGGTCCGAGTACGATATGGACAGCCACAACGGCACCAAGATGCACGTCAGTTTCATCATCACCGGAACGGAAACCGTCAACGGCCAACCCGGTCATTGGCTCGAAACCGGTATGAACTTCGAGGAACTCGGCCAGGTCTATTCCGAAATGTTGATGACTCAGACCGCCGGCAAGCTGCAAACCAACAAATGGGTGGTTCAACTTGCCAATCGGCCGCCAATGGAAATGCCAGAGCGCAGAGCACTTGCGCCGCGCGGCAAATCCGGCGCAGAAACCGAAACGAACTCGAACTTCCGTAATACGGCCACCCGCGTAGGCGTGGAGAGCATCACCGTTCCCGCCGGCACTTTCCAATGCGAACACTGGCGGGCCAATGACGGCTCCGGCGAAGCGTGGCTTTCCGCAGACGTAGTGCCTTACAGTTTAGTCAAAGCCGTGGACAAGGATGGCGGCACGGCAGTTCTATCCAAAACGCTCAAAAACGCCAAATCGCACTTGACCGGTACGCCCGTGCCCTTTGACCCGTCGATTTTCGCCGGACTGAGCCGTCGCAGGTAGCGGACTTGGTTATTTTAGATTCGCGTGGGCGGCGTTACCGGATATTTGGAAGTGTTAACCAACGAAACTAACGCCTTCAACGCCGAACTCGGCCTTGTGCAAGCACAGCTCAACGAATATCTCGCCTCGGTTCAGCTTTATCAAGCGTTGGGCGGAGGCTGGCGCGAATAGTAGCTGTCGACATGAACAGATTTGTGCAGACACGTGGAGTTGCTTACGATTTCGCCTGGAGTAAGGTTGGACTAGAGGATGCCTCCGGGATCATCTAAAGCCCAAGATAGTCGTGAGCGTTGTTGAAGCAAATACGACGCACCAGGTTTCCAATCAGAGCTTCATCATTTGGAAGGTCGCCCGATTCCATTTCGCGTCCAAGCAGATTGCAGAGCACTCGGCGGAAATATTCGTGGCGCGGAAATGACATAAACGAGCGCGAGTCCGTGGTCATCCCCACAAAGCGCGAAAGCAGTCCGACATGCGAAAGTGCATTCAATTGCCACTCCATCCCTTCCTTGTGGTCCAAAAACCACCAGCCACTTCCGAACTGAATCCTGCCGGGAACGCTTCCCTCTTGAAAATTCCCGGCTGCGGTAGCGAAAACGTAATTGTCGGCAGGATTGTTGTTGTAAAGGATTATGCGCGGCAGACTGGACTTCGCTTCCAGCAAGCTGAGATAAGCAGACAATGCGCTGGCCTGCTGAAAGTCTCCAATCGAATCAAGACCGCTGTCTGGACCTAGCTTTTGCGCTTTTCTTATGTGCGCGTTGCGCAAAGCACCAACATGCAGCTGCATTGTCCAATCGCGCTGCGAATAGAGACTGCCCAAATACACCATCATGAAGCTTGCATAAGCCTGATACTCGGCGGGAGAAGCCGCAACCCCAGAGCGTACCTTGGCAAAGATGCTTTCGGCTTGGGCCTGAGTGCAAGGCCAAGCGTAGCAGTGTGGAATCCCGTGGTCGGAAAGGCGGCAGCCGTGCTCATGAAAAAACACCTGCCGCCGCTCGATCGCGTAGAGAAAATGACCAAGATTTGAGATCGCCACGTTGCCACAGGCTTCAAGCCGAGCAATCCACTGATTAAAGCCCTCGGGCTGGTCAACGCCAAGGGCTCGATCCGGCCGGAAACTTGGATACAAGCGAAAACCAAAGTTTCCAGTGTTAACGGCGCGATGATGCTCGAGCGTATCGCACGGATCGTCAACGGTGCAGACCACTCGCACACGAAACTTGCGTAAGATGCCATGAACACTGAGATCTGCGCTTTGTAGCGCGGAATTAGCCCGCTGCCAGACTCCGTCGGCGCTCTCTTCGTCAAGCAACTCATCGATATCGAAGTAACGCTTCAATTCCAGGTGAGTCCAGTGGTAGAGGGGGTTGCGCAGGGTGTGGGGAACCGTGCCTGCCCAGGCGAGAAATTTCTCACAAGGAGCTGCGTCGCCGGTGCACAACCGTTCCGGAACGCCGTTCGCCCGCATTGCTCTCCACTTGTAATGATCGCCGGCCAGCCAAATGTCAAAAAGATTTGCAAAGTGGCGATCGAAGGCGACGTCAGCCGGCGACAAATGTGAATGGTAGTCCAGGATTGGTTCGGACGCGGCGTAACTGTGATAAAGCCGCTCCGCGGCTTTCGATTGCAGCAGGAAATTATCGTGGATGAAGTTCAAAGGGCACCAGTTGACGAGCGCCAGTTAGGCTGACTGAGTGAAAGCAAAATTCGGCCGCACCGATTTTCCCACAGAAAACGGCATTCTTGTCGCGCTGCGACTTTAAATACGTCGAACCGCCCCGCGAATGATTATTTCAGTGGGCAAAATCTGCCGGCTAAAAGCCGCCTGCGGCGAGTGCAAACGTTCGAAAAGCATTTTCATGTATGCCTCCCCGATAGCCTCCTTGTGGACTCGGACCGCCAATTCGGGGGAGCCGGTTGGCGCCTGCGCGGTGGCCATTTCTTGGAAAGCTGTCCATTGGGATCGCTTCTTCGCGATCGTCGAAGCCGACCAGACTGATATCGTCGGGCACTTTTATCCCGTGTTGGCGAAACGATAGCCACAGTCCGTACGCGATTTCATCGTTACCTGCGACGGCGGCGGTGGCTCGCGGCCGCAACGAAACGATGCGGAGCACGCACTTTCGGCCGAAATCGATGAAGCCTGTTGAATTGCGGGCGCTAACCAAAAGGGACCTAAGTTTCGCGAGCCGCATCGCTTGTCTGTAGCCGTCGAATCGGCGCCGTCACGGATATGATGAGTCCCCGACGAACACAATCTGCCGGTGGCCTTCGCCAATCAAATAACGCGTCGCCTGAAGCACCGCCTCGAAATCGTCGAAGCCTACTTCGTCAAAAGAGTGCCCGTCATTTGCTCCCACCAGGTTATTGCTGAACGCAACGAACGAAGCCCCTTCCTCTTGCAGAATAAGCGTGCTCTAAAATTCATTTCCTGTCAGGGCAAGCCGCTTCCCTCCATCCCACACAAACAAATGAGATATTCATCTAGTTGGCCGTGGCCCTCGACGCATGAAGCTTTTCGGCTTTGAGCCGCCCAAAAAGGGCTTTGCGAGCGGATCACAGAAAGACACTGCGCGCCTGGGGTACGATCGCGACAAGAACAGCTTGAAGCGGACTAACTAACGCTTTTGAACAAGATCCGGAGCCTTCTGGACTGAGTGAGGTACACGCGGGAGGACACGCGGTTAGCGCCAGCTGTAACTGCTTCATTCCACAGCAAATCTTGGAGGCGCGGGTGGGAATCGAACTTGATAACGCTGCTGAAACGACGCAAGTTGTTGATTCCACGATCACGCAGAAGCCACAAATTCCTTAA
>Ga0268266_10003246_pt1 | contig 16391 bp, 11 predicted proteins | sample KBSS13metaG_FD_190356 | JGI IMG/M metagenome (GOLD analysis project Ga0268266, IMG submission 190356) | Switchgrass rhizosphere microbial communities from Kellogg Biological Station, Michigan, USA - KBS S1-3 metaG (SPAdes) (version 2) | ecosystem: Host-associated > Plants > Roots > Rhizosphere...
GATAGGGATTCGCAGCAGTCGTCTCACGGCACCAGTCTATGCTGCGGATGTTTTATACATCCAGCACAAATCAGGCCTTCCAGCGATTAAGGAATTGAGTCACATCGCTCGATCTCATGTTGCGCATGTTTTCGAACTCCTTGTTCTCCTGCGAGTAGAGCAGCTTGCCGTTCGCATCCAGCACGGCCAGTGCTGGAACTCCCTTCTGGATGGGAACCTTGTACTTCTGTGCTACATCAACGTTATGGTCCATACGCCCAATGTCGACATGGACCACGACAAAGTATTTGCGCAGAAGCTCTTCGTTCGGGCTCTGATGCATGTAAATATCCAGCACCTGGCAGTCACCGCACCAGTCCCCACCAAAGTCCAGGATGACCCGTTTCTTCTCTGCCTTCGCCTGCTTCAGAGCGGCTGCTATATCTGCCTTTGGGTTCGCCGTCTCGGAATACAGATGTTTCTTCACAAATGGAATCGCCATCTGCGCCGCAACGTGGCCCGTCGATAGAGATAAAAGCAAGAGAACTGCAGCACCGGGGAGTAGAAAGACTTTTCTGAACATGGTGGACGACTCCAGTTCCTCCGATCAGGAACAGTTACAGTTCATGATGCATGAGTATCGGAGCAGCCCGCAAGGAGGAGTGGATAGCGTGTCGAGATGTGCGTCTTCACTCTCTCCCTCCGTAGTAACCATCGCGAGTCTGCACGAACAGGTCTTTACGATTCGTCGTCAGCTCAACCTGGTGATATCCCTCGGCGGCTGCTGCTTGATCCGGCGTATAGCCAAGCCGATACTGCGCCCGCAACTCTTCGGCAATCTGGTCGTAAATTTGGGCAACCGTCTGCTTCTTCGACACCTCGAAGAGCCTTCCCCCCGTCTCCTCCGCAAGCTGTTTGAGAATCTTTTTTCCATCTACGTGAGGCTGATCGCCGTCGCCTCCACGACCTCCTCCTCCTCCGCGTCCACCGGGATATCCACCGCCAGGATAGCCACCTCCGCGCCCTCCGGGAAAACGCCCACCGCCGGAATGCCCCCAATTCTGCTGTTGGGGTTGCTCTCCTTTGAAGTAAATGGCGTAAAGGATCGTATTGGCTCGCTGGGCACTCTCAAGCGCCTTATTCAGGCTCTCCTTGCTGCCTCGATCATTCCCGTCGGAGAGAATGATGAGCGCCTTTCGTCCCTTTTGCTTTTTCATCAACTCATCGGACGCAAGAAAGGTCGCATCGTAAAGTACCGTCCCGCCTGCATGGGCACGTCCCGAGCTGCGGCGACTATTCGAATCGTTGTCTCCAGAGCTGTCGTCAGACGACGAAGAGTTCTGAGAAGGGGTATCTATCTGCTTGAGAGCGGCCTGAAGTTTTGGCCGTGAGTTGGTTAAATCCCCCAACAACTCCGCTTGACGAGCGAACTGCATAACAAATGCCTGATCTCTAGAAGTCGTCAACATATGATCGAGAAAAGTTGCGCTGGCCGATCGCTCCTCATCGATGACCGACCGTTGGCTAAGACTTGTATCGACCAATAGGCCGAGCACCAAAGGGAGATCGGAGTCGATATCGAAGTAACGAATCTCCTGAGGATGGCCGTCCACTTCCAGATGAAAATCAGTTTTGGCCAGGTTGCGGATCAGAGCGCCTTTTTTGTCACGAACGACGACTGGAAGGTCTACCAGGCGAGCATCCACGGAGAGCTTAGAGGTCGGAGTGACAGGCTTGGTGTCAGCTTGCGTTTGCTGTGCCCATACGAGTGAACTTCTACCGCCAGGCGCGAAGACGAGACAGAACACAGAGAGAGCATAAGGAAGATGGCAGCGAATCATATTTCCTTTAACCGAATCTTTCGCGATCTGTTTCTATCCCTCTCTGCTTTCCAATAAATTTGAGACATAACCAAAATAATCATAGGTATATAGACCTTCGTAACAATACCCCGGTGCCCCGTAAAGGCGTCTGAGCAATTCAAGTTGAACTTCAAGATAAAAGGAACTTTGTGACCTCCATTTCCGTTGTTTCGGCAGTTATGCAAAACGTCTTTCAAAAGATCCCGGCAGATGCTACTTTGCATCATTGGAATAAATTGATCGAAACCGGTTTACGCTGAATGCAGACCGGTCCAACGAATGTGCTATCTCTCGGAGTGGTTTCTTGAGGGCTTGGGTGCTTGATTCTCCAACCCGATCGCAGACGTGGAAAACATGTCTGTCGGCCGTTCCCGTCTGCGCGGCGGTAGGCGGCCTCTCGCGTATTCCCCATGGAGTGATCGTCACAGAGATCGCTGCGGCCGTTCTTGCAGGAGCGAGTGCCAGCCTCGCAATTTGGTCCATATGGCACGAACGCAAATTCAAAGCACTTCGCAAAGAACTGGCAGAGACGCACTCGAAGTTCATGCTTGCTGCTGAGACGAGTCTCGATGCTTTTTGTCTGCTTGATGCTGTTCGCGATTCCGACGGAAAACTCATTGACTTCCAGATTCGATACCTGAACAAGAACGCGGAGCACCTGCTTGGAAAATCGCGGGCAGATCTGATGGGACACCGTCTCTGCGAGCGAATTCCCACGGCCCATACCTCGGGCAGGTTTCAGAGATATTGCGAGGTTGTAGAGACCGGAATTCCGATGGATCGGGAGTATCCCGTTACTGAACCTCACCCGCTACAAAGTACATGGATGCGATATCAGGCCGTAAAACTTGGCGATGGACTGGCCGTCACCTGCAGCGATATCAGCTCGATCAAAGAGACTCAGATTCGTTACGAACATCTGGTGGAATTCAATGAGTCGGTCTTTCAGAACGCGCCGTTCAGTATTATTGCGACGGATGTTCAGGGCATAATCACCACAATGAATGTAGCCTCCGAAATATTGACGGGCTACAAGCGCGAAGAACTGGTTAACAAAGCTCCGCTCACCATCCTTCACGACGAACGCGAACTGGCGGCTGCAACGCGAAATGCAGTCGCAACGGACGATTCTGTGGAACGCGTCGGATTCGAAATCCTTACCTCTGGAGCTATTGAAGGAGAGATGGAGGAGAAGGAATGGACCCTGGTCAGACGAGATGGCAGCCGAGTTCCAGTTAATCTCGCCATGCGAGCTGTGACCTCTGAGACTGGCGAGGTAAGTGGGTTCGTGGGCATCGCCTTCGACATCACTGAGCGCCGCCAGATGCTGCAGTATGTAACGCATCTGGCTACTCACGATCAGTTGACCGGCTTAGTAGGACGTGCCCTCCTCCGCGATAAGACTGTCGAAGCCGTGGAAAGAGCCAGACGATACGGAACAAAGGTTGCAGTCTTTGTGATCGATCTGGATCAGTTCAAACGCATCAACGACTCCTTAGGTCACACCTCAGGAGATCAGATTCTGATTGAAACCGCAGCGCGACTGCGGAGATCGGTCCGCAGCACCGATATCGTCGCCCGTGTAGGTGGTGACGAATTCGTTGTGGTCATGCCGGACATTACCAGCATTGCCGACGTGGAGCACTGCGCATTAAATCTGCTCACAAGGATGTCTCCAGAGATCGAAATCGATGAGCAATTGGTCAATGTCACCACGAGCGTCGGCGTGTGTATCTATCCAGACTTCGCACCAGATGCCAAGCATCTTCTAAAGCGAGCGGATTCGGCTATGTACGTCGCCAAAGAGAGTGGCCGCAATCAGTATCAGATCTTTACCGAGGACATGTTGAAGGAGACGGCGGATAGGCTCTCCATGGAGCACGGGCTCCGTCATGCTTTGGCAAATAATGAGCTATCCCTGCACTACCAGCCTCAGGTCTCGCTAACGACAGGTCTGATTACGGGAGTGGAGGCTTTGCTTCGTTGGAACCATCCGAAACTTGGAAATGTCCCCCCCACGCAGTTTATTACCGTCGCTGAAGAGACAGGCCTGATCGTCTCCATCGGCGAATGGGTCTTTATGACAGCCTGTCGCGAAGGCAAAGCGCTGCAGGATGAGTTGGGGACCGACCTCACCATCTCGGTCAACCTCTCGCCGCGTCAGTTTCAGCAGCGCAATTTAGTGCAGGTCATCGAGCACGCGCTTGCTCGCAGCGGTCTTTCGGCTCGAAATCTCGAAATCGAGATCACCGAAAATATCCTGATGGTGAATTCGGCAGCGATTCTGGAAAAACTGCAACGAATTCGAGAGCTGGGAGTACGCATCTCTATCGACGACTTCGGCACCGGCTTCTGCAGCTTTTCCTATCTTCTGCAATATCAGGTGGATCGTTTAAAGATCGACCGGAGCTTCATCAAACAGGCGGGAACCGATCCCAACGCCGCAGCGGTAGTCAGGACCATCATCGCTATGTCGCATGGACTCGCAATCCGTGTGGTGGCAGAGGGCGTAGAGACCGAAGAGCAGCTTCGCTTCCTGATGCGACGCCGTTGCGACGAAGCCCAGGGAAATTATCTTGGCATGCCGGTATCGGCGAAGGACTTCACCGCCTCCGTGCAAGGGTACAACGGCATCGACGTTCTTCAGAGCATCTAAGAACAGAGCCGCAGTCGATCTGTTGATCTATGGACGGCCACCGGACCCAAATTCTGATTAAACGACCTGACGGCGTTTGAAAAAGTGATAGATCGCGAGCAGAACAATGGCCCCGATGAGCGACATAATGAAACCCGCGGACTGCCCGTCCTGGTAGTGGCCAACGAGGCGACCTAGGAAGGTTCCGAGAAACGATCCTGCAATTCCGAGGATCATCGTTACGAGGATTCCACCTGGATCCTTGCCCGGCATAATCAATTTTGCAAGGGCACCGACGACAAGACCAATCACAGCGGTCCAAAGCAGGTTAAGCATAGAAGCTCCTCCATTGCTCGATTTCTTTATGGGTGGCCCGGATCAAAATCCCGTGTGCGCACCAGCATACTCCACCTCGTCGGGAAATAGGACCCACAAAATGAAATGGATAAGAACATTAATCCTGGCTCCCAGGCCAGGAGTATTCAGGCCTTTCCCTGCCCCAAAAGCTGAGGACTTAATACGCTCTCAGACGATTAATGGGAATGCGAACCTGAAAGCAGGTCGCATGAGGCTTTGAATCGACTGCGACCGATCCAGAGTGCTTGCTGACGATCCGCTGCACTGTATCGAGCCCCAGACCCATCGCCGTGCCGATTGGCTTGGTTGTGAAGAAGGGCTCGAAGATGCGGGATTGAATCGCCTCATCAATTCCGGGGCCGTCATCACGAACCTCGATCAGAGCTGTCTGTCCACTGACTCGCATGGAGATGGTGAGCGTGCCGTGGTCATGCATGGCGTCGAGCGAGTTTTCGATCAGAGCGGACCATACCTGATTGAGCTCGCTACCGTAAGCGCTCACCTGAGGCAGGTTCGGCTCAAATTCGAGGTGAATCTGGACGCGAGCGGTTCTGGAACGGAACATCGCCAGAGTATTTTCGATCGATGCCGGTAGATCGACATCCTGGATCGGCGCCTGATCCATGAAGGAATATCCGCGGATCGCGCTGATGAGCTCAAAGATACGTTCGCTCGAATCGATCACCGTATCGGCCATCCGCTCGACTCGGAGCGAGCTGGCAAAGGTGGCCAGCGCCGGCGAGAGAGTCTCCGGGCTGAGCGAAGATGCCAATGAATCCAGCATGAAGATCGGAATTCTTGTCTCGGCGAGGACCGGAGCAATGTTCCACGGCGAGGTCACCTCGTGCTTCTCCAGCCAGCCCATGATCTCCTCTTCGTAGTCGCTCGCCTCCAGCGGACTTCGCGGAATAGGAGAGAAACCTGAGGACTCACGGATGTAATCGCGCGCATGGTTGACCCAGGCGTTGTACTGTTCCAGCTCCTCTTCGGAGTGAAACAACCTGCCAAGACGATACTTCGCTGCGTCCGCATCACGCAGCTCCGTCGACAGGCTTACCGCCGATCGCTGCGCGGCCGAGGCAGGATTGTTCAGCTCGTGAGAGAGATTTGCAGCCAGCTTTCCCAGCGCCAGCAGCTTCTCTGCCTGTTCATCCATACGCGTAAAGTCACGCGTTCTGTCCAGCAGAAGTGCAACACAACGTCCGGCCAGGGACGGAATCGCTCGAAGCATCTCGTCGAACAGGTCCTCATGGATATCGAGCACCCAGACTGGCCCGACCGTCCGCCCATCGGCCCCCCAGGTCTTCATGCGGGAGAAGGGCAGCTTGCCGGTGAGTCTCGAAGTCCTGCCTACGAATCGCGCTACAGCGGCAGATTTCCGGCGCTGCGCCATCACATCTCCGCGAAGGATGATGTTCATATGGTGCGAGGGTTCGCCCTCGCGGAAGATCAGAGCTCCATCGGGACCGACGCGCTCTGTCGAATGGGTTGCGATCCATTCGTACTCCGCATCGGTCAGGCCGTCCAGTCCCGGGATGGTGCGCAGGGCAGCGACGATCTCGTCCTTCGGAGTCGGCTCCAGAGGAGGAGCCGCGAGCTGGTCGCCGAACGGGGAGGTCGCGGGCAGATCGAGACTGGGTTGTGTGGCGATCTTTACCTCCTTTTTGCTGTCTGGGCTGTTCTCTAGATTATCCGATTCATTTCATCGCAGATCGTTACGCAAACTTCTCGGAAAATTCGAGCGGTGGCTCAGCGTGAGGAGCGTTGTGCAGTTTTATGGGGCCGTTCTGCGGTGACCTTCAGCTCGTCTCGAGACTGCCAGAGCCGGATGCCGCCGTCGATCGCGTTACTGTTGGAGCCCAGAACGACGTGCGGCGGAAGTCCCTTCATCAGCTTGGCGTTTCCGCCGCCCAGAAGAACATATTCGCAGATCAGCGAGTTCTTCAGCCGCTCCATGACATCGAGCACGGATTTGCGCCAGCGCTTCTTTCCGCGGAGCTCCAGCCCGCCTTTTCCGACGTATTCCTCGTAGGTTCTTCCCTTGCGATAGGGCAGGTGAGCGAGCTCCAAGGGGACGACGACACCATCGAAGACCATCGCTGAGCCGAGGCCGGTTCCGATGCCCAGAAACAACATGCGGCCGCCGCGGTAACCTCCGAGCGCCTGCATCGCTGCATCGTTCACAAACCGGATGGGTTTCTTGAATACCTTCTGATAGGGAAAGTCGATCCATCCAGCGGCCAGGTTATGCGGCTCGGCCAGCGGGCGGTCATCGACAACCGGTCCTGGATAGCCGATGGAGATCGCGTCGTACTTCCATCCGCTCGTGCCCAGAACGACCTGTTCGGCCATCTGCTCTGCGTTCATGGTGGGTCCTGAAGGGATCTTCAGGGGAGTGCGCTGCAGGTTGGAGGCGACCTTCACATGGGTTCCACCGATGTCGATGACGAGAACATTTTTCATGTGGGAAAGAATACAGCCCACCTTTCCAATTCTTAGCGAATGCCTTGAGGATTCTTGACTTGCGACAGCTAAGGGGCTTGTACCCTCCCCCATCCGTATCTGCGCAAAATCTTGAATCTTCGAGACTTAGACTGGGACCGACTTACTAAGATCTTCTATCAAAAGGGTTTAGACACCAGAGACAAAAAATAAAGAGCTTATCCAGCTCTTCCTGGGCTAGGCGTGCTTTTCTACCCATCTCCAGTATAGCGAGGTGAGGTGAACTCCTCGGCAGTCTCCAAGATGCTTTATTACATATAGTTGCGTCGCACTCCGACTTGACATAGAAGTTTCGTCCCCAGCCGCTGGGGTCAGGAGAGGTCTTGTCCGATATCCGCTCAAAAAAGTAACCGTCTTTTCATAAAGTGAAGAAAATTTGGGAATTTCTTTAGGTCAAATCACTGAAAACAGGTTGATTATCATTTTTAAAAAAATTATCTTTGACAATCGTATTCGTTTATACCCATAATGGTGATGGGTACTTATCAGTTCAAGGAGAAATAGCATGCGTCAAGCGCTTCTGGCCACCCTCTTTCTGTCTCCCGTTCTGCTTCATGCTCAGGCAAATTCGCCTGCACAAACCCAGATCGCTCTCGCGGCTCGGCCAGCAACTGTGGCTGCAGCTGGCGCGGCGGATCGTGGCAATGTCGCAAAGCCCGTACGCATCTCCACCGGTGTAGTCGCCCCCAAGCTTGTTCATTCGATCCCGGTCAGCTCGGAAGGGACGAACCCCTGGACCAACGTCGCTATCGAAAAGACCGTTACGGTCAACATGATCGTGGACGAGACCGGTAAGCCCACCAACCTGAAGATCGTGAAGTCGGCTGGTCCCCTCGTCGACCACAACGTTCTAGCCGCTGTCAGCCAGTACCGCTTCGAGCCGGGAACGGTGAGCAACCAGGCTGTCTCCTTCCCGCTGAACCTCGAGGTCAACCTCATCAACGGACGATAACCAACGGGCTCCTCATTTCCTCCAAGGCAAACTGCGGACTTCGATGAAGTCCGCATCTTTTTTGTTCATCACTTCCCTTCTGAATCACTCTCAATCTTCTGTTTGAGCGGTTACCGACCGCTTGCTTGCCAGAACCTGATAGCTCGAACCTTTGGAGCTGAGGTGACTGCGATACAGGTTGACTTCCTCTGCGTGAAAGCTATGTTGTGCCGGATCGAGCCGTGGGAGCTGGAGTTTGCTGAGCCGCACAGGAGAGCGGAGGCGTGCGAGCGTTATGTGCGGATGATAGGGACGCGGCTCCGGAGCGAAGCCACAGTGATCCATACGGTCTACGACCTGCTTTTGAAGGCTTAGCAGGGCGGGCGCGGGATCGACCTCCGCAAAGAGGATGCCGGAACGGGGGAAGCTTCCGAGGCCGGTGACCTTGAGAGGAAGCGTCGTCATGTTCACTTCATCCAACTTTTGCTTGATTGAGGGAAGTCTGTCTTCTGCGGCTTCGCCGAGGAAGACCAAGGTGAGATGCGCCTTCTCGGGCGCGGTCCAGAGGGGTTCGGGAAGATGCAGGGTTTGCGCGGAGCGTATCAGCGATCGCGTGATCTCGACCGGGATGGGCAGGCCGATGAAGAGGCGCATGTTGGTTGGATGCTTTTGTTGTTGAGGAATGCAGCGCTGTCGACTCATTCTGAGATTTGCAAACCGCAGGTCCTTCGACTGCGTTTGGCAAATGCGCCAAACTCCGCTCAGGATGACACTCTCTTTGAGTTATGGATTAACTAAGACACCGTCGCGCTTATGGGCGAATGATCCCACACATGCCGCGATGAGACTGCGTCATGTATGGGGCACCCGGCAGGCCGATGAAGTGGCGCATGTTGGGTGGGTGCTCGTTGTTGAGGGATGCAGCGCTCGACTCATTCTGAGATTTTGTAAACCGCAGATCCTTCGACTGCGTTTGGCAAAATGCGCCAAACTCCGCTCAGGATGACACTCTTTTGAGTTAGTCGGATTGATTCGCTAAGACAAGGCGATTCGCGGTCGATGCCCCACACATGTCGCGATGAAACCGCATCATGTGTGGGGCACCCGGCCTTCGTGACCCTCAACCTAGATATCGGACTACCGCAGACGGCAAGGATCACTTCACCACGGGCAATTCAATCAAACTTGCTTTCCCCGGCGCGTGATAGATCCTTTGCTCCGCCTGCTTATAGTCTGCGGGTTTTGCGTTGAAGATGTTGGTGACGAAGGTTTGTGGGTTGCGGTCGTAGAGTGGGAACAGGGTGGACTGCACCTGCACCATGATTTTGTGGCCGGGCAGGAAGACGTGGTTCACCTGCGGAAGATCGAACTTGATCGGCTCGGGCTCGTTGGGTTTGAACGCCTCTGGTTTTTCGAAGCTCTTACGGTATCGGGCGCGGAAGATGTCGGTTGCGATGGGCAACTCGTAGCCACCCCACTCGTCGTGCCTGTTTTCCGGAAAGACATCGATGAGCTTTACGACGAAGTCGGAGTCGGTCCCTGAGGTGGAGGCTACGAGATTGACGATGGGAGTTCCGCTGACGCGGACTGGCTCGGTGAGGACGTCCGTCGTGAAGGTGAGAACATCAGGGCGACCGTCGACGAAGCGCTGGTCGGTGACGAGCCACGTTCTCCAGTTGGGATTGTTCTCTGCAGCGACCGGGCGAGGGCTGTAGGGGACGGGCCTGGCGGGGTCGGAGATGTAGGCGGTATATTTCTCGCTCGATGCGGGAGCGGTGAAGCCGAGCTTGCCATCGGCCAGCAGGTACAGGGGTTTCGATTTGGACTCGCAGCCGGATTCGCAGCTAAGCGGCCACTTGGGAAGGCGATCCCAATGGTCTTCGCCGGTGTTGTAGATGAGGACGGGCGGCGTGTTCGCCTTGGGTCCGTCTTCGAGATGCTCGCGGAAGAATGGCATGAGAATGTTTTCGCGGAAGTCGGCGGTAGTGTCCTGCTGCCAGACCAGCGGGCCGAGATTTTTGCCTTCGCGATTGACCTGCGAGTGGAACCAGGGACCCATGACGAGATAGTTCATCGTGTTGGATGAATCCATGGGCTCGGTGGCGCGATAGCTATGGATGGCGCCCCACATGTCCTCCTGATCCCACAGGCCCTGCAGCCACATGGTTGGGACGGTGATCGGCTTGCCGGCCATCAGCTTATCGAGCGCCTGCGACTGCCAGAAGGCGTCGTAGGCAGGATGCGCCTCTACGGTCTTCCAGTAGGGCAGCTGCTCTTCGCCGAGGAGGCGGGCCATGTCTCCGGCTGAGCCTGTCCGGAGGTAACCCGTGTAGTCGTCGTGGGCCGGATGAGGAACATGCTTCCCGGCACCACGAACTGTGGTTTGAGAGAGGAAGTAGTCGAGGTTGGTCTGGCGGAAGGCACCGTAGTGGAACCAGTCGTCGCCCATCCAGCCGTCGGTCATGGGGCTTTCGGGGACAGCCGCCTTGAGAGCAGGGTGTGGATGCAGGAGCGCCGTCTGGACCGTGTAGCCCTCATAGGAAGAACCGATCATTCCGACCTTCCCGCTGGATTCGGGAAGGTTTTTTACCAGCCAGTCGATGGTGTCGTATCCGTCGGTAGTGTCGTCGGCGCCGGTGGGATTCCATGGACCGACAGGAGGTGGGGTCATGAGGTAGACACCCTCACTGCCGTATTTGCCGCGGACATCCTGGTAGACGCGAATCCAGCCGGCGTGGACGTAGATCTCATCCGGCAGGCCGAGCAGGTTGATCATCTTCGGCTGATCGACGGGCTTTTCGGCGTTGGCATCGCGAGAGGAGCGGGCCGGAGCGACTGCTCCAAGGGCAGTCGGAGTGCGGTTGGCGGCGGCTCTGGCGGCGGCGTTGTACGGCGTTCTGGTGAGAATGATGGGGACGTTTTTCGCGCCCTTGGGGATGACGATGACGGTGTAGAGCTTGACGCCGTCGCGCATGGGAACCATCTCAACGCGTTTGATGTAGTCCGTCTCGGGCGCGGGTTTTTCGTAAGGCTTCACCGCTGGGGGAGTGAAGGAGGAGGGGACGTCGTTGCCTACGGGTTTGTCCTGCTGCGCGAAGACGATTGCAGAGAAGGCAAAGGCACATGCTGCGGAAACAATAAGTCTCATTCGATTGAGTCCTCTACTCGCAAGGTATGACTTCAATATGCGGATCGCTAAAAGATACCGATCCCTCAGAGATTGTCTGGAATAAAGAAGAGGCTAACAGGCACGCCTTAAGAAAGAAAGGGCGAACTCTTTCGAGTCCGCCCTTTGCGATTCGCTTCCATCCGGCCTATTTCGTATCGGCCTTCTCTGTCTTCTCCGCCTTCTTCGCGGTAAACGTTCCTGCTACGTTCAGCGGCTTAACATCGATATCACCGTTCAACTCTCCCTTATCGTTCCAGGTGCCAGTAAACGTGAGCGTCAGGGCGTCTCCCTCATACTCGCCACCGTGAATGAAGGTCACCTTATTCTCTGCAACAGTCACTGTCGTGTCGTAGGATTTGCCTCGATCGTTCTTGCAGACGCCGGAGATCTTGTCCTTGTCTTGCGTGAAGCTGCAGGATTCGTTGATGGGATATCCCTGAACATCGCCAGTGATCGTCCAGGCTCCTGGAACCGCAGGCTGAGCCAAGAGCGTCATCGACGAAGCAAACAACAGGCACAAAGCTTTTTTCGTCACTTTCCCTTTTCCTCCACAAACTGATTCGAAACGTATCGAGTATAGTCCGGCAATAAGAATTGACATCGCTGGTAAGACGGAAAAAAAACGGCAGAGCCGAAGCTCTGCCGTTTGCTTGCATGAGGTTTTGTCGTGCGCCTACTCGGCGGCCATCTCTTCCTGCTCGCCTTCCATGCGCATTGCCTCGAGCTCGCGCTCTTCGGCATCGTGCGCTTCCTGAACCTCGGCCTGGACCTGGGCTGCCGCTTCTTCGAGCTCGGGTGAGAGCTGGACGTTGCGGTAGTACTCCATGCCGGTTCCGGCGGGGATGAGGCGACCGACGATGACGTTCTCCTTGAGGCCACGGAGCGTATCGACCGCGCCGTTGATGGAGGCTTCGGTGAGTACGCGGGTGGTCTCCTGGAAGCTGGCGGCCGAGATGAAGCTATCGGTCGAGAGCGACGCCTTGGTGATGCCGAGAAGAAGCGAACGTCCAATTGCGGGCTTGCCGCCGTTCATCAGAACGCGCTGGTTCTCCTCGTTGAAGCGGAAGCGGTCGGTCTGCTGATCGATGAGGAAGTTGGTGTCGCCGACCTCCTCGATCTTGACCCAGCGAAGCATCTGCCGAACGATGACCTCGATGTGCTTGTCGGAGATCGCCACACCCTGCAGGCGGTAGACTTCCTGGATCTCGTTCACCAGGTACTGCTGCAGAGCGCGCTCGCCGAGCACCTCAAGGATGTCGTGCGGGTTGCGCGGACCGTCGATGAGAGCATCGCCGGCGCGGAGACGCTCGCCTTCCTGCACGTTGACGTAGACGCCACGCGGAACCGAGTACTCCTCTTCCTGACCGTTGTCGGCGGTGATGTAGACCTTCCGCTGTCCCTTGGTGACATCGCCGAAGCGTACGACGCCGTCGATCTTGGAGATGATCGCGGGATCGCGGGGCTTGCGAGCCTCGAAGAGCTCAACGACCCTGGGAAGACCACCGGTGATGTCCTTGGTGCGGGTGGTTTCGCGCGGGATCTTGGCCAGGATGTCTCCCGGGTAGAGCTCATCGCCATCGGCCACCATAAGGTGAGCGCGGCTTGGCATCAGGTAGCGCTTGTTGCCATGCGCAGACTTGATGATGATGGTCGGCTGACGCTTCTCGTCGGGCGAGTCGGCAACTACGAGCCGGGAGAGGCCTGTGACCTCGTCGATCTCGTCGTGCAGAGTAACGCCTTCCTGCAGGTCCTTGAACTGCACCGTACCAGCAATCTCGGTGAGGATGGAGAAGGTGTACGGATCCCACTCGCCGAGACGATCGCCGAGAGCGACGGTTGCGCCGTCCTCGACCTTCAGCTTGGCGCCGTAGACGATGGCGTAACGCTCTTTCTCGCGGCCCTTCTCGTCGATGATGGCGATGGAGCCGTTGCGGTTCATGGCAACCAGGTCGCCGGACTTGGAGCGTACGGTGACGAGGTTGATGAAGCGAACTGCACCGGCGTTCTTCGCCTCGATGTGCGAGGTATCGGAGACTCGCGATGCGGTACCGCCGATGTGGAAGGTACGCATGGTGAGCTGGGTTCCGGGCTCGCCGATGGACTGCGCCGCGATAACGCCGACGGCTTCGCCCATCTCAACCATCTTGCCGGAGCCGAGGTTACGGCCGTAGCAGAGGATGCAGGCGCCGCGCTTGGACTCGCAGGTAAGTACGGAGCGAATCTTGACGCGCTCGATACCGGCAGCCTGGATGGCGCTGGCCAGATCTTCGTCGATCTCCTGATTGATATCGACGATGGTCTTGCCCTCGTAGTCTTTGAGCTTCTCGAGCGAGACGCGGCCGATGATACGGTCACGCAGAGGCTCGATGGTCTCACCGGCTTCGATGATCGGGGTTACGTAGATTCCTTCTACGGTTCCGCAATCGTTCTGCGAGATGATGACGTCCTGCGCCACGTCGACCAGACGGCGGGTGAGATAACCCGAGTCGGCGGTCTTCAGAGCGGTATCGGCAAGACCCTTACGAGCGCCGTGCGTCGAGATGAAGTACTGCAGCACGGTGAGGCCTTCACGGAAGTTTGCCGTGATGGGGGTCTCGATGATTTCGCCCGAGGGCTTGGCCATCAGACCGCGCATACCGGAGAGCTGACGGATCTGCTGTTTGGAACCACGAGCGCCGGAGTCGGCCATGATGTAGATAGGGTTCATGGCTCCTTCCTTGTCGGCCTTCTTCATGTTTCCGAACATCTCGTCGGCCACCTTCTCGGTGACGCTGGACCACATCTGGATGACCTTGTTGTTGCGCTCGCCGTTGGTGATCGCACCGTCAAGGTACTGCTGCTGTACGTTGATGACCTGCTTTTCCGCGTCGGAGACGACGGTGTACTTCGACTCCGGGATGACCATGTCGTCGAGACCGACCGACAGACCCGACCGCGTTGCGTAACGGAAGCCGAGATCCTTGATGCGGTCCAGTGTCTTCACCGTGGTCTCAAGACCAAGGTTCAGATAGCAGTAGTTGATCAGCTGCCCCATGCCCTTCTTTTTGAGAAGGCCATTGATGTAAGGCATCTGCTCCGGCAGAGCGTCGTTCAGGATCGCGCGGCCGACCGTGGTGTTGATGTACTGCTTGTTGAACTCGACCGGCTCCGTATGCGTCAGGTCCTGATCATCGTAGGCGGTAGTCATGTCGAGCACAGGTCCGGTGTAGCGCAGACGAATCGGCGTGAGGGTTTCGATCTGGCCAGCCTCGAGTGCCATCAGAACCTCTTCGATGTTCGCGAAGACGCGGCCTTCGCCCTTGGCATTCACCTTGGACTTGGTCAGATAGTAGAGACCGAGCACCATATCCTGCGTCGGAACCGTGATCGGCTGACCACTGGCTGGCGAGAGGATGTTGTGCGAGGCGAGCATCAGCACGCTGGCTTCGATCTGAGCCTCAGGCGACAGAGGAATGTGCACAGCCATCTGGTCACCGTCGAAGTCTGCGTTGAAGGCGGTGCAGACTAGCGGGTGAATCTTGATGGCCTTACCTTCCACCAGCACGGGCTCAAAGGCCTGGATGCCGAGACGGTGGAGCGTCGGAGCGCGGTTCAGCAGAACCGGATGGTCCTTGATGACCTCTTCGAGGATGTCCCAAACGATCGGCTCCTGCAGCTCAACCATCTCCTTGGCCTGCTTAATGGTGGTGCAGTGGCCGGTCTGCTCGAGACGGTGATAGATGAAGGGCTTGAAGAGCTCGAGCGCCATCTTCTTGGGAAGACCGCACTGGTGCAGCTTGAGCTCTGGACCAACGACGATTACCGAACGGCCGGAGTAATCGACGCGCTTGCCCAGCAGGTTCTGACGGAAGCGGCCCTGCTTGCCCTTGAGCGTGTCGGAGAGCGACTTCAGCGGACGATTGTTCGCACCACGAAGCACGCGGCCACGGCGGCCGTTGTCGAACAGAGCATCGACGGCCTCCTGCAGCATGCGCTTTTCGTTACGCACGATGACCTCAGGCGCATGAAGGTCCATGAGCTTCTTGAGGCGGTTGTTGCGGTTGATCACACGGCGATACAGATCGTTCAGATCCGAAGTCGCAAAGCGTCCGCCGTCCAGCGGCACCAGAGGACGAAGCTCAGGCGGAATCACCGGGATCACGTCGAGGATCATCCACTCCGGCTTGTTGTCGGACTTGCGGAAGGCTTCAACGATCTTGAGACGCTTCGAGTACTTGAGCTTCTTCTGAAGCGAGGATTCCTGCTTCATGCGCTCGCGCAGCTCTGTTGCCAGCTCGCCAACCTCGACGCGCTTCAGCAGCTCCTTGATCGCCTCTGCGCCCATCATGGCCTTGAAGCCGGTGGGGCGATACTGCTGGTCGAGCTCGCGGAAGCGATTCTCGTCCTTGATGACCTCGCGCTCCTTTACCGGAGCGTCGCCCGGATCGACGACGACGTACGATTCGAAGTAGAGAACGGCTTCGAGCTCGCGGAGCGAGATGTCGAGCAGGTGGCCGATACGCGAGGGCAAGCCCTTGAAGAACCACACGTGCGAGCAGGGCGAAGCCAGCTCGATGTGGCCAAGGCGCTCACGGCGAACCTTGGAAAGGGTGACTTCGACACCGCACTTATCGCAGATCACTCCGCGGTGCTTCATGCGCTTGTACTTTCCGCACAAGCACTCCCAGTCGGTGATGGGGCCGAAGATACGAGCGCAGAACAGGCCATCGCGCTCGGGCTTGAAGGTACGGTAGTTGATGGTTTCCGGCTTGGTGACTTCGCCGTGTGACCAGCTGCGGATCTTCTCCGGGCTGGCGAGCTGGATCTTAATCGCGTCAAAGTCAGCGATCGGACCGGTCAATTCAAAGGGGCTGGAGCGGAACATATTTGGCGTCTCCCTCGGTTTCTGCGCGTGCAGTGCAGCGTGTGCTGCGGTTACTCAATGTCTCTGCGATAACTGTCGGCGTATCGCTTAGC
>Ga0268266_10003251_pt1 | contig 16379 bp, 10 predicted proteins | sample KBSS13metaG_FD_190356 | JGI IMG/M metagenome (GOLD analysis project Ga0268266, IMG submission 190356) | Switchgrass rhizosphere microbial communities from Kellogg Biological Station, Michigan, USA - KBS S1-3 metaG (SPAdes) (version 2) | ecosystem: Host-associated > Plants > Roots > Rhizosphere...
AAACCGGGTGTCGAGCGCGCTCTCGCAGCTGCCGCAATCGGTGCAGAGCCAGGGCGTCACGGTGCAGAAGAGATCGACGTCCATTCTGCTGTTCGTGACGCTGAGCTCACCGAAAGCGACCTATGACAGCCTGTTCCTGAGCAACTACGCCACCATCAACGTTCGCGATGAACTGTCGCGTCTGCCGGGCGTCGGCAACGTCACCGTGTTCGGCGCCGGCCAGTACTCGATGCGGGTCTGGCTCGATCCGAACAAGTTGTACGCGCGCAACCTGATGCCGCAGGATGTCATTTCCGCGATCCAGCAGCAGAGCCAGCAGGTCACCGCGGGGCAGGTCGGGGCGCCGCCGACGCCGCCAGGGCAGGCGTTCCAATATACGTTGAACGTCAATGGCCGGCTCGCCGAGCCCAGCGAGTTCGAGAACGTGATCGTCAAGACCGGTACCAGCGGCGACGTTACGCGGGTGCGCGATGTCGGCTGGGTCGAGCTTGGCGCCCAGACCTACAGCCAGATGTTCTCGCTCAACAACAAGCCGTCCACCGGCATCGGCGTATTCCAGTCGCCCGGCGCCAACGCGCTCGAGGTCCAGCAGGCCGTCGAGAAGAAGATGCAGGATCTGGCGAAGGCGTTTCCGCAGGACGTGACCTACGACACGCCGTTCGATACCACCAAATTCGTCTCGGAATCGATCAACGAGGTCTACAAGACCCTCATCGAAGCGGGTCTGCTGGTTCTTGTCGTGATCCTGATCTTCCTGCAGGACTGGCGCGCGATGCTGGTGCCTGCGACCACGGTGCCGGTGACGATCATCGGCGCCTTTGCGGCGATGGCGGCGCTCGGCTTCACCGTCAATATATCGACCCTGTTCGCGATCGTGCTCGCGATCGGCATCGTGGTCGACGACGCCATCGTCGTGGTGGAGGGCGCTGCGCACAATATCGAGAAGGGCATGTCCGGCCATGACGCCGCGATCAGCGCGATGGACGCGCTGTTTGCGCCGATTGTCGGCATCACGCTGGTGCTGATCTCGGTGTTCTTGCCCTCGGCGTTTCTGCCGGGATTGACTGGGCAGATGTATGCGCAGTTCGCGCTGGTCATCGCCGCAACGGCGCTGCTCAGCGCCGTCAACGCGGCGACGCTGAAGCCGACGCAGTGCGCTTTGTGGCTACGGCGGCCGGTTCCGCCGGAGCAGCGCAACTTCTTCTATCGCGGCTTCAATGCGGTCTATAACCGCGTCGAAGCCTGGTATAGCCGGCTGATCAGCCGTCTGGTCGCGCACAGCAATATTTCTGTCGTCTTCGCGCTGATCCTGATCTTGGGTGCCGGTTACGGCCTGTCGCGCGTGCCGACCGGCTTCATTCCGATCGAGGATCAGGGCTATCTTCTCGTCGCCGTGCAGCTGCCTGATGGTGCGGCACTCGATCGAACCCAGCGTGTGCTGACCCGGGTCAGCGAAATAACCGGTAAAGCGCCGGGCGTCGATCAGGTCATCACCATTGCCGGCATCTCCGCGCTCGACAATTCCTCCAGTCTCGCCAATGCGGGCGTCGCCTATCTGATCCTGAAAGAGTGGAGCGCGCGCGGCAAGGGCGAGGATTTGCGGTCGCTGTTCGTCGGATTGAACGAGAAGCTTTCCGTCATCGACGAGGCGCGGATCCTGGTGGTCCCGCCGCCGCCGATCCAGGGCATCGGCAACGCCGCCGGCTTTGCGATGCAGGTCCAGCTCCGCGACGGCAATTCCGACTTCAACAAGTTGCAAGCGATCACCGGCGCGATCGTCGCCAACGCGTCGTCACAGAGCGCGCTGCAGCGGGTGAGTTCGCCGTTCCGCTCGATGGTACCGCAATTCGACATCGAGGTGGACCGGATCAAGACCCAGACGCTGCATGTCACGACCGACCAGATATTCCAGACGCTGTCGTCCTACATGGGTTCGACCTTCGTCAACCAGTTCAACAAGTTTGGCCGTACCTTCCAGGTCTACGCGCAGGCCGACGCGCAGTACCGGCTGACACCGCGTGACATCCAGAACATGATGGTGCGCAACAGCAACGGCGACATGATCCCGCTCGGCACGGTGGCCAATATCACACCGGCGGTCGGTCCATCGCTGATCAGTCTGTACAATCTCTATCCCACAGCAACCGTCATCGGATTGCCGGCCGCCGGCTACAGCTCCGGACAGTCTATGACGCTGATGGAAGAGATCGCCGCGAAGACCCTGCCGCCGGGCACCGGCTTCGAGTGGACGGCGATGTCGTATCAGGAGAAGGTCGTCGGCGGCCAGATCTACTGGGCCTTCGGTCTTGCGCTGTTGCTCGTCTATCTCGTGCTGGCCGGGCAGTATGAAAGCTGGTTCGCGCCGATCTCGGTCATTCTGGCGGTGCCGCTGTCGCTGCTCGGCCCGATGATCGTGCTGACCGGACTGCGGATCGAGAACAACCTCTATACCCAGATCGGCATCATCCTGCTGATCGCGCTGTCGGCCAAGAACGCCATTCTGATCGTCGAGGTCGCACTGGAATTGCACGTGCGCGACCGCAAGCCGCTCTTGGAATCCGCCGTCGAGGCGGCGAGGGCGCGGTTCCGGCCGATCCTGATGACGTCGTTTGCGTTCATCCTCGGCGTCGTGCCGCTGGTGCTCGCGACCGGCGCCGGCGCCAACGCGCGGAAATCGATCGGCATCACGGTATTCTCCGGCATGCTGGCGTCGACCTGTCTGGCGGTGCTGTTCGTGCCGACGTTCTTCGTCGTGGTCCAGCGCTTCGAGAACTGGCTGGCGGAGCGGAAGAAGCGCAAGGCGGGGGCGCCGGCGGCGGGTGCCGCGACGCACTAGATCCGCGTGGGTCTTGCCAGACCTCATCCTGAGGAGCAGCGCGAAGCGATGCGTCTCGAAGGATGAATGGCACCAGTTGGTAGGGTGGGCAAAGCGAAGCGTGCCCACCACGCGCGCGATCAGATGGATGGTGGGCACGGCGCGAACGCGCCTTTGCCCACCCTACGGATTGCAGCTCAGATCCTCACCATCCGCTTGCCGCGGTTTTCGCCGGCGAGCAGGCCGATGAGGGCTTTCGGCGTGTTCTCGATCCCGTCGATCACGTCTTCCTGCACCTTCAGCTTGCCCGAGGCGACCCAGGACTGCAGGTCGGCCAGCGCTGTGGCGCTCTCGTTCATGTAGTCCATCACGATGAAGCCTTGCATGATGAGGCGCTTCACCACGATCAGGCCGGGCACGCCGCGCGGGCCATGGGCCGACGGCACGCCGTCATATTGCGAGATCGCGCCGCAGCAGGCGATGCGGCCGCGGTTGTTCATCAGCGAGAGGCAGGCTTCCAGTATGTCGCCGCCGACATTGTCGAAATAGACGTCGATGCCCTTGGGAGCGGCGGCGCGGAGCGCCTTGAAGGTCGCGCCGTCCTTGTAGTCGACCGCGGCATCGAAGCCGAGTTCGGAAGTCAGCCACTGGCACTTGTCCTTGCCGCCGGCGATGCCGATGACGTTGCATCCCTTGATCTTCGCGATCTGCCCGACGATCGAGCCGACCGAGCCGGCGGCTGCCGACACGACAACCGTCTCGCCTTCCTTCGGTTTGCCGACATGCAGTAGACCGAAATAGGCGGTAAGCCCCGCGATGCCGTAGACGCTGAGCAGATGCGTCATCGGTTCCATCTTCGGCATCTTGGTGAGATGCCTGGCGGGCACCGCAGCATAATCCTGCCAACCGGTGTCGCCGAATACGATATCGCCCGGCGCGAAGCCTGGGGCCTTCGAGGATACGACTTCCGCGATGCCGCCGCCGGCCATCACCGTGTTGGCCTCGACCGCAGCGCGATAGGTGGCGCCGTGCATCCACGCACGGTTGGCGGCATCGAGCGAGATATAGCGTGCCTTCACCAGCACCTCGCCGTCCTTCGGCTCCGGTACTTTCCCGTTGACCATCGTGAAGTGCTCAGGCCCGAGCTTGCCGGTCGGCTTTTCCACGAGCAGGATCTGGCGATTGACGGTGTCGTTCATGGCGTGTCTCCCCTTGGCGTGATCGTTCTTGATGCAGTCGGCTACGCTGGAAGCGACGAGCTGCACAAATTGTGCGCTGCAGAGACGCTAATAGTGGCGCGCGCTTTTCACAACGGGAACATTCTGGCAAGCGTGCAAAACGTCGCAAGCTTGTTGCGTCCCCAAACAAATCTGCCAGACTTGCGATTGCCGGAAATACGGGGGTGCAAGAATGTCCAGCAGGTTTACGCAGTATATCCTGATCGCGATGGCACTTGGCATCGTGATGGGGTCCATCGTTTTCAATTATCTGCCCGACAGCCGGGTGGAAATCGCTGCCGACGTAAACCTGATCGCCATGCTGTTCCTGCGGCTGATCAAGATGATCATCGCGCCTCTGGTGTTCGCAACCCTCGTCGGCGGCATCGCGCATATGGGCTCGGGCTCCAAGCTCGGCCGCGTATTCGCCAAGACGATGGGCTGGTTCGTCAGCGCCTCCTTTGTCTCGCTGCTGCTCGGCCTCGTGATGGTCAACCTGCTGCAGCCCGGCGCCAATTTTCCCGGCACGCTGCCCGACAAGACGCAGTCGACCGGGCTGCCGGTATCGGCGTTCTCGATCGAGAAGTTCCTGACGCATCTGATCCCGACCTCGATCGCGGACGCGATGGCGCAGAACGAAATCCTGCAGATCGTGGTATTTGCCGTGTTCTTCGCCGTGGCGCTGGGCGCGATGCCGGAGCGCGCCAAGCCAATCATGGGACTGATCGACGATCTCGCGCACATCATGCTGAAAGTGACCGGCTATGTGATGCTGTTCGCGCCGATCGCGGTATGGGCGGCGATCATGGCGACGGTGTCGAAGAACGGCCTCGGCGTGTTGTGGAAGCTGATCGTGTTCATGGGCGGCTTCTATCTGTCGCTCCTGATCCTGTGGGCGATCCTGATCGTGGTCGGGTTCATCGTGATCGGGCCGAGATACAGCCACCTGTTGCGGCTGATTCGTGAGCCGCTGATGATCGCGTTCTCGACGTCTTCCTCGGAGGCCGCCTATCCCAAGACGCTGGAGGGCCTCAATCGCTTCGGCGCCTCGTCGCGGATTTCGTCCTTCGTGCTGCCGCTCGGTTACTCGTTCAATCTCGACGGCACGATGATGTATTGCACCTTCGCCAGTATTTTCATCGCGCAGACCTATCACATCGAAATGTCGCTCGGCACGCAGCTGGCGATGCTGGCGACGCTGATGATCACCTCGAAGGGCGTCGCCGGCGTGCCGCGCGCGTCGCTGGTGGTGATCGCATCCACGCTGAGCCAGTTCGGAATCCCCGAGGCCGGCCTGCTGATGATCATGGGCATCGATACGTTCCTCGACATGGGACGCAGTGCGACCAATGTGATCGGCAATTCGCTGGCAACGGCGGTGGTTGCGAAATGGGAAGGCGAGCTCAAGCCCGAGCACGAGCTCGGACCTGACGACGTCGTGCCCACCGACGCCATTCCGGGCGAACCTCTGCCGGCCCATTGATGGGAGGGATGCATGCATCGGTTCCCAACGGAGTTAGTGAGCCTGCCGGCTAACAAGCCGGCAGGGGTGAGCGGAGTGTTGCTGGCAATGTGTCTGCTAGCGACGCCGGTCTCCGCCCAGACCGCCAGCGAGGGACTCAGCCCGACGCTTGCCAGCATCAAAAAGACGCATGTCGTGCGTCTCGGCTATCGCGAGAGCTCGCCGCCGTTCTCGTTCCTCGACCAGTCCAACCGGCCGATCGGCTACAGTCTCGAGCTCTGCGAGGCGATCGTCGAGCAGATCGGCGTCGAGGTCGACGACGCCAACCTCAGGATCGAATACGTCAAGGTCACCTCGGACGACCGCATCGCCGCGGTGGTGCAGAACAAGATCGACCTCGAATGCGGGTCGACCACGGCCAATGCCGAACGCGCGAAGCAGGTGGCGTTCTCGCCGCTGATGTTCGTGGCCGGCACCAAGCTGATGGTGCCGAAATCATCCACCATTTCGGCGCCGACGGACCTGAAAGGCAAGACCGTGGTGGTGACCAAAGGCACTACCAATGAGCAGGCGATGCACGCGGTCGACAAGAAGTTTTCGCTCGGGTTGAACATCGTGACATCACCCGACCACGAGCAATCCTACCAGATGCTGGTGGACGGCAAGGCTGACGCGTTCGCTACCGACGACATTCTGCTCTATGGCCTCATCGCGCGGCACAAGACGCAGGACAAGTTCAAGGTCACCGGCGAATATCTGTCCTATGATCCCTACGGCATCATGTATCGCAAGGGCGAGCCGCAGATGAAGGAGGTCGTCGAGCGGACGTTCCGCAAGCTCGGCTCCGGCCGCGACCTGGTCCCGCTCTACAATAAATGGTTCGTCGCGCGGCTGCCGACCGGCGAAAAGCTCGGCGTGTCGATCTCGCCGCAACTCGAGGAAGCCTTCAAGGTGCTCGACGAGACGCAGGGCAACAATTAGTTCAGAAGAAATGCAGGTCTTGCGGGCGGCTGCCTTTGGCGGCCGTCGCATATTCGATCGCAAGGAACAGTCCGCCGGCTACATAAATTCTTCGTTGCTGCGATTTTGCAATTTCCTGCGACAGCCGCACCGCTTCCTCGATGGTCGTGGCGACATGAACATCGGCGCCAGGATTGCTCCGCCGTGCCGCGGCGGCGATGCCTTCAGTGTCAGCGCCCTTGTGGTGTGCTGCCGTGCAGATGATGGTGTCGAAGGAGGGCGCCAGCGCACCGACGATTTCGTCCGCCTTCTTGTCGCGTGAGACGCCGGTGACAAGAACCCAGCCGTCGCGGCCATGGATCGACCGGAGACTTGCGAGTGACTGCCGGATGCCGTCGGGCGTGTGACCGACGTCGATCACCGTGAGCGGGTCCTGCTGAATGATCTCGAGCCGGCCGGGCCAGCGCGCATCTCGCAGGCCGGCACGTATCGCGGTCTCGATCCGGTCGGGCGCCTTGCGGGGCCGCTGGCGCTGCAGCCACAGCAGAAAAAGCGTGACGGCGCTGGCCGCGTTGTTGAACTGGAACGCGCCGGGCAAGTTCACTTCGAGCCGACGAAAATCATGATATCCGAACTGGAAATCGAAATGCGGGCCTGACGTCCCCGCAGCCTCGTTGTCGATATGAATTTCGTCGCGCACGAACAGCGAGGTGCGGCCGGCCCCGTGATTATACTCGAAAAGGTGCGGCCGCAGATCCCGGCAATTCTCACCATAGACGATCGTGCCGCCGGCGGCGCAGGCGTCGCTCTTGTCCGATACGATCAGTTCAAGGGAATTGCCGAGCAGTTCGACATGTTCGTAATCGACCGAAGTCACGCAGGTCTCGCGCGCTCCGACCAGTCGCGATACGTCGTAGCGCCCGCCGATGCCGGCCTCGAACACCGCAAAATCGCATTCGCTGTCCTGGAAGTGCAGGCAGGCAAGCGCAAACAGCGCTTCGAACGCGCCGAACTTTTCGCGCGTCTTCTTCGAGATGGTTGCGATGACAGCTTCGACCCGCGATTTCAGGAGAGCGAACGCATCATCACCGATCTCGACGCCGTCGATCTGAATTCGCTCATTGAACCGAAATAGATGCGGGGAGGTGAAGAGGCCGGTCCGTAGACCATAGGCGCGGCCGATGCCCGCGCACATCGCCGCCGTACTGCCCTTGCCGTTCGAGCCGGTCACCACGACGGAGATACGCTGCAGCCGTGCGCGATCGATACCGAGCGCTTCCAGCAATGCGGCCATGCGCGCGAGGCAGACGCCATCGCCGTATTTCGGCAGGTCGAACACTACAGCAGTCCCATGGCGGAGAAGGTGTGATGCCATATCTTCAGGATCAGGTCGCCGCGGTTGGAATCTTCCAGCAACCGGATCGACGGGTTGGAATTGACTTCGATGATTTCAATTGCGTCCGGGTTGCCGCCGATGTCGGCGAACAGGTCGATTGCCGCGACGCGAAGTCCGATCGCACGCGCGGCTTGCCGCGCGAGCGCGACTGCCCTGTCCGATGGCGCCGGTGTTAGCGCCATCGTGCCTCCCGCGCTCAGATTCATCCGTCCGGGGATCTCGCGGCGTTCGCCTTTTTCGGGCACCGCATCAAGCGATGGATCATCGATCGGCAGCGAAGCAGGCGAGAGACCGCGTGTGCGCAAGGCGTCGTTGTGTACGGCGAGCAGTTCACGGAAGGTGTGAACGCCATCTCCCGCGACGGACGGCGGATATTTTCGCGCGCAATAGATCACATCGTCGTCGAGCAGGAAGACACGATACTCGCTTCCCTCGACGATCGGCTGGATCAGCACCGCGTCGTAATACTTGATGACTTCGTCGAGATACCGAACGAGCGCGGCTTCGCCGTGAATGGCCTGTGCGAAATCGCCGCGCGACCCCGTCAACGGCTTGACGAAGGCTGATCCGCCCAAGCTCCTGAAGCAGTCGATGGCGTCGCTGCGCTCATGCCCTGTAGGGCGATGCGCGCGGTGGCGGTCGTGCAGGAAGAAATATTCACCGCCGAGCGCAGGTACGCCGGCCTCCAGTAAAATCCTGCTCGCAAGAAGTTTATCGGATGCCAGCGTCGAAGCGGTCGCGCTGTTCTGCGGATACCAGGAGCAACGGCCGGCGCCGAAATGCAGCAGCCTGTTGCGAGAACCTGCGCTGAACAGCATTCCCGATCCGCCGTCGAGGTCGCGAAATTTCAGACCCAATTCGGCGCAGGCAAATTCCGCATAGATCGCCTGGTCCGGATAAAAGCCCGGTTTTCCCCTTCGAAACTCTGCTGGGCTTCGCATGCGGTCTCTTTTGAAACGTTCTTAATTCGTCATGGTCATTTATTGCCAGATCGATGCCGAATTCAGCAAGTTAATTGCGTGGGAAAGCATTAACGACGTCAATCGAACCTTTTTGCAAAATAGACCGACAGCTATTCCGAGTTTCCGATTGTGCTGTAGGTCATATTGACTATGTGTGTGCCGTGCGCAAATGAAGCGCGAAATCGCGGGCAATTTCGCTGATTTTTGGCACTTCGAGGCCCGAAAACCGAAACGTTCTATATCGAGACGTCAGGAAGAACGAAATCACATGAGCGCGTTTTATAAAGAGAAAGTCCTTTCCGTCCGCCACTGGACGGATACGCTTTTCAGCTTCCGAGCCACCCGCGATTCCGGTTTCCGTTTCGAGAACGGCCAGTTTGCGATGATCGGCCTTGAGGTCGAGGGCCGGCCGCTTCTGCGCGCCTACAGCATGGCGAGCGCCAATCACGAGGAAGAGCTCGAGTTCTTCTCCATCAAGGTTGCGGACGGACCGCTTACCTCGAAGCTGCAGAAGATCCGCGAAGGCGACGAAATTCTGGTCGGCCGCAAGGCGACCGGCACGCTGATCACCGACAATTTGATTCCGGGCAAGCGGCTGCTGCTGCTGTCGACCGGCACCGGGCTTGCGCCGTTCGCAAGCCTGATCAAGGACCCCGACGTCTACGAGCGGTTCGAGACCATCGTGCTCGTTCACGGTTGCCGGCAGGTATCCGAGCTCGCCTACGGCGAGGAGCTGGTTGCCAAGCTGCGCGACGATGATTTGTTCGGGCCGCTGCTGTCGGAGAAGCTGTTGTATTATCCGACCGTGACCCGCGAGCCGTTCCGCAACCGCGGCCGCATCACCGACCTGATCTCGTCAGAGCAGTTGTTCAACGACATCCATCAGGCGCCGCTCAACATTGAGACCGATCGCATCATGATGTGCGGCAGCCCCGGGATGCTGGAAGAGTTGAAGCAGATGTTCGAGTCCGGCGGCTTCGTCGAAGGCAGTGGCAGCAAGCCCGGCCACTTCGTGATCGAGAAAGCATTCGTCGAGCGCTGAGAGCGGCGACCCGTTCAAAGATGTTTATTGGTGCATAGCGCCGGGGCCATCGCTCCGGCGTCATGATTCGTGGTCGTTGCTATCGGCCCGCGCGCGACCCGCGTCCGCAATGGCGCACCAGCGGGCTGATCGGATGGCAGACCGTCTTCACACCCAGTAGCCCGCCCGGTTCCCTCGCTGCTATAACCATCACCTTACGTCGTGCGGCCTGTTGCCGACGCGACGATGAGGGAGGGTGTGTGTGGCGGTGCGCGACGAGATCGGTCCGGCAAGGACCGCCTTTGTGTTTGCGGGCGGCGGCAGCTTCGGGGCCATTCAGGTCGGCATGCTGCAGTCACTGGCCGCGCACGGCGTCGCCGCGGACATGGTGGTCGGCTCGAGCGTTGGCGCCCTGAATGGCGCGTTCTATGCCGGCGATCCCACGCTCGATGGCGTGCAGCGGCTGGCGACGATCTGGCGCGGCCTGACGCGGCACGACGTCTTTCCGATGAGCTGGCGGACGGTACTCAGCTTCCTGTGGCGCCGCGATTTCCTGATCCCGCATGACGGCATCCGCAAGCTGATCGAGGATCACATCCCCTTTCGCAATCTGGAAGAGGCAAAGCTGCCGGTGCATATCGTCACCACCGACATCGTCACCGGCGACAGCGTGGTGCTGTCGGAAGGCTCCACGGCGGAGGCGATCGTTGCGTCGACCGCGATCCCGGGAGCGTTCTCGCCAATCCGCTACAAGGACTATTATCTCGCCGACGGCGCGATCTCCAGCAACACCCCGATACAGGTCGCCGTGAACAAGGGCGCCAGGCGGCTGATCATCCTGCCGACGGGGCACGCCTGCGCGAACCAGGCGCCGCCGGTCGGCGCGGTCGCCAATGCACTGCATGCGCTCACGCTCTTGATCGCCCGGCAGCTGGTCAGCGAACTCGAAACGCTTGCGCCCGATATCGAGTATTTCGTGGTGCCGCCGCTATGCCCACTGGTAGGCTCACCCTACGATTTCTCCCGGACCGCCGATCATATCGACCGCGCCATTCTCTCCACAGACGCCTGGCTGGCCCAGCACGGCCTGCAGCAGGGCAAGATTCCGCACGAGATGCGATTGCACAGCCACTGAATGACGGGCGCCGGGCGATTACGCTGCACTGCAAAAGGTGACGAATTTGTTTCGGAGCGATACAGCCGCCAACAATTTTTTCCAAGCCGCCGTCGTTCCCGTGAATACCGATTCCAATATCGTGTAGCGCTCGTTCCGGCGGTTGGACTAAGCTGACGCTGGCGCCAAGATAATCCGGCCGAGGGATTCCATGGAAACGATACTGCTTCCGTTCTCGCCACGCTTCATCGTGCTGACGATTTGCGCTGTCGTCACCGCACTGCTGATCGGTGTCGCAATCTTCGACCATAACCCGAAGGCGTGGGAATTCCTGCTGATCCCGATCGCAATTTTCGGCGCGCTGACGCTGCTCGGCATTCGCGACCTGCTGCAGAAGAACCATGCCGTCCTGCGCAACTATCCGATCTCGGCGCATATCCGCTTCCTGCTCGAGGAAATTCGTCCGGAGATGCGGCAGTACTTCTTCGAGAGCGAGAAGGACGGCATGCCGTTCTCCCGCGATACCCGCGCGCTGGTCTATCAGCGCGCCAAGATGCAGCTCGACAAGCGGCCGTTCGGCACCCAGGAGGACGTCTATCGCGAGGGTTACGAATGGATGCATCATTCGGTGGCACCCAAGGCAGGGAAGGGTTCGGAATTCCGCGTCACCATCGGCGGCCCGGATTGCACCAGGCCGTATTCGGCATCGGTCTTCAACATCTCGGCGATGAGTTTTGGCGCGCTCAGTCCCAACGCCGTGCGCGCGTTGAACACCGGCGCCAGGAAGGGCGGCTTTGCGCATGATACCGGTGAGGGCGGTGTCAGTCCCTATCATCGCGAAAACGGTGGCGACATCATCTGGGAAATCGGCTCCGGCTATTTCGGCTGCCGCAACCGCGATGGTTCGTTCAACCCGGACGAATTCGCCCGCGTCGCGGCCGACGACCAGATCAAGATGGTCGAACTCAAGATCAGCCAGGGCGCCAAGCCCGGACATGGCGGCGTGCTGCCGGCGGCCAAGGTGTCGGAGGAGATCTCCAAGATCCGGGGCGTGGCGATGGGCGAGGATTGCATTTCGCCGGCCACCCACCGCGCATTTTCGACACCGCTGCAGATGATGCAGTTTATCGCCGAGATGCGAAGGCTGTCCGGCGGCAAGCCGGCCGGATTCAAGATGTGCATCGGCCACCCCTGGGAATTCCTGGCAATCTGCAAGGCGATGCTGGAGACCGGCATTTATCCTGATTTCATCGTCGTCGACGGCAACGAGGGCGGCACCGGCGCGGCGCCGCTGGAGTTCATGGATCATCTCGGCATGCCGATGCGTGAAGGCGTCAGCTTCGTCCACAACGCGCTGATCGGTATCAATGCGCGCGACCGCATCAAGATCGGCGCCTCCGGCAAGGTCGCGACCGCTTTCGACATGGCCCGCGCGATGGCGATCGGCGCCGACTGGTGCAATTCCGCGCGCGGCTTCATGTTCGCGCTCGGCTGCATCCAGTCCCTGAGCTGCCACACCGATCGCTGCCCGACCGGCGTGACCACGCAGGATCCCTCGCGTGCCCGGGCGCTGGTGGTGCCGCTGAAGACCGAGCGGGTCTACATGTACCATCATGCCACGCTGCACGCGCTGTCCGAGCTTCTCGCCGCCGCCGGCCTTGAGCACCCGCAGCAGCTGCGGCCGATCCATTTCTCGAAGCGGACGTCGAGCACCGAGGTGATGTCGTTTGCAAAACTCTATCCGTCGTTGCGGCCGGGCGAACTGATCGAAGGCACCCAGGACCCGCGCTTCCGCGACGCCTGGGCGATGGCGCGCGCGGATTCGTTCCAACCGGTCGGATAGAGAGTTGCGGCATTTGCGCGCTCTTTAGAGTCTCGGAGCGAGCGATTATCTGGTAGATTCTCTGTCTTCCGGGGAATGGAACCCACAAAAATAATGCTCTACTTTGAACTCGGGATCGTGACGATCCTGATTGTTACCAACGGCCTGCTCTCGATGTCTGAGCTTGCCATCGTCTCATCGCGGCCGGCTCGGCTGGCGGCGCTGGCCGAAAGAAACGTCAAGGGCTCCCGCCGCGCGCTGGCGCTGGCATCCGATCCCGGAAAATTCCTTTCCACGGTGCAAATCGGCATCACGCTGATCGGCGTGCTGTCAGGTGCGTTTTCAGGCGCCACGCTCGGCCAGCGTCTGGCCAATTTGCTGGTCGAGGCCGGATGGTCGCAGGGCACGGCCGATGCCATCGGCGTCGGTGCCGTTGTGACCGTGATTACCTACGCGTCGCTTATCATCGGTGAACTCGTACCGAAGCAGATTGCCTTGCGCGATCCTGAATCGGTGGCGGTGCGCGTCGCGCCCTACATGATGATGCTCGCGAAGATCTCGTCTCCCGCGGTCTGGCTGCTCGATCGATCTGGCAAGGCACTGTTGTGGCTTCTCGGTCACCGCGGCGAAGCCGGCGAAAAGGTCAGCGAGGATGAAATCCGCACGCTCGTTGTCGAGGCCGAGAATGCCGGCGTGCTCGAACCCGGTGAAAAGGAAATGATCGCGGGCGTCATGCGCCTTGGCGATCTTCCCGTCGGTGCCGTCATGACGCCGCGCCGTGAAGTCAGCATGATCAATCTGGCCGACAGCCCGCAGGCCGTGCGATCTGCGCTGGCCGCGAGCAATCATTCCCGCTTTGTCGTGTTCGACCAGGCGGCCGATGCCGCCGTCGGCATAGTCAGCACCAAGGACATTCTGGACGGCTATCTTGCGGGGCAGGAATTCGATATCGCCAAGCTGGTCCGCCCAGCGCCGGTCATTCCGGAATTTCTCGACGCGCGCGATGTCGTCGCCATTCTTCGCGACTCAGCCGTCCATATGGGGCTGGTCCATGACGAGTACGGCGGGTTTCAGGGAGTCGTCACCAGCGCGGACATCCTTGAATCGATCGTCGGCGGCTTTCACACGGAGGAGGGACCGCCGGAAGCGGCGGCGGTCAAGCGCGATGACGGCTCGTATCTGATCTCGGGATGGATGCCGGCCGTCGAGTTTGCCTCGCTGCTGCGGTTCGAGTTGCCGCCGTCCCGAAATTACCAGACGGTCGCCGGCTTTCTGCTCAGCCATTTCGGCCGGATACCTGATGTCGGCGATCACATCGAGGTGGAAGGCTGGCGCTTCGAGGTCGTCGATCTCGACGGCCGGCGCATCGACAAGCTGCTGGCCACGAAGATCAGTGACGCTTCTCCCGGCGGAGAAGCGTGACGGGGGAGGGTTTAGAACTCCCCGTGCAGCCTTCCGGAGAAAATATGGACCGGGCCGCGATCGGCATTGTAGGCGGGATTGGTGACGAACTGGTAGTCCGCCGTCAGCGTGATCTGCTTGTTGAGCGCATAGGCGTAATAGGTTTCCAGGATGCGCTCCTTGCGATAATTGAGCTGTCCGTCGCCGATCAGCGGGCCGAGGCCGCCGGCAGCGAGGAAGTCGCGATGATCGCGCGAGATTGAGTTGATCGCGCCGGCGATGCCGATCGTGTCGTCCGGGCGTCCCCATTGCGTGCCTTTGATCGACGTGCCGAGCGACAGCGATGCGTCGATGTCAGTGAACGACATGATCTCGGTCTTGCCGTTGTTCCAGCTCCAGCGGCCGAACAGGCCGATATCATCCGTGACTGACTGTTCGACGTTGAAGACGTAGCCGTATTTCAGGCGTCCCGTACGCGTCAGCGCGATGTCTAGATTGAGTGCCGGATTGTCCAGCGTCTCGCGATAGCTGCCGGAGAAGGCACTGCTGATCCAGCCGATGGTGCGCAGCTTGCCCGGACGGGAGAAGATCGAGTAACGCGTCTCCAGCTCTGCAACATATTGGCCGCGTTGAAACACCTGCGTGTCGAAATTGTTGGAGTTGGATACCGCACCCATCAGGAAATAGCCGCCGCGCAGCGCCCAGTTTTTCTGGTTGAGCTCGGCGCTCATGCCGTAGGTGAGCCCGAGCCTGTCGGCGGCATAATCGAAGGCACCCGGTGCCCAGATCGACCAGTTCAGGAAGTCGCGGCGAGTATCCTTGGCGTAGGAGTTGCCATCGAAGACGTCGCCGACTGAGAACTTGCCGGCCTGCAGCGTCAGCCTGGAGACGTCGACCTTGCCCGCAAGCTGTTGCTGGCCGCTGGCGAGTTCTTCCTGCTCGCCGCCGAATCCGAAAGTCTGGCGCACGAACAGCCGCGAGGTGTTGTAGTGGGGGTAGGGAAAGTTCGACTTCTGTGCCTCGCCGTTGGGAAATCCGGCGACGCCGACGGTATCGTTCAGGCCAAAGCCCTGCAGCAGTTCGGGATTGTAGTAGACCTCGCCGCCTTCCCAGAGCCTGGCGTTCAGATAGAGGCTGTTGCTCCAGGTGGCCTGTGCCTGCCGCGCGGGCGTCAGGCTGTTGGTGCCGGTATAGGGCGCGCGGAATGCCGGATACCCCTGACCGATATAGGTAGACTGTCCGTGGATCTCCCAGCGATCGGATTCAGGATCTGTCAGGTCCGTCTTTGTCGTCCGTCCGTTTGGTCCCAGCCAATCGACCTTGCGGTTGAGGCCGATGCGAACCTGCTGGAAGTCGAGCGTTGAACTGTAGTCGGTGCCCGAGGGAAAGCGAATGTTGGCGCGATCGAACTGGCTGTAGAGATATTCGAGCCGCACGCTCCAGTGTGGCGCGAAGGCGTATTCCACGCCGGCGCCGGCAGCCCAGCCGGGCCGGACGTTGATGATCTTCTGGTCAACGCCGACGTCGGGCGTGTTGGTGAAACGCTCGCCGGCAAAGGCGAAACCGCCGGTGGCGTAAACCAGCCAGTGCCCGCTGGCATAGCCGATGCGGCCGCGCACGGTGCCGGTATAGTCCAGTTTTTCGACGACGTCAGAGCGGGCGCCAGCGAGCGTGGCAACGATGGAGTTCGAGGAGAAATAATTCGGAAACGTCAGGTCGGCTTCGACACCGAGCAGCAGGCCCGATGGCATCTGGAAATTGTAGCCGCCCTGCACGCCGCCGATCACGCCGCTGACGACGCTGTTGGTTGAAACCGCCAGCGGGTCTGATAGCACCGCGGTCGAAGAGCCGCGGCCGTAGCCGGTATGGCCACCGATGTAGAAGCCGCTCCAGTCAAACGCCGGGCGAAGATAGGGCGCCTTGAGCGGGATATCGGCCGCAATTGCCGGGGTGCCAAGCGTCAGCGCGCCGAACGCGGCGCCGGCCAGCACGTGGTCCAGGGATCGGCGGTTGCGGTTCACAGGGCGGCCATTCTCGCTACGACGCATGCGGTCGGTGCTTAGCATCACTGCAGATTCGAATGCCTGCCGCCACTCAACAAATGAAGTCATTAACCCGTCGCCCCCGGTGGGATCTGCAGTTCTGCCTCCTGACCCACATCTGATCGGAGTTCCCCGCCTTTCATTCCCGATCCCTATTGCAAATAATT
>Ga0268266_10003252_pt1 | contig 16373 bp, 11 predicted proteins | sample KBSS13metaG_FD_190356 | JGI IMG/M metagenome (GOLD analysis project Ga0268266, IMG submission 190356) | Switchgrass rhizosphere microbial communities from Kellogg Biological Station, Michigan, USA - KBS S1-3 metaG (SPAdes) (version 2) | ecosystem: Host-associated > Plants > Roots > Rhizosphere...
CGGCATGGGTATCGGCCTCGCTTCGATGCTCGCGCCCATGTACATCGCCGAGATCGCGCCGCCATCGAAGCGCGGCGCGCTCGTGACCTACCAGCAGATCGCGATCGTCAGTGGCATCACGATTTCGTACTTCGTGAACTACTTCATCAAGAAGTGGGGCGGCGATGGCGATCCGAACTGGGTGCACACCGAGGGCTGGCGCTGGATGCTGGCCTGCTGCGCCATCCCGGCCGGCATCTTCGTGCTGTTGCTGTTCTTCGTTCCGGAGACGCCGCGCGGCCTGATGCTCAAGGGCAAGGAAGAGAAGGCGCGCGAGGTCCTCAACAGGCTCGCGAGCCCGGAAGAAGCCCGCATCGTGGTCGCCGAGATCGACGCCTCGCTCAAGGAGACCAAGGGACACCTGTTTTCCTACGGCGGCATGGTGCTCATCGTCGGCATCCTGCTGTCCGCGTTCCAGCAGCTGGTTGGCATCAACGCGGTGCTCTATTACGGCCCGCAGATGTTCGACAACATGGGTTTCAAGGGCGACGCCTCGTTCGCCAGCACCGTCATCATGGGCATCGTCATGGTGGTGTTCACCCTCATCGCCACCGTCACCGTGGACAAGTGGGGCCGCAAGCCGCTGTTGATCCTCGGCGCACTCATCATGGCCGTGGCGATGATCGCGTTGGGCTTCATGTTCAACGCGGGCTCCGTGGCCCTTGGCGCCCTGATCGTGGTCTGCATCTACATCGCGGGCTTCTCGTTGTCCTGGGGCCCGGTGGTGTGGGTGATGCTCGCCGAGATCTTCCCGAACTCGATTCGCGACAAGGCCATGGCCATCGCGGTTGCCGCGCAGTGGTTCATGAACTGGGTAGTCACGGTCACTTTCAACATCATGGACGGCAATTCGGCGCTCACCGCCGCGTTCAACCACGGCTTTGCCTACTGGTTGTACGGTGGCTTCAGCGTGCTCGCCGCCCTGTTCGTCTGGAAGTTCGTGCCTGAGAGCAAGGGCGTGTCGCTCGAGAACATGCAGAAGCTCTGGAAAAAGGCCGCGGTCCCGGCCGCCGCCTGACCTCGTAAAACCGGTCCCGCGGCCCAATGCTTGGGGCCGCGGGACTTTCTTCGGATACACATGATCGAACATCTTCCTTCCGACTGGCGGCAGGCAATCCTCGTCGGCCGCATCCTGACGCGCGAAGGCCCGACACCCGTCGTGGTGGCCGACGGGCGCGTGCGCGACGTGTCGCGCCACGCCGCGACGGTTTCGCAGCTGATGAATGGCTGGAACGGGGATATCCCCGCGGGCGCCGATCTCGGCCCGCTGGAATCATTCGATTTCACTCGCTGCTTCCAGGATCGCAAGGACGTGCGGCTGCTGTCGCCCTTCGACCTGCAGTGCATCAAGGCCAGTGGCGTGACGTTCGCGGTTTCGGCCATGGAGCGTGTCATTGAGGAGCGCTGCCGGGGCGACGCCAGCAAGGCTGACAGCCTGCGTGCTTCGCTGCGCGACCGCATCGGCACCGACATCCGCGCGGTGAAGCCGGGCTCCGAGGACGCCCGCAAGCTAAAGCAGGCGCTGATCTCCGACGGACTCTGGTCGCAGTACCTCGAAGTGGCCATCGGCCCGGACGCGGAAATCTTCACCAAGGCCCCGACCCTGTCGTCGGTGGGCTGGGGAGAATTCATCGGCGTGCGCTCCGACTCGGCCTGGAACAACCCCGAGCCGGAGATCGTGCTCGCAGTAGATAGTGCCGGGCGCATCCTCGGCGCCACGCTCGGCAACGACGTGAACCTGCGCGACATCGAGGGCCGCAGTGCGCTGTTGCTGGGCAAGGCCAAGGACAATAACGCCAGCTGTGCCATCGGCCCGTTCATCCGCATGTTCGACGGCGGCTACTCGCTCGACGACGTGCGCAAGGCGGTCGTGAAGCTCGAGATCACCGGCGACGAAGGCTTCCGGCTGGAAGGCCAGAGCTCGATGTCGCAGATCAGCCGCGATCCCACCGAGCTCGTCGGCCAGACCATCTGCAAGCACCACGCCTATCCGGACGGCTTCGCGCTTTTCCTCGGCACCATGTTCGCTCCCATCGTGGACCGCGGCGCGCCGGGGCAAGGATTCACCCACAAGGGTGGTGACATTGTCCGGGTGTCCAGCGAGAAGCTGGGTGTGCTAGAAAACAAGGTGATTACCTGCGACCAGGCTCCGACCTGGTCGTTCGGAATTGCCGACCTGATGCGCAATCTCGCGCGTCGCGGTCTCCTGAACACTTGAACGGAATCAACTCATGAGTGACACCAAGCAGCTGACCCATTACATCGATGGGCAATGGGTGGCGGGCTCCGCCGCCTCGGACAGTCTCAATCCCTCGAACACGAACGACATCGTCGCCAAGGTGCCGGGCGGCGACAAGAAGACGGTAGATAGCGCGGTCGCGGCCGCCAAGGCGGCTTTCCCGGCCTGGGCGAATGCCAGCCCCGAAGTGCGCTCGGACCTGCTCGACAAGGTGGGCTCGCTGATCATGGCGCGCGCCGACGATCTCGGCCGCCTGCTGTCGCGCGAGGAAGGCAAGACGTTTCCCGAGGGCAAGGGCGAAGTCATGCGCGCCGCGCGCATCTTCAAGTTCTTCGCTGGCGAAGCGCTGCGCCGTCATGGCGTCACCGTGGACTCGACGCGCCCGGGCGTGGCGGTGGAAACCTACCGCGAACCGCTCGGCGTCTTCGGACTCATCACGCCGTGGAATTTCCCGATCGCGATTCCGGCCTGGAAGAGCGCGCCGGCCCTGGCCTTCGGCAACACCGTGGTCATGAAGCCCGCGTCGCTGACCCCGGCCACCGCGCACGCGCTGACGGAAATCATCCACGAGGCCGGAATGCCCAAGGGTGTGTTCAATCTCATCCTCGGCGGCGGCTCGATGGGCGGCGCGCTCACGGAGCACCCCGATGTCGCGGGTATTTCCTTCACCGGCGGCCAGAGCACCGGCGCGATCGTGGCGAAGGGTGCGTTCTCGCATAACGCGCGCGTGCAGCTGGAGATGGGCGGCAAGAATCCCCTGGTGATCCTCGATGATTGCGATCTCGACCGCGCCGTGCAGTGCGCGCTCGACGGCGCGTTCTTCGCCACCGGCCAGCGTTGCACCGCGTCGAGCCGCATCATCGTGACGCAGGGCATCCACGACAAGTTCATCGAAGCGCTGGCGGCGCGCGTCAAGGCGCTGAAAGTGGGCGACGCGCTGGCGGCCGACACGCAGATGGGTCCCCTCGCCAGCGAGGCCCAGCTCGAGACCACGCTCTCTTATATAGAGGTCGCCACCAAGGAAGGCGGCCGCAAGGTGGTCGGCGGCGACGCGCTGAAACTCGCAACGCCCGGCTATTACGTGTCGCCTGTTTTGATCGCGGATACCAAGCAGGACATGCGCATCAACTGCGAAGAAGTCTTCGGCCCCGTGGCGTCGACCGTGCGCGTCAAGGACTACGACGAAGCGCTGGCGGTCGCCAATGCCGGCGAATTCGGCTTGTCGGCCGGCATCATGACCAGCTCGCTGAAATACGCGCGCCACTTCGTGCGCAACGTGCGCGCCGGCATGACCATGACCAATCTGCCGACCGCGGGCGTGGACTACCACGTGCCGTTCGGCGGCACGCGCAAGTCGAGTTTCGGACCCCGCGAGCAGGGTTTCGCCGCGGTGGAGTTCTACACGCAAGTCAAGACTAGCTACACCTGGGCCTAAGCAAAGAAGTATGACGCACGCTGTTTACCCGTCTCTCGCCAACAAGACCGTCGTGATCACCGGCGGTGGCTCCGGCATTGGCGAGGTCATCGTCGAAGGATTCGTGCGCCAGAAGGCCAAGGTCTTCTTCCTGGACGTGGCCGAGGCCGAATCGCGCGCGCTGATCACGCGGCTCGGCGACAGCGCGCGCTTCATCAAGTGCGACGTGACCGACGTGCAGGCGCTGCGCGCCGCGCTCGCGGACATCGAGGCCAAGGCCGGACCGGTCGCGGTGCTGGTCAACAATGCCGCGAACGACGACCGTCACAAGATCGAAGAAGTCACCCCGGAATACTGGGAAAACCGCATCGCCGTGAACCTGCGCCACCTGTTCTTCGCCGCCCAGGCCGTCACGGCCGGCATGAAGAAGGCCGGCGGCGGCGCGATCATCAACCTCGGCTCGGTGTCCTGGCACTCCGCCATCGACAACCTGTCGGTCTACGAGACCGCCAAGGCCGGCATCGAGGGCATGACGCGTGCGATGGCGCGCGATCTGGGCGAATCGAACATCCGGGTGAATTGCGTGGTTCCCGGCGCCATCCGCACGCCGCGCCAGATGAAGTTGTGGCATACGCCCGAGGAAGAGGCCAAGATCCTCGCGCAGCAGTGCCTCAAGCAACGAGTCGACCCGATCCACGTGACCGCCATGGTTCTGTTCCTCGCTTCCGCCGACGCCGCCATGTGCACGGCGCATAACTACTGGGTCGACGGCGGCTACCGGTAAGCCATGGTCGAGTGCGTCTGGCCGGTCGAAGCGGTACTCGGCGAAGGGCCGGTCTGGTCCGCGGCGGAAAAGGCCGTCTGGTTCGTCGACATCAAGGGACCCGCGATCCACCGTTACGATCCCGCCAACGGCGCCCGGCGCAGCTGGCCGGCGCCGGCCCGCGTGGGATTCCTGTTGCCGACCCGTACCGGCTGGATCGCCGGCTTGAAGACCGGGCTGCATTCCTTCAATCCCGAGACCGGCAATTTCTCGCTGCTGCACGTGGTCGAGCCGCACGCGCCTAACAACCGTCTCAACGATGGCTTCGTCGATTCCGAGGGTTTTCTCTGGTTCGGCTCGATGGACGACAACGAGGAAGATCCGAGCGGCGCGCTGTACCAGCTCGGTGCCGAAGGCTGCGTGCGCCGCGACCCGGGCTACGTGGTGACCAACGGCCCGGCCGAAAGTCCCGACGGCAAGACGCTGTATCACACAGATACGCTCGCCGGCGTCATCTACGCCTTCGATCGCACGCGCTCCGGATCGCTGTCGAACAAGCGGGTGTTCGTGCGGCTGCCCGCGGGCGGTGGCTACCCCGACGGCCCGATCGTCGACATCGAAGGTTGCGTATGGACGGGTGTATTCGGCGGCTGGGGCCTGCACCGCTATTCGCCCGCCGGGGAATTGCTCGGCAAGATCGACCTGCCCTGCTCGGCCGTCACCAAGGCTGCTTTCGGTGACGACGACCTGAAGACCCTGTACATCACCACGGCCCACGTGGCGCTCAACGCCGAGGAACGAAAGCAGCAGCCGCTGGCCGGCGGGCTGTTCCGCGCGCGTATCGAGGTGCCCGGCCTGCCACAGAGAGTTGTGTCTCATGGAATCTAAACGGCGTTTCCGTTCGCGCGACTGGTTCGACGATCCCAAGCATCTCGACATGGTGGCGCTCTACCTCGAGCGTTTCATGAACTACGGCCTCACGGCCGACGAACTGCTTTCGGGCAAACCCATCATCGGCATCGCGCAGACCGGGGGCGATCTCACGCCCTGCAACCGCATACATCTCGACACGGTGAAGCGCGTGCGCGAAGGCATCCGCGACGCGGGTGGCGTGCCGATGGAATTCCCGCTGCACCCTATTTTCGAGAATTGTCGCCGGCCCACGGCCGCGCTGGATCGCAACCTCGCCTACCTGGGTCTCGTGGAGATCCTGCACGGCTATCCGATCGATGCCGTGGTGCTGACCACGGGCTGCGACAAGACCACGCCGGCGCAGATCATGGCCGCTTCCACTGTCGACATCCCGGCCATCGTGTTGTCCGGCGGACCGATGCTCGACGGCTGGCACGGCAACGAACTGGTCGGATCGGGTACCGTCATCTGGCGATCGCGCCGCAAGCTCGCGGCCGGACAGATCAACGAAAAGCAGTTCCTCGAGGCCGCGGCCGCATCGGCTCCGTCACTGGGCCACTGCAACACCATGGGCACGGCTTCCACGATGAACGCCGTCGCCGAGGTGCTGGGACTTTCATTGCCCGGCTGCGCGGCCATTCCGGCGCCGTATCGCGAGCGCGGACAGATCAGCTACGAAACCGGCCGGCGCATCGTCGCGATGGCCTACGAGGATCTACGTCCCTCGAAGATCCTCACGCGCCAGTCGTTCCTGAACGCGATCGCGGCCATCGCCGCCATCGGTGGATCGACCAACGCGCAACCTCACCTGGTCGCGATGGCGCGCCACGCGGGCATCGAGATCACGCCCGACGACTGGATGAAGTACGGCCGCGACCTGCCGCTGATCGTGAACATGCAGCCCGCCGGCAAGTACCTGGGTGAACGTTTCCACCGCGCCGGTGGGGTACCGGCGGTGTTATCCGAGCTCGTGCGCGTCGGCAAGATCGATGGCAAGGCGCTCACCGTGACCGGGCGCAGCCTCGCGGAGAACATCGCGGGCCGGCAGTCCGTGGACGCGGACGTCATCACGAGTTACGAGCAGCCCGTGCAGGAAAAGGCCGGCTTCCTCGTCTTGAAAGGAAATCTGTTCGATTTCGCCATCATGAAAACCAGCGTCATCTCACCGGAATTCCGCAAGCGCTACCTGGGCAAGGGCGACAGTTTCGAATGCCGGGCCGTGGTGTTCGACGGTTCGACCGACTACCACGATCGCATCAATGATCCGTCCCTGGGCATCGACGAGAACACGATCCTGGTGATCCGCGGCTCGGGCCCGCTGGGCTGGCCCGGATCGGCCGAAGTCGTGAACATGCAGCCGCCGGATGCGTTGCTGAAGCGCGGCATCATGAGCCTGCCCACGCTGGGCGACGGCCGGCAGTCCGGCACGTCAGACAGTCCCTCCATCCTGAATTGCTCTCCGGAGAGTGCCGCGGGTGGCGGCTTGGCCTGGTTGCGCACGGGCGATCGCATCCGCATCGACCTTGCCGCCGGCACTTGTGACATGCTCGTGAGCGCTGAAGAGATTGCCCGTCGCAAGACGGAAGGTTTGCCACCAGTCCCGGAGAGCGCCACGCCCTGGCAGGAGCTGTACCGGTCAACAGTCGGGCAACTCGACAGCGGAGCCGTCATGGAAATGGCGGTCAAATATCGCGGCGTCGCGAAGAAGACGCCGCGCCACAATCACTGACCGGACGAGGGTATTCCATGACGCCGCGCCTCAGCGAGGCGAGCCTGCATTCAGCGCGCTCGGGCACCATTCTGCCGACGTACAACCGCGATGCCACGCGTTTCGGCATCGTGCACATCGGGCCGGGCGCGTTTCATCGGGCGCACCAGGCGTTTTATGTGGACACACTGCTGCATTCGGACAAGCGCTGGGCGATCTCGGCGCTGTCCCTGAAGAGCACGGGGCTGCGCGACGCGCTCAAGGATCAGCAAGGCCTGTACACGTTGGTGGAGCTCGGCGCCGCGCCACGGGCACGCGTCATCGGAGCGATCCGCGAACTGCTGGTCGGCGCCACGGATCACGAAGCGGCCTTCGCGCGCATCTCGGCGCGCGACACGCGCATCGTGTCGCTGACGGTCACCGAGAAAGGCTACTGCCTCGACGCGAAGAACCTGCTCGACCTCGGTAACGCCGACATCGTCCACGATCTCTCGCGCCCCACGCAGCCGCGCAGCACCATTGGCTGGCTCGTCGAAGGCCTGCGGCGTCGGCGCGACGCCGGCGTGCCGCCCTTCACGGTGCTGAGCTGCGACAACCTGCCCGAAAACGGCAAGGTGCTGCATCGTGCGTTGGTGGCTTTCGCGCAGGCCACCCATGCCGACCTCGCGAAGTGGATCGAAGCCGAAGTGGTTTGCCCGCGCACGATGGTCGACAGCATCACGCCGGCCACCGACGACGCATTGCGCAAGCGCTCGCTGGGTCTCACCGGCCTGGCCGATGAATGGCCCATTCAGCGCGAACCGTTCACCCAGTGGGTGATCGAGGATCTGCCGGCGATGCGCGACGCGGACTGGCAGTCCGTGGGTGTCACGCTGGCGAAGGACGTGGGTGTCTACGATCGCGCCAAGCTGCGCATCCTGAACGGCTCGCATTCCACGCTCGCGTACCTCGGCACGCTGCGCGGACACGAGACCGTGGCCGACGCCATGCGCGACGAGCAACTGGCCCAGTTCGTCGAGCTGCTGATGACGCAGGATCTCGCGCCCAGCCTGGGCGAATCTCCGGGGCTGGACGTGGAGCACTACATCTCGGCGGTCCTGGCTCGATTCCGCAATCCGGGTATCCGCCACCTGTTGAGCCAGATCGCCTGGGACGGTTCGAAGAAGCTGCCGGTGCGTATCGTCATCACGCTCAACGAGGCGCTGCGCGCAGGTCGCCCGATTCACCGGCTGGTGATGCCGCTGGCGGCCTGGATGCGATTCGTGGTGCGCCAGTCCAGGTCCGGGGTTGCCATCGTGGACCCTGAGGCTGCGCGACTGTCCGAAGTGGGAAGTGCCTGCACGGGCGATGCGCGTTCGGACGTGGCGCGCTTCGCGGTATTTCCGTCGGTACTGCCGCCCGCGTTGTTCTCGGAACCCGTTTTCCGCGCCGCACTCGAGGCCGCCTACGAGCGGCTCGCGATGCCCCATTCGGCCATCACTCCGGAACTCACATGAGCACACGCAGGACCTTCATCGCCGCCGCCGCCGGAGCCGCGGCCGTATCCACCATTGGAGTCGCCGCACCCGTGAACACCTATCCGAAGCTCGTGCACCACGTGTTCTTCTGGCTGAAGAACCCTGATTCGAAGGAAGACCTGGCGAAGCTGCTTGCCGGCCTGCGGACACTCACGAAGATCGAGACGGTGCGTGGCGCGCACTTCGGCGTGCCCGCGAGCACCGAGAAGCGCGACGTCGTGGACAACAGCTTCAGCGCGTCGGAAATGCTGTTCTTCGACGACCTGGCGGGCCAGAAGGCTTACCAGGACCATCCCGTGCACAAGCAGTTCGTTGCCGACTGCTCGCACCTGTGGCAACGCGTGGTGGTCTACGACGCGATCGCGGCCTGAGCCTGCTCGCGCCGTTGCTTGCGGTCGATGAGCTTCTGGACGTTGTTCAGGGACGCGATCACCAGGTAGGCGCCCTGCAGAAATCCTGACCGGTTCAGCTCGAACAGCTGCTCGGCCGTGAGGTTGCGCAGCTTCTGCTGGCTCACGCTGTGCAAGCCGACGATGTCGTACTTGCCAGACGGAAATTTGATCTCGAGCTGCAACGGCTCGATGAGGTCATGGGCCGTCAACGCGGCGAACATGGCCTTGCTGGCCGCAATGCCCTCGTTGAGCCCGGACAGGATGTTCGCGACTCCATCCAGGTAACGGGAGTTGCCGCCGTTCTCGAGGAACACGCGCTCGCCCTCGGTTTCACTGATACGCGGGTCCTCGATGTCGACATGGATCACCGGCTCGCGGCGCAGCTCGCCGCCATCCTGGCGCTCCTGGAAGCCGATCAGGAACGGCCCACGGGCCACGATGCCGGGTATGTAGGAGGCATCCCAACGGTCACCCTCGAGGAACAGGTTCTCGTCGCGCGCGAAGCCCAATAGCGCGATACAGGTGTATTCGCCCGTGCTCGCGTCCTTGCGGAAGAAGATCGGGTATTCGCGCAGGACTTCCGCGAACTCGGTGGGGAACGTCGGCACGGAACCGACGGCTTCGCCCAGATCCTTGCCGTGGCGCGTCACGACTCGCAGGTTCTTGTGTTCGACATTGTTCAACAGGACGTGTCGGGCCATTGGATCCTCGAATTGAATTCACCAAAGAAGAAGGCCGCTGATGATCAGCGGCCTTCCCCATTTCAACAATACCCTTTTACGAGTTCAGATCAGAACTTGTAACGGGCACCAAGCGCGTAGCGAGCACCCTGGTCTTCCAGGCGCCACAACTGCTTGTCCGAACGACCGTGCCAACGCACGTCCTCACCCGTCAGGTTGATGGCTTCAAACGACACTGCGAAGTTGTCGGTGATGTCATAACCCACGCTGAGGTCGATCTGGTCATACGGCTCGACATAGATCGGGTTTCTCCAGGTGCCGCGGTTGACGGTCTGGAGGAACTCGTCGCGCCAGTTGTACGCGAGGCGAGCGGAGAGGCCGAACTTCTCGAACATGAGGACCGCGTTGGCCGAGTCGGACAGACCGAGCAGGGCGAACTGGTTCACGTTCGGGTCGCTGGTGTTTTCGTAGCCGATATCGCCGCGGACGATCGTGTAGTTGGCGAGGACGCCAAAACCCGAGTCGCCGAAGAAGTACTGGCCACCGAACTCGAAGCCATGGATCTTGGCTTCCTTGTTGTTCACCGGCGTGTTGACCGCGAACGTCCACAGCGGATCCGAACCATCCGGCAGCAGGTCGTACTTGGTCGCGAACGCCACGTGCTGGTCGTTCGAGTCGTTGTAGTTGTTGGCACCGCCCTTGAAGATCTCATTGGCGTCCTGGACCTTGTCGCCGTCCAGGTCATACCAGAACGGAGCGGCGTCGGCGTTCACCATCATCGCCATCATCGTGAACAGGCGCGAATCGTCCGTGCCGAAGCCACGGTTGATCAGCTCCTGGCGGGCCGCCTGAGCGCGGGGACCACCCGTCTCGTCGCGGATACCGTACAGGTTCTGGTTCACAACGGCGTTACCGATGAAGTTCTCGACGTTCTTCTGGAAAGCGGCCACGGAGACGTAGCCCTTATCCGAGAAGTAGTACTCCAACGACAGGTCGAAGTTGTCCGACTCGAGCGGGAGCAGGCCAGGGTTGTTCTGCGTGCCGCTCGGCGTGAAGCCGTTCAGCGTAGAACCACCAGGACCGTTCGGGCTCGAACCGGCCGACAGGCTGCCGTAACCCGCACGAGCAATGGTCTTGCTGTACGAGAAGCGGGCCTTCATCGAGTCGGTCAGCGCGATGTCGAAGTCCAGGTTCGGCAGCAGGTTGTGATAGCTGCCATCGCCACGGACCAGAGTTTCGCTGCCTACGCCCGGACGCTCGACGCGGAAGTCGTTGTCGTCCTGCCAGGAGACCGCCGTCGGCACCAGGATGCTGTTGATGCTGGTGACTTCGGTTTCTTCGTAACGTGCACCGATGACCAGGTTCGACGCCATGCTGCCGATGTCGAACTTGAGGGCCACCTGCGCGTACGCGGCAGTGGTGTCTTCCTGCACGATGCTGTTCGTGTTGAAGCCCGGGTTGTAACGCAGTTCGCCATCGACCATCGAACCTTCCGACCAGTTGGTGTAACCATGGTCGAGGGCCCACTGGCCGAGCACGTTGGCATTGCCCTTCCAACCGCCGGTGGGAGCACCGACCGGGTTGAAGTCGTCGAAGGCACCCGTGAGGCTGAACGGGGTCAGCAGCGCGAACATGTCGGGCACGTTGCCCGTGTCGCCCACGCCCCAGTCACCCATGGCCAGATAGCCGCCCGAGGCGCGCTGACGCGATTCCATCGCGCGCGTCTCGACGCCGAAGCCAAACGAGGAACCGCTCTCGAAGCTGTACTTGCCGTCGAAGCGACCCTGCTTGATGTCGGTGACCTGGTCCTGGTAGCCGATACGCAGAACCTGCGAACCGATGCTGCCCGCGTTGAAGTCGTAGTCCGGGTTGCCATTGGCACCGGCATACGCATCAACCTGGTTCGGGAACAACGTACGGCCGGCGATCGGCAGACCATTGTTGAACTGGAACGTCTGGGTCCAGAAGTTGGTCGAGTTGACGCAGACCGTGTCGGCCGGATCCGGCGTATTGGTGTTCAGGACCGTCTGCAAGCAGGTGCTCGGCACCTTGCCCGCAAGGCTGAACGCCGTTTCGCCACCGCCCGTGATCGGGTCATCCGGCAAGCTGCGCGCGCGCGAGTTGTGGAAGTCGAAGTTCAGGTTGAACTGCTCGCTCACATCCCAGTTCGCATTGAAGCCAACCGAACGCAGGTCGTTCTTCTGCTCGCGATGCTGCTGCTCGTAGCCGAAGTCCTTGCTGGAGCCGGTGAACTCATGCAGCAACACCGGGGTCGCCACGTCTTCGCCCGTATCGAACACGATATGGTCGAAGCCGTTGCGCTGCAGCCAGACGGTCTGCTCGCCGCGATCTTCCGTGATGTCCTGCTCGGCAAACGTCACGTCGGCCGTCAGGGTCAGGGTCTCGATCGGCGCGAACTGCATCGTGAACTGAGCGTTGGTGCGCTCACGCTCTGCGTCCGAGAACGCGTAGCGGATGTCGTTCGGGATGCCCCAGAGCTGGCCATTGGCCGGCGCATTTTCGATGACCAGATTGACGTTGTTGTCGTTCGGGTTCAGGGCGTTCTGCGCGAACAGCGGACCACGCGAGATGTTGTTCGCCATGTTGTTCGCGTCCCACGCCTGGATGTGCCAGTCGTTGACCGTCGAAGTGGACGAACCGAAATCACGCTTCTGCCAGCTGGCATTCAAGCCGACACCGAACATCTTGTTTTCGGATGCCCAGCTGAAGATGCCCGACACTTCAGGCGTAATGTCGTCGCCGACACGATTGGTCGTGTCACTGACGGCCTTGACGCCGAGGTTCAGGACGACGCCATCGCTGTCGAGCGGACGAGCGGTGTGGATGTCAATCGAGGCGCCGATACCGCCGGTGGCGATGTCTGCACGACCCGTCTTGAACACTTCGACCGCGCTGATGGCTTCAGCCGCGAGATTCGCGAAGTTGAACGAACGCGAGTTGCCGCCCGAGCCGCCGGTGATGTTGTCGCCGCCGCCAAACGCGTCGGCCGACGGCATCTGACGGCCGTTCAGGGTAACCATGTTGTATTGCGGACCGAAGCCGCGGGCCGTGACGGTCGAACCTTCGCCGTTGCGACGGTCGATCGAAATGCCGGTGATGCGCTGGAGCGCTTCCGACAGGTTCGTGTCAGGGAACTTACCGATGTCTTCTGCGTTGATCGCATCGACGACGCCGACAGCTTCGCGCTTCGTGTCCATCGACGCCTTCAGGGATCCGCGCAGACCAGTGACCACCACTTCTTCGAGCTCTTCGCCCGCAGCTTGTTGGTCTTGGGCAAACGCCGGATTGATCAGTACCGCACCACCTACGATGGTGAACAGCACCTTCGGCGAAAACCGAATGTTTGGGTTGAATTTCATAAACAGAGTTCTCCTCCGCACTCTCTATCTAGTTGTGAACCGGGAAACAGTCGAGATCGAATCGAAACCAGGAACTAGGAATGAATCGATGGGGAGGGTGACTGCGGCACCGGGATAGAAGAAATCGACCCAAGCGAGACCAGGGTCGTCGAGCCCACAACAGCACAGGCGCATGACATGCGCGTCCCCCTCAACATGGGGCCGAGCATATAGAACCCTGTATAGAAAAGTCCACACGAAGTTGCGGTCTTAATGCCGCAGAGCAATGTCGAGAAAGGGCGAGAAAGTCCTCGCAGGATCAGGTGCTTACCGTTGCCGCACCGCAGCATCATTTCGGGATGGCGTCATTTATGAACCGAAGTGCTGTAAAAAGACAACAAGCCCGGCAATTGGCTTGTCCAAGTCACGAATTTGACCTGCTCAAGCCAAAAAACTGTTTATGGAAAGGCGCCCGGAGGCGGGATCGGCGGGCAACGGAAGTCCCCGGGTAGGGACACCGGAGTGCAACGAGTTGCGTCGATAGATGAGCATGCGGTTGAAGACGCCGGTCTGGACACCGACCCGCTCGAACAGCGGCGTGTCTGCGTCGATGTACTCGGGTCCCGGCGCAGTCGGCCCCGTGAGCTCGCGCTCCAGGATCGGGTAGTAGGTACTCCGCCGTGACTCATCGACATATTCGAAGCCCGTCGCGCGGTGCCGGTAAAACGCTGTGCCACCGAGATTGGCCTTGAACAGGTAGTGGATGGACGCAAGCCCTCGAGCTTCGTGTGAATCCACGTGGGGGATGCGTTGCAAGGCTGTTAGCTGCGCCGGCGGCGTGGTGACGACTGAGTAGTGGCACATCCCGAATCGCAAACTCTTCGCTTCGAGCTCGAAGTATTCGCACAGCAATCCGCGCAACTCTCCGACGACGAACGCCTGGTACGAGAGTGGCGCCTTGGCACGCAGTCCCGGGTAGTAACTGTGCGGCGCCGCATATCGCTTCGAGATCGCGTCGCTCACCAACTCGTCCGCGTCGGCGACCAGGTTGTCGATTACCAGCAGCGGTGCATTTTCACGTCCGATCGTCAGCTTCTGGATCCGCATCGACGGATGGGGCGCGATATTCATCGACGATCAGTTCCAGACACTCTGCTCGGCCTTGCAGTACTGGTTCACGAAGTCCTGGTGGATCGGCATGCGCGACACGGTCTGCGAAATCGCCTGGCGGAAATCGCCGAGATACTTGGTCAGTTCCTTGGGATCCATCGACCGCGCGAACTGGTGGTACGACCTGGGCACGACGCGTTGACCCAGCAGTACCTGCGACCAAGAGTCGACACGAAACAGCTCGGAGTCACCCTGGTATGCGAAAGCGTTCTCGCGGAACAGCGCGATGCGATGCGCGAGTGAATCCGGCACCTGCATGTGACGGCAATGCCGCCAGAACTCGGTGTCTTCACGCTCGATGACGTGGTAGTGAAGGATGACGAAGTCGCGTGTCTTTTCGATCTCCACGCGGGATTGTTCGTTGAACTCTTCCACCAGCGATTCGTCTATGCCGGCGAACGGGAACAGGTGCATGAGCCGCGACACGCCGACGATCATCAGGTGAATGCTGGTCGACTCCAGTGGCTCGATGAAACCGCTGGCGAGACCCAGCGCGACGACGTTCTTGTTCCATACCTTGCGGCGGCGTCCAGTCTGGAAACGCAGCACGCGCGGTTGATTCACGGCCGCGCCGTCGACCGAGGCGAGCAGCTCCGCCTTCGCCTCATCGTCGGTGATGTGCTTGCTGCTGTAGACCAGGCCATTGCCGACACGGTGCTGCAGCGGAATACACCAGCGCCAGCCAGCGCCGTGCGCGACCGAGCGCGTGAGCGGCGGCGCGGGACCCGTGAGCGTGGTTTGCATCGCCGCGGCGCTGTCGCAGGGCAGCCAGTGCGACCAGTCCTCGTATCCGGTGTGCAGCGTCTGCTCGATGAGCAGTCCACGAAAACCGGTGCAATCGATGAACAGGTCGCCTTCAACGACAGTGCCGGATTGCAGCACCAGCGACTCGATGTAACCAGACTCCGGGTGCTGGCGGACTTCCTTGATCTTTCCTTCGACACGCTTGATCCCACGCGCCTCGGAGAAACGTCTCAGGAATTTCGCGTATTGCCCGGCATCGAAATGGTAGGCGTAGTTGATGTCGACATTCGCGCCGGTCGCGAACTTGCCCTGTTTCGCGGCCTGCAGTTCGAAGCAATAGTCGCCGAGCTCGGAGTCGATGCCGAGTTCCAGGCTGCGCAGCCAGAAGTTGTGGAACTCGCACATCCAGGTGGGTTTGCCGTTGCGCCCGAACGAGTGAACGTAGCGGTCACCGACACGCGCCCAATTCTCGAACGAGATTCCGAGCTTGAAGGTCGCGGCCGTGGCGCGCATGAATTCCTGCTCGTCGATCTGCAGCAGCTTGTGGAACACGCGGATGGGAGGAATGGTCGCCTCTCCCACGCCGATGGTTCCAATCTCATCCGATTCGATCAGCGTGATCTCGAGCAGGGTGCCGAGTTGATGTGACAATGCGGCCGCCGCGAGCCAGCCGGCCGTACCACCGCCAGCGATCACTACTTTCTTCACTGCTCTCGATTGCACTCTGTCCTCCGCGATCCAGTTCGGTTGCGCCCATCTCAGCGATTCAGGCTGTTCAGGAGCATGGCCCTGATCTGACGCGCGCGATTTTCGTCGATGGGCCCCAGCAGGCCGCGAGCCTGTTCGGGCAGATGCTCACCCGCGCGCGACGACGGCCCGAACACGTAATACTCGAAAACCTGCCGCCAGGCTTCCTTCTCTGCTTCGGGCCGGTCACGGATCGACCAGATCGCGTGATAGAGCGAACTCATTGGACTCGGAACGTGCTTCGGCGAAGTGCTCCACCAGTAGTTGACGAGCGTGTTGAACGAGCTGAGTCCCTCGACGTGGTGCCACCACATCGACGGAACGAATATCGCGTCGCCCGGCTCGAGCAGCACCGAGTAGCCGGCGCTGAGCGCTTCCTTGAAACGCGGGAAGCGGTCGAAGTCCGGGTTCGAAAAGTCGACCAGGCTCACGGCCTGCCCACCCGGGTTGAGCTCGAGCGGGCCCGGGTACAGGTTGTCGACCTGGCTGGGCGGAAACATCGTGAATCGTCTGCGGCCGACGGCCACGCAGGCAATGTTGTTCGGCGCGTCGTAGTGGCACGACGCGACGGTGCGGTTGCCGATCCAGATCGCCGGCGGCGCGTCGACACCGAAGGCAGCGAAGCCGAGATCGTTCTCCTGGCGCATGCCCGGCAGGTACGAGTCGATCAGGATCGGCAACCGCACCGT